>LSQX01002398.1_pt2 | contig 62324 bp, 46 predicted proteins | sample 654561 | NCBI WGS metagenome assembly LSQX01 (sample SAMN04489861, study PRJNA283612) | anaerobic digester metagenome | isolation source: 4 biogas reactors fed with cattle manure at either 37C or 55C with and... | place: Denmark: Kongens Lyngby | collected 2014
TATCGTTCTTACCCGGGGAGGTCTGTGGGAAATGCTCCCGACAAGAGGTTTAAAGCTACGCTCAGGAGTAAGCCGTATAAAAAGGCGGCGGTTGAACCCGCAGAAGTCAGCTTCACCCTATGTTGCGATAAAGTTCGTTTTTCAGAAATATTATGCTATCTCCAGTTGTCTATTGAAGCTGTACTAGGTCTTGACATGTGCCAGCCCTGCATCATGGGAGTTCCCTGAGGATCTCCAACAACAACCACATTTACTTGATCATATGGTAAAATGGGCACCATTACGTCATTTGGAAGATGTAAATAATCTTTGGACCATGATAATCCATCACCTATAATATCGGGTAGCACAAAATGAGAATAGTAATAGTGTTCCTTAAATTTACCGAGTGGCAACGCGGTGTTCTTCCAGATATATTTTTTAATAGAAGTTTTGGTATGTCCCTGCTCAGCAAGAATTTTTGCTTGGCGTGGCGAGAATAGAATGGTCAGTCCATTTATGGGGTCAAAATTTGAAGCGCCCTCAAGCAGTTTGGTAAGGTTTCCAGACATGTAATTGCCCAGATAACTCCAACCGCCGCTGAATATTGAAATCGTACTTTCTTCTCTCTTGAACCCTTTTTCAACGGCGAGAGATTCCCATGGACTATTCTCCTCATTTTCAGCGAAAGCGAAAGTATAACTACTGGTATTGCCCTGAACGCCCATTAAGTTAACGCCTATGCGCAATCCTCCCAAATTAATAAGAAACAACCGGAGAGCACGCCCGATTACGGCGTTTGCCATATTTCCAGGGCCGAGAGCATACGTACCGGAATTCATCTCTAGCTCATTTCTAATAGGTCCGTTAATCACCTGCATAAATGAAAAGGAATTAGTTGACTTAACCGTTGCACAAAATGCTGGATTTGATCCCAGTATTTCTACTGCAGCGAGCAAAACCGGCATATATTGAGGTTTTGCTCCGGCCATTACGGCATTTATCGCAACGTTTTCAACAGTCACTTTCATTTTTTCAGGTGCCATTTCTGTTGTAACCACTTCGTCTGGCTGATGAGAGGTACCCTTTAGCATTTCAGCAACATTCTCTTCTGTTGGCGGTATAATCGGAAGTCCGTCTGTAAAGTTCATTCTGTAATAATAGTCTTGTATTTCGGAAAGTGTCCCTTCAATACAAACTCTCGGCGTCTTTTCAAAACTAAATATTCCTGTTCTGCACTCATCGGCGTTCAGCGGTTTTGTCAATCCTCGTTCAATCTGCTCCAGAATTCTTGACATAGAATCTGTTGGAATATCGCTATATGGGAAGGGAACGGTTACATACCGAATCATAGCCCCTTCTCTCCGGATAGCATTTTTAGCAGTCTCTACAAGATAGTCATATATAACGCAAACCCCAGGCAAGCCATCATTTTCTAGATATTGTGATGCCCAACTAATTGCATCTGATGTAACGGAGGTAGCAGGCGCCGCAAAACAGACAAAAGCGTCAGCATCCCGAACCAGATTATTACAGGATTCATTATTGGTAGTGCCAGATAAGCTCTGTTTATTAATCTGATTAATTTCAATTTTGGGGTATCTCAGCTTTAAGTAACTGGTTGCTTTAGCCATGAGTTCTTCAAACCCAGAATCCACAAGCATTTCAATAAAGCATATCGTTTTGTTATTCAAATCTTGGAATCTTGGCGTAAGCGGTATTCGTTGAATATCATTCATAGTCGCACGTGGATCCAGTGCAGCACATTTCCGGGTTCCAACCATTAATATCCCTCTCTTCTGTTCGATACTGAGTTATGCTATCGCCATTTGTCTATTGAAGCAATAGCGGGGCCTGACATTTGCTATCCCTGCATCATTGGTGTGCCACGATGATCGCCGGCAACGATGACATACACCTGATTCTTGGGAAAGACAGGTATCATCGCAGTATCGGGCAAATCCAGATACTCTTCAGGAAGTCTTTTGCGACAAAAGTTCTTTTTAAATCTTCCAATCGACATAGCAGTATTTTTCCAGATATGTTCCTTTATTGACTCCTTTTTAGATGAATTGCCTTCTCACCGAGAGGTCTCTGTAGAGCAGGCAATTTATATTCTGCAAAGGCAAGGCTTTTTGATCACCCAGCCTGCGAGCACTTAAATTTAAACCTCTTTCGAAAATTTTGATCGTCTCGAGACGGTCTGCTTTGCTATGTCCTTTTTAACAGCGGCTAAAATCCTTATCTTTCAAACTTCTCCTCGCTGCAAGAAGCGTCCCATAATCTGGCCAAACACAACCTGGTTATCAAATGGCAGTGTGAGTCCTTCTGTTAATAGTGACCAGTCAACTTCTTTTTTGTATACATAGTTTTCAGATGTCATGATAAGTCTCGCCTCAACAAACTCAAGTCCTGTTTCTTTACTAAATACCAAGGTGCTCTTCCATAATCAAATTTTGCTGGGTTGCGATAACTGGAAACTCGCAATTCAAGTCGAGCGTCCTTACGCAAATTTTGTTTCTGCGGAGCGATAAATCATAACCAGATTTAAACTTTAAAGACAATCCAAAGATATTTTCTTCTCTGTTGCAAGGCTGATTCAAGACCTATAAGTATATACTCAGAGGGTGCGGCATATTTGCTGAATCCTTATAATTATTCATCAATTATACCCTCTGCTCGGGCCTTCATCCACTTATATACTACGGGAAAGACGACGCTATCCTCCACATGTATGTAATCACCTTCCATATAGCAGTCAAGGTCGAGTCTCATGTGGCCGGAATCAGGGATCTTTTTATCCCAGCGGGGCAGTCCCTCTCCGTTAGGGTCACCTGTTTTTATGAAATTTGCCCAGTAGCTGCTGATTATATCCATTAATCTGGTGTCCTGTTCCGTGTACTTAAACATGGGATTCGGGTTATTATAAAGGGTCTGGAATGCATAAGGAATCTCTGCTCCGTGCATGGCACCCATAGGTTCCTGCCTGCGAGCAAAGACATACTGCCAGGTTGGTATTTTTAAATCCTCGGTTCGGATTTTTGCCCAGGCAAGGTGACGGGCATACCAATAGTCTCTGGCAAGGCGCATAACGGATTCGCTGGTTTTCTCGCCGCCGGGGTACATACCTTTCGGCAAGCCGAAGCGATCCGTGACTGTTTTTAAATAATCTCCAGGGCCGCTGCTGCCCTCGTCCAGGTTGGAACCGAGAATAATGGGTATTCTCATAGACTTGTTCCTAAGCAGCATGTTTCCCTGAGATTCGGGAATAACTGCGCCGTCTATAACAGGGGTGCAGACAGCTCCCGTTGCCATGCCTGCATCATAATCGCCCCTTGTTATCTCAGATACGGGCAGCTTTCTAAGCTCATTGAGGGTTTTGCAGCCAAAATGCGCCGCAAGTCTGAGACCGCCCGACGATGCTGCATCAAAGCTTATATCCCGGTCAGACTGGAACACATCACCGCTCTGGTTTATAGCATAGCGGAACAAATCCCTTGACAGAGGCGAACACATCAGGTTATTGCAGCTGTTGCTGCCGGCACTTTGCCCGCCAATGGTAATTTTACTAGGGTCTCCTCCAAAGGCAGTAATATTCACTCTCAGCCATTTAAGCGCTTCTATCTGATCAAGCAGACCAAAGTTCCCGCCTGTTCCATAAGGACTCTCACTCTTCATATCAGGATGGCAGAGAAAACCCAGCGTACCTACACGATAGTTTACAGTTACAGCAATTACGCCCTTTTTCGCAAAGCCTGATCCGTCATAGCTGGGGTCATCGGCACGGCCACCCATGTAGGCCCCGCCGTAAAACCAGACAAAAACAGGCAGCTTATCCTCGGGATCCAAGCCTGGTGTCCAGATATTTAGGTAAAGACAGTCCTCGCTTTGCCAAAGCTGAGCCTCATTTCCGCCGAATCCGAAATGCCTCTGTACAGGTATGGCGCTGAAAGAGACTGCCGGTCTGATTCCTCCCCAGGAGTGAGGCGGCTGGGGTTCCCGCCAGCGAAGCGCCCCCACCGGAGGCTGTGCAAAGGGCACACCCCTAAAAACGGTAATTCCGTTTTCCGAAGCTCCTCGCAGTAAACCCTGCTTGCAGTAAACTATATTATCTTTAAACACAATATCATTCCTTCTGATAATGTTATTTCTCTATCAGCTTTTCTCTTCTTATACCTCATATTTTGTTTACGGGATAATTCTGTCATGTTATTATTGATAGCATGGAAAATAATTGATTATGCAAAACATACGAGCAATATTATAAGGAGGTAGCGTGATGAAGTCTATGGGTATGTTCCATGGAGCAGTAGGGAATATTGACCTTGGCCCCATGCATTCTTGTCCTCAACCTGAGCACCTGATTGAAAGACAGGCAGAGCTTGTTAAAGGCATGAACAATGTTTGGTACGAGTATGTACCCGAGAGCTATGATCCAAGTAAAAAATATCCCTTGATAGTTCAGCTCCACGGCGGGGGAATGGATGGCATGCGCTGGACAAAGATGACAGCCTGGCATCTTCTTGCTGAGGAAAAGGGACTTATTGTTATATATCCCAACAGTCCCGGTTATCAGACCTGGGCTTTAGGTGAACGTGATGTGCAATTCCTTTACGACCTGATACAGACAGTCTGCAACCAGTATAGTATAGACAGAAGCCGTATTTACATGCAGGGAATGTCAAACGGCGATCAGATGACCTTGGCATTTTCGCTTAAGCATCCCGAAATTCTGGCAGCTGCCGGTTTCGCAACAGGTCCCACCGCAGCCTATCTCTTTGAGGATGGGGAAAAGCCGGCCGGCGCACTCCCTGTTATACAGATGAGGGGCGAAAAGGATGTGCTGGGCGGAGCACCGGGCAGCGAACCGACCGCCGACATTTATGAGCTTCGATATTCAATGAATGACCTTAATAAGGAAATATGGGAGGAGCCAAACGGTCTTACCCCGCTGCCTGTGCTTACGGTAAAAGGTAAGGATAATTTCTTGTTCTATAAAGGGGAGAAAGCGGACCTTGTTTACTGGGAGGTCAGAGACATGGGGCACAGGGAACCTCCGGACGAAGCTCAAACCTTCTGGGAGCGTATGTATTCAGGTTGGATAAACGAGAACGGCAAGCATATAAACACAGGCGTTGATTGCCCCCTTACCGGTGATGATAATGCCTATGTTCTTTCTCTCGGCAGCGGAATTATCTATAAAAAAGACCGCATTGTATCCATGGGCGGAGACGAGAACGCTATAGTAAGGTATTTTGCTCCTATGGGAGGAGGCGGATTCGGCTCCTTCGGTCTTGATGAGATGCTGGAAACTGGTGCTCTTTTCGCTCCGGCCGAGTTCTTTGCCGCCGCCTTTGGTGCTGTGGTTGAGCATTTTAACGCCGGCACAAGAGTAAAGGTGACCTTTGACGATGGTAAGGTTGCTGTATTCTACGCCGGCAGCACCATGGTTCACTGGGAAGAGGGCTACCGCTCAATGAAAAAGCCGTCAGTGCAGCTCTGCGGTAAATTCTATATTCCGGTGGGTGAGTTCTGCGGTGACCTGATGGATCTTTGCGTTAGCGAGGCAGATGACTGTATGCTAATCTCAAGCCGCCAGTCACAGCTTGGCAGGTATACCGCCAGAACAATGAGAAAGCTGCTGGGCGGCCAGAAGCGTCCCCCTGAACCGAAGAACTAATACAAACAGCTAATAAGCGCGAGATAGCTTTGATAAGCAATCTCACGCTTATTTTTAGATCCGGCTTATGATAAAGCGGAAGACTGCTTCCTGAATTTCCGGGTCGGAGCCAAAAATGCTGTTGTTATTGCACAGCAGCAGGGACTTTACGCCCTTGCGGGTATATTCTTCAAACATTCGCACACTCTGCCCCATAGGAACCTGAATGGGACAGTCATATATACCGTGGACAAGAGCCATAGGTGCGCTATGCTCTGTTACATGGCTGATAGGACTTGCTTCAACAGCTCTCTGTAAATATTCTTTATAGTAAGGATCGTTTTCGAACTGGTGAGTCTTAAGCTCGCCCATGCCCTTACCGGGTCCGAAATAGCCTATCATATTGCCAAGAGGGGCATCAGGGCCGTCACAGCGGGCAACCTTATCCGGCTGCAGGGGCCACACTCTGGCGCAGTCATCCCCAAAACCGAAGAAATCTGTAAAGGGGAAAAATGCGGCTGCCACTTTAACTGAGCTGTTTTGTTCTGCATTTCCACCTATGTATCCCTCGGTGAGCTTGTCACCATTGCAGGCTGCTATCATGGCGGTAAGATGTCCGCCCATAGAACCGCCGAATACAGCAAAACGATTTTTATCAAGGCCCAATTTATCCGCATTGGCTTTTAGGTAACGTATGGCCCCCTTGGCATCATCTCCGCAGGCCGGCCACTGGGCAGGGGGAGAGAGACGGTAATCTATAGAGGCTAAAGCAATACCTGCACTTATAAAACGGTCAATATAGGGCCCTATAAGGCTGAAGGGGGAAATGCGTATAGGCTCTCCAAAGCCGTGTATGTAAACAACACAGGGGTGCTTTCCGGGTGTCGGAGGAACCTTAAGCTCCATATATAAGTCGAGGGTGTTAATCTGCTGGGGATTCACCTGACCCTTAGCCTCCTTGGGAACAGGTACAGATGCAACCCAGAGCCTTTTATCCTCGACCGACAGCCTGTCGGGCATGGTTCCTACACCATAAAAATCAAGCTCGGGAACAGATATGGTCATCTTATTACTCGATGTTTTACGGATAGCTGTGAAGGCTTCCGTCTCGAAGCGTATCTCGTCACCGCAGGGATAAACCTGCTTGCAGAGCCAACACGCCCAGTGATTTTCCTTATGCAAATAGACAGCACGCTTAAAAGCATACAACACACTGTCATTACCCTCAAAACGGGTAACGCAAGGGTTTATAACCGGAAGCTTAAGTACAGAAGGACAGTGAAACTTCACAAGCGGCGGCTCGGCGGGGCAGCCCTCCGGTTCCCTATAGACGGAGTTGCGACAGTGCACCGACAATCTCAGTCTGCTGCCCCTGGGAATTATTATGGATATACCTTCAAGATTGAAGTAAAGCGAAGTAGGTTCCGTTTCACTTAGGCTGACTGAGTCTTCATTAAAGCTTCTGTGATAGGGAAGACCCATGGAATTCCAGGCTGAATTACGGTGGAGCTTGGAGTGGGAAGCCCTTATGCAGCCGTCGGTTATGAACTTAACAAAACCGTCCGGTCTTACTTCCTCAAGTACGGCTATGAAGTTGCCGTCAGGGTGAGTGGATCTAACCTTAAGCTCCACTGAGCCTATTCCTGTCAGCTCAAGATCTTTTGTCAGCGGAGCACCTGTCCAGACAGCACTTGCTTTATCCAGTTCTGAAAGGCTCTTCTCCACCCTCCTGTTAAGCTTACCCCAGCCGTCGTATAGGACATTGCCATCAGTAACCTTATATTCTATCAATCCCTTTTCACTGCTGCCAAGAACACCGTCTGCACCCAGAGAAAGCTCTATAATGGACTGATTATCCAGCGGAAGGTCTGCGGCATAATGCCATTTTTCTTCGCCGAGGGTATAATAGCTAATCGGGGGAGAACATAAATGGTCCTTTCTAATACCCTTCAAGACTGCATCGAAGAAACTTAACTGGTCGTCTACCAGATTGTAGCCTGTCGTGCTGTCTCTGCCCGCAGCAACATGACCCCAGGGGCCAATGCGCAGTTTTCCGCCCCAGACCTTATAGCCTAGCATCTCCCCGGTGCAGCCGGGGTCAAACCAGCCGCCTACCTGATATATATTAATACCGTTATGCCGTATAAGCTCATTCTTTTCCCAGGCCGATGTATCAAGATTTGGTGCATAGCCAATTTTATGATTAACCGTATTTCTGTACATATTGGGAAGATACTGTTTTAAGAAGCCCAGGTTGCGGCTGTGTTCCCTTGCCGCCTCCGCTGCCATGCTGCCGTCGAAATCCTCATCTACCGGAGTTCCCGGATTGACAGACTCCTGAAAGCCCGGCATATCCGGCAATGAGCAGGCTCCGTTAGTGAAGTTTTGATAATAAAAGTTCGGGTTGGCATCCTGCGGGATTATAGCTTTTAGTGACTTAGGTGCTGCAGCAAGAGCAAGCTGCTGACTCTGTCCCAGGTTTGAGCCGCCAAACATTCCGGCGCGACCTGTACACCAGTCTTCGCTTGTCAGGGAATCTAAAACACTGGCTATGTCCTTGCCGCTGTTGCGGTCAAAAAAACCCTCGCTCACGCCGAAGGAGGCGCCGTTACCCCGCGGCTCAAGAAGGGCTATGGCATAACCGGCATTGAGAAAACGCTCATAATCAGCCGTATGCATTTCAAACTGCTTTCTGCGATCAAAATATCCGCATTGCATAAGCAGGGGGACGCGTTCATCGGTAACGGGACGGTATAGGTCAACAGCCAAAAGGACATCGTCACAGCCTTTATAATACTTTGAGCTTCTTTGATACATTATCTTCTCACTCCTTGTATAAACGCAAATATTAATACTCTCGCAATACTCATTCTCCCAGGGACTGCTTGGCTCCATGCTGGTCGTCTTCACATCGAGACTTGAAAGCCAATGCCTCGATGACATCATTCTCGCGCCAGATACGCTCCAATCGCTTGTGATTGGTTTTGGTGCCTTCATTGCGCATCCTATTTATGACAGCTCCTTTTTGTTAGTTTACCATATCTATACTAACTTTGGAATTGGTACAAGGATTGGGGGGCGCTCCACCATAACACCCACAGAAACCGCCAACACCGCAGGAACACTAAGAAATATGAACCCCAGACTATATATGACACTGAACCTGCAGCCATTTTTGGTCATATGTCAATACATGAATTCCACCGTGTTTGCCAAAAACAGATACTTGCCTCCGGATTTTTCGAGCGTGACCGTGCAGCTTTCAACAGCCTGACCGTAGCCTTCTACGGCGCGGCACCGGATCACAATGATGCCGGTATTCGTTTTATAACCTTCGAAGCACTCGAGAAAATTGTAATTGGTGTCTCCGCGCTGCAGATAATATGCGTCATATTTCTCAAGGTATAAATAGTGTAGGCCGTATGCGAAATCATTTAAGGATAAACCGGTTTTTTCGTACAGATGGACGTTGAGTTGTACGGTGGTCAGCTTTAGAAGGTCGGTATAGACCTCGCTTGCGTCAATCGCATTGAGATAGTCGTTTAATTCCTCATCGCTGATGGATTCCGGGTCAATACCAGCGCCCGTATAAAACACCTCATACAGATCGATGTATTCGGGACTGTCATACTCGGAGAGTAAAAAGCCGTTGTTTTCAACCCTGCCGAAATATTCGGTGAAGAAATCCAGTTCTGGTTGCGTCAGCTCTGTCCGGGACGGCATTGGGTTAGATGAGGGAATAGCTGTCGCGGGCGTCGGTGTGGGAGAAATATCAAATGGCTCGGGTTGCTGCGTGACGACATTGGAGGCTTGGGCGTCGGTGACGGGCACATCTTCAACATCATTCCGGCCTGTTTTCACAATTTTGCAGGCATTGGTAAAAATAAAAATAGATAAGGCAAATATAGCAAGCAAAATAAATCGGTTTTTCATATTCGCTTGACCTCCGGTAAAAAATATTTTATTCTGCAAAATCAGATGATGCGGCATGAGGTTTTGCTGGTTTTCATTATACAGCAATGCTGTAAAAAACAAATACGATGTTGACGAGTATTTGAATTTTAGCTATACTTGCGAAGGAAATTCAATCTACGCAGATAAAAGGGGATACATCATTCCTGACACAAGGAGATAAACAGTCGGATGAAGAAAGTAGTATGTCTGGTTTTAGTTTTGTTATTGACGGTATTTTCCGGATGCGGATCCGGCGGTGAAAAAGTCAAAGAGACGGAGAGTCCCGCACCAGAATCTTATCCACCGATGACCGGAATACATCATGTTGAAATAGAAGTGGCGGACTACGGAGTGATCTCCGTAGAACTGGACGGAGATACCGCGCCCATCACAGTCGGAAACTTTATCGGTCTTGCGGAGAGCGGTTTCTATGACGGTTTGACGCTTCACCGCATTATTTCCGGTTTTATGATCCAGGGCGGCGATCCCGAAGGGACCGGATACGGCGGCTCGGAAAACACGATTAAAGGCGAGTTTTCCGTAAATAAGGTTGAAAACAACATATCCCATCTGAGAGGCGTTATTTCAATGGCGCGAAGCGATGTAAGTTATGACAGTGCAAGCTCGCAGTTTTTTATTGTTCATCAGGACAGCGCTTTTCTGGATGGGGCATATGCGGCTTTCGGGCATGTAACAAGCGGTATGGATATTGTTGACAGAATCTGCGAGGATACACCTGTGCAGGACAAAAACGGGACTGTATATAAGGCAGACCAACCGGTGATAACCTCAGTTAAGGTAATTGATTGATTTCCCTGATAGGATGATGCGCAGCTATTAGTTGTAGCATAACCACAGGGACGGTTTTCCACGTACCCATCTTGAAAAAAGCGTACAAAAACCAAAGCCCAGCTAAAACTGCGCAAAAAATGATATCAACGAAGAAAGGTTACGCTCAGACTGGAAAGTAACATCTGCCAAGGCGCTCAAGGCGCAAAAGAAAGGCGTGGCGCAGTCCGATAAAAGCGAAGCTTTCCACACGCATTCGAGACGCAAATATCTGTACTCGAGGACTGCATAAGCCATGTTAGTAAGTACGCAGTCTGATCTGCAAACCGTCCCTCGGCTTCTCCTGCAGACCAAGTATATTATGGTTTTCATTCGTTCGGGTGTGTCGCCTGCGTCATGGTTGTTCTTTCGGTCTATACTTTCAGGATATCTGCTCTGCTTAATCTGTTAAACGCTCCAGCTTTCCTAAATCTTGTGCAGTTATATGCTTGTTTTTCTTTTACTCTTCTCAAAATCCTTAAGCATAAAATTCAACCTCAGAACCGTCCGAAACCATTGAAAAGTCCCCAAAAGGGGAAAAGATATAATAGGAGCATGAAAACCAAAGAGGAAGAGGGTTTGTCATGCTACGGGAAAAAGATAAGCAACTATCCTTTTACAGCATGCTATACGACAAGATACCAGAAACACATTTAGTGAAACAAATCGAAAAAGCAGTGGATTTTTCATTCATAGACGAGCTTTTAGCGGACAGATATTGAAAAACAATGGCCGTCCGGCAAAGGAGCACCTTAAAAAAACCACTGTGTTTTAATTCGGAAACAATAAAGCAAAAGGGAATGGATGCCCCCCTTTTGCTTTAATTGTTTTATGGGTGAAAATGCCACTAACCCAGAACCTTTTCCAGAAATATGTTTACGATTTCCGGATCAAATTGTGTTCCGGCGCAACGCTTGAGCTCAGCTTTTGCTTCTTCTGCGGTTCTGGTTTTCTGATAAGGCCTGGCCGCCGTCATGGCCTCATATGCGTCGGCAACGGCAATAATCCTTGCTTGAAGCGGAATGGCGTCGCCCGACAGTCCTTCCGGATAACCCTTTCCGTCCCAGTGTTCATGATGATAAAGCAAATATTTTGCCAGCGTAACATACTCATCTACCGACCTGAGAATCTGGTAGCCAGTCTCTGGATGCCTTTTTATAATCGTATATTCTTCGTTCGTGAGTTTTCCCGGCTTATTCAAAAGCTCGGGGGGGACCATTATTTTGCCGATATCGTGTAAAGAGGCTGCAATTTTCGTGTCGCTTATCTCTTTTTCGCTCATACCCATTGCAACTGCAATAGCCTCGCAGTATTGGGAAACTCTTTCCGTATGTATCTGTTCTTTGTCGTACTTGAAATTGATATTTCTAAGCACGGTTTCAATTGTTTCATTTCTCATGGTTTTTCCGAACTTTAGCTTTTCTCTATACATCAGATTATCGGCGTTGATGATCGTGTGGTCAATGTTTTCCTTCATAGAACTTTTGATCGCATATCCGATAGCAAGCGATACGACGACTGAATCAAGCTTTGCTTTCATTGATGCCTTAATGATCCTCTGCTTGATCATTTCCGCGCTGTTTTCGTCCGTATGAGGCAGCAGAATAAAGAACTCGTCGCCGCCCACACGAGCGCACACGTCGTTTGCTCTACATACGCTTTTTAAAATATCGGCAACCGTTTTCAACAGTTCGTCTCCGGCTTTATGACCGAAGGCATCGTTTGTGAGCTTAAGCCCGTTTACATCCAGTATCATAATTGTCAGCGGCAGGTTTTTTGCGCTGTCCATTCTGGCTTTTGTTTCTTCCATGTACCGACGGTTGTAAAGACCGGTCAGAGGGTCGCGAAAACTTAGGAACTCGATTTGTTTTTGTCGTTCCATGTATTCGGAAAAGTCTCTGAAAACGATGACTGTACCTGTTATTTGTCCTGAATTGCTGATGATCGGAGCTGCATTGTTCACAATCGGGATCTTGGCGCCCGAGGCGGAAACAAGGGTACTAGGATCGACTGATTTCACACTCGCTTTGGTTTCAAAAACGGCCTTGGCCGGATTTTCACCAATCCTTTCTGTCTCATCTTCCATAATCACGAACACCTCGCTGAGCGGCTTGCCGATCGCCTTTTCCTGGGTCCAGCCGGTGAGCTTTTCCGCGACAGGGTTCATGACAGTTATGTTTCCGAAATCGTCTGTTGAAATCACGCCGTCACCCACTGAAAGCAAAGTGGTCTGGTATCGTTCTTTTTCGTTTTCGATAATTAACGCCATCTCAACTTTTTCAGTGATATCGATACTCAGAACATGATAACCGGTGACATCATTGCTGTCATTGACAATAGGCATTCCGTTAATAACCAAATGCGCGTTTTCGCCGGATTTTCTTACAGCCGGATAAAAGAAATCCGTCAGATCTTTCTTTTCGTTAAATATCTTCTCTATTTTTGATTGAACTGCAACCCTATGCGGCGGAGAAAGAAAGTCCCCAAAATGTGATTTACCGACGATCTCTTCAGGTTTATATCCAAGGACATCCTGAATGCCGTTGCTGATATATGTTATTAAACTGTTCTTATCGATTTCCCAGGCTATGGCCTTGCTTTGCTTTGTGAGCTGTTCAAACCGTTTGTTGGATTTTAGCAGGGCTTCCATCATATTCTTACGTTCGGTGATGTCCCGTTGAATCCCGATGCAGGCGGTCATGGTTCCGTTATCATCAAAGATTGCGGTCATTGTGTATTCGCAGGTAAATATGGAGCCGTCTTTTCTTCGGCTGGGCGCTTCTCCCAGATAAGTGCGCCCTTCATATAATGCTTTAATGATTTCCTGAAATTCCTGATCGGGAACAGGATTGACGTTCAGCATGGTAGGTGAATTACCGAGGAGTTCATCAATTTCGTATCCGTGCAGTTTTGATGCGCTTTGGTTTGCATAAATAATTTCTCCGATGTTGTTCGAGATGATCACCGAATCGGAGATATTTGACAAAACCGTACTGAGAAAGCCGATCCATTCTTCCGTTTTTTTGTTTTCGGTAATATCGGAAAAGTAACCATGCCAGACTATGGATCCGTCCGTCAGCTTATCCGGACGCGCTATGCTTTTGATCCAACGCTGTCCTTTGGACGGATGATTAATGCGAAACTCGGTTTCCAGCATGGACAGGTTGTTCAATGACTGTTCGATTGAGGCCATCAAACGATCAAAATCAGCAAAAAACACACGATCAAAAAATGCGTGCGCATCATAAAGAACATCGTGTGGATTTAGATCGAAAATTTCCTTAAACTCATCGCTTACAGACGGAAAGCTTGCGGTTCCGTCTTTTTTTTGCATAAATCTGAATTCGGTTATCTTGTTTAGCAAACGATCTTTGCCTGTGTTGTATTCCTTTTTGTATGTAAGCTCCCATATAGCTGTAATATGTCCGATCAACAATCCGGATTTATCATGAATTCCGACGATTTCACCTTCAAGCCAGAGGCCGGATCTCTGTTCATAGGCATCAATGTGATGTCGGCCGTTGTCCAGCAGGCTTCCCCAAATATTCTTGCCCATGTCCAAGTCAAAGGAATAGAAATCGGCAGGTGATTTACCCAAAAGGTCTTCCGCTATCAGTGGGAATAATTCTAAATATGCCCGGTTGTACTTAATCACTTTCTCGTTATGAAAAATATCGTCAAGGGTCTTTTGACGGTCTTTTGCTCCGTTCCAGTTTATAGGGTTTTCAAGCATCATGATGAGAATAGCGATGCTGCCCTGTGAAAAGAACAATCCCATTAATTGGTCGATTATTTTGGTTATGCTTTCTTCGGCTTCATTCCCCAAAATTTTCATGACTACCACTCTTTCTCAGTTGCTTTTGATTATTTATCGGAAATTAATTACGGTTTTATTATATATTAACACAACAATTATGAAAATATAAGATATATCGGTCATTTGTTTCGAAAGAAGCGGAGAAGTGTAGAATGAATTGTAAAATATAACCAAAACAGGCTGCGTTATAGGACGAATAGAGCTTTTCGTCTGGATTATCGGCATTTTTTGATAGAGAGGGACTGATGGAATAAAGCACAACGCAAAAAACACCTGCGGCAATACCGGCAGGCGAAATTTTGCATATATCATGTGAAAATAGGTGGTGTTATTACATAATCAAACTGTGTGATACTTTCTCCGGTCAGATAATGCTCCTCTGCTATGTTGCCCTCGGGATGCGGCCGAAAGCCGCATTTTTCAAGCATTCTTCTGCTCGCGCGATTGTCAGGATAACAGCCTGCGTAGATCCGGTCGTATTTTAATATGTCAAGACAGTATTTTACGCCCAGCGAAAAAGCGGCGGTTCCGTAGCCCCGGTTCCTGAAGGGTTTACTCAGGACGATGGCAAGATCCGGTTCGGTTCCCTCGGGGGAGAGCATTAGAAAGCCGATAACGGTGTTATTTTCATTGCATACAATCGAAGCAAAGAGCCTCCTCGGTTTTTTCTGCCAGACGCAGAAATCCTCAAATGAGTCTGTGCATTTGTGATTGTATCCCCTTTCCGTATCCGGGTCCCTCCAGGCGTTATAGCATATGGGGAGATCGGATTCCAAAGGCTCCGAAAGAATGAGCGCATCTGTAGATGCGTAGATTTTTCTTGCCATTTGCTTACTCCAAAATTGAGCGCTAAGGGCTTCAGGGACAACAGGAGGTCTTTAGCGTACGGTAATATAAAAGAGCTCAAAGCATGCCGATATCCATGGCCGCGAAATGACCGGAATGCACGGCTCCGTCCACCTTGCCGACTTTTTTGCAGTCGCCTGCCTGATAGACAAAGGGCGCTTTGTCGTACAGCTCAAAATAGGGTTTATCGTTGCTTTTCATACCGGCTGCATACAAAACAGTATCACCGCTTACCGAATACGCTTTGCCGTCCTTTGTATATCTAACGCCCCCGTCAAAGACTTCCGTACACAGTGCGCCTGTTATGACGTTAAGATCAAGCTCGCTTACCTTGCGTATCAAGCCGAATTTATAGACCATTTTGGAGTCGGGTGCGTATTCGTTTTGCATTTCCAAAACAGTCACATTTTTGCCGGTATTTCTCAGGTGCAGGCCTGCTTCAACGCCAACCAACCCGCCGCCGATGATCACGATATCACTGCCCTTGATGTGTTCGGGGTTAAAGTATATATCGGTTGCGGGGAAGGCTTGTTCGATGCCCTTGATTTCAGGGACAATCGGCGTTGCGCCTGAGGCTGTAATGATGGCATCGGGTCTTAGCTCTTCAGTCAGACTGTCGTTAATTGCGGTGTTCAACAAAACCCTGATGTTCAGTGAATTGACGCGCTCTACCAGGTATTCCTTGTAGCGGCGCAGGTCGTGCTTTAGGCTGTCCGATTCGGTAAACCGGAGCATGCCGCCCAATGAGCCGGTTTTTTCGCACAAGATCACCTCGTGGCCGCGCAGTGCCGCTGTGATAGCGGCCTGCATACCGGCAGGACCCCCGCCTGCAATCAGGACCTTTTTACTGACATTTGCTTTTCCGATCTCGTCTGAAAAGCCGATGCGCGCCTCCCTTCCGATATAAGGGTTGACACTGCAGACAAAGTGGCGCGTCAAATTGTCACTGTCGGTGCAGTTTAAGCACCTTAAGCACGGGATAATTTCGTTTACCCGTCCGTCCATAGCTTTTTTCGGTAAAAACGGATCGGCGATCAGCGCGCGGGACATGCTGACGCCGTCGGCTTTGCCGGAAGCTACAATTTCCTCGGCCTGCGCGGGATAAATGATCGATCCTATGGAGAAAATCGGGATTGTAACCTTACCGGAATTTTTAATTGCCTCGGACAGATCCGTATTGAGGCCTAAAGGTCTGTAGGTACTGGCCATCATGTCCGTCAGACCGTCTACACTGATTTCGGCCGCATCCACATATTCCTGCGCGATGGTCAGGAAATGGATGATGTCTTCAACCGTGTAGCCGTTCGGGACACGTTCGGAACCGGACAGGCGAAGCATGACCACTTTTCCGGGTCCGACGCGGTCGCGGATTCGCTTGAGGATCATCAGCGGGAACCGCATCCGGTTCTCGAAGCTGCCGCCATATTCATCTGTGCGTGTATTCGTAAACGGAGACAGGAACTGATTAAAAATCCAGCCGTGTGCGGCGTGGATTAAAATGGTGTCAAAGCCGGCACCGTACCAGTACTCGGCCGCGTCGGCATAAGCCTCCGCTATATGCGCCATATCCTCCGGCGTCATAGCCGGGATCTTTTCTCCTGTCATGGACACTGTTTCTGCTGGTCCCTTTACGGGGATGGTATTAAATTCCGTTCGTGCTTTCTGGCCGCCGTGAGTGAGCTCGACACTGGCCAATGCGCCGTGTTCGTGGATGGCGGCTGCCATTTCGGCGTAAAGAGGAAGATTGTCCCTTGTCCATTTTGTCCAGGGCGTATGATTTCCCCCGTCGCAAACTGCGACCTCGCCTAAGGTAACCAGAGCCGCTCCGCCTCTGGCCTTGTGCTCAAGATACGTTATGTAATACTGTGTCGGCTTTCCGTCCACCGTATGAAAGAGCATGTTCGGAGCGGATATGATCCTGTTCTTAAAGGTCAGGTGCTTGATCTTCAAGGGCTTGAACAGATTAGGGAACTGCTGTTTATACATAAATATCACCTTTCCCGAGTTTTCGTCAGCGCATAAACATAAGCTGAAAAAGCTTGTAAGAACAACCGGTATGGTAACAGTGTACACCATGCAGGTCAGACAAGTCAATAAAATGGGATGAGACAAAACAGCAAAAAACTGCATGCGCAGCTTATCAGGATGACAGTGGTTAAAGAAACTATTTTCCGGTATAATTAAATTTCGGAAAATGCTTTCAATAACAGCGCTGGGCCTGTATAATAATGTCCACTGAACAAACGTGTTTGTTCAGTGGAACAAACACGTTTCGTGAAACGCATTTGCAAAAAGAGCAAAAATGCTCTTTTTGACGGCAAAACAAGCCTGTTTTGCCGTCAAGATGCATTGATTGTCTGCTTGAATGGATTTGCGGATACACGCCGCAATCCATGGCATTATAATAGCTGAAAACAAATACATAAGAGGGAGAAAATTGCATGGCGGATACATATCCTGTCGGGCCTGTCAAAAAGCTTGGTTTCGGTTTTATGAGACTGCCGAGAAAAGACGATAAGGTTGACTATGAACCGATGATGGTGCTGGTTGACGCTTTTCTTTCACGTGGTTTTTCTTATTTTGACACGGCGTATGTTTACGAGGGTTCTGAAGAATCGCTGCGTGAAACACTGGTCAAGCGTCATCCGCGCGAGAAATTTCAGATTGCAACGAAACTTCCGACAATGATGCTGAAAACGCAGCAGGAGCTGCAGCCGGCTTTTGATACATCGCTCTCAAGGCTTGGCATTGATTATATTGATTACTACCTGCTGCACGGAATCAGCGGTAAGGAGAACGAAAAATGTGAGAAAATCGGTGTGTGGGAATTCCTCAAAAAGCTGAAGGCAGAAGGAAAGATCAGACATTACGGTTTTTCATACCATGATAACCCTGAAAATCTGGACATCATTTTGACGAGGCACCCTGATGTAGAGTTTGTGCAGCTTCAAATCAATTATTTGGACTGGGACAGCAAGGACGTGCAGTCACGCAGGCTGTATGAGGTCGCAAGGAAACACAACAAGCCCTTCTCGATTATGGAACCGGTCAAAGGCGGGCTTTTGGTGGGAAAAGGATCGTCCATTGAAAAGATATTCATAGCTGCAAATCCCGACGCCTCGGTTGCTTCCTGGGCCGTCCGGTTCGCCGCATCGCTTGAAGGGCTGATGGTCATGCTCAGCGGCATGACCACTATGGAGATGCTGGAAGACAATATGGATACGATCGATCACCTCAAACCGTTGTCGGAAGAGGAGATGAAAACCGTTCAAAGAGCGGTGGAGGTGCTGAACAGTACGCCCGGCGTACCCTGTACGGGCTGCAGGTACTGCGTGCCGAACTGCCCGATGAAAATCAACATTCCGGCTTTGATGGATATATATAATGAATATTTAAAGTATAAAACAATAGCAAACAATAACATTTTTGCTTTTATGATGGCAACAAAAGACGGAGGAAAGCCGTCACAATGCATCGATTGTAAAGCCTGCGAATCCCATTGCCCGCAGCGTATTGATATAACAAAGGCTCTGCAAACACTGTCGACGGTGTACGAAAGCGAGGCGGATTCGTCCGTGCCGGGTGAAGTGAGCCGGTAAGTGTAAAAACAAGATTAAAGGGGACTGCCCTGAATTTGTCTCAAGGCAGCCCCCTCCCCGATTAATATGCCGGATAAAGCTTAAATTGCCTCAGAAATACGCAACACACAGCCGTCAATCGTCGTAATGCGGCATTCTTTTGCGCCCCAGGGCACCTGCCGAATATCCGTAATCTGATCCCAGCCGTTTTCCTTCACAAGGTTATAAAATGCTTCGATTCCCTGAATCAGGATAAAACCAACTACGCCGCCGGAAGGCTTTCCGGTAAACATGTGGATTCCTTTGAATGGGGTAAGGTTTGCTACAATCATCTCGCCGGGATAATCAAAAACACAGCCATATTCCGGAATTCCTTTTTCGTCCCTGGCTACAACCTCTCCATACCAGCCGAGCACATCCCTGAACCACTTGCAGGATTTGTCCATGTCCTCGGTCAGATAAACTGGAGCATTTTCCCTGACATAGTAACCGCGTTCGCTGTAGGTTTTGACATCGCTTTGCTTGTTCATGCCGTGATTCCTCGCTTCCTGATTAAAATCGAATGAGATCTTCGGATATGGTTTTAAGAAAAACTTGTTATTACGCACCGAGGACGGCGGTATACCGTAAACCTGGCTGAAAGCGCGAGAAAACGCCGTCGGCGAATCGTACCCGTATTTAACGGCCGCGTCGATAATTTTCAAGCTGCATACCCGAATTTCCTGAGCTGCCGCAGACAAACGCCTTAACCTGATGTATTCGCCTAACGAGACATGCACCAGAAATGAAAACACCCTTTGCAGCTCCCATACCGAGCATTCGGCCAAGGCTGCTGCTGTCTTGATGTCAAAATCACCGGTCAGCGTGGTTTCGATATAGTCGGTTACCCGATTCATCTTTTCCTGCCAATCCAAATTCTCACCCCCACGTTCGATTGTAATTAGAATCATGTAGGTTTGCGTATCAGTTTACGTATTTTTCTGCAACAGTTATGCCAACTGAAGACGACCATGTGTAAATAAATCGCTTGAAAAAGATGTGTAAACTTTAGTCGCCGTTTGTATATCATCGGCCACAGGCGGTATGCGCTCATGCCGTCAGGAACATCCTAAACGCGGTCGGGAGTGCGAAGGATTCGGTGAGCGACGATAAGCTGAGCCATGTAAAGGCATTGGGCTTTGCATGGCAAACGATAGAATAGCAGGTCATGTTCCATTGAATATGCGTGAATAAGTGTATCTTATCATCTGATTTTATTATAGATGCGGGCTTTGTATTCCACTGAGCTGCAAGTTCCATTGCTTGACTGCTATCAAGCTTTTCGGCGATATTCGGAAACTCCCACATACCACCCAAAAGACCTTCTTTTTTTCTGCGACGGACCGCCAGAAGCCGGTCGCATATGAGAATGAATACGGAGATATCCTGTTGCTTTTTTGCTTTTCTTTCCTGCTTCGGGGGACAATGCGCAATCATATTGTCTTTGTTTGCTTTACATAAATCCTCTATCGGACAGATGCCGCATTTTGGGTTTCCTCTCGGAAGGCAAACGGTCGCGCCAAGCTCCATCAGGCTTTGTGTGAAATCACCGCGTCGTTTTTGGGGATATATCAAGGTCAGGGATTCAGCAATAGTTTTCTTAAGTACAGAAGGACTAATGCTCTCATAGATACCGGCTACCCTCGAAATGACCCGGACAACGTTCCCGTCGACAGCCGGGACTTTTTCTTCAAAACATATCGAAGCAATCGCGCCCGCCGTATACGGGCCGATACCCGGAAGCTTTATGAGCTGATCGTATGTGTCGGGAAAGCGACCGCCATGTTCCCGTACAATCAGCCCGGCTGTTTTTTTCAGATTCAAAGCGCGGCTGTAATACCCTAGCCCTTCCCAAAGCTTCAACAGCCTTTGCTCGTCTGTTTCGGCAAGGACCTCAATCGACGGTACCTCTTCAAGAAAACGCCGATAATAGCCGATTACGGTTTCCACACCGGTCTGCTGTAGCATGATTTCAGACAGCCATACATGATAGGGAAGGCGGTCTGCTCTCCAAGGCAGCGGGCGGGCGTTTTTATCATACCAATTGAGTAGAGCATGCGGTAATTTCTGTGTTATGTTGAGCATTCAAATCTCCGATCCGAAAAGTAAGACATTTGTCGGTATCTTATGCCGGTGCCTTTCATGCGCCATACTGGAGAATATCTTTGAGCATTATTTTTCTTGCTTCGCCTGTATAAAGTGTTATCTTTAGTGTTTCATTGTCAAGAAAAGAAAAATCACCCGAAAAATCCCCGATAATACCAACCGGGTTAGCCGTTTCGTCATCAAACCTTTTCAAAATCACCAGTGTCTCTTCTGCCTCAAGCGTACGAATAACGACGGCGAAGTGGTTTTCATCGGGAGAGACCGCAAAAGCGGCTGTCATACGGTTATTGTCCATGGTCCGGTAGAGAACATTTTCGTTTTTGTCCATCAGAGAATTAACCGTGCCCTCTGAAAAATGCGGATCGGGCTTGATATAATAAAGGTTTGTGAAGCTTTCGTTCCATACAAATGCGAAGCCGTAATAATAAGACGTTTTATATTTTTCGTTGAGCTCAATAACAAGGTATTGATTTGTTGATGGATTTATATGTGATGTGACGGCAAGTATGCTGTCTCCGCCAAGCCACTCAAGGTTTAAAACCTGATTGCTGTTTTCAAACAGGATATCGGCAAGCAGCCGGTCTTCTTCTGTCAGGCGTATGACATTGCTATCGTCACCGGCGTAACGGATGATTTGAGCAGTCATCATCCCGTCTTTCGTCGAAAGCGGATCCGTTATCAATTCAAAGTCAGCTATGACAGGTACATAAAGCTCAGATAGGTCTGCAGGCGAAGACATCGGCGAAGGCAATTCCGATTCATCGGATACCCGTCCGACCGTACCATTATCGGGTTTTACGCAACCCGATGCCGCTAAAAATAAAACAAGCAGCGCAAGGGCAAATTTATGTTTTTCCATTGTTACTCCATTCCGAAGGGGCAGTGCGTATTACGTCCTTTAACATTATAGCAATGCTAAATCAAGAACAAGCCACTCGGACCGAATTTTTTATGAAAGGTATATTAATGATAACAAAACTCACGAATATTATACCTTTTTATTAGCGAGTTGTGATAGAATACAAATAAACGGCCAGCTATTTGGAAATCCACATATTTACCTTTTGCCGGACTTATTTATAATAAAATATAGAAGGACACAGGAAAATGAACAAAATGAACGGAGATGAAATGATGGAGGAGCAAAAATATCAAAGCATGTTCTTTGAACTGAAGCCGCAGTATACGCAATGGGGCAGCTGGTGCCATTCTCCGCAACTGTATTTTCGCGGGGAAGAGGATATTCCCGGCGCAAAGTACAATGTGGGATGGCAGATTTTCAAAGAACCGATCCATTGGATGGAGCCGGACCCGCACTTCCACAGAGAGGAAGAATACCTTGTGTTTATCGGAGCCGATCTGTATAATCCCGAGGAGTTTGACGCGGAGATTGTGCTCTGGATCGGGGAAGACGTAAGCAAAATGGAAAAGTATGTGATCACGAAGCCCACCATCGTCCGCATACCCGGGAGTATGTGGCACTGTCCGCTGGACTTTGTCCGCATCGATAAACCGATTTTATTCCAGGCTGTGTATCTTGACGGAACCTGCGGAAGGGTATCCAAGAAAACCGACGAAAATGGCAAGGTTCAGTTCGTTTACGGCGGGCCGGAAATCATGGGCGGCTGCCGCCTTGAGCCGGGCAAGAAATGTACATATTGCGGCAAGTGCTTCCGTTTGGAACATGAAAAGAAGACGGCTCAAACTGAGCAGTAATAATACGCATCGAATGCGAGAAAGAAAGTATTATGGCCATGTGGGCGCTCTTGCACCTACGGCCTTTTTGACCTAAATTATGCTATTCTGCATTTTTAACGGAGAATAATATAACGTGTCCCCAGGCCATAATTTCGTGACCTGGGGACTTTGTTATTATGCAAATATTTCTATTTGTTTGTCGCAAGAAGCGCACGCTTAACCATTGTTTTGGCAATTTGAATCTTGAACTTGTTGTCCTCAAACGGCTGCGCGCCTTCCACGGCGGCAATTCCGGCCGCTTCGGCATTTTCATCATTGATCGGCTTCCCAGCAATCACCTTTTCCGCAGCATATGCGCGGTACGGCGTCGGGGCAACTGCTCCGAGGCATATGCGCGGACTGTCGCCATTAACCAGAACAGCGCAGTTGACAACAGGGAAGTCGATGGATTTCCGGAAGGCGAACTTGATAAATGCGCTTTTTGCACCCTCTTGTAGAGCGGGAATCAGGATTTCCGTGACAATCTCATCAGCGGTAAGTACCGTGTTGCAGTTCGATCTGACATCGAAGAAGTTCTCGGCTTCAATGACGCGCCTGTTTGTTTTGATTTTCGCATCAAGAGCAATCAGAGCAGGCGCGATGTCGGACGGGTGAACCGCATAACAGCCGCAGTTTAAGCATCTGCGCGCTTCGCTGTCTGCTTCCGCCATCGATGGGGTGAGGGAATCCTCAAGATTCAAGCGGCGTTTATCCGCATCGAGCTGCTTTAGCCTCAAAGCGCTCTTTATCTTTATCCCTTCGGGATCGAAGGTGACGAATTTTGAATCGCATTCGCTTTTGTCATCACAGGTGTTGTCTACGCCCAGATAGCGAAGAATACCTCTCGCGGCCTTGTGCCCGGCAGCAATGGCACCGATAACGGTTCCGGGTCCCGTAGTCGCGTCGCCGGTTGCGAAAATGCCTTTTCTGGATGTCATTGAGGTCTCTTCGGATACATCGATAAGCCCTCTTTTGTTCAGCTGCATCTGATACTTCTCGTCAAGGAAAGACAAATCGACATTCTGTCCGACTGCCATTAAAATGTTTTCCGCTTTAACGTTCATGATTTCGCAAACATTATATTCCGGGTTGAACGAGCCGGTTTCGTCATATACGCTCACGCAGCGCTTAAGTTCCATTCCTTTGACAACGCCGTTTTCCTCAAGAACCTTGGAAAGACCCCAGGAAGGCATGATAATGATGCCCTCTTCTTCAGCCCTAGCGATTTCCTCGGCACTGGCCGGCATGCGGTCTCTCGGTTCAAGACAAGCCAGAGTAACCTTCTTTGCGCCAAGGCGCTTAGCGGTGATTGCCACGTCCATAGCCACGTTTCCGCCGCCTGTGACCAGAACCTCTGACCCTATCTTTCCTTCCATCCACTTATTTACCTCAACAAGGAAATCGAGGCCGAACTCGGTCAGTTCCTCGCCAGCGATACCGACGACAGGGCGCTTCCATGTACCGGTGGCAAAACAGACGCTGTCATATTCCTTTTCTAAGGCCTCTGCTTTGATTGTTTCACCGACCTTAATGTTCAGCTTGAATTCAATGCCCATGTTCTCAAGCGCTTTAATCAGCTTGCGTACGGTTTCTTTGGGCAGTCTGTAGGCAGGGATAGCATACATCAGCATACCGCCGGCTTCTTCCATGCTGTCATAGACCGTAACTTTATTACCCGCGCGGCGCAGATAGAAAGCTGCGGAAAGGCCGGAGGGGCCGGAGCCTACGATGGCGACCGACTTTCCGGTTTCTTTTTTCGGGGCGACATAGAATTTATCGCTGTTTTCAAGAATGTAATCACCGATGGTGCGTTCTATTCCGCTGATGGTAACGCTTTCGTCTGTCTGACAGCGGTTGCAGCCCTGCTGGCAGAAATGCGCGCAGACACGGCCTGTGATGGCTGCTATCGGGTTGACCTTCATAATAATTTTTACCGCTTCATCCCAGTTCCCTTTTCTGATCTGGTCAAAGTAGCCCGGAATGTCGGTACCGGCGGGACACTCTTTCGTACAAGGCGTGACGTGGGCTTTCATTCCACCGAAGATCGAATGAAAACGATTTTCACCGAGAATCGCATAGCATTCATTGCCGCCCTTACGGCTGCAGTTAAAACGATTTTCTGCCTTGCGGAAATACCAGCAGCGGGGAAGTTGAGAAATGTTGCCGCCAATTGTGCCCATGTCCCTTATGTGCGGTGTTGCGACACTGTACGCTGCCTGCGCAAGAGCCGTAAAATTTTCCTTGACAGCGGGATGGTCGGCGATATCGGCAATGCGCGTAAGCGCACCGATTTTAAGCATACCGTCCTCTTCTTTTATGTAATCAAGGCCGGGTATGGATTTGAGGTTAACAACCAGCGAGGGGTAATCCGGTAGAATATTGTCCTTTAGTGTGCCAAGCAGATCGGTTCCCCCGGCAATCAGGCTGGATTGGCAGCTGCCGAGAGCTGTAACGGCTTCATCCACTGTTTTCGCGTTTGTATGATTAAATGGCTTCATATATACCCTCCATTCCGCCGTCAAGCGGCGGCACCAATATGGTGAAAAAATGAACACATCAGGCAGTCATATTCCCATTGATCATGTAGGAAATTTGTCTTGAAACAGGTTCATTCTTTCCGGTCTGATTTGGTTTCAAACCGTTATGCTTTTCCTAGCGCTTTTAAGACCTTATCAGGCGTTGCCGGCGGATCTACCCAGACGCCGATTGCGTTGTGGATTGCGATGATGACCATATGGGTATTGGCAAGCGAGTGGCTGATACCGCTTGCGCCGTAAGCAGCGTTGCCCGAACGCGTTTCAAGAAACCTGCGGTCGACCGGCGGAATGTCCATGATGGTCGGTTTTCTGTATTCGATCATATTTGCTGTAAGCCTTACGCCGGTTCTCTCGTCAAAAACATACTCTTCCAATAGCTGGCATCCCTGACTGAAATACATGACCTGGTCGATCTGGCTTTCCAGTGAAGTCGGACGAATGACCTTACCGGGGTCGGCGACAACGCCGAATCTGAGTATCTCGACAACGCCGGTATCCATATCAACGGCGACTTCGCAAAAAGCCGTATTCATTGTGTCCAGCATTTTGCCCATACCCAGGCTCCAGATAGCCGCGGGAGGCCTGCCTGAATAGGTTGCGAATATGTTTTTCTGTGTGGCCTGAGCAATCGGAAGTCCCTTGGCGGGGTCGGCTTTGACGACGACCTTCCCGTCCGCGAGATCCAAATCCTCGGGCTTCAGGCCTTTAAATGGGTTAGGGCCTTGCGGAGCTCCGAAACCGCCAAACATAGATGGAGGAGGCGGATTCTCAGCTTCCTCAATCGCTGCTTCCAGAATTTTTTGCTTCAGGATGTTCGCGCATTCTTTCATAGCCCAGGAAGAGGCAGTGGTTCCGTCCGATCCTCCGCCGACGGGCGTAAAGGTTTCCTTGTAGTCAAAGTCGATGCTGATATCTTCATACTGCAGCCCGAGTTCTTCCGCAACAACCATCGCATTGCACTCAACGGCAAAGATGCCGGTACAAGGCCCTTGTGTCGGCATATGCACAATGCCCCTGCGCAGCTCCAGCTTGCAGTCATATCCGGAAAAAGCATGTCTCGGGCAGATTTGGTAGCGGAAGCTCATACCGTGCATTCTTCCGTCCGGAAGCTTTTTCGCCTTGGATGGATGCCAGTTCCAATTCATCAGCTTTTTTCCTTCGTCTAAACAAGCTTCGAAGCTGGGTACCGGATTCATGTCGGTTTGTGAGGTCGGGCCATGCAAATTCAGTTTTGCGATATCAATCGGATCCTTACCGAGCTTTTCAGCAATCAGGTAGATTGCCATGGTCCCGGCATCCCAGTTGAATGGGCAATGCTGACCGCTTAGGTACATTTTACCGCGGTTACTGTCGACGATATCCATGGATTGCCGAATGTTCAGGCACTTCAAGGTGTAATACGGCCCGTAACCCTGATCGTTGGCCGTACCAAAGCTCGAGCTTCCCTGTACGCCGCCGTCAGCGATTGAAAAGTCGTCGATGGCTGTAATCAGACCGTTGTTTTTTATGCCTACCTTCAAATGCATGTAACGCTCATTCATTAAAAAATCGTATGTTTGTTCGCGCGTGTTTACGCACTTTACGGGTCTTCCGGTTCGTTTGGCAAGCAAAGGCGTGATTTCCTGTGATTTTCTCATACCCCAGTCGCAGTATTTGCCGCCTTGGAACAGACCTTCCTGAACAGTTTTTTCCGGCGGCATGCCATACATACCGCCGATAGCGTCCTTTCTCTGGACCGCGCCTTCGATATGCAGACTCTTTCCCTCGCCATTGTACGGATCATCAAACCACCAGGCTACAGAACCGGGCGGGTTTGGTATGTGAGACGCAAAGGCAGGTAATTTCAAATCGTATTCGATAATCTGGTTCGCTTCCGCAAAACCCGCCTCAATATCGCCCTGAACGACAGTTGCATAAGAGACATTGCCCCTTTTCGGGTGATCCGGATCGGGCTTTGGATCAAACATGCCCGGAGGAAATTCATCGAATTCGGGGGGACGGATAACCGGATAATCGGGGTCTCTTCCCTTTAGTATATCTACGATATGAGGAAGCACTTCCCATTCGACATCGAGCTGCCTGAGCGCTTCATCGCAGATGTCTTCATTCTCTGCCACGACAATGACAGCGACCTCGGCGTTTTCCTGATCCGCTATATTGTCGAGCCAAGCTCTGCGCGGGCCGAAACCGAAGGGTGTGGCGCCGAGCTTCTTGATATCCTCATCTTCCCAGGTAACAATATCGGCTACGCCGGGAATGGCTCTGGCTTTTGTGGTATCTACGCTGAGGACTCTTGCGTTGGCGTAAGGGCTGCGCAGAAATTTAGCGTGAAGCATATTCGGAACGACGAAGTCGGCTCCGAACTTACCGATACCCGTGGCTAGGGCATATGATAATTTGCCGGGGAGGTTGGGCTTTCCGACTACTCGGAAATGCTCTCTTTGGCCGTTAACACCGGCTATATCAGCCATTTACTCAGCCCCCTTCCGACATTTTAAGCGCTGCCTCCAAAATTGCCGTAGAATGGCGCGGATATGTACCGCAGATGCAGATATTTCCGGCAAGTGCTTCACGTATCTCCTCTTCGGTAGGATCCGGATTTTTATCCAGAATCGCCTTTGCCGAGACAAGAAAACCGGGCGTGCAATAACCGCATTGCATCGCATCCCACCGGCAGTATGCGTCTATAAGCGGTTTCCACTTCGGGTTCGCGGCTATGCCTTCAATGGTCTGAATAGATTTACCTTCACATTCTACAGCCAAAATGGTGCAGGAAAGCACGGATCGGCCATCCATGATGACTGTGCAGGATCCGCAGGCTCCACGGTCGCACATCAGTTTGCATCCCGTAAGACCAAGCCTGTATTGAAGCGCCCGATGCAAAGTCCAATGCGGCTCGATGAGCACCTGACAGGCCTTTTCATTGATGTTCAGATTAACGGTCACAGGCAAAATCGCATCCGGATGATCTGATATGTAATGAAATTTCAAATCAACATAGTTACCGAATGTCCGGCCGCATATCGGACAGCGAAATTGCGTGAGCGTCGCGACAATGTTCTCAATTGCCTCTGCTGCGCGCATACGCGCGGATTCTTGTGTAAAGGGCACTGAGACTTCGTGAGGGGTGACGCCAGTGCTTTTGACATTCTCTTCACTAATCATGTAAATCCTCCCTAAAATGTATTTCAGGAATAATGGGTGCTGTAAAACCGGTTGTCCGTCGAAAATGACCTGCAAACAACCGAAATGGCCGTTTGAGAAAAACAATTCCTTTTCTCCATATTACATGACATGCTATCTAATAGCAAGCATGAATAATCGATTATAAAGTTTTGGAATGCTATAATTTCGGCCGATCCTTCGTCCTTCCCGATTGCGGAACTGTGCCGGCCTCCGGGAAATATCAGTTGTGCAAAATGTCCTTGAATATGAACGACAAACTTGATACGAGTAAGAAAAAGCATATGCTCATCCCTGCGTATATTATACCTTAATAAAATATTACACGCAACGCCATAAATTTACCGGAGTTTAGTGATTTTATGCATACAACAGAGAAAATTATTAAAATATATAGTAATTTGTGGAAAAAAGTTTTATAATACATCTTTGACAAGCAGACCGACGGCATGGAAAAGAACGTTTTTAATATAGGGGTTGTTTTCATGGATCCTTTAAACAAACTTGATCTTAATGAGCAGGGTGAGGGGGTGCAAAAGTTTGATCAGACGTTGATGATGCTGGCTTCAGGATTTATCAATGTGCCCTATGAGAACCTGGATCGTGCCATCGAAAATGCTATGCGGATCGTCGCCGGATACTGTCGTGCAGATAAGGCGATTATTTATCGTTATGACCCTGAACGCGATATCGTTTCCAACGAATATATATGGACTTCACGTCCCGGGGACGGCGTTATTTTTGACTTGACGGATTTGCAGTCTGCGCATGAAAAGCACAGAGCGGATGAGGCCTATATCCGGAATTTTCGGAAGCTTCCGGACGACAATGATAACTTAAGTAAGACACGGACTGAGCCGTATACGGCTTTGCTGTGTTCCAGCCCGATATTTCAAGGAAGCAAAATGCTTGGCGCTGCTGCGTTTTTCTCGTCTGACAGGAATAATGATTGGGCAAATACCGAAATATTCCTGATTAGGATATTCAGCAAAATCATGAGCAATATCCTGATAAGAAAGAAACAAGAATCAATTCTTATCGAGTCCAGCAAGATAAATCTTGAGATCCTTAATTCTATCAATGAAGGCGTAGGATTGTATGACAGAAGCGGAAACACCCTGCGGGTAAACCGATGCCTTGCGGAAAAACTCGGCAGAACCGAGAAGGAGTGCATAGGGGTCAACATCAGACAGCTTTTTCCGGTTAATCAATACGGCGATTTGAGTGATAAATGGATGAAAAGGCTGGAGCAGGCGTATAGCTCAGGCGAATGTGTGATATTTCAAGACCTTATAAACGGAAGATGGCTCGACAACCGCTTGTATCCGATAAAAAAGAAAGGTGTTGTTACGGCCGTTACCATGCTTTCCTCGGATATAACAGATGGTAGAACGGCTGAAGAAAAGGAGCGACGCAACGCTGTCCTGGTCAAGGAAACGGAGGTCCTTCGAAAAAAGGAAGAAGAATATCTGGAAATACTCGACGGCTCCACTGAAGCCACATGGATTATCGATATCGCACTTGATAAACTTGAGTTTTCTGCTCAGTGGCTGAGGCGAATCGGCGGCGAGAACATTGCGCCTGGAGATATAAAGCATTTTTTCGACAGCCTTATTCATCCTGACGATATAGACGCAGTATTGAAGAACAGGGAGCTGATTTATAGAAATAAAAAGACCAAGTACAGAGCGGAATACCGGATGAAAACAGCAGACGGAAAATATATCTGGGTTATGGATAAGGGAAAAGTCACATATAACGAAGAGGGCTCTCCCATAAAGATATATGGTACATCAACGGATATAACGGAACAGAAAGAAGCGGAATCGCTTATTCTGCGTCAAAACAATGTATTGCAGACGATCAAAATGATTTATGAAAAATCGTTTCAGTGCGAGACTTTCAGCGAGTTACGCATCGCCTGTATGGGTATTGTTGAAACACTGACTGAGAGCGAATACAGCTATATCGGCGCAATCGGCCGAGATGGATGGGATAGTAACGGAGAAGAACCTTTCGGATCAAAAGAGTCTTTTCGCGGGTTTGCACTCAAAAGATTGTACGAAAAAATACATGAAACCGGACATAATTATATGATAAACGTTCCATCATCAGGACATCCGGAAAGCGAAAACCTCTCCGATGCGTGCCCGGATATCACATCTTTTATGGGTGTTCCCTTTATTCAAGACGGGAAAGTCACCGGTGTTCTGGCTGTTTCGAATCGAAAGGGAGGCTATAGGCATGAAGACCTTAAGATACTGGAGGCTGTCGTTCCTACGGTATATGAGGTGCTAATCAGAAAACGCACCGAAGAAACAATCCGACACAATGAAATTTTAATGCGTACAATTATGGACAGTTCCTCCGATTTTCTGTTCATCAAAGACAGAGACGGCAAAATGGTCATGGCCAACAAAGTGTACGGAAAGGTATTCGGGGTCGATATACGGGAAATCATCGGCAAAAATGATCATGAACTGCACCCTGTACGCGAAATCGCAGATAAAATCATAAAAATCGACCAATACGTAATGAAGACCGGGGAAACGCTGACTAGCGAAGAGTCGGTTGAGACCAAATCCGGATATAAAACATTTCAGTTGTCCAAGATGCCCTGGCAAGATCTAAACGGCAGGACCATCGGAGTTTTGGGCGTTGCCCACGACATTACAAAACTTAAGAACGCCGAGATTTCTTTGCAGGAAAGCATTCGGTCAATTAAACACAGCAAAAACTACATAGATATCCTATATGAAACAACTGAAACGATATTAAGCAGTATGTCTCCCTTGAACGACATATACAGCCTTTGCCTGAAGGTGATGAAGTTTCTGGATGGTCACATATTTTTCAATTACATGCTCAGGGATGGTGAGCCGGATTTATATCTCAACGCCTTCGAAGGGATAAGCGAAAAACAAAAGAAGGACTTAGAAATACTATCCATTGACTCTTCGCTCTGCGGCACCGCCATTTTAAACCGCTGCAAAATGGTATTTGAAGATATCCAGACATCCGACGATCCGCGTACAGAGTTTGTCAAAGCATTAGGAATCCGGGCATATGCCTGCTTCCCTTTGATGACGAACGATACGGTGGTCGGCTCATTGTCTTTCGGAACCCGGTCGAGGGATCGATTCCTCGATGAAGAACTGATGCTGATAAAGACGGTGTCTGAAAGCATATCGGTCGCAATCAAACGAAAACAAAACGAAGAGATGCTGATCAGACAAACCGAAGAGCTCAAGACAGCCGACCGGAACAAAAACGAATTTTTAAGCGCTTTGTCCCATGAGCTTCGCAATCCTCTGGCGACAATCGAAGCTGGTCTTTCCCTTCTGGATGCGTCGAAAGATAACCTTGAACAGGGAAAGGCAAAGGATATTATGCGCCGTCAGATGAAGCAGCTTATCAGTCTCATCGATGATTTGCTGGATGTAACACGCATCACAAGAAACAGGATTGTTTTGAAAAAGGAAAGAATAGAACTGAATGCGTTGGCAAAATCGATTGCAGATGATATGATGACTTTTTTTGAAAAGAAACGAATAAAGCTGACATGCAGCATTGGTACGAACGCCATATACATAGACGCTGATCCGGTGCGAATCAGGCAGATAATTGAGAATCTGCTGCACAATGCAATGAAATTTACTGTTTCGGGAGACGAAGTTATGCTTGCGGTTTATGTACAAAGCAACAGTGCAATGATATCGGTAAAAGACAACGGGATCGGTATCGATCCGAGATTCATGTCCAACTTGTTTGAACCGTTCATGCAGGCGGATAAATCTCTGGACAGAAGCAATCCCGGCCTGGGCTTGGGTCTATCGATCGTAAAGGGAATTGCAGTTTTGCATGGCGGCAGCGTAAGAGCATGCAGTGAAGGACTCGGAAAAGGGTCGGAATTCATGATTTGCATACCGGTGTATATGCGCTGACAATATGTAAAAAACAACGAAGTTGCCGCGAAATGCGGTAAAAGCATTTCGCGGCAACCTATGTTCCGTAAAATTTAAAATTTGATCACCTTGGACGGTTCGGAGAAAGAGGATATCGTCGCTGTCGCGTCTTTTAAATAAAGGACCTGACAATTACCGTCATCCGCCTTGTACATGCCCTGCAGCGAGGGGTACGCATCCAGCATATGCTGCCTTGCTTCATCCCTGTCATCATCAACGGCGGTCGCCGCTATGCGGATCCATTTTCCCTCTGACATAGCGCATATCTCGACTTTCGGGTTAGCAACCATTTGTTTTGAGACATCCTTGACTTTCCCCGTCTGGATATACAGCTTGCCTTCAAACATATCCACTGTTCCGAAAGGACGGACTCTCGGCTGATCTCCTTCAGATGTAGCCAGATAGTACGTTCCGCATGTTTTCAAAAAATCGTATACTTCCTGCATGAATGCATCCTCCGTTTCAATTTTGACTAATTTGCTTATCTCTATCATAATACAAAACAGCAAATATTTCAAGTATGTTTTGTTTGAATAATATGCTATGCATAAATGTCTTAAGACATATAGATCGGGCACCGGAACATCCGGTGATAATATTATTGAATAATGTGGGAAAAATTATTGACATTATACTTTTTAATTTATATAATGGATTAACAAGTTAACACGCTAATGTGATGAAGAAGGAAAGTAAGCGGAGCGATCTTGTCAGGGAAGGCTTGTCATGGACTGAAAGCAAGCCTGAAGTGAATTCCGTTGAAGTTCCCTTCCGAGCTTGTCCGCTGAATGGGTAGTCGCTTTGTAGGTGGACGCGGCATTCCCCCGTTACCAGGATAGGATATGATTTCGTATCCGAAAATGAGTGCGCGTATGAATATTTACGCGAATCAGGGTGGTAACACGGATAGCGCCTTTTGCCTTTCGTCCCTATTTTGGGGACGGGGGGCTTTTTTGTTGTTTTAAAACAAACACCAAAATTATCAAATAGTAAAAGGAGACTTGTTTATGTTGGGATTACCGGATGTATCTATTTGGCTTGCCTATGTACTCTCTATCGGTGGGGCGGTTCTATGCGTAATATATGGGATCGTTCATTGGAACAAAGATAACGGAGGAGATAAGAAATGATCTATATAATCGTCAGTCTCTCCCTATATGCAGTTATTATGGCGGTTTTATCCTTTATCGGCTACAGGAAAACAAAGAGCACCAGCGATTATCTTCTGGCCGGCAGAGAGATCCATCCGATAATAATGGCGGTGTCGTATGGTGCAACGTTCATCAGCACCTCTGCGATTGTCGGATTCGGCGGGGCAGCCGGACAATTCGGCATGGGATTGCTGTGGTTGACGGTACTCAATATCCTCGTCGGTGTACTCATCGCTTTTATCGTTTTTGGAAAAAAGACCAGAGAAATCGGTCACAAGCTCGGCACGAATACGATGCCGGAACTATTATCGCAGCGGTTCGATTCCAGATTTATGCAGGGTTATGCCGGTCTTTTGATATTTTTGTTCATGCCAATCTACGCATCAGCCGTGCTTAAAGGGATCGTGGATTATGTGGCCAAGTACACAGGGGCAAATTTTGATGTCATTTTAATTGTTTTAAGCGTTTTGTCGGCAGTGTTTGTAATCATGGGCGGTTTAAAGGGGATCATGTTTGCGGACGCATTCAATGGTGCGATTATGTTCGCCGGAATGGCGTTTCTGATTATTTACACTTACTCGCTGCTGGGCGGCGTCAACGAAGCGCATGAGGCGCTGACCCGGCTTCCCGATATGCCCGGCGTTAAAGAACAGACAGATGGGCTTGTCAAAGGCGGTTTTTCCGGCTGGACATCCATGCCGAAGATGGGAACACCGGTTTGGTGGAACATTGTATCGACACTGGTGGCAGGCGTAGGTATCGGCGTGCTCGCGCAGCCGCAGCTGTCTGTCAAGTTCATGACGGTAAAAAGCGGCAGGGAACTCAATCGCGCTGTTTTATCCGGCGGTATTTTCATTTTGTTTATGACGGGTGTTGCATTCACTGTCGGCGCGCTTTCCAATGTCTCATTTTATAACGAAACAGGTGAGATAGCCATCAAAGCAGCCGGCGCAAACGATGCAATAATACCCTCATTTATCAAAATGTTTTTACCCGATTGGTTCGGCGGCATTTTTCTGGTCGTGCTGATGGCAGCGGGTATTTCTACTTTGAACGCATTGGTTCACTCAATGGGTACGGCTCTTGGCCGCGATTTCTTAAAACAATCTTTAAAGCTTAAAACGAATACCGTCAAGCTGACGCGCATAGCGATGGGAATCGGGCTGGTGATCAGTGCGATTCTTACTTGGCTGTCCGGCAAACTGGATGTCAGCATGGCAATCATAGCTATCGGCACTTCATTGTTTTACGGATTGTGTGCGGCTACCTTTTTGCCGACATATATCGCAGCCCTGTTTATTAAGAAATTTCCTAAGAAAGCGGCACTGGCCAGCATGATTTCCGGTTCCGCAATCAGTCTGTTCTGGTTGTTCTTCGTTCAGGAGAAAACAGCCGGAAGCTTGCAGATTTGCAAAATGTTGTTTGGCACCACATCCATTGTGAAAGGCACGGCGCTCAATACATTTTCGATGGTTGATGCGATTGTAATAGCGCTCCCGCTGTCTGTTATCACCGGTATGATTGCCTGGGCAATCATTGGGAATGTCAGGGAATCGGAGCCGGCCGGTGTTTTGAACAGTGCAGGTTGACCGAAAAACGCAAATATAGCTTTTTGTTTCCTGGATAGTCCCCGGGATACATTGCACATGGTGTAAATGATAAATTTATGCTTGCAGCAAAAGGACAATAAAGGTAAGATAAAGATAATAAAATGGTAAAAACAGAAGCCGCATATGTCCCGGAATACTAAGAAATGAGGAATGAAAATGAATGAAGTTTTGAAGACGATAATGGAAAGACGCAGTGTGCGCGCCTACACAGACAGGCAATTGAGCCGGGATGAGCTTGATTTGATTATCGAAGCGGGATTGTACGCGCCGTCTGCACGCAACGAGCAGCCCTGGTATTTTACGGTGGTACAGAACCGGGCGCTGCTCGATGAGATAAACAAAAAAACGAATGAAGTGATGGCGGGGTCCGACAACGAACGGCTCAAGAGCTTTGGAAACAACCCTTCATTTCGCGCCTCATACAACGCGCCCACCGTTATTGTTGTGTCCGCCCGCGAAAACGCGGTGTCTGCGCAGACGGATTGCTGCGCCGCAATTGAGAACATGATGCTTGCTGCCAAGAGCATAGGGATAGGTTCTGTCTGGGTTGGGCTTTTATGGCCGTACCTCTCTCTTGACGTTGCAAGGGAAAAGCTGCAGATACCGGACGGGTATAAGCCGCTTCACGCCGTTGCGTTCGGTTACGCCGAGGGTGGTCAAATGGCTGCTCCGGAACGAAGAAAAGATGTAGTAACCTATATCAGCTGAGGATGGCCGGAAGGCAATGCGCGGTCCAACCGGACCGCGCATCGATGTATGACGGGTATTATTATGTTTGGTGTGCGGGTACTCACCTCTGAATACTTTCGTATTCGCTGATTATTGCAGGCTTGCTATTCTTTCCATGAACGCTTCGTAGGCTTCCTGATAAATTTCCTGGCATTCGTTGAGACCGGACGCGACAAGACCATCTACATAGGAATTCCATTCGCTGAGTGGTTCGGAACCGTCCACAAACAGCAAATAATTCTCCGTAATATAGGTCATCAGATCGACAGAGTATTGGGTAAGTCTGCCGGTTTGCTCAGGTGTGAAGGTAATGCTGGAAGGCCATTGCATCGTACCGTCATAATCGTAGTCCGCCCAATAATCCAGGAAACCTTTAAACCTGTCGCCACCCGGATAAGCATATGTTCTCCATATATAAGATACGCCTCCCTCGGTCAATGGGTTTCTCATAAACGCACAGATTGCCATTGCCATTCCACCGGGGTGCTCCATGATAAAATCGGAAAGCTGAGGTTCACCGCTTTCGTTATAAACGAAAGTATCTCCCTCTATGCCCCAGTTGGAGAAGAAAGCACCTTCTTCGCTGTAGAAGTAATCCAGATAACTGACCAGAAGCGGCATATTCTCAGTTTTGGCATTTATTGTCCAGGAACCGTAAGATACCCACTTTCTTGCATCGCCGCAATGTATGGTTTGTCCCTCGTAAACCAAGGGCATATGAATCGGGACAAAATACATGTTCGGATCCGCCACTACCGCATTGGGCGGCTCATAGCCGGGAACTTCGGTCGGAACAAGGCCGACCACGGCCATCTTACCGGCTGTAATCAGATCCTTTGCGTCAACACTGGCCGCTATGGACATCCAGTCAGGCTCGATGAGACCTTCAGAATACCACTGGTTAATCAAGGTCATGAAATTAAAGTCTTGAGCACGGGTATGGGTAAAGGCAACCTGGCCGTTGTCAACCAGAGCACCCAACGTGTTGGTGATGACCGGTATCGTATCCATTGCGTTAAAAAACCCGTAGTTATCGAGCGTTTTTGTCAGCATGAAAGGCCAATCACAGTCAAATTCCGTCTTGAACGTTTTGAGCAGAATGTGAATATCATCAAAAGTTACGAGATCGTCATTGACCATGCCCAGCTTTTCCAGCCAGTCGCCTCTTGTTACGGTTCCATATAGAAAAGCGCGTTCCTGTTCATAGCACCACATAGAGACAATCATATCGTCCTCGGGGAGAAGATGCGCGAGAAAACTCGGATCTTCGGGATGTGAGTGGGCGATGTACCAGTAGTTTGGCATGTATTCTCTGTATTCGTAAAGGTTTGCAAAGTATCCATCGTCTACACCTGAGGTCAAAGAGCCTTGATAATACCAGTCTGCATTGATGATTACATTCGGAAGGTCGTCTGCTGCAAGTAAAATCGGAAACTGTTCCGGCAGAGACTGCATGGCCACGACAACATATTCGATTGTTACACCTGTTCTGTTTCTCAGCTCCGCAGGATAGGGCAATGTGGAATAGCCTTCTTCGGGAATATAATCTGGTAGGAATGAAGTATACAGGTATGTGTATACTTCGTCCGAATTCGTCATAGGCAGGGGATAGACATAGGGCGTTGTAGGAACGCCTTTTTCATCTACCTCATATTTTCCTGCCGGTAGGTTGTAAAAGACACCCCCGGGTTCCTCGGGCGGCTGCGTTTCCGGCGCCCTGGTAGTCGACTGCGTTGGCGCCCCTGTAGAATCACCTTCTGTTGCCGTCTTGTTTGTGCACGCACCTGAGAAGAGTGCGAACAGGAAACATATAGCAAGCAAAATTAACATCGTTCTTTTCATTTGAAATCTCCTTTCATCCTCCTACAATATAAATTACGGGACAGGCACGGCAGCCAGCCGTGTCTGTTTCGCTTTTGTTGCCAAGGCTGTACAATGAGAGAGCTTCGGTATGACTTTTTATTCCGAGGATTAACCACGTCCGTATTGGAGTCCGTCAGCCGTCTCTCTCGTTGACAGCAGTTCGATTTGAGCAGGTAGTCCCGCCCATTTTGGGTGTGTTCGCGTCACCAAGGAGATTGAATAGGCAATAAGAGAACGGTACCGCCGATTGCGAATCCAAATCATCAGGAGGTCTTCATGAACATAGCCGTTGGTATTGATGTTTCTAAGGGGAAAAGCGTGGTCGCTGCGATGCGTCCGTTTGGCGAGGTCGCCCTGCCGCCGCGCGAGTTCCTTCATACAAGTGCAGATTTGTCAGCTTTGACGGAATCACTACGCTTGATTGATGGGAATACCCGTGTTATCCTTGAGGCAACAGGACGCTATCACGAGCCTATTGTCGTGGTGCTGCGTGACGCCGGAATCTTTGTGAGCATTGTCAATCCGAAGCTTATCAAGGATTTTGGCAACAATTCGCTCCGAAAGGTCAAGACCGACAAGGCCGACGCGGTGAAGACTGCGCGGTACGGTCTTGAGTATTGGGAAGAAATGCGGGAGCACACCGAAACCGATACAGTACGGCAGCAGCTCAAGCTGTTTTTGAGGCAGTACAACCTGCACATGAAAACCGTTGTTGCGCTGCAAAACAACCTCATCTTGCTTCTTGATTCCGTGTTTCCGGAGGTAAACGAGCTGTTCAAAAGCCCGGTTCGCGATGACGGACATCATAAATGGGTGGATTTCGTCTGCACATTTTACCACCGTGACTGCGTATCCGGTGTGAGCGTTTCTGCCTTCTCAGAGCGTTACCATAAATGGTGTAAGCGAAAGGGCTACAATTTCAGCACAGCCAAGGCCGCCGAGCTTCATGCCGCGAGCCGCGAGATGGTCGTCACGATGCCGAAGAACGCACTCACAAAGGCGCTCATCACATCCGCTGCTGGGCAGTTAATCGCCGCCACAACGGCGCTTGCTACTCTCAAATCCGAGTTTATTCGCCTTGCCGCCACTTTGCCCGAATATGAAATTGTGAACTCCATGTACGGCGTGGGCGACATCACCGGCGCACAGCTCATGGCCGAGATTGGCGATGTCCGTCGCTTTGCAAACCGTGGTGCCCTCATTGCCTTCGCCGGCGTGGATCCCGGCGTGAATGAATCCGGCAAGCATAGCGCTCAGAGTGTTCGAACCACGAAGCGAGGTTCGCCGCATCTACGAAAGACACTGTTTCAAATCGTCAGTACGCACCTAAAAAATTCACCAGAGGAAGAGCCGGTTTACCAATTTATTGACCGCAAACGCGCCGAGGGCAAGCCTTATCTCGTTTACATGACGGCCGCCGCAAACAAGTTCCTACGCATTTATCACGCTAAAGTCAAGGAGTATTTGAACGGGTTGGATAGCGTGGAACGTAATACATAACAAATTTCTTCAAACTGTCTGCATATCGGTGAGCGCGTGTCGCGGTCACCTTTTTATTCTGCTCATTTCCAATTGTGCAAAAATTTTCGTGCTTTTTTCGTTTTATCTATTGACTTTGGTTAGCAGGACTCCAATCAAATTTTGGTACAGCAGTAGTTCCGATCGGCTTCATACCGGAGCTGGGCGTCCTTCATGTCTTCATATGCATGAAAATGTACTAAACTCACAACACCACCTTAAATATTAAATAAATATTTAGCTACTATTAATAAATATAGCATGTGACCAATCATGTTTCAAGGTGATATTTGGGCGTAATGAGTGCGTGACCGCAGGTTATTGGTCATAGGTTGGTGAAATCAATGGCTTATTCGGTTGAATATATTAATAAAAAGAAAAAATACAATTGATATATTAAGTCTTATTATACGATTTATGGTAATTGAACAACAAAATCACCGATATAGCAAAAAGAAAGACAGTTTTTGATGCTCAATAATTGGGCATTTCAACCGGCATTTCACTGTTTTTTACGCGTTAAACTTGTGTAAAGAAAATCTATGATAATGAATAATATGACTCGATAAACATTTTTATTTGATATTGATTTATTTTGCCGTACGAATCTGCAAACTGTAGCTGTACGAATTTGCAAAAGCAATTGACTTTCAGAAGTGGATTCTGTATACTTGGCACAATAATATACGAACTGGGAGGATTTATTATGGACCTCGCAAAAAAATACGGGCCGATAGCCGGCAAACTGTCAATCGGTCAGTACTGCCCGCCCCGCTGCTTTGAGCTTGCCGGAAAGCGTTTTGATCTTGTAATGGATACAGGTGAGGATACCGGCGATGCATTTTTGAATTTTATCGATGAAACGCAGGTCGAATGGAGTATTCGAGGCGGCAGCAGACAAAAGACGGATAAATATGAATGCCGCAAAGCGGACGATTGGACTTATCTGGTTACATATTGTCTGGAAGGCGTTACGCCGCGAGAGAATCACACCTGGGTTATTGACAAAGAGCAGAATCTTGTTACATTTCTGCGTTGCCCGCTCGGAGAAAATCCTTATTGGCCGTACCTGATTGAAAGCCATTTTGCCTTCGGTTATATCAAAGAAGAGGGCAAGGAGCATACCGACCTCAGACGCCACGGTTTTACCGACGATGTTTGCGGAACGGGTGTAAAATGGACGTACGGCCATGAGCTTGCCACGGTGCATGTATATCACAGCACGAACTGGTACCGCATTGCTTATTCAAAAGAAAAGGCAAAAACCGAACAAGGCGAGGAGCAGAACAAACAGTTGAGAAATCTACTGAGGGATTTGCCCAGTTCGGATGAACCTGCGTTCTATGTCAAGATAAAAGATGGGATGTACTTTGTCAGTGTAACCGAACAGAACATGGAAAAAATTCTGGGAGACAAGGTCGGTTTCCGCAGCGATACACTGTGTTTCCTGGATAACTGGAACCGCATGTACAGCGTTGGCCGCGGCTTTGGCACTTCGACAGCAAACGGCAAGGACGGAGAAATATATGTCATAATCGGCAAATACGGCGCACCCACGGAAGTAGACGAGAATTTATTTACCGATCCAATCCCCTATTTGGTATAATAGGTTAGCGCAGGTATATTAAAAATCTAAAAACTCAGGGTCCGGAGTTAACTCCGGACCCTGAGTTATGGTTATTTATGAACATAAAAACGGCAGAAAATAAGGGAAAGGGACAAAAAACACGGTTCAAGCTACGAGATTTACTGTCAACGAATAGTGTTTATTCATATTTATAGCGAGACCCCTAATCATTTTGCAGCCAAGGAAATCAACTTAATGGCGTTTTGCCGTACTTCGTAGTCCCTCCAAGCTTCTGGTGGAGCATTCTTCTTCGGTTTTTGTTCGGATGGAGCATGGATGAATATCAATTGGTATTCCGACAGCGCGTCCGTCTCCGCCAGTTTCGGCTAATGCAGACAACATCTGCAGGTAAAGCTAACCCTATATGAAATCTGGTTATAGCCAAAATCGAGAGCAAGGGCTCTGCCCTTGCTGGTTCAGCCAATTTAAGCATTATCCGGGATTTTATAACCCCAGATATGCTTTTTTTACGTAATCGTTATCGATCAGGTCGCAGCAGTTGCCGTCCAGGGCAACGCTGCCGTTCTCCAGTACGTAGGCGCGGTCGGCAGTTTCCATGGCCTGCTTGACGTTTTGTTCCACAAGGAGAACCGTAATGCCCTGCTCTCGAAGAGATTTGACGATATTGAAAACCTCCGTCACCATAATCGGCGCCAGTCCGTAGGAGAGCTCGTCAAAAAGGCAGAGCTTCGGATTGGACATCAAACCCCGCGCCATGGCCAGCATCTGCTTCTCACCGCCGCTGAGGGTTGAGGCCATTTGTTTCTGCCGTTCCTTCAGCTTCGGGAACAACCCAAACATACGGTCTATCCCCGCTTTTCTTGTCTTCCACAACCCCTTCGGATAAACACCCATTTCAAGGTTTTCTCTGATGGACATATCCGGGAACACTCGCCCGCCTTCGGGCAGATAGGCGATACCCTTCTCCATGACGCTGTGGCTCGGTACGCCGTCCAGCGATTGCTCCATAAAGAATACATGCCCTGAGGACTTCTTCACAAGTCCCGTGATTGTGTTGAGCAGCGTCGATTTTCCGGCGCCGTTGGCACCCAAAAGCGCGACGATTTCCGCTTCTTCAACTTTCAGGGAGACATCCCACAGTGCCTGTACGTTGCCGTAAAAGCAGTTGATGTTTTGTACTTCAAGCATCGTCATATCAGCACTCTCCTAAGTATACTTCGATGACCGTCTTGCTGGTGGATATCTCTTGGGGCGTACCCTCGGCAATCTTGGCCCCGTGATGAAGTACGACGATACGGTCGCATATGTTCATAATCGCCTTCATGACATGCTCAATCATGATAATTGTGATGCCGGATTTTTGGATTTTCGTAACAAGCTCCATGGCCTCACTTACCTCTGAGGGGTTGAGACCGGCCATCATCTCGTCCAGCATCAGCAGTTTGGGCTGGGTGGCCAGAGCCCGAGCCACCTCAAGGCGCTTTTGGTACGCCAGTGGAATATCGGGCACCATTTTGTCGCGAAGTTCGGATAAGCCGACAAAATCCAACACCTCATCCACGATTTGTCCCGCCTGCGCATTTGAGCGTCCCTTTTTACCGAAGAGCGCGCCCATCAAAACATTTTGGTGTACCGGCATACCGGCGAAGTTTTTCGCCGTCTGGAAGGAACGCCCGAGACCGAACCGGCAGATCTGGTTGGGCTTTTTGCCGCTAATCTTGGTTCCGTCAAACATCACCGTACCGGAATCCATTTGAATCGCACCGGAGATCATATTAAAAAGCGTTGTTTTTCCGGCGCCGTTGGGTCCGATGAGTCCTAAAATCCCACCCTTGTCGACGTGAATGTCGACATTCGAAACGGCTTTAAGGCCTCCGAACGCCTTGCTTACACCCTTTGCTTCAAGCATTGGCATCGTCGGCAACCTCCTTCCTTATGGAATTGCGATCTTTTAACGAGTTTCTAATTCTCTCGTAAACGCCTACAATTCCCGTGGGCATAAACAGGATTGCCAAAATCATGATTCCGCCGAAAATAATCATATAAATCTGCGGCATCTTCATGACAAGATTATACTGCAGTGACGCAAATACGATTGCGCCGATAATCGGCCCTAAGAAAGTTTTCATGCCACCGAATACACACATCAAAACGGGCAGGAACGAAAACATCATGTTAAATGCGCTGCCGGGGTCAATAAAGTTCAGCATCGTTGCCCGCACAGCGCCTACGGTACCCATAAAAAAGGCGGAAATCGCAAAACCAAATACCTTCGTTCTGGTTGTACCGATGCCAATGTGTGAAGCTGCGTCTTCGGACTCTCCGATGCCGGTAAGCGCCATTCCAAACCGTGTTCGCTTAACGACAATGACAACAATCAGAGCAATCGCAACCATGACGAGCATTGCGTAAAACGCCGTATCCGAGCCAAAATTTCTAACGCTCAGACCGCGCTTTCTAACTACCATTATCTCATACCATGTCATAATGGCCTTTACAAGCTCCACAAGGCAGAAGGTGAAGATCGTAAAGTATACGCCTCGAAGACGGAGTGTAATGGAGCCCATTAACGCCGCAAGCGCAAAACTGACCAAACCTCCAAAAAGCATGAGCACCGGAAGCGGGTAATGGTTGCTCATAAATCCGGAAGCGTAAAACCCCAAGCCGACAAACGCCCCGGACGCCAATGAAATATACCCCGTAGGCCCTGAAAACATGTTCCAGGATGCCGCCATGACGATATACATCATTATTGTGGTGGACATGGTAATAATGGCTGTCGAACCGAATAGCGGAACAAACGCAAAGAAAATGACAGCAACGAAAACGACAATATATTGAAGTTCTTTTTTTACGTTATATTTCTTAATCATCGCTACCTCCCTAAAAGACCCTTTGGCCTCAGTAAAAGCAAAATGATTATCATCAGGTAATATGCCACGGTGACGAGGCTTGTGTCGAAAAAGCTGACAGCTTGCCCCACAAGGCCAATGAGTACGCCTCCGAGAACCGCACCGGGTATGCTGCCCATTCCGCCCAACACAACAACAATCAAAGCGATAACAGTGTTTGAAAGACCAATTTGTGCTGTCGGCGCGAAGGACATACTTATCAAAACGCCGGCTGCCGCAGCCAAAAGACCGCCCACACCAAAACAGATTGCCATTGTCCTGTTTATCTTGACTCCCATCATGGCAGCTCCCGTAGCACTCTGGCTGGTAGCTCTAATTGATTTGCCCATTCTTGTTTTGTTTAAGAAAAAGAAAAATGCTACAATAAAAACCATAGCAATTCCTAAGCTGATAAGCCTGTTAACGGCAATGGTTGCGCCAAATATTTTTACCGGGTAGCTGAAAAACTGATAACTCAATGACAATGTACCCCATATCTTTAAACCGATGTTGGACAAAATAAAATAAAGTCCAAACGACATGAGCATGGCGTTGGACTCATAAGTCGCGTCATCTTTTGAGACTTTTCTTAGGTATCTGTATATCGTTATATTGAGAATAAATCCGATAATGAATGCGGCGGGCAGACAGATCACAAAGGACAAAAGCGGATGAAGCCCCGCTTTTACCAGCACACATGACGTCATAGCCGAGAGCATTAAAAACTCACCGTGTGAAACGTTGAGAATCTTTCCTACTCCGTATTGTAATGTCAGTCCCATGGCAATCAGCCCGTATATGCCGCCCATAATTATGCCATAGATCACTATGTTAACTACAGTTGACATGCTGTAAAAGCTCCTATCTGTAGAAATCGGGATGTTTTTAAGAAAGGCAGACTGTCTAATCCCTGTTAAAGGCTCAGTCAGCCTGCTCTTTCACAAAAATTACACTAAACTAAGTTTTCCGCTGATTTATGCGGCGGGCCAATCAGGCTTCGGATAGATGGGTTCAGCCGTCCTCTTCGCGCCCACATCAATAACTTCGGCAACACCGTCAATGTACTGACCAATCATCCCGGCCCAGGAATCAATCGTCAGCTCATGATTTTCAAACTTCATCGGGCCCAAGGAGGTTTCAAACGTGTTGTTGTGCAGATAATCTGCAATAACAGCGTTATCAAGGGTTCCTGTCTCTTCGATAGCAATCTGGAACATCTCCATCGCGCCCCAGTATCCGGCAGTACCCCACCACTCCGGTGCCCAGTTGGGGTCATCAGCGTAGTAAGCTGCAATCTTTTCAGCAAAGTCTGCGAAAGCTGGCCCGCTGTTGACTGACCACGCACCTTCAAACATCAGGCCGTTAATAGCTGCGCCGCCTGATGCCTCATAGAAAGACTGCTGACTGCCGCCGGGTCCGACGAGAAACGCTTTCGGGTTGTAGCCCATTGAAATGGAGGTGCCAATGAAGCTCGCATTCCAGGGGGGATAGCAGTATGCTATGAACGCATCCGCTCCGGAATCCATTGCCTGCGTGATAATCGGAGTAACATCGGCAAAATCCCACGGAGCGGCTACCGCTTCAAACTCAATGCCATATTTCGGGAACTCTTCCTCTGTGGTTTCCAGATACTCAAGGCCATGGGCATCCTGCATGTATGTAATAAAGACTTTCTTTATGCCAAGCTCATTGAAGAGTTCTGCCATAGCCGGAACCTGATGTACGGAAAAGGATGTTGTAAAGAATATGTCCTCGTATTGATCATAAAGCGGCCTTGTATCGGTGCCGCCGCCTTCAGCACCGAGCATCAGATAACCGTACTGGTCAAATATGGGGATTGCAGCCTGAAGGTTTGCCGTTGAGCAGGGTGAAAGTACGAAGTCCACTTTGTCTTCAGTCATGGTTTTAATAAGGAGGTCAACCATGAGTCCCACATCGGAAGTGTCATCGTAAACCTTTAAATCAATTGTCAGTTTACGGTTGCCGTATTCTTTAACTCTGATACCGCCTGCTGCGTTGACCTCTTCAACCCACATTTTGTATATGGGGCCAAAGTTATTTTGCTCAAATGAAACATTGGCGCCGGAAATCGGACGAACAGCGCTGATTGTAATCGTTGTTTTGCTTGGATCCTTGTCGGGATATTGCTCATCACCTGACGAATCCTCTGACGGAGCTACTGATGTATTGGGCGGTGTCGCCGTCTTCTCGGCACAGCCAGCTAAAAGGCCCAATACCAAAACCCACGTGATAAGTACTGCGAGTAAAGATTTTTTCTTCATAATTTAAATTCCTCCTTTATTGCCAATTCCATCTGGTCTAGCAACAGGCGTTCACGCATTCCGCCACATCACTCCCCTCAACATTTCGACGATGCAAGCCTTATCGTTTACATACACCAAGAAAGATCCTCTGTATGTGAAACGCGAGTATTAATAAAGGCAGCCAAAACAGCCTGCCAAAAAGTTGTGATAATACCCCTCTTATTTGTTGATAATAACAAACCTGCGGCAGGTTTTCAATAGCAAATGATTAATTTGTGTAATATTTGCGTAATACCATGCTAAAACCCATTAAAGATCTTGACACGGAATATTGACGATCGTTGCGATACACTTGGAAAAATCGGATTTAACCATTCATTCTCTTGATTACAAGCCGATACCGGGCTATAATGAACCTGCGATGTACATTGCATCATCTCTGATGCTCTTACGGGCATTGTGAAAGGAGTTGGTGGTATTGATCACAGCACTTTACGAGGTGGCGGCGGCCTGAATAAGGTATGCGACCCGTAAACTCTGCCATGCCCGGCCAAATGCCGCCGGCAAAGTCAGAGGCATATACCGGAGGGGAAAGCGGTAAACTGCTTTCCCTGTCCGGCTGTGTATACGCCATTGTCCTGTCCCGCCGCCCCTGCAGATTGATTTGAGTATTATTTTGTTTGCAGGAGGAATTATGCCATATCACAATGCCGAAAAACTTTTACCGCGCAGACTGCTGCGGGAAGTTCAAGCTTACGCGGGCGGTACGCTGCTCTACATTCCGATCGGCGGAGGAACGAAAAATAAATGGGGTAGCCGAAATGGCGCAAAACTGCGCTATACAAAGAGAAATGCCGAGATCCGCTTGCGCTTTAAAAGCGGTGAAACATACGAAGCACTTGCCGACATTTACGGGCTGTCGGAAGATAGTATTCGAAAAATTGTCAGGCAGCAGGAAAACGCATAAGCAATAAAATAAAACGAACGACCAAAGGAATGATCTGAAAATGATGCTCTCTTTTGGTCGTTCGTTATGTTGTGTATGGCCCATTTATAGTGGGTTTCGACAAGTGATTCTATGTGATTTTTTGAGCCGCTTCAAGGGCAGAGCGCTCAGCTGCTGCCATGTCAAACAAAAGCTCCGCTTGTTTTTCGCGCATTTGCTTTGTCCAGAAGCACCGTGCCTCAGCGCCGTTGAGCACTTTCCCGCTATCCAGCATTTTGTGTATCTGCCCGGCGTTTTCGTAAACGGATTTAAACATGGTTATGATATGATTCATTTCGTCTTTTTTGTCGGGAACAAGCTCTTTACTATCAATCAAGTACGCATATGCCGCTTTTCTTGCGTCAAACAAAGCCAGCGTGCAAAACTGATTCACCGAGAATCGGCGTGCAAGCTGTTCATCATCGCTTGCCTGATACCATTCTTCGTCCAAAAGGTCGGTTTTCCACACATCGTAGGCCTGAAGACCCATCATGTAGCATCTGTTGTTTTTTTGCTTTGTGCAGTCCGAAAATACACGCAGGGAGTTTAGAAGGTTATCCCGGGCTGAGGGCGGCATCGTCTCCGAATCGAAATAAGCAATGATAAACGGCCAGTTGTCCACCAGAAGATAATTATGCGGGTTGTATGTTTTTTCATTCCATTGAAAATCCGGTGCGCTTAGCGTCTCACTGTCATATTTCGTCCGGCAGAACAGGTCTGCGCCGTTGTTCCGGTAACCGCATATGACGCCCCATTCGGCGGACACACGCAAATTGATGCCCAGAACGGGCATATTGCAGCGAATCTGTTCCAGCATGTATCTGCGCTCATCGGCCCTGTTTTCTTTGTCAACCCTGTCTGAGAATTTCGGTGCATACCCGAATGCCATATACCCGGGTGTCGCGTAATCGTATGCGACAAGCCCATCCGCCGAACTGTAATCCCACATAGGCGAGCAAAACGCAAGACGGTAGCATGCGCCGGAAACCCCCATGACATGTTCGTAAGAGGTTTGAACACCCATAACCGTCAGAGCCGCCGTCAGCGCGGCTGCCCAGGAGCACTCCATGCCTTTTCCGAACTCCGGTAGTTCCGGGACATCCGGAATAAAGTGTTCGTGTATGGCCTGTTTTCTATGAAGCTCGGTTTTGTTGGCAGCATATGCGATGCTTTCACCCTCTTCACAGGTAACCATATGAATGCCTGCCTTGTTGAGGTATACAAATGTCAGGTAATCCTTTCCGTCATTCATCGGGTCGCTTGGAAATTTTTCATGGTCAGCGCGATATTCATTCCAGTTGAAAACCTTGTAATGCTCGATCTTATTCATCACATCATACTTTGCATACTCCGTGCCATAGGTTGCCGCAATGATTTTTGCCTTTTCGGTATTTGCGTATCCCTTGCTGTACTGATCAAGTGAAAGCTGCTTTCCGTCCTCCACATAATCAAAATAGTTGTCCTGACCGATCCGGTATTTCATGATCAGGAATTTTGGGCGGCTGTTCCGGACAGGACAGGCCAGAGATTGTGAATTCACGGTAACAACCAATGTGTCGTTTGCGATAAGCCTGTTTAACCGGTTCGCTACGCTGAAGCTTTCTATTCCGTCTCCGTAGAATGCCGAAAGGATCTGCAGCTTGCTATCTAAAAGCAGACTGTCGATACTGGTATCCAGAGCCCTGGCCAGGCCCGGAAGCAAAGCGGTTTCGGGCAAAGCATGCCCGTTTTCCCATTTGGATACAGCCTGCGGACTGATGCCTAAGATTTCGGCAAGGTTTTCCTGTGTTAACCCAAGTTCTTTCCGAAGTGTGCATATTTTCTTGCTTATGCTGCTCATTTCCATGTTGACTGCTCCTTTTTTGCATGATATTCGGGCGATAATTTATTATAAGCATCATAAATGGGCAGCGGAATGGATAGCAGTTTATGTCATAAAATAATCATCTCAACCACTGGTTTAGTCAGTTCTTCTTTTTTCTTGTGGCTACTCGTCTTTTTTGTAGGCAGGAACCTGAGTCTGCTCATCATAAATTGGGTTGTAGGTGTTCAGCCTGAATACCTGCATGAAGGTTTCATCGGGCGCTTCCTCCGGAAAAGCTCTGGTTACAGCGGCCGCATGCGCTTCCCAGCCGGGTTTCCATTCCGAATGTGACAGGATAAACAAGTCGCCGCGTTCTATGCCGCGCAGGACGCGTTCGCCGGCTTCATCGGCGCTTCTCTCAAGCTTGCTGAAGTCGATTTTCGACATGTCCAGGTCGGGTTTGGGCATCGGCGCTGCAGGCTTAAACGGTGCGCCCAATACCTTTGTGCGTAATTCATTTGTTGTCGTGTTCAGGTTCGTCTTAAACGGTCCCGGGCAAAACACGCTTGCTCCGACACCCGTACCTTTAAGGTCGATGGCCAGAGTCTCCATGATTGCCATGACAGCCCGTTTTGTCGAATTATACAGTACCATACCGGGCAGAGGAATAAGTCCGTTCTTTGAGGATGTCGTGACAACGTGACCGCCCTCGCCATGGCTTAAGATACGCGGTACGATTGTCTTGATACCGTTCAAAACGCTTTTGTAGTTGATATCTATCGCAAAATCCATGTCATCATAGCTTGCTTCCCAGATCTTGCCTTCCCTGAGCCCGATGCCGGCATTGTTTACCAGTACATGAATTTTCCCAAATACAGCTTCCGCTTCGTCGGCTGCCTTTGCGAATGCGAAACGGTCCGTGACATCCAGCAGGACGCCAAGCACAGGCCACCCTTTTTCTTTGAAAATCGGCAGCGCTTCGTCGATGGCTTCCTGACGGAAGTCGGCAATCACGGTATTCATTTGTCTCTTTGCGCAAGCTTTTGCGATGCCAAGCCCGATACCACTGGCTCCGCCTGTTATAAATGCGGTTTTTCCTTTAAAGTCCTTCATTATTTTTCATCCCTTCGTTTTATGACGGCAACAATCCGCTTTATGGGTATTATATCATTTTTCACGGAGAGTGCATAACGAAATAGTAATTTATTCATGGGATTTATCAGCTTATTTTCGAAAGTTTTGCAGAACACAACTTATGGGCAAAATGCAGACTGTACTATATAGGATCAAATCGGCCGATGTATTTGGCGGTGGTGTATGCCGTACTGGTTGCGGCCAGAATATTGGCGACCTTACGGCACTCACCGATCATATGGAAGGTAGGCGCACATTTATCAAAACGAACAGCTTGTTCCCAAAGCGCTGTCATACCGACGGCAAGGATCACGGTATTCGCATCGAAGAAGACTTCTCCCTTCGGGTCCAGACATTTAACGCCCTGATCGGTGATCTGGACAGCCTTTGTGTTGAAATGGATCGGGATCTTTTTTTGGATGATCATGTCGTTCACGGCCATTTTATGATGATCGTTACCGCCGTCGCTGATTGTGTCCAACATCTCAACAACTTGAACATCCTGATCCGAAAGACCCTTTAGATAGATGGCAAGCTCCGTGCCGACGAAGCCCGCGCCAAGGATTACGACCTTGCCCTTTGCAAGAGAAGGATCCTTATATACATCGACTGCCTGATAAACATTGGTTCCATGAACGCCCGGAATATCCGGTACAGCGGGAATGGAGCCGACTGCTGCGATAATCACATCCGGCTTTTCCCGCATGGCATATTCGGGTGTAACCTCGGTATTCATCCGTATATCAATGCAGGCATTATCGATAAACCTCTTTTGCTGCTCTATGTACTCGTGCAGGCGCTTTTTGAATGGAACATCCTTTTCACAGAGGATGCCGCCGCCCAATTCATCGCTCTTTTCGCATAAAATCACATCATGCCCGTTTTGCGAAGCGGTCAGCGCCGCTTCCATACCTGCGATTCCTCCGCCGATGACCAGTACCCTTTGCTTTTGAGGTGAGGGCAGAGCGTAATAGTTTTCTCTGTCACGGCTGGTTTCGGGATTGATGGCACAATGAAAATCGCCTTTCAGCATGCATTCGCTAAAACACATCAGGCAGCGCATGCATTTGCGCACATCTTCAACCTGGCCGTGCCGAACCTTATTCGGCATATCCGGGTCGCATATGAGCTCTCGCGCCATATAAACGATATCGGCTTTCCTGGAGGCCAGAATATCTTCCATAAAGAAAGGGTCACTTAGGCCGCCGACGGTTGCGACAAGTGATCTTTTCACATGCTTTTTTATCTCAGCGGCATATTCCACATTGCGGCCCTGGGGATAGAACATGCTGACATGGGTTCTGGCGGAGGATTCGGGAGAATGGTTCAGGCTGCCGACAGATACATGAATGATATCTGCATGGCCGTCCAGCTGCTTCGCAATTCGACAGGCCTCATCGACGCCATAACCTTCCGGGGTGACTTCGGTGCCGCTGATGCGGATCTCGACCGGGAAGTCATTGCCGCATACCCTATGTATCTCATCAATTGCCATAACCGCGAGTCTGCAACGGTTCTGAGTGTTGCCACCCCATTTGTCGGTACGGGTGTTCATTGTCGGGGACATGAATTGCTGCAATCCCCAGCCATGCGCGCCGTGCAGCGTCACCATGCCGAAACCGTGCTTCTTCGCAGCCAGAGCGGATTTTCCGAAGCCGTCGATGACCTCCTGGAGTCTCTCCTCGGTCATGGCACGGACTTTGAATCCGCGCATTTCCATGTCTACAGGACCCCAGGCGGGGTCATCCCGTTTCGGCCCTCTGAAACGAGACATCACGCCGGTAAACTGAAGCTCTACGCAGGGTATGGCGCCGTGCCTCGAGACCATGCTGGCAAGACGCGGATAGTTGTAGTTCCCGCCTTTTAATATGTCCCTTGGCCATTTGCCGTCGTTGCGTTCATCCGGATCGACGTTGACCTCACCGCAGGTGACGGTTGCGGCACCGCCCATGGCTTTCCTTTCAAAAAGCATAATGGCCTCGATGCTGGGCTGACCTCCTGCGGCGATGTCCGTATGGCCAGTTGGAGCGCAGAACATCTTGTTGCGGAATATGACACTGCCGACTTTTAAAGGGGAAAGAAGGTGCGGGAAAGTCTCAAACGCGTTTACCATAGAATATACTCCTTTCTTTCGTCTACACCAAATAGCATTCCACCCGGAAGATATATGGAAGGATACAATGAAGATACCACATAAAGGGAAAAAGGGAAAAAGGGAAAGATGGAACAGGTACAGTTACAACTTCTCCTGTCAAAAACAGGTGAATACCCGGTTGTGTATACATTATCATCGGTTAATTGCATAAGACACCTGAGACATAAGAAAAGACATGTCTCAGGTGTCTTACAGCCAAACGTTTATTGTGCAGTGACGGCTATATTGAGAAGTTCAATGTATCGGCTATGTAGTCTGAAAATAATTCCGGGGACGGTATAACTTTTTTACTGTTTAGAACATCGATTCGTCTATTACATACCATTTGCCCTTTATTTTGATGACGAATATTTCGAAGCTTACTTCCATTTCATCTTCATCCGGATAGAAATCTGCATCTTCCATTGCCGAAGGATCAAACTTTACCGTTACATCAACCTCAAGACGGTATCCCTCCGAGATGTCCAGGTTATATTCATCATACCAGTCCTCCAGGTCTCTGATTTCACTGCGGTTCATGCTTTTTTCATCGGTTATCTTATGCTTTACGGATTTGATCATGTGAAAATAAGAGACTTCGTAATCTTCTCGCATGTCTTCTTCCACATCCTCCCGCACCGTAGGCGGATAACAGGACAGCATTTTATCAAGATTACCGGCGGTAAAGGAATTGTAATATTTGTTCACGACACCTTTGTATCCGCCACCTCCGGCGCTTACTGTGATAATAATAACTACGATTATAGCTACTGCGGCTATTGCCAAGCCCAATATCAATCCCTTAGAGGGTTTATTTCTTACAGAATATCCGGTGCCTGCATATGCCTGAGGTGCCGCCTGGGGAGCATAGTTGGGATAGCCATAGCTTTGCGGAGGATTTGGGTTTTGCTGCTGCTGAGGGTTTTCGTTCTGCGCTGCCGGCGTGCCGCAGCTTTGACAAAAAGCCGTGTTTTCTGGTATTATAGAACCGCAGTTACTGCAAAATAGTGACATGTAAGTCTCCTTTTATCTTCGCATATTTCTATATTCGACATACAGTTTATCTGTTTTAACGCTATTTACCTGAGTAGTAAAGATTAGTTTCATTTTGAGTGCAGAAAATCGCAGCACGCCAGATCATTAGTTTAGGACCATAAACAAAAAAGTCAGGGCTGCAAGAACCAATTCGGCCTAAACAGTAGACAATTTTAAACAGCATCGTTTGAGCCCTATATAAACCTGTGTAATCGGTTATTTTCGGGAATATAATGTTGCTATTTAAAAATCCATCCATTTGATGTTACGGGAAAAAGGAGCTGTTGCGAAACGCGTTTATGCATCTCGCAACAGCACCTTTGGGAAATTCCAGAGCGGAAGCAAGTTTATTCAAGCATTCATGGTGTGGAAACGCCGATATAGTTATTTAATGCATCGGCTATGTAAACTGAATATAATTCCGTGACGGCATAACTCTTTTACTGTTTAGAATACCGTTTCGTCTATTACATACCATTTGCCTTTTATTTTGATGACAATTAGTTCGATGCTTTGTTCCATATCATCTTCATCCGGGTAGAAATCTTCATCTTCCATTGCAGAAGGGTCAAATCTTACTGTGAGATCTACTTCCAGATTGTATCCCTCCGAGATATCTAGGTCATATTCATCATACCAGTCCTCCAGGTCTCTGATTTCACTGCGCTTCAAACTTTCTGTATCGGTTATCTTGTGCTTTATGGATTTGATCATGGACATAGCGTATTCGATGTCATCTCCGTAATACTCCAGGTCTTCCCGGAACGCAGGCGGGAAACAAGACACCATTTTGTCAAAATTACCGGAGGAAAAGGAACCAAAGTATTTGTTCACGACACCTTTGTATCCGCCGCCTCCGGCGCTTACAATGACAATAATGATCACTATAATGGCCACTGCTGCTATTGCCAGACCCACCATCAAACCCTTGGTGTTTTTCTTTCTTGCAGAATAACCGCTTCCCGCATACGCTTGGGGAATCGCTTGAGGCGCCGCCTGGGGGGCATAGTTGGGATAATTGTAGCTCTGCTGAGGGTTAATACTTTGTTGCTGCTGAGGGTTTACATTCTGCGCTGTCGGCGTGCCGCAGCTTTGACAAAAAGCTGCGTTTTCCGGTATTTGAGAGCCGCAGTTACTGCAAAATTGTGACATGTAAAATCTCCTTTTATCATCACTTATTTTCTTATTCGGAATACTCTTTTATCTATTTTAACGATATTTGCATAAGAAGTAAAGCATAGTTTTCACTTTGATCATAAAAATATGAACAAGGCATGACAGATATTGATATATAATGGATTAATATGGACAGCCTGATAGAAATGAGGTTGCCTGATCAGAAAATAGATAGCGAATTAAACCAAATTTTATACCGGCATCTATTATACTAAATATAATATTTTAAATGTAATGAAAGGATGATAAAATGTCTTCTAAGTATCCGCATGTATTTGACCCCTTCGTCATTCGTGGTGTTTTGTTTAAAAACCGCCTGGCGCAGGCTCCTCCGGGATGTTTCTTCTCCGCTGATGATAACGGTTTTGTCACGGATGATTTTGTCAGTTATTACCGCCAATATGCGCGGGGCGGTGTAGCCATCTGTACGGTAGGTAACTGTACCATCGACATCAGCGAGAGTTGCGATGAACCGCGGCAGCTTCAGCTGCATGATCCTCAATGCGTACAGCCATTGAAAAATTTTGCAGAGATGTGCGAGAGCTACGGTGCCCAAGGCTCGCTGGAGCTCACCCATAACGGAAAGGATACCGCGCCTGAGGCGATCGGGCATCCGCCGTTCAGCGCTTCCGCTTTCGTTACCGTCGCCGAACAACGGCGGGCAGCCAGGCTTGGCCGCGAACCCGTTTCTACAATAGAGATGTCAAGGGAAAAAATACGTGAAACTGTGGAAAAATACGCAACAGCAGCATTGTATTGCAAGCAAGCGGGTATGAAGATTTGTATGATTCACGGCGCGCATGGCAATTTGATTGCGCAGTTTGCCAGCCCTTACTTTAATAAACGGACAGACGAATACGGCGGCTCTCTTGAAAATCGCGCCCGGTTCGCCTGCGAGATTTTAGATGCCGTACGCCAGAAGGTCGGCGAGGATTTTGTGATCGAATACCGTATCTCCGCAGATGAATTTCATCCTGAACAGATGCGTTTTCCCGAAACGCTGGAGTTTATCAAATATATTAAAGATAAGGTGGATATTCTTCACGTTTCTGCCGGGATTCATGATCTATGGGGCGAGCCGTATTATATGCGCTATCTGCTTCAGAACTATACGATGGATCAGATGTACAATGTATGGTTTGCGGCAGAAGTCAAGAAAGCGTATCCGGATCTGATTGTCGCAACTGTCGGCTCCATTAAGAATATAGCCATGGCGGAGGAAATCATTGCCTCCGGGAAAGCAGATATTGTAGCGATGAACCGCGCGCTTCACGCCGACTACGACATGCCCAAAAAGTTCGCCGAAGGCCGCGAATGGGAACACATGCCTTGTCTTCGTTGCAGTTGCTTCCGTATGGCCAGCCCGCATACCAGCAAGTTGTGTTCTGTCAATGTCATGTGGGGAAGGTTCAGAGAATACCCCGAGGGCAGGCTGCAAAAAGCAGCAATCAAAAAGAAAGCTGCCGTAATCGGCGGAGGCCCGGCGGGCATCGAAGCCATGAAGTGGCTTTTGCAGCGCGGCCACGAGGTAACGCTTTATGAAAAAAGCGATAAGCTCGGGGGACATGTGAGAGATGCCGTTGCAGCACCGTTCAAGCAGGATCTGAGAGATTATCTCGGATATTTGGAAGCATTTGCGCAAAACTGCGGCGCGCGCGTGCTTTTAAACACCGAGGCAACGCCTGAACTGCTGGACGCTGAAAAATACGATATCATTATCGCCGCCCTCGGCGCGGAACCTATTATGCCGAAGATACCGGGCTGCGACAAACCTCACGTCCACTGGGCGCCGGATGCGGAAACAGGGGTTGTTTCATGCGGTGAAAACGTGGTGATCATTGGCGGAGCCTCCGTCGGTACCGAAGCGTCCATCAATCTTGCCATGCAAGGAAAGAAAGTCATTGTTCTGGACATGGATAAGAAGGTTAACTTGATGAAGACCGGAGCAATGGCCGATCTGCTTGAAATGTCCGACAAAAACGGCGTGAAGCGCTATCTGGGCTGGAAGCTGACGACAATTCTCGATAAGAGTGTAATTGCCGTAAATACGGAAACCGGAGAAGAGAGGACATTTGCGGCCGACACGGTGCTGATGGCTGTCGGATTGAAACCACGCCGGGACAAGGCGCTTGCCTTCTGCCATAGCTGTCCGGAGACGAGCTTTTACATCATCGGCGACTGCCGCGAATCCGGCGATATTCGCGATGCGGTTTTCAGCGCATTTGAAGCGACCAGGTATCTCTAAAAATTATCTTCTAGTTAAAAAACGCAATAGCAAAGGAGCAATACAAATGGAAAGCAAATCGTACAGTTATCTTTCACCGAAACGCGGATGGTCCTGGGAGACCCCGCCTGATCCGGTTCCGGAAGAACAAATCGTGGAAACGCTCACTGCCGATGTCGTGATTATCGGCGGCGGAATTTCCGGCTTGGCTGCAGGGGCCAGGTGTACCCAGAGGGGTATGAGCGTTATTATCGTTGACAGATTTCGTGAAATGCTCGGACGAGCGGCCCACGTCGGTGTCCTGGATTCCAAGATCATGCGAAAGCTGGGCATTTCCATCGACAAGAAAAAGTTTGCACGCGACTGGATGAAGATATCCGGTAGCCGCGTGAATGAAGAGCTTTTATGGATCTACATCAACCGAAGCGGGGAAGCCTTCGATTGGCTGATGGATCAAGGCGGGGAAGCGGTGGATGCAACGATCTATACGGGCTATTATAAAGGGCCCGTCTTCAACGAATATCCCGGCACACATATCGTGTTCCAGAAGGAAGGGCATGACAAGTATCGGTACAAAATGGGCGGTATGCTGGTCACGGAGATTCTTCAGAACACAGTCCTTCAGGGCGGAAACAAGATATTCCGCAATGTCCGCGCCGAGCAGCTTGAAAAAGACGAAAACGGCCGCGTCGTTTCCTTTATTGCAAAAAGCGAGGAAGACGGAAAATACCGCCGCTATGCGGGAAAAAAGGGCGTTATCATTGCATCCGGTGATATTGAGGGCGACCGGGAGATGCTGGAGGCATTTTGCCCAATAGCGCTGGCGCCAACTATCCAAAGATACTGGCCGGTCGGCAACAATTCCGGCGACGGACACAAGATGGCCTACTGGGCCGGCGCAGCTTTCGATCTGCCCGGTTGGGCGGCGTCCCTGCATGGTAGGCGAGACGATGAAGCCTCCTACTACTCTTTCTATTTCCTGTTTGTCAACTCAAGAGGGAAACGGTTCATGAACGAAGATACCTGGACACAGGCAAAATCCATGCGCGTTCTTACTCAACCCGGCGGCGATATTGCCTATACGATTATGGACGCCAAGTGGATTGAGGATTTCGGCGAGCGGTTTGAGATTACCGGAGGCCAGGCTGTTACACCGCTGAATATTGCAAACTGGGGAGACAAATGGTCACCGGACTGCGGCTTGAAAGAATCGGTCGATACTATGATCGACAAGGGCAAGTGCGCCTGGAAGGCCGATACGCTGGAAGAACTGGCTGAGAAAATCGGTGTACCTGCCGATAACCTGATTAAAACGGTTAAACGGTATAATGAGCTGTATGAGATGGGTGACGATGTTGATTTTGGAAAGCGTTCAGAGCTTTTAACCAGTATAGTGAAACCACCGTTTTATGCGCTCAAGTGGGGCACGGCGTTGCTGGATGTGTACGGTGGTGCGCTGACAGATGGCAATATGCGTGTTCTTGACCCGTTCCATCAACCCATTTTGGGTTTGTACGCCGTGGGAAACGCAGCGGGAGGTATTTGCGGGGTCGATTATCCGCTGCTTTTGAACGGTAACAGCTTCGGTCGGGCCCTGACCACCGGCTTGACCGTTACGGAAGGCATTGAAGAAGATAACCGATAAAATCAAAGGAAAACAGCACATGAAATAATACGACGGCTCATCAGCTTATATTTATAAAAGCACTGATTTGCCGAAAGAATAGTATAAACGCAAAAAAAGGGGCTGTCAAAAATGCAATCGATGCATTTTTCGACAGCCCCTTTTTTTGGTTCATGATAACAGTCCGCGATAAATATCTTCGTCTGTCTGTGTAAATACATTGAATACAACGCGCTCAATACTTGAATTATTATCCAGATAGTCTTTTACCGCCTTAACTGCGATTTGCGCTGCTTTGTCTTGCGGGAAACGGAATACGCCGGTGGATATGCAGCAAAATGCGACTGAACGGCAGCTGCTTTGCGCCGCAAGCGTTAAGCAGGAAGTGTAACAGGAGGTCAGAAGCCGGCAGTCGTTATCGGTTAATGCATTATTAATAATCGGACCGACCGTGTGTAAGATATATTTAGCGGGAAGGTTGAAGCCGGGTGTAATTTTAGCCTCTCCCGTTGGTTCTTCAAAACCCTGCTTGACCATCAGTTCATGGCACATAAGGCGAAGCTGAATACCGCTGAAGGTGTGGATGCAGTTGTCAATACAGTCATGACAGGGCAAAAAACAACCCTCCATTTTGCTGTTGGCGGCGTTCACGATCGCATCAATTTTCAACGCCGTTATATCGCCCCGCCAGATCATGAGCCTTGGATCGGTGAAGAGCGCGGGAAGCTCATCTGCATCAACAATACCTCGTTTGTTTATCAGCCCCGTAAGGTATTCGTCCTGTATCGAAAGAAATTCCGCATCTGCTTTCATAGCCGGGCGGACATTCATCAATGCCCGTAAAAGCTGCCATTGTTCATCCCGGTTATGTGGTATCTCGAAATTCCCGTAACGCGTTTGCTCGGCCAGCAGAGCCTTAATCAGGTAAAGGCTTCTTTGATCCTGCGTCATAACGGGTTTCCTTCTTTTGCTAAAGGCAGCTCGTCATGCAGCCATTCGATGACGTCCTTTGCGTCATAAGGCATAGGCGTTGCTTTGCCTGATAGCTCCTTTGGAACCATCGGGAAACCGCCGTGACCGGGCCATTCTTTATATTCTTTATTTACACGAAACAAATGCGCGTTGTCATGCGCATAGGTCAGGCGTTCAAAGGGCCAGCGGATTACCACGGGCGTGTTAAAGCCGATACCCAACTCTAGAATACATAGCTTATGATCATTGGTACTCATCAGCCAGTCCACATACCTCTCTTGCTCCTCTTTGTAACCGGCAAAGGATCGGACCGCTGCGAAAAGGCCAGCGCCGCAGTACGGGCAGCTGGGAAGCGCGCTCTCATCGGAAACAAGGAAGGTTTCGGGATCGATCAATGGGAGCAGACGATCGATAAAGGGTTTTATTTCCCATGTTTCTCCGGTGGAAACTGATTCTGCACAACCGGCAGAGCATCTGAGCTTGTCGTAGCTACCCTGGGCTTCAAATACGCGTTGCATCGGAAAGCCCGTGCGCAGGAACTGCCGGTCACAATTTGAAGTCACAACAAAGAAATCCTTGCTTTGGACAATAGTCAACAGTTTTTTATAAAGCTCGGAGGGGGGAAATACATAACGCACATAATTGATATGCCTGATATTATACGCCCATTCCCTGGCCGGCGGCCAGTTTTCTTTATGGCGTTCAAACAGCTCATAAGGGTAATGGTAACCTCTTGCCGCCATTTCCGGCTGAAACTGTTTAAACAGCTCCTCGTCCAGATAACTCAAACCGGCTGCTGCGGAAAGCCCCGCACCCGCACCAATCAGGATTTTATCGGACGAATCCAGCCACTGTTTCAGTTCACCGACTGCCTGAATAAATTGTTCATTGTTTTTTATACTTTTCTCTATCATATATCATCCATTCCCCATAAATGATTTGTTTACATTTTAATAATAATCATATCACGGACCTGATGCGATGTAAATAAACCGAACAGACGAAGTTTGGTGATGTATCAGCAGACCTCATACTTTATGGCATTGCCGAATCGGGTATTTAATACTGTTCTCCTACATTTAAATCGAGAATAGTATAGCATAAAAGGAAGCAACGTAAGGTTTAAAACCTTTTCAGAGCTTCCTTTTTTATTTTATAAAAATCTTTTGGTTGAAATAAGACATCGCAGTTATTAGCCAAAGGTAAAGGCAAAATGCTTAACATGTGTTCGTCTAAGGGATAATATTGAAATCAGTATAAAAGAATGAAAAGCGCTCATACAGGTTCTTCATAAACCGCGAATCCGACAGCTTGTCTGGGTCTTGTATTTTCAGGGTGTTGATTTCCTCCAGGAGATCCTGCAGCAAAGCGCCGCAGTCCAAATCATACATCCGGGCGTCTTCAAGCGCTTCAAAAGAAAACGGGCGATACGGCGGGATTCGAATAAGGCTTTGGCTTTCGGCGGTGAATTCGACGGTTTTGTCATGTGCTTCCCAGACATTAAAGGCTACCTTGCCGCCGGTAACATAAAACATATGATATTCCGGACGATTTTTCTGCCATTTTGCATATGCGCCTTTTTTCATGCAAAGCGCCCAGATTTCCTTTTCCCCATGGGTTTCCCAGCGGCCCACCTTGAGCTGCAGTGTCGTTAAATCACAAGTATGCGTAATGAGTCCCTCTCCGTCACGTCGAAGCTCGCGGACTTCTTCTTCCGGAACATAGCCGCCCGCAGGGAAAGTACGGGGAATTCTTCCGTAATGCACATCCAGCACTTTCTGAGTTTCTGGTGACTCGAAAACACCCGGGAAATTCTGCTGCATGAACAGCCTTGATGCCGTGGTGTTTGCCATATCCATGGTCTGGAAAAGAATGTTCAACTTGGTGTCGGGTGCGGCAGGCTTGAAGCTGTGGCCCATATAAGGTTGGATATGAAGCAAGTCTCCCGGACACATGTAAAAACGTCGGCCGAGAACACAGCACTCCATCCGTCCCTGGCTTATAAAGAAGGTTTCGCAACCCCAGCTGTGTTCATGGTAGCCTACATCCTTGGTTTCCGGAACACTGAAATGCATACAGTCCATTTCGTCCTTCTGTATGCCCTCTACCGGATGGTAGAAATCGTAATGTGCAAGTCCGCCTACATTGGTATAGTCGATGCAGTCTTCGATCACGTTCATACGAATCATGTATGGATTTTTCATATCGGCCTCCTTAAAGATAGTTAAATAAATAGGAGCAAGATGTAAGTAAGTTACATTATACATAATATATTACTGAATTACCGATATCAAGCCATTTGGCGCAAACTTTGTGTTTACGGTAAAACGCAACGCCCCCTTTCCGAAAATTGTCGGAAAGGGGTAACGTTTTAAAGCAGAGCTGACTAAGCAAATGCCAATTATTTACTTGCGGAGCGGGTTAATGGGCGTGGAGTGGTCCTCAAGAACCCAGTCCCAGGGACGACCGCCCTTCCAGACCTCAGCATTCATCTCATTGCTGAGCATTTCGAGGCTGCTGCCCGGAAACCTCTTGACCATATTATAAAAGAAATTGGCGGGATCCTTCGTGGCTACAAGCTCTTCCTCAGTTGCGATCAGATAATCCTTTGTATATTTAAATGTACTGCCGTCAAACAGGCAACCCTCTTTTTGATGGCCGGGAATAACGACCTCGGCACCCATTTTCTCAAGCAGCTCGATGTCCGCAATCCATTGCGCACGCTGCTCGGCGGTAACCTCGCAGGTGAAAGGATGGGCTTCGTTGAACAGCACATCGCTGCCGTAAAGCGTCTTGATGGACGGAATCCAAACGACAGAATTCCATCTGTAATCGCCCATAACATGATCAATGACCTCTATACGCTCACCTTCCAGCTCGATAAACCCCGTGGTTAGCGCAATGATGTTTTCCGCCTGTTTGCGGCAGAGATTGTTTTTGCCCATCACCGGTTCCCATTCATCCAGCTTCGCCTGATACTGATTGTTGTAAAGGTCAAGATCCTCAGGGAGCATATAGCATTTCGCATTTGGAAATGCCTGTTGGATGACGCCCATGCCCCAGTAATGATCGGGGTGTGAATGTGTGGCAAAGATGGCTTTAAGATCAAGCTGGGTATCGATAATCTCGGCGATAACCCTGTGTGCATTGGCGAGTGTCCACTGACAATCAAGAAGGACGCATTCTTTTTTGCCCATAACGATAACCGAAGCGACGTTAAAGCCGAACTCGTCACTGAAGCATGTCTTTGTCGAGAGCTTGCCCTCGCCATGTCTGTTGATGATTATTTCCATAATGCCCTCCATAATATCGATAAAAGAAGTCTAAATAATAATACTATTATATATGAAAATACAAAAATAACAATATCTATTTTGACCGCGGATCTATGCCG
>LSQX01332113.1_pt1 | contig 62266 bp, 54 predicted proteins | sample 654561 | NCBI WGS metagenome assembly LSQX01 (sample SAMN04489861, study PRJNA283612) | anaerobic digester metagenome | isolation source: 4 biogas reactors fed with cattle manure at either 37C or 55C with and... | place: Denmark: Kongens Lyngby | collected 2014
GGGCATCAGCCTCAAGCAGGAGGGCTTTTCCTACATCGCCGGCGCCGAACTGCCGGCCGTCGTCGTCAACATCGTGCGGGCCGGACCCGGCCTGGGCGGTATCCTGCCGGCGCAAGGCGACTATTTCCAGGCCACCAAGGGCGGCGGCCACGGCGACTACCGCAACGTCGTGCTGGCACCGGCCAGCGTCCAGGAACTCTACGAGCTGACGGTCGAAGCCTTCAATATCGCCGACCGGTATCGCGTCCTGACCATGATCCTCGGTGACGGCACGCTGGGCCAGATGATGGAGCCGGTCTTGTTCCGCGACGAGGAACCGGTCGAGACATGCGAGAAAAGCTGGGCGACCACCGGCACCCGGGGCCGGCGCGAGCACAACACGATCCAGTCGATCTACATCGAGGCCGACGCGCTTGAGCGTCTCAACAACACGCTGCAGGCCAAGTACCGCCTGATCGCACAACGGGAGGTCCGCGCTGAAACCGTCAACTGCGAAGGCGCCGAAATCATCCTGACCGCTTTCGGCACCTGCAGCCGCATCTGCAAGAATGTCATCCGCCAGGCGGCTCAAATCGGCATCAAGGTCGGCCTGGTGCGGCCGATCACCCTCTGGCCGTTCCCGGACCGCGCCGTCGCGGCTGCGGCCGCCCAGCCCTCCGTCAAGGCTTTGCTGGATATCGAGCTGAACGCCGGGCAGATGGTCGAAGACGTCCGCCTCGCGGTCAACGGCATCCGGCCGGTGCACTTCTACGGCCGCACCGGCGGCAATCTGCCGACGCAACAAGAGATCCTGGACCAGATCCAGGTTCTGGCAAGGAGCTGATGGTATGGAAGAGAAGGTTTTTTCCAGGACGCGGGGCCTGACCGGCAAACCGTTTCACTACTGCCCGGGCTGCACGCACGGGATCATCCATCGCCTGATCGCCGAAACGCTCAGCGAGCTGGATATCCTGGACACCGCGATCGGGGTGTCGCCGGTCGGCTGCACCTACAACAACTACGAGTATTTCGCCTGCGACATGATCCAGGCCGCCCATGGCCGGGCACCGGCGGTGGCCACCGGCGTCAAGCGCGTTCTTCCCGGCAGCATGGTCTTTACCTACCAAGGCGACGGTGACCTGGCCGCCATCGGGACCGCCGAGATTGTCCACGCCGCCGCCAGGGGTGAAAAGATCTGCACATTCTTTGTCAACAACGCCGTCTATGGGATGACCTCAGGCCAGATGGCTCCGACCACCCTGCTTGGCCAAAAAACGACGACCTCGCCGTTCGGCCGTTCAGCCGCCGTCCAGGGTTATCCGATCAACGTCAGCGAAATGCTGGCTACCCTGCAAGGTGCCGTCTTTATCGAACGCGTCGCCGTCAATTCCGTTCGCAACATCAACCGCGCCAAGCAGGCGATCCGCAAGGCCTTCAAGGTCCAGCAGGCCGGACTGGGTTTTGCCATGGTGGAGATTTTATCGACCTGCCCGACCAACTGGGGCAAAGACCCGGTGTCGGCATTGAAGTGGGTCGACGAGGCCATGATCAGGCAATATCCGCTGGGTGTGTTCCGCGGTCAGGAAATCGAGGTGGGCGACTGATGGAGTTTTCGATTCTGCTGGCCGGCTTTGGCGGTCAGGGCGTCTTGTCTGCAGGCAAATTCATCGCGACAGCAGCTTTGCTGGAAGGCAAGGAGGTATCCTGGCTGCCGTCCTACGGGCCTGAGATGCGCGGCGGCACGGCCAATTGCAGTGTGATCGTCTCGGACAACCCGATCGGGTCGCCGATCCTGAACGCCGCCGATGTCCTGATTGCCCTGAACGGGCCCTCACTGGACAAGTTCACCCGCCTGGTCAAGCCCGGCGGCCTCATCCTGGCGGACAGTTCGCTGGTTCACGCCGTGCCGGCTCGCCAGGATATCCGCTTTATTCCGGTTCCGGCGTCGTCCATGGCGTCCGAGGCGGGCAACATGACGTTTGCGGCCGTCATCCTGCTGGGATGCCTGGCCGCCGCGACCGAATGCTTTGGCCGCGACTCGTTTGAAAAGGCCCTGTACGACGCGCTGCCGGCCCGGCATCACCATCTGATACCGAAAGAAATGGCCATTTTCGACCAGGGAGCCACTTTTGCCGCCCCCTGACAGATCGCAATCCACGTTTGATTTCACGCCAGGAGCCGGTTCAACCGGCTCTTTGGCTATGTTTGAGCGCCCGAATACGGTATAATGAAGTTAAACAAGGCACAGACACCATGAAAATGGTCTGTCGGATTGGGGCACAGCGGATGAATCAGGCTTACCTGTTCAACCAGGGGCAGGATTATATGAGTTACACGATGCTCGGGGCCAAACCGGCAAAATCCCGGGACAGTTCCGCAGGCTACCGGTTTGCTGTCTGGGCGCCCAACGCCGTGTCCGTTTCCGTCGTCGGCTCCTTCAACAACTGGGACAGCCAGGTGTCGCCGCTGGAGCTGCTCGGCCAGACCGGCATCTGGACCGGAACCGTTCCCCAGGCCCGTCAGTGGGACCGCTACAAATACGCCGTGACGGACCGCCAGGGCAAGACATGCCTCAAGGCCGACCCCTATGCGCGCCACAGCGAGATGCGCCCGGCCAACGCCTCCGTTCTCTACGACCCCGATGATTTCGTCTGGGGTGACGCCGATTGGCTGGACAAACGGCCGGATGCCCTGGCAACAGGCCCGCTCAACATCTACGAGGTGCACCTGGGTTCCTGGAAACGTCACGAGGACGGTTCGTTTCTCAACTACCGCGACATCGGCCGCGACCTGGCCGACTATGTCGCCGACATGGGCTACACGGCCGTTGAACTGATGCCGGTCATGGAACATCCGCTCGACGAGTCCTGGGGCTACCAGGTTACCGGTTATTTCAGCGTCACCAGCCGCTACGGCACGCCTGCGGATTTCAAGTTTATGGTGGACTGCCTGCACCGGCGCGGCATTCGCGTCATCCTGGACTGGGTGCCGGCCCATTTCCCCAAGGACGCGTTCGGCCTGGGCCGCTTCGATGGTACGCCGCTTTTTGAGTATGCCGACAGCCGCCTGGGCGAACAGCAGGAATGGGGGACCTATGTCTTTGATTTCAGCAAGCTGGAGGTCCGGTCTTTCCTGATCTCCAACGCCTGGTTCTGGTTGCAGGAATTTCATATCGACGGCCTGCGCATCGATGCGGTTTCCAGCATGCTGTACCGCAATTACGGCCGCAGCGACTACCTGCCCAACCAGTATGGCGGCATCGAGAACCTGGAAGCCATTGCCTTTCTGCAGCAGCTGAACGGCCTGATCCGCAGCCACCTGCCGCAGTGCCTGATGATCGCCGAAGAAGCGACGCCCTGGCCTAATGTGACCAAAGCGGTCGGTGAGCAGGGGCTCGGCTTCACCCATAAATGGAACATGGGCTGGATGCACGATACGCTGGACTACCTGAGCCGCGACTACATGTACCGCCGCTGGCACCACAACCAGCTGACGTTTTCCCTGATGTACGCCTTCAGCGAACGGTTCATCCTGCCGTTGTCCCACGACGAGGTGGTGCACGGCAAGCATTCCCTGATCGAACGCATGCCGGGTGACTACTGGCAGCGCTTTGCCTGCCTCAGGGTCCTTTACCTGTACCAGATCGCCCACCCCGGCAGCAAGCTGCTCTTCATGGGCGGTGAGTTCGGCCAGTTCATCGAGTGGCGCTTCTATGAGCAGCTGGAATGGTTTTTGCTCGAATACGACAGCCACCGCACCCTCAAGACGTTTGTCAAGGATGCCAACCATTATTACCGCAGCCATCCCGCCCTTTGGGAACAGGATGGTAGCTGGGAAGGGTTCACGTGGCTGAACGCCGATGACGCGGCCAACAGTGTCTACAGTTTCTCAAGGTGTTCGGCCGGCGGCCAGCTGCTGCTGGTCCTGCTGAACATGACACCTGAACCGGTGCCCGGTTATGGCTTGGCCGTGCCGGCCGGCGGCTACCGGATCGAGCTGAACAGCGACCAGGCCGCTTACGGGGGCAGCGATTACCCGGCCGGCCAGTTGTCCGGCCTCGTGTCCACGGCCCGCGTCGCAGCTTCTGACGACATCGAAGCGACCCTGCGCCGGGAAGCTGGCCAGGTCCAGCCGGATCAGCTTTTCATCGACCTGCCGCCCTTGTGTGGCCTGGTTCTGCGCCATCTGACCCCGGAAGAAACCATACAAGCGTACAGGAGGAAAATGTATGGCCCGAAGTGAAATTGTCGCCCTGATCCTGGCCGGCGGCCAGGGTTCCCGGCTAGGTGTCCTGACCAAGTACCTGGCCAAGCCAGCCGTGCCTTTCGGCAGCCGGTACCGGATCATCGACTTTGCCCTGAGCAACTGCGCCAATTCGGGACTCGAGACCGTCGGTGTCCTGACCCAGTACCAGCCCCTGGCGCTCAACACCTACATCGGCAACGGCCATCCCTGGGACCTGGACCGCAACAAGGGCGGGACCTACATCCTGCCGCCCTACCAGAGCAGCGAGCGAAGCGACTGGTACAAGGGAACGGCCAATGCGATTTTCCAGAATGTCGAATTCATTGAGGACCAGGACCCGCGCTATGTCCTGATCCTGTCGGGCGACCATATTTACAAGATGGATTATGCCGGCATGCTGAAAACACATATCGAGCAGAAAGCCGACGCGACCATCGCGGTCTTTGAAGTGCCCTGGGAGGAAGCTTCCCGGTTTGGTATCATGAACACCGACAAGCAGGGCCGCATCGTCGAATTCGAAGAAAAGCCGGAGAAACCGCGCAGCAACCTGGCCTCGATGGGCATTTACATTTTCAACTGGCCGGTCCTGCGTGCCGAGCTGAGCTGCGACGAGGAGGATGCCCACTCCGACCACGATTTCGGCAAGAACATCATCCCCAAGATGCTGTCGGCCGACATGCGCCTGATCGCCTACCACTTTACCGGCTACTGGAAAGATGTCGGGACGATCGGCAGCCTCTGGGAAGCCAACATGGACTTGCTGGACCGGCCGGAGGCGATCAACCTCAGGGACCGGAACTGGCGCATTTACAGCCGCAACCCCGTCAAGCCGGCCCATTACATCGCCGACAGCGCCCGGGTTGTCAACAGCGCCATGACGGACGGCTGCAACGTCAGCGGCCAGGTGGAGCACTCGGTCCTGTTCAACAGCGTGACGGTTGAAAAAGGCGCCGTGGTGCGCGACTCGATCCTGATGCCGGGGGTCCGGGTCGAAGCCGGCGCCCGCCTCAACAAATGCATCGTCAGCTTTGGCACCATCATCGGCAAGAACGTCAAGGCCGGCGCGGACGTCGAAGGCGAGTGCCGTTACAGCAACACGCGATTTTGCCAGGATGGAATCACGGTTTTCGAACGCGGCCTCAAAATCCGCGACGGCGCCGTGGTGCCGGGTAACTGCATGGTTGAATTCCTGGAGCCCGACACGATCGTCGAAGCCCATTTTCGCGTATAAGGAGGGGTAGCTCAATGTTCATCAACGCCATGGGCCTGATCCTGGCCGATCACAAACGCATCCAGCTGGGCGAGCTGTCCCGCCCCCGCGCGCTGGCGGCCATTCCCTTTGCCGGCCGCTATCGCATCATCGACTTCATGCTGTCCAACATGGTCAATTCCGGCATCACCTGCGTCGGTGTCCTCGCCCAGCAAAAATACAAGTCCCTGATGGACCATCTCGGCACCGGCAGTTCCTGGGACCTGGACCGTAAAAAACAGGGCCTGAGCCTGCTGCCGCCCTACATCAACTCCCTGAACCTGGACAGCAGTGACAACGATAACCTGTCCGGCCTTTTGGATTTTATTCGCGCCAACCGCTTTCGGAATGTCGTGATCGCCAACAGCAATGTCATCTTCAACGCCACCCTGAACGACTACGTCAGCCGCCACGAAGATAGCGGCGCAGACATCAGCGTGCTGTTCAACCGGGACGGGTTCAAGTCCGGACCGCCGGCGATCATGCTGGGCATGGACCGCAAAGGATCGATCAAGGATGTCATGATCAACCCGCACAAACCGGTCTCCAACCGCCGTTCCGCAGGGGTGGTCATCCTGTCGCGTGAGATTCTGATCGACCTGCTTAACGACAACGCCGCCCGCGGCGACAGCGATTTTTCCGTGGAGAGCCTGCTCAGGCGCTACATGGAGCTGCGCATCTGCGGAATCGAATACAAAGGCACGCTGCTGCGGATCAACGATATCCCGACTTATTTTTCCAGCACGATGAGCCTGCTGGAGGAGAAGACGCGCCGCGAACTCTTCTGGGCCGGCCTGCCGGTTTACACCAAGGTCAAGGACGAGGCGCCGGCCCTGTACGGACCGCTCAACCAGGTCAGCAACAGCTTTATCTCCGACGGCTGCGTGATCAACGGATCGCTGGCCGATTCCATGGTTTTCCGAGGCGTGACGATATCGGCGCACGCCAAGGTCAGCAACAGCATCATCATGCAGGACGTATACATATCCGAAGGGGTCGAGCTCGACCATGTCATCCTGGACAAGAACTGCGTGATCAGGCCGGGGATCAAGCTGGTTGGACAGAAAGACTTCCCGGTCGTCATCGGGAAGGGAGCGATCGTCTGATGCCGTTGAAAATTCTTTTTGTTACATCCGAGCTGGCACCGCTGGCCCAAACGGGGGGGCTGGGCGATGTGACAGGCGCCTTGCCGCCCGTACTGCGCCGCCTGGGACTCGATGTGCGCATCGTGATGCCGCTGTACAAACCGGTTCGCGCCCAGTACGGCAGCCAGATGCAGTTCCTCGGCTGGCACATGATCCGCATGGGCTGGCGCACCTTGTACTGCGGAATCCTGAAGCTGGATCTGGCCGGTCAGATCATCTACTTTGTCGACAACGAGGCTTATTTCAATCACGACCAGATCTATCTGGATTACGCTTATGACATCGAACGCTTCAGCTTTTTCCAGCGTGCGGTGCTGGAAAGCCTGGAGCAGCCGTTCGATTTCATGCCGGATATTCTCCACCTGCACGACTGGCAGACCGGTATGATGCCCTGTTTGCTCGAAGCGCACCACCGGCCGTACGGCCGTCTGACCGGCCTCAAGACCGTTTTCACGATCCACAACCTGAAATACCAGGGGATTCATGGCCGGGAACGGATCGCCGATCTGCTGGACCTGCCGGAGCGCTTCCTGACCGACGACGCCATCCTGCGCGACGGCGTACCCAATTTCATGAAAGCCGGTATCGTCTTTGCCGACCGCATCACGACGGTGTCGCCAAGCTATGCCGAGGAGATCAAGCTCGACTATTACGGGGAAGGGCTGCACGACCTGCTGAAGCGCCAGGCGCACAAACTGACCGGCTTGCTGAACGGCATCGACACCGATGACTACAACCCGGCGACGGATCCCGTGATCAAGCGAAACTACAGCGCGGACGATTACCAGGACGGCAAGGCGGCCTGCAAGGCGGCTCTGCAGCATGAGCTGGGCCTCAAGGCAGCGCCCAATCTGCCCCTGGTGGTCATGGTCACCCGATTGGTCGACCAGAAAGGCCTCGATCTGCTCTTGCATGTGCTGGACGAACTGCTGGACGAAAGCCTGCAGCTGGCTGTCCTGGGCACCGGTCAGCCTGCCTACGAACAGGCTTTGATGGCAGCCGCCAAACGCCAGCCGGACTACATGGCCGCCTGCCTGACCTTTGACACGGGCCTGGCCCGCCGTTTCTACGCAGGTGCCGACTTGTTCTTGATGCCGTCCCTGTTCGAACCCTGCGGCTTGGCCCAGATGATCGCCATGCGTTACGGCACCATCCCGATTGTCCGCGAAACCGGCGGGCTGCGCGACACCGTGGAGCCGTACAACCAGTACACGGGCACCGGCAGCGGGTTCTCGTTTCGCAACATCAACGCCCATGAGCTGCTGTTTGTCACCCGGTATGCCTGCGATGTCATGCGCCATATGCCGGAGGCCTGGCAAGCCCTCGTCCGGACCGCCATGCGCCGGGATTTCTCATGGGACCGGACGGCAGACGCGTACAGCCGCCTGTACCAGGATCTGGCCCAGGCCGGGCCTGACCTGCGGAGGCCGCATGCACCTGATTCATAAGAGCCGCCGCAGCCGCTACCGGCAGCCTTGCGGGGCGGTGCCGGCAGGAACCTCCGTACTGATCTGCCTGGACATTCTGCCTGAGGGCGAAGTCATTCAGCGGGTGAGCCTGGTCTACGCCTACGGCCTTGACACGTTCGCGGCCAGTCGCTGTCGCCTGGTTTTGCAGCCCCCGGACGGACCTGGCATCCTTTACGGGACATCCATCCGCATGCCCCTGGATGTCGGACTGTTTTTCTACTGGTTCGAAGTCGAAAGCGACCGGGGTAAAACCACTTACACCTGCAACCGTGAGGACCTGGCCGGCGAAGGCCTGTCCGGGTCGGCCAAGCCGCGCTATTTGCCGGGGGAACCGCACAGTCCGGCTGCCTGGCAGATCACGGTCTACGATCCGGCGTATGCGGTGCCGGACTGGCTGGGCGGCGCCGTCATCTACCAGATCTTTCCGGACCGCTTCAACCGCGACCAGACCTTTTCCGAGGAACGTTTCCGGGCCCATGCACTGCCGGAGCGGCTCTACCATCTCGACTGGTCTGAGGAAGTCGATATCGCGGGCAAACCGGAAACGGGCTATCTGGCCTGTGATTTCTATGGCGGTTCGCTGGAAGGCATCCGGGAGAAGCTCAGCTATATCGCCGGTCTCGGCGTGACGGTCCTCTACCTGAACCCCATTTTCAAGGCGCGGTCCAACCACCGCTACGATACGGGCGACTACGAGAGCATCGACCCCCTGCTGGGCAGCGAAGAGGATTTCATCGCGCTCTGCCGTGAGGCGCGCGAGCGGGGCATACGCGTTCTGCTCGACGGCGTCTTCAGCCATACGGGCGCCGACAGCCGTTATTTCAACAAGTACGGCCGCTACCCGGAAACCGGCGCCTGGCAGGAAGCGACCGGCGGCGGCGTGTCCCCTTACGGCAGCTGGTATGGGTTCCATCGCCAGGGCGACCAGCTGTTCTACGATTCCTGGTGGGGCTTTCCCGATTTGCCCAGTGTCAACGAGCACGACCTGACTTACCGGGAATACATCACCGGCCCCGACGGCATTGCCCGCCGCTGGCTGCGCCTGGGCGCTTCCGGCTGGCGCCTGGACGTATCCGACGAACTTCCGGACAGTTTCCTTCGGGAACTGCGCCAGGCCGCCCGGGCCGAAAAGGCCGACGCCGTCCTGCTGGGCGAAGTCTGGGAGGATGCCAGCAACAAGATCAGCTACAGCAGCTACCGCGATTTTCTTTTCGGCCGCACCCATGACCACGTGATGGGCTACCCGTTCCAGCAGGCCCTGATCGGCTGGCTGTCCGGCCAGTTTGCGGCCGAGCGGATGCACCATCTGCTGGAGACGCTGCGCGAGCATTATCCGCCCGCCGCCCTGGCCGCTTCGTTCAACCTGATCAGCAGCCACGACACGATGCGCGCCCTGACCGCCCTGGCCGGACCGCCGGATCCCGGCAGCCGGGAGATCCAGGCGCAGGTGTTCCTGACCCCGGAACAGCGCATTCATGGCGAAGCCTTGCTGCGCCTGGCTGTCTTGTTCCAGATGACCAGTCCGGGCTGTCCCGTGATCTACTACGGCGACGAAACGGCGATGGAAGGGTATCGCGACCCGTTCAACCGGCGCACCTTTCCCTGGGGACAGGAAAACCAGGCGATGCAGGCCTGGTTCGCCGCCCTGGGTCGTTTGCGCCAGACCTGGGCGGTGCTGCGGCGCGGGGACTGGGTGATCCGGCACGCGAGCGGCGACTGCGTGGTCATGAGCCGCAGCCTCGGGGACGACGTTGTCAAAGCCGGCGGTCCCCGTCGCATCCTGGTTGCGATCAACCGCAGCCGCGAGGCGCACAGCCTCGAGCTGGAAGGCCGCAAGATCCGCCTGAACCCGACCGGCTGGCTGCTCGAGGCAGACGGCCGGCCGGTGACATTGCCTGAAACTGTAAGCGGTGAACCCCAAAAAGAAGAGAGGTACTAAAGATGTCCCAACCCATTTTATACGCCCCCATGGCCTATGCCCGTTACGAAGCCAGCCAGACGCTGCCGGAGAAATTCACGCGCCTGCTCAAGCGCAGCGGCCTGGCTGACCGCGTCAAGGGCAAGCACGTCGCGATCAAGATGCACGTCGGTTCCGGCGTCTCCTATTCGACGATCCCGCCGGTCTTTGTCCGCAAGCTGGTCGATTTTGTCCAGAGCCACGGCGGCAAGCCCTTTATCACGGATCACTATGTCGCCGGGCGTCACCCGGAACAGCGCGGCTACACCGAGCATAACCTGGGTTGCCCCATCCTCGAGGGCTGCGGCCACCTGGGCAAGTATTTCTACGCCAAGCCGGTCGACTACAAGACCTTCCGGCATGTCGACATCGCGGGCCTGATTCACGACGCCGACGTGCTGATCAATTTCTCCCATGTCAAGGGGCACGGCTCCTGCGGTTTCGGCGGCGCCTGCAAAAACATTGCCATGGGCTGCGTCACGGACCGGACCCGTCACGAAATCCACGGCCTGGAGGGCGGCCTTGTCTGGGACGCGGACAAATGCACCCACTGCGGCAAATGCATCACGGCCTGCAACCACGACGCCAACAGCTTCTCCAAGCCGGGCAAGGACGGCGTCTATGAGGTCAACTACCACCACTGCACCTTGTGCCAGCACTGCGTCAAGATCTGCCCGACCGGGGCGATCACGCTGGATTCGCACAATTACACCGATTTCCAGACGGGCATGGCCCTGTGCACCAAGACGGTCCTGGACACGTTTGCCCCGGAAGATATCTACCATATCAACGTCCTGACCGCGATCACGGCCCTGTGCGACTGCTGGGGCATGACGACCCCGTCGCTGGTGCCGGATATCGGGATCATGGCCGGCCCGGACATCGTGGCGGTCGAGCGCGCTTCGCTGGACGCGATCAGGATCGAGGACCTGATTCCGGTCGGCGTGCCGCAGGGCAGGGCGCTTTCCGGCAGCGGCCACCTGTTCCAGCAGCTGCACGGCAAGGACCCGTTTGTCCAGCTGGACAAGCTCGAGGAGGCCGGTCTGGGCAGCCAGGACTACAAGCTGGTCACCGTCAAATAGACGACCGCAGTACGTGCGCAAGCAAGGACCCGGCAGCCAGACGGTTGCCGGGTTTTTTTCGGCCATCCCCCCATCTGCGCCGGCCGTCTTAAAACATTCTTAATCAAACAGACCATTGGATCTTAAGACTTCTTGGGGCAGAATAGAGGCGGAGGGAAAAAACATGCCAAACATTTTGATTTGCGATGACGAACCGGATATCGTCTCCGCCCTGCAGATCTACCTGCAAGCCGAGGGATACACCACCTTGACCGCCCGAACCGGCCGGGAAGCGCTCCGGCTGGCTGCCGATAACGACATACACCTGATCCTTCTGGACATCATGATGCCGGAGATGGACGGGATCACCGCCCTGGCCAAGCTGCGCGAGACCTGCAACGTGCCGGTGATCCTGCTGACAGCCAAGAGCGAGGACACAGACAAGGTGCTGGGGCTTAACATCGGGGCGGACGACTACATCACCAAGCCGTTCAACCCGGTCGAGGTGCTGGCGCGGGTCAAGTCGCAGCTGCGCCGCTACCTGACCCTGGGCAGCCGCCCGGCCCGGGAAGACAACCCCACGCATTACGCGGTCGGCAGCCTGGAGCTTGACGATAAAGGCAAGCTGGTCCTGCTGGACGGCGAACCGGTCAGCCTGACCCCGACGGAGTTCGAGATCCTGAAGCTCCTGATGCAGCATGCCGGCGAAGTGCTGTCGCCCCGCGACATCTACCGGCGGGTCTGGAACGGCGAGCCATACGGCGCCGAAAGCACGGTCGCCGTGCACATCCGCCACCTGCGCGAAAAAATCGAGATCAACCCCGCGGAACCGCGCCTGCTCAAGGTGGTCTGGGCTCAGGGCTACAAGTTGGACGGAGAAAAGAGACCATGAATAAACTGACATACAGCCTGCCTGCGAAAATCGCGGCTGTTTTCCTGATCACCGTCATGCTCTTGCTCACCTTGCTGGCCGGTGCCATGGCCTTTGCCGGCGTCGCCTTCAGCTTGCAGGCGGGAACGGCCGACATCGCGCGCCGGCAGGTCACCGAGAGCTACCTGTACCGCTATGGCCAGCAGGTGGCCCAAGACTTCTACCTGGGCCAGGACCTGGCCAGCCGCTACAGCCAGGCCAATTACATGATCGTCGTCCGGGACACGGCCGACCAGGTGCTCTGGAGCAATTACGACGCTGCCGTCCCCGTGCTGACCTCCTTCACCGTGCGCCAGAGTGTCGACCGGCATCCGGTGACCAACAACACGCCGCAGGGCTCTGAGACCACCTGGGTGGCCCAGGCCGAATACAACATCACGCTTTATGCCAAGGCAGACATGAACCGCCAGGACGCGATGGGCTATCTCGTGTCCCTGGTCGACACCAGCATGCGCAATCAGGCCGTCTTTATCGTCCTGGCCGTGCTCGGGATCCTGCTGTTTCTGGTCCTGCTTGTCTTTTTGTTCTGCAGCGCGGGCCGGCGCAAAGGCAGCGAGGGCATCGTGCTCAACCGGGCCGACCGGATCCCGTTCGACTTGTTCACCGTATTCTTTTTGGCATTGGCCGGGGTCCAGGGCGCCGCCCTGTCGCGGATTTACTACGCCGGGGAGTTCGGCAGCGTGATCGCCATTCTGCTCCTGGCTGTCCTCGCCATCGCCGATTTTCTGCTCTTGCTCTGGTATATGCTGAGCATCGCGGCCAGGGTCAAGGCCGGTACCTTGCTGCGCAACACCGTGGTCTTCTGGGTGCTGCGCCTGGCCTGGCGGGTCCTGTGCGCCATCGGCCGGGGCATCCGCCAGATTCCCTGGGTCTGGAAGGTGCTGCTGGTGATCGGCGTGGTGTTTTTCGCCAACCTGCTGGCGGCTTTGGCTGAGCGTGCTCCCGCCAGCCTGTTGCTCGGCTTGCTGGAGGCCCTGGTGCTGGGCCCGCTGGTGTTCCTGGTCGCCGTCAACCAGCGCAAGCTGAAGCTGGGGGCCGAACGGATCGCGTCTGGCGACCTGAACAGCCCCATCGACACCAGTCGCATGCTGTGGGACTTCAAGCGTTTCGGCGACAGCCTGAACAGCATCCAGGGCGGTCTGTCCCGGGCGGTCGAGGCGCGCATGAAAAGCGAACGCTTCAAGACGGAGCTGATCACCAATGTCTCACACGACATCAAGACCCCTTTGACCTCGATCATCAACTACGTCGGTCTGATCAAGCAGCAAGAGCTGCCGTCGCAAACCGTCCAGGACTATGTCGCCGTGCTCGACCGCCAGTCCGCCCGGCTGAAAAAGCTGACCGACGATCTGGTCGAAGCGTCCAAGGCGTCCACCGGCAACCTGGCTGTCAAGCTGGAGCCGGCCGACATCGGGGTGCTGCTGGCCCAGACGGCGGGCGAATACGCCGAGCGGCTCGACGAGCAAAGCCTCGAACTGGTCCTCAGCCAGCCCGATGAAGCGGTGCGGGTCCTGGCCGACGGCCGCCACCTGTGGCGTGTCTTCGACAACCTGATGAGCAACATCTGCAAGTACGCCCAGCCGGCGACCCGCGTCTACGTGAACCTGGAAACAGACGCCGGCCAGGTCCGGATCGTCTTCCGCAACATTTCCCGCTCTCCGCTGAACATCTCCAGCGAAGAACTCATGGAGCGCTTTGTCCGCGGGGACAGCGCGCGCAGCACCGAGGGCAGCGGCCTGGGCCTGTCGATCGCCCGCAGCCTGGTCGAGCTGCAGCAGGGGCGCATGCAGATCCACATCGACGGCGACTTGTTTAAAACTGTCCTGACCTTCGCCCAACTCAGAGCATAAGCATACCCGACGGAGGAAAATTACCATGGAACGGTTGGAGTTTGTCAACCGGCTGTTGGCCGGCCTGCTCTTTGCCTGCTACGCCTACCAGATCGGATTCATCTTTGTCGCCCTGCTCGGCAAATGCAAGCGGTTCGTATCCTTTCCGGGCAGACACTACGCCTTTTTGATCGCCGCCCGCAACGAGGAGACCGTCCTGCCTCACCTGATCGAAAGCATCCGCAGGCAGGACTACCCCCGGCAACTGGTCTCGATTTTTGTCGTGGCGGACAACTGCACGGACAACACCGCTGAAATCGCCCGCCAGGCCGGCGCTAAAGTCTATGTCCGCCAGGACAAGAAGCTGGCGGGCAAGGGCTACGCGCTCGATTTCCTGCTGGCAGCCATAACCTGGGAATACGGGGCGAACCGTTTCGACGGCTACCTGGTCTTTGACGCAGACAACGTGCTCGAACCCGACTATCTCAGCGAGATGGACAAGACCTTTTCGGCCGGTTACGAGATCGTGACCAGCTACCGCAACAGCAAGAACTACGCCGACAACTGGATTTCGGCCGGTTACGGCCTCTGGTTTTTGCGCGAGGCCCGCACACTCAACCAGGCGCGCATGCAGCTCGGTACGGGCTGTGCCGTTTCCGGGACGGGTTTTCTCTTCAGCCGCGCGGTGCTGGAACAAATGGGCGGCTGGCCGCACCACCTGCTGACCGAGGACATCGAGTTCACGGTCGACCAGGCGATCCGGGGCGTCAAGGCCGGTTACTGCGCGACCGCTGTCTTCTACGACGAGCAGCCCGTGACCTTTGCCCAGGCCTGGCGCCAGCGCCTGCGCTGGGCCAAGGGGTTCCTGCAGGTCTTTCGCCGCTATGGAGCGGGCCTGGTCCGGGAAACCTCGCGCGGCAGTTTCACCTGCTTCGACCTGACCTGCGCCATCATGCCGGCCTTTGTCATCTCGGTGTCCGGCATCCTGGCCAACCTGCTGGCGGTCCTGGGTACGGCCCTGGCAGGCGGGGAGACGGGCCCGGCCGTCCTGCATGTGATCAGGCTGGCGCTGGGCGCTTATCTGGGGCTGTGGGCGCTCGGCGCGCTGACGACGGCTACGGAATGGCGCCGGATCCACGCTTCGACCAGGCAGAAAATTTTCTACACCTTCACCTTTCCGCTGTTCATGTTCACCTACATCCCGATTTCCCTGACCGCCCTGTTCCGCAAGGTCACCTGGCAGCCGATCCGGCACAGCCAGGCGCTCTCGCTGGCCGAGATCCGCAAGGGGCCCGGTTAACGTCCGACCGGTTTGCTGGCCAGGTAGAGATCCTGGGTGTCATGGATGCGGATCGAGCCGCTTAACGCCTGGAGTGCGTGCAGCATCTCTTGTTCGAAGGCCATTTTCAAGTCCTCAGGCAGCGCCCGGTGGTCGGAATAGGTATTGAGCAGTCCGATGTAATCTGCGGCGGACAGGGTCCGGACCCGCCGGTAGAGCTGGGTCTGGATGCCGCTAAAACCGTGCGCGCGTAATGAAGCGGGTATTTTTTCCAGATCGAGCGGCCCCGGTTTCTTGTCATGCGGACGGTATTTTTCGTAAACCTGTTGGTTGGCCGCGTTGGACGGATCACCCGGCTGATTAGGATCGGGATGGTTCCAGAACAAGGCGATGGTGCCGCCGGGCTTCAGCACCTGGTAAGCCCGAGTCAGCCCTGTATCCTGATCCAGCCAGTGGAAGGCGGTCGCGGCGTAAAGGAGATCATACGTGTTCATCGCAATGTCCAGTTTGCAAAAATCGCCCTGGGTGATCCGGAATGAAGGCCAGGACGCGAAACGTGCCGCCGCGTACGCGGCCAGGTTGGCACCCAGTTCGATGGCGTCGACCTGCCAGCCGGCCGCAAGAAACGGTTCCGTCGCCTGGCCGGTGCCAATGCCAATTTCCAGGGCTCGCCGGCCTGGTCCGTTGCAAGAAGCGAAGATGGCCGAAAACAGGTCCGGAACATAGCCGGGCCGGTGGCGGTGGTAGCAGGCAGCGTCCTCATCGAATGTGTGGCGCAGATCCATGGCGCGGCCTCCTTTTTCGAGTTAAACGAAAACCCCGCGACCTTGCGGTCACAGGGCTTTTTGGTGCGGCCAATGGGACTTGAACCCATACGGTTGCCCACACGCCCCTCAAACGTGCGCGTCTGCCAGTTCCGCCATGGCCGCAGGCTGACTCAAAGAACGGGGTTCTAGGGCATAGCCATTATAAGCATCCGGTTGTTTGTTTGTCAACGCGTTTCGCCAGCGCGTTAACGACTTTTGTTCGGCGGTATCAGCGGGCGATTGTCCAGGAAATGCCGGTATCGGGCCAAATCGCGGGGGTGAAACGGCAAACCGTGGGACGGGTAGACACGAGCCGGGCGGAGGGCGAGCATCTTGTCCCAGGAGCGGCCGTAATCAGCCTGGTCTTCAATCCAGATGGCATGGCGTGCCGCGCTGATTGGCGCGTTCATCGCGGCGTCGCCGCAGAAAAGCAGCTTTGATTCCGGCAGGAACAGGCCGATCGAGTCGGCGGTGTGGCCGGGCAGCGTGATCAGGCGGATCGGCAGCCCTCTTTGCTCGAAAACCTGATCCTGCCCATCGCGCACCAGGATCGCCCGGTTCCCCAACTGCACCGGCGGATACGAAACGGTCCGACGCAGGCGGCCAATCAGGGCGGCAGGACGGGATGTGTATCCCGCACCCGGCGGCTGGCTGTTGCTGCCTGCCGCCAGCCAGGGCAGGGCCAGCGGGTGCAGGATGACCTGGGCGTCACAGTGTTCCAGCAACTCGCCCAGGAAACCGGCATGGTCGTCATGGTGGTGCGTCAGGACAATGGCCTTCAGATCAGACAGCGGCCATTTGCTTTGAAACCGGCTGAGGAAGCGCCCGACGCTGCCGGGATAACCGGTGTCGATGACGATGATGCCCGCAGAAGTTTCCAGGACAAAATTGTTGACGATGAAGCCGCCGATGTTGGTCACCTGGATTGGCACATGATCGCCTCCGTTCTTACTGTGCCCATTATACCGCAGCGGCCCGATTGCTTGAAATCAGGTTTTCTTGTGGTATGATGGGAAACGTAGTGTCGCGCGAGCGACAGGGAAGGATGGTAGGATTATGATGAAGTATGTCATATTGGGAGCTTTTCTGCTCCTGATGGTTCTGGTTGGCGTTTTCAGTTCCCGCAAAGTCAAGACAACGGACGACTACGTGCTGGGCGGCCGCAAGATCGGCCCCTGGCTGTCGGCGTTCGCCTATGGCACGACGTATTTTTCGGCGGTTATCTTTGTCGGGTACGCCGGACGCTTCGGCTGGAATTTCGGCCTGGCCTCCACCTGGATCGGCATCGGCAACGCCATCCTGGGTACGTTGGTCGCCTGGCTGCTCCTGGCTGAGCGCACCCGTCGCGTCAGCCGGGCGATGGGAGCCAGCACGATGGCCGAGTTCTTCCGCAAGCGCTACGACAGTCCCGGCCTGGAGCGCTTTGCGGCCCTGATCATCTTCGTGTTCCTGATTCCGTACTCCGCCTCGGTCTACCAGGGACTGGGCTACATCATGCAGAGTTTTTTCAGTGATTCGATATTGTCCGATATCCGCGTGAGTATGCTCCTGATGGCCGTGATCACCGGCATCTACCTCTATTTTGGCGGCTATGTGTCTACGGCGGTCAACAGCATGATCCAGGGCCTGATCATGACCTTCGGCGTCATCTACATGGTGATCCGGGTCGTGTCGCTGTCCGGCGGTCTGGTCGATGGCGTCGCCGGACTGGCAGCGATCAGCACCGACAAGCTGCCGGCCGGTACGTTCACCTCGGTGCTGGGACCGTCGCCGCTCGACCTGGTCACCCTGCTGCTGATGACCAGCCTGGGAACGATGGGTCTGCCCCAGATGATTTCCAAGTTCAACAGCATCCGCGACCGCAAGGCGGTCAAGCGGGCGACGATCATGAGCACGGTCTTTGCCTTGATCATCGGGGGCGGCGCCTACTTCATGGGCGGCTTTGCCCGTATCCTCAACACCAGGCTGTCGATCAGCTTCGACGCCGCCAATCTCGACACCCTGATGCCCGCCATCTTCCAGGCGATCCTCAGCCCGGAGATGATGGCCATTCTGGTAATCCTGATGCTGTCGGCCTCGATGTCGACTCTGGCAGCGGTCGTCCTGGTTTCCGCGCCGACCTTCAGCAAGACCATCCTCAAAAGGGACAGCATGCTCCCGATGCGGATCCTGTCCCTATTGTTTGTCCTCATTTCCTACCTGGTCGCCGTCATCCCCAGCGCCATCGTCACGTTGATGTCGTTTTCCTGGGGGGCTGTTTCCGGCGCGTTTATCGGCCCGTACCTTTGGGGTCTTTATGACCGCAAGCTGACCCGGTTCGGTGCCGCGGCCGGGATGGTCACCGGCCTGGGCACCGTGGTTATCGGCGGAGCAGTCGTCCTGCTGACGAAAAGCCCGACAGGCCTGTGGGCACCGCGTCTGGCCGTGCTGGCCTTGATCCTCTCACTGGTCGTAACCCCGCTGGTCAGCCGCCTGGGCGCCTCACGTGCCGTCCTGCCCGAGGGCGCCAGGTATCTCGATGAATCCCCTGACAGCGCGGCGCGCTGATCAGAAACCAACCACATCAACCCATAAGGAGAATTGTCCCATGATCTGGAATTCCGCAGAACAACTAACCGCCCGGGCGATGGCCAGCTTACAGCTGGAGCGGCTGCAGCGAGTCATCCGCCATGCCTATGACCATGTGCCGTTTTACCGTGAGCGATTGTCTGCCGCCGGCCTCGATCCGGCGTCATTTTGCTCGCTCAGGGATCTGGAGCGGATCCCTTTCACGGTCAAGACGGACCTGCGGGATCACTACCCCTTCGGCCTGTTTGCCGTCCCCCAGCAGCAGATCGTGCGCTACCACTCGTCATCCGGCACGACCGGCAAGCCCATCGTGGTCGGCTATACCCGGACGGACATGGAGAACTGGGTCGACTGCTGTGCCCGCGTGGCCGCAGCCGCCGGCGTCACCGCCGACGATACCTGCCAGATTTCCTTTGGCTACGGCATGTTCACCGGCGGGTTCGGCATGCATGCCGGGATCGAGCGCATCGGCGCCGGTGTTGTACCAATATCAAGCGGCAATTCCGAGCGCCAGCTGATGTTTATGCAGGATTTCGGCACAACCGTACTGGTGGCGACGCCCTCTTATGTGCTCCACCTGACTGAGGTGATGAAGAACCTGGGCATCGCCTGCGAGGACCTTAAGCTGCGTGTCGGGCTGTTCGGCGGCGAGGGACACACCCCGGAGATGCGCGTGCTGATCCAGGAACGGCTGGGCATTGTGGACACCCAGAACTATGGCCTGACCGAAGTCATGGGTCCTGGTGTTTCCTATGAATGCCTGGAAAACTGCGGCATGCACATCAACGAAGACCATTTCTATCCGGAAATCATCAACCCGGATACCGGCGAGGTGCTGCCCGAGGGTGAGGAAGGTGAACTGGTCCTGACTACCCTGACCAAGGAAGGCATCCCGATGCTGCGCTACCGGACCAAGGATATCACGCGCCTGATGCGCGAGCCTTGCCGCTGCGGCCGCACCAATGTGCGCATGGACCTGGTCCGTGGCCGGACCGACGACATGATGATCATCCGCGGCGTCAATGTCTTCCCGTCGCAGATCGAGGCGGTCCTGATGACGGTTCACGGCATCGGGCCGCATTACCAGATCATCGTCACCACAGAGCAGTTCATGGATCGGCTTGAGGTCCAGGTCGAGCTGACTGACGGCCAACGCCTGGAGCGCTACGGCCAGCTGCAGCAGCTGACCCAGGAGATCCGCCAGAAAATCCGCACGGTTCTGCAGATCGATGTCAAAGTCACGCTGCTCAACCCCCAGACGCTGGAACGGACGGCCGGCAAAGCCAAGCGCGTGGTCGATCTCAGGACCAGCCGGACGTTCTGACTCGCTTGCAGATCGCTCCGGAATCGCGGATAATGGACAAAGCGCCTTTGGCGAAGACTATCAGGAAAATGTGGTGAACTGATTTGAAAGAGATACTTCTGGGCAACGAAGCCGTGGCGGCTGGCGCATATGCGGCCGGCGTCAAGGTTATTTCATCGTACCCTGGAACGCCCAGCACGGAGATTACCGAAGCCGCGGCCCGCTACGAACGGATCTGGTGCGAGTGGGCCCCCAATGAAAAAGTGGCGCTCGAGGTGGCCATCGGAGCCAGCCTGGCCGGCGCCCGCGCGATGACCTGCATGAAACATGTCGGGCTCAATGTCGCCGCCGATCCGTTGTTCACGTCCTCCTACACCGGGGTCAACGGCGGGCTGGTCATCATCGTGGCCGACGACCCGGGCATGCACAGCTCGCAGAACGAGCAGGACAGCCGCCATTATGCCCGCGCGGCGAAGCTGCCCCTGTTCGAACCGGCCGACAGCCAGGAATGCCAGGACATGGTTCTGGCGGCGTTCGCGCTTTCAGAACGTTTCGATACGCCGGTCCTGGTGCGTTTGACGACCCGCGTGTCGCACACCCGGGCTCCGGTCGCGCTGGCCGAAATCCAGGAGCAAGCCGTCAAGCCATACCAGAAGGATGTCCGCAAGCATGTCATGATGCCGGCGATGGCGATCGCTCGCCATGCGGCGGTCGAACAGCGCCTGGTGCAGTTGGGCCTGGATTCGGCCAGCGGCGGTCTGCATGAGATCGACCTGCGTTCCGGAAAACTCGGTATCGTGACATCCGGCATCGCCAGCCAGTATGTGCGCGAAGCGCTGCCGGACGCCTCGGTCTTCAAACTGGGACTGGTCTGGCCGCTGCCGGTGGACGCCCTGCGCGACTTCGCCGCGCGTGTCGACCGCCTGGTTGTCGTCGAGGAACTCGATCCGGTCATCGAAACCGAAATGAAAGCCGCCGGAATCGCCTGCGAAGGCAAAGCGCTTCTGACGCCGCTGGGCGAGTATTCGGCCTCTTTGCTGCGGCGCGACCTGTCCGGCCAGCCGGATCCGGAATCCGCCCTGCCGCGCGAACAGCTCGAAGCGGCGCCGGCCCGTCCGCCGGTCATGTGCGCCGGCTGCCCGCACAAGGGGCTGTTCATGGCCCTCAGCCGCCTGAAGCTGATCGTCACCGGCGACATCGGCTGCTACACCCTGGGGGCGATCAACCCGACCAACGCCATGGATACCTGTGTCTGCATGGGCGCGTCCGTGGGCATGGCCCACGGCATGGACAAGGCGACCGACGGCGAATTTTCCCGCCGCACCGTCGCCGTGATCGGCGATTCGACCTTCCTGCATTCCGGCATGACCGGCCTTTTGAACAGCGTATACAACCGCAGCGATTCGACCATCCTGATTCTCGACAACTCGATCACGGGGATGACCGGCCACCAGCAGAACCCCGCGACGGGGCGCGACATTCGCCTGCACGAGGCGCCGGCTGTCGATCTGGAAGCGCTTTGCCGCGTGCTGGGGGCAGCCTCGGTACGCGTCGTCGATCCGGCAGACACCTGGCAGGTGGAGCAGGTCGTGTCCGAGGAGGTGGCCCGATCCGGCGTGTCGGTGATCATCGCGCGGCGTCCCTGCGCCCTGATTCCAACTGGCAAAGGGCGCCCGGAGAACGCCGTCCGACTTGACCGCGACCGCTGCCGGCGCTGCAAGGCCTGCATCCGGATCATGTGCCCGGCTTTGACAGCCGGGCCGGACGGCTACCCGGTCATCGACCCCAACAGCTGCAACGNNCGCCGGTGGTCGAGCCGGGCCAGGCCGATTTCGTTCTCGCCTTCGAGCAACTGGAGGCCTTGCGCTGGGCCCATCTGCTGGCCAGGGACGGGGTGCTCCTGATGAACATGAGCCGCGTCATCCCCATGTCCGTCGGCATGGGCCAGGCCCGCTACCCGGACGCGGTCGCGGCCGCCTTGCAGCAGGCCGGTGACGGCCGGGCTGTCATCCGTGCCCTGGACGCGACCCGCCTGGCCCGGGAAGCAGGCAGCGAAAAGGCGGTCAACATCGTCATGCTCGGCGCGATGGCCCACTTTCTGGATATCGCTCCCGACGTTTTCACCGAGGCCATCGACGACGTGTTTCCGCTTAAGCTGCAGGGCATCAACCAAAAGGCATTTCAGGCAGGATTTGCTATAATGAAGGAGAACACCGGCGCATAGCCGGTCCGTCCGCGCCCGGGTCGGCGTTTTGACCGGCCCGCAGCTTCGCAGGGAGGTGTCACCCGTGCTCGTCAAACAGATTTCCGTTTTCCTGGAGAACAAGTCCGGCCGCCTGGCCGAAGTGACCCGCACGCTGAAAGACCACAAGATCGACATCCGGGCACTGTATATCGCCGATACGACCGAGTACGGCATCTTGCGCATGATCGTCGACCAGCCGGAAAAGGCGCAGGAAATCCTGTCTGCCGCCGGTTTCACCGTCAGTTCGACCCACGTGATCGCCATCGCGATCGCCGACCATCCGGGCACGCTGGACGAGGCGCTCGAGACGCTCAGTTCCGGTGCGATCTCGGTCGATTACCTGTACGCCTTTGTCGGGCGCGCCTCTGACGATGCCATCGTCATCATCCGGGTCGAAAATCCCCAACTGGCCCTGGAAAAACTGGAAGAGGCCCAGATCCGGGTGCTGGACAGCCGGGAGGTCTACGGAACGTGACGCCATCACCCTATCAGGCGTTTGGCATCTCCCCGGGTGTCTGCAGCCTCGCCGAGCAGGCCATGCAGGCAGTCGGTCCTGCTTTTGCGCGGATCGGCCGGATCCGCGAGCAAAACCAGCTGCGCGTGATCAAGGCCCTGCACGAGGCCCGCTTGTCAGAAGCCTACCTGGGCGGTTCGACCGGCTATGGCTATGGCGACACCGGCCGCGAACAGATTGAAAAGGCGTTCGCACGAGCGTTCGGCGCGGAGTCGGCCCTGGTCCGGATCCAGATCAGTTCCGGCACCCAGGCGCTGGCCCTGTGCTTGTTTGCGCTGCTGCGGCCAGGCGACGAGCTGCTTTCGGTCACCGGCAAACCCTATGACACCTTGCAGACCCTGATCGGGACGGCAGGCGTGGCCCAGGACAGCGGTTCGCTTTATGACCTCGGGGTCCAGTACCGCGAGGTTGAACTGAATCCGGTGGGCCGGCCAGATCTGGACGCCATCCGGCAGGCGATCGGCAGCCGGACACGCGTCGTGTTCATCCAGAAGTCCCGCGGCTACACGATGCGGCGGGCGCTTTTGGCCGAGGACATCGCGGCCGTTTGCGGCGCGGTGCGCGCGACCGGCTGCAGCCCGGTTATCCTGGTCGACAACTGCTATGGCGAATTTGTCGAGACCCAGGAGCCCTGCATGCTGGGGGCAGACCTGTGCGCCGGTTCCCTGATCAAGAATCCAGGCGGCGGCCTTTGCCCTTCCGGCGGTTACATCGCCGGCCGCGCCGACCTGGTCGAGCGCGTCGCCGGTCGCTTGAACGCCCCTGGCCTGGGCAGCCATGTCGGGCCCAGCCTGGGCTTTTCCCGCCTGATCGCCCAGGGTTTCTACCTGGCCCCGCACACGGTGGCGGAAAGCCTTAAGGGCGCTGTTTTCGCCGCGGCACTGCTCAGCCTGGCCGGTTTTGTGACGTTCCCGGATCCGTTGGCCGAACGCGGCGACATCGTCCAGACCGTCGAACTGGGCCAACCGGACCGCCTGATCGCGTTTTGCCAGGCGATCCAGGCCGCATCTCCGGTGGACAGCTTCGTCACGCCGGAACCATGGGACATGCCCGGCTACGACGCCCCGGTCATCATGGCGGCAGGCGCGTTTGTCCAGGGCGCCTCGATCGAGCTGTCCGCGGACGGCCCGCTCAAACCTCCCTATCCTGCATACCTGCAGGGAGGGCTATGTTTTGAGAACATCCGGCTGGCGCTCATGCTGGCGGTTGAGAAAATGGGTGTGGTGCCTGATGAAACGTAAGCAGTCTGGCCGTGCCGTTCCGGAAAGGCCGGTTCGCACAGCGCCGCAGCGCCGCAGCGCGGCCGCACCGCCCGTGCCGGCAAACCGCAACGCCGACCGCCTGGCCCGCATCGAGCGGCGCAAAGCCAGGCAGCGGGCTTTTTCGCTGACCATCCTGGTGCTCCTGATCATGGTCGCCACGGTGTACGCGATCATCTGGGTGATGCGCGAGGCACGTCCGCGCCCCCGTTTCATTTTCATTCAGGAGGGAACGGTAACGCACCAGGTGACGTTGACCGGACTCATCGTTCGTGACGACCAGCTGTTTACCGCGCCGTCGGCCGGCATCCTCAAGCCCTTGGCTGCCGAAGGCAGCCGGGTAGCCAGGGGCCAGAAGCTGGCGCTGGTTATTCCCGAGGGGCGGGAAGCGGAGCTGGACGAATTGCAAAAATGCGAAAAGGACATCATCGACCTGCAAAACGAGCTGATGCAGCAAGGCAAAGGCGCCGCGGCGCGGGCGATCTACGACGAGAGCGAAGCCTCTCTGGCGGCTGTGATCAACCTTATCCGGGCCGATCTGACCCGCCAGGACCTGGGCAACATCAGCACGTACCAGACCGCACTGAACCTCATTTTGGAACAACGTACGGCCCGCCTGATGCCGGTCGATTTCCAGGATGCCCGCCTGGCCGACCTCAAGCTGACCCGCACGGCCCTGGAGCAGTCACTCGGACTGGCCGCGGCGACCCTGACGTGCCAGAAGCCGGGTATCGTGTCCTACCGGCTGGACGGGCTTGAAGGGGATCTGAGCAACAAATCGATCTTATCCATGCCGGCAGAAAGGATCCAGGAACAGATCGGCGCCAGCACGGACAGCTTGCCGGTCAGTGAGACGGTCACCAAGGACGCCGCCGTACTGCGTGTCGCCTCAGGTCTTTACCAGAGCCTGGCGTTTATGGTGCCGGGCAACCAGACCGCGCTCTTTCCGGTCGATTCGACGCACACGCTGACCCTGACCGACGAAGGCCTGCCGATGGCTGGCTGCCAGGCGGTCCGGGTTGAGAAAAGCGCCGGCGACACGCTGGTCGTTTTCCGGACCGACCGCCGGATCGAGTGGCTTTCCGACCGGCGTGTCGTGCGGGCCACGCTGCCCCTGACGCAGACGACCGGCCTCAAGGTGCCTGTTTCGTCTTTGCTCGACTATGACGCGGATAACGGTACGGCCATCCTGATGATCGTAGTGAACGGCGTGGCCAGGCACTGCCCGGTCGCCGTCGTCGACCAGGACGGCCAGTCGGCGATCGTGGCGGGTGTTGCGGATGCGGATTATCCGATCTCGGTCGCGACCATCCTGGTGGTCAACCCGGATTCCATTCAAGAAGGTGAGTTTATTGGCGAATGACGAGACAGGCGCGATCAGGTCCAGGCTGCTGGCAGTCAGAGAGGCCATCGCGGCCGCGGCCGCCCAGGCGGGACGTCCGGCGGCAGACATTACCCTGATCGGCGTCAGCAAATTGTTTTCTGAGCATACGGCCCTGGCGGCCTGGCAGTGCGGTCTGGCCGACCTGGGTGAGAACCGCGTCCAGGAACTGCTGCCCAAGCAGGACTGGCTGGCCCAGGCCGGTGCCAGGCCCAACTGGCACCTGATCGGAACACTGCAGCGCAACAAGGTTCGCCAGGTGATCGGGCGGACGGCCCTGATTCATTCCGTCGACTCGCTCAGCCTGCTTGACGAAATCAGCCGGCGCAGCCAGGCTGCCGGCCTGATCACCGATGTCCTGCTGCAGGTCAACGCAACCGGGGAAGCCAGCAAGCATGGCTTTGCACCGCTTGAGCTGGATGACGCGCTGGCTCATGGCTGGCGGCTGCCAGGTGTGCGCATCCGGGGCCTGATGACCATGGCACAGCAAACCGCCTTCCCTGAGGAAACGGTTCCGGTGTTTACGGCCGTGAAAAACGCGTTCGAGCGCGCCGCCCGACGGCCGGATTGTCCGGATGGCTGGACGGTGCTCTCCATGGGCATGAGCCAGGACTTTGCCCAGGCCATCCGCTGCGGCGCAACCCATGTGCGCGTCGGCAGTGCCATCTTCGGTCCGCGCCCGCTGTAACCTGGCTGTGATCTGGGCCGGGCTAATTTACGGGCCGGTTACAGCGAACTTACTCTTGTCCGCTTATCATTGTATCCGCTCCTCCGACTTCCTATAATGAAACGGTAGAATGAAACCGGTATGGAGGGATCACGATGTCAGATCTTCTGAACAAGCTATTCAATCGCCTGGGCAGTTTCCGGGATGAGATTGATTACGAAGACGAATATGAACAGGAAGAAGAGCTCGAGCAGGACGATACGCCGGCCGAAGAACCCAAGGCGGGCCCTTTCCGTCGGTCACAGCCGGCGAAGGTTGTGGATTTCCGCGCTTCCGGCGGCCAGCAGCAGGTTGTGATCATGCAGCCGGCCGATATCGATTCGGCCCAGCAGGCCTGCGATCACATCCGAGCCGGTAAAACCGTCATCTGCAACATCGAGAAAGTCGAACCCAAGGTTGCCCAGCGCGTCATCGACTTCATCACCGGCGCAGCCTATGCCCTGGACGGCAAAGTCATGCCGGTGTCCTCGGTGATCTTCGTGGTCGCGCCGCGCCAGACCGCCCTGGTCGAAGGCAGTGTTGTCAGCCAGAGCGCCGAGTACCTGCGCCAGTCAGCGGCCCGCTGACCGGCTGCCGCCCGAACCGAGACCCAAGGCCCTGCCGGAAACGGCGGGGCCTTTTTCACGGGCCGAACCCTGCAAGGCATGCGGCATCTGTGCTATAATCTGGAGATCAGAACAGGGAGGATGCGCCATGAGCATCGTGATCGGATTGGACATCGGAGGCAGCACCACGAAGATCGTCGGCCTGAAAGACGGCCGTTTGATCAGCAAGGAACGCGTCAAGGCGAGCGATCCGGTGGCGTCGGCCTTCGGTGCGTTGGGCAAGTTTCTCAGCCAGAACAGCCTCGACCTCAAGGCGATCGAACGCGTCATGATGACCGGCGTCGGTGCGACCTATGTGCGCGGCGACCTGCTGGGCCTCAAGACGGTCAAAACAGCCGAGTTCCGGGCGATCGGCCTGGGCGGCCTGTTCGTGTCCGGCCTTAGGGAAGCGATCGTGGTCAGCATGGGCACCGGCACGGCGATCGTGCGCGCGGCGGAGCGTGAAGTCGAACACCTGATCGGTTCAGGCGTCGGCGGCGGAACACTGCTGGGTTTGTCCAACCGCATGATCAACGTGCGCGATTTTGAAATGTTCAACGCCATGGCCGAGAAGGGCGACTTGTCCAACATCGACCTGACCATCGGCGATATCACGCGGGAGGAGCTCGCCGGTTTGCCGGCCAACACAACGGCTTCCAATTTTGGCAAGATCAGCGACGCGGCCAGTCACGAGGACATCGCGCTGGGCATCGTCAATCTGGTTTTCCAGTCGATTGGTACATCGGCCGTGATGGCCGCGCGCCAAAGCCATTTGCGCGAAATCGTCTTTACCGGCAACCTGACCTTGGTGACGGCCGGCAAGCGTGTCCTGAACGCCTTTTCCGATTTGTACCATGTCGCCATCCTTGTGCCGGATTCCGCGGAGTTCGCGACCGCGATCGGGGCCGCCCTATGCCCGCTGTAAAGCCCTGCCGCGCCTTTGAACTGGACGCCTTGCGCGGTCTGGCCTTGCTCCTGATGGTTCTGCACCACCTGATCTTCGACCTGCGCTATGTGTTCGGGCTGCCGGTGTTTGCCTTCCAGGAAACCAGGTGGTTCATCTATTTCCTGCAACCTCTTTTCCTCAACGTCTTTTTGGTCGTCTCCGGTATCTGCTGCACGTTTTCCCGCAGCAACACCCGACGCGGCCTGCGCCTGCTGCTGGTTTCCATGGCTCTGACCGCGGTCTCCTATCTGGTGTCGACGTTGACCGGCCAGGCGTTTTACATCTATTTCAACGTGCTGCACTTGCTCGCCCTGGGCATTTTGCTCTATGCCTGGCTGACCCGCGCCGAGCGGCGCCGTAACCGTTCCCAGGCCCGCGCCGACCTGCTTTTGCTGTTGGCGATCGCCGTGGTTTTGGGGGCTGCCTGGCTGCTGCCTTTTTTTGCGGAGCACGGCAGCTGGTGGCTGCTGCCGCTTGGTCTGCCGCCAAAACTGGACTACGCGATGGCCGACTATCTGCCGCTGGTGCCCTGGCTGGGCTTTTTCCTGGTTGGCACCCTGATCGGGCGGCGGGTCTACCAGGACCGCTGCAGCGCCTTTCCGGGCGCGCCAGCCTGGCTGCGGGCGGTCAGCAGCCCGTTCGCGCTGCTTGGCCGTCATTCCCTTATCATTTATGTTCTGCACCAGCCGCTGATGCTCGCTTTGCTGTATGGCCTGCAGGCGCTGGGTCTGCTCTGAAAGCTGAAAGGAGAACCCCTTGGCTTCCTGTGCGATTCTCTTTGATCTTGACGGAACCCTGGTCGACACGATCCAGGATCTGGCTGCTGCGGCAAACCGTACGCTCCAGGAAATCGGCCTGCCGGCTCTGCCGGCTGAGGACTACCGGCTGCTGGTCGGCGCCGGCGCCCATAACCTGATGGCGCGCTGCTGCCGGGCCTCGGGCATGCCGCTCGAGCCGGATGACGCCCGGGCCGACCACCTGGTCGGCCGGTTCAAAGCCCATTACGCGCAAAACTGGCACGCCTGTTCGCAGCCCTATCCGGGCATAGAAGCGGCACTAAGCCGGTTGACTGAGGCGCGGGTGCCTTTCGGCGTGCTGTCCAACAAGCCGGACGATTTCACACACCAGGTCGTCCGCCATTTTTTCCCGGACCAGGCTTTTGCCGTGGTCAGGGGCCAGCGCGACAGGGAACCGCTCAAACCGGACCCCGCGATCGCGCTGGAGCTGGCGCGCCAGCTGGGCTGCCAGCCATCGAACTGCGTCCTGGTCGGCGATTCCGGCACAGACATGGAGACCGCTGTGCGGGCGGGCTTTTTGCCGGTCGGCGTCTTATGGGGGTTTCGCGACGAACCGGAGCTGCGCCGGGCCGGCGCCGCCCGGCTGGCCGAAAATCCAGACCAATTGGTAACCTGGCTGCTTGATTGGTGTCAGACCGCGCGTGTACAATAAAATTGGATTGTGCCTGTCCGGCTCACGCCTGGCACGCGGGACGAGGTGAGGTTATGACGCGGCTGAAAAACGAACGCTACATCGGGCATCAACTGGGCTGGTATCTCTGGCCCTTGCCGGCCCTGGCGGCCTTTGCGGCCCAGCGCCTGCTGGCTGCGCGCCCGGATCTCGTGGAAACGCTGCACAGCCAGCGCCTGTTCCGTTATCTGGCAGGCCCGCTCAGCTTCCTGACCTCGCTGGTGCCGTTTTCCCTGACCGAAGCGGCTGTCGTGTTCGGCGGCCCGCTGGTAATCGTGCTGCTGGTCATCTGGCTGGTCCGGCTGTCCCGCCAACGCCGCAAGGGGCTCTACGCCGCCCGTTTGCTGCGCGCCGTCGCCTGGACGCTCAGCATCGCCTACCTGGCCTTTATGCTGCTGCATGGCCTGAACTATGCCCGGATGCCGGTCGCCCAGTCTTTCCAGCTGCCGGTCCGCGAGCGTGCCGCCGCCGACCTGGCCCAGACCGCTGACTGGCTGGTCGGGCAAGCCAACGTGCTGCGCGAAAAGGTACAGGAGGACGACGACGGCGTCTTCCGTTTAAGCCAGGGCATCCAGGGGACCTTGAAAACGGCTTCCGCCGCCTACGCGGCCGCTGCTGACGACTATCCGCTGTTGTCCGGCGGACCGTTGAGGCCCAAGGGCGTGCTCCTGTCCCATACCTGGTCGTATACCGGCATCGCCGGCCTCTACATGCCGCTGCTGGTCGAATCCAATGTCAACATCGATGTGCCCGAGCACAGCATTCCTGAGACGGCCCTGCATGAAATTGCCCACACCCGCGGCTTTGCCCGCGAGGACGAGGCTGGTTTTCTGGCATTCCTGACCGGCCTTTACAGCGACAATCCCGATTTTGCCTATTCGGTGCTGCTGGGCGCGGCCCTGCGCACCCTGAACGCCCTGGCCGGCGTCGACATGGACCGTTACCAGGCGGTGGCCGTCAAGCTCGGCGACGGCATCCGCCGCGACCTGGATGCGTCCGCGCGCTACTGGAAGCAGTTCGAGGGACCTGTCCAGGAGGCGTCGACCAAGGTCAACGACGCCTATTTGCAGGCCAACCTGCAGGAGGACGGCGTGCGCAGCTACGGCCGGATGGTCGATCTGGTTCTGGCCTGGTACGAACAGCAGCAAGCGGCCGGAACGCTGGAAGCGGCGATCCGCACGGCAAACCCCGGCTAAGCCGATGGTGACACTCAGATTGTCCGGGCAGCAGGACCGCTACGGCGCGGCCGACCTGCTCAGGCTCTTTTTTGGCGGACCGGTCCAGGAACTGGGCGATCGCCTGGTCTGTGCCGGTCCCGATCTTGAGCTGACTTGCAGCATCGAGCCGGATGAAAAGTCGGTTTGGGTCCAGACACGGCTCGGCGCGCGGGTTGTGTCAGCCCGGGCACCGGCCGGCAAGGCTCGCCGCGAAAGCCGTCGCCAGCTCTACCAGATCCTCGCCGGGGCGACCGGGCAGCATTTCCCCTGGGGCTCCCTGACCGGGATCCGTCCGACCCTGATCGCCGCCGAATGCCTGGCAGGCGGCCGGGACCGGGAAACGGCGCTGCGCCTGCTGGTCGACGACTGGTTTGTCTCTCCGGAAAAAGCGGACCTGGCCCTGGAAACCGCACAGGCCGAGCACCGGGTTCTCGAAACGGTTCCGCCGGACAGCCTGCTGGTGTACATCGGCATCCCGTTCTGCCCGACCCGCTGCAGCTATTGCAGCTTCATCACGCGGGAAGCCCCGTCCCGCGCGGCGCTGCTGGAACCGTATCTGGCGGCCTTGTGCGACGAGATCCGGGGCTTTTTTTGCCGGATAACCCAACCGGCAGCGGCACTTTACCTCGGCGGCGGCACCCCGACCACCCTGACACCGGATCAACTGGCGCGGCTGCTTGACGCCGTGCGGACCTCGGTACCGCTCACGGCCGATGCCGAGCTCACGGTCGAGGCCGGGCGTCCGGACACGATCGACGAAGCCCGCCTGGAAGTGCTCAGAACAGCCGGCGTCAACCGCTTGTGCATCAACCCGCAGACCTTTCAGGACCGGACCCTGGCGCGCATCGGGCGGCGGCACAGCGTCGCCCAGATGGTGGAGGCCTGGCAGCTGGCCCGTGCGATGGGATTCGACCACCTGAACCTGGACCTGATCGCGGGCCTGCCGGGCGAAACACCGACCGACCTGGCCGATTCACTGGGACAGGCCCTTGAACTGCAGCCGGACAGCCTCACCTTGCATGCCCTGGCGATCAAGCGCAGCTCGGCACTGCATGAAGCGCTGGTCTGTTCTGCCGCAGCCGGCCCTGCTGAACTGCCTGACTGGGCGGCCGCCGTGGCCGCGGCGCGCCGGTCCTTGGCGTCAGCCGGACTCGCGCCTTATTACCTCTACCGCCAGAAACAGACTGTCGGCGCCTTGGAAAACACCGGCTTTGCCCGACCTGGCAAGGCCTGCCGCTACAATGTGGCCATGATGAGCGACCAAAGATCCGTGATCGGCCTGGGCAGTGGCGCGATGACCAAGCTCGTGCGCGGCAGCCGCGTCGAGCGGATTCCCAACCCGCGCAGCCTCGACGCGTACCTGGAGCGGGCCGGGGCGTTGGCCGGGCGGAAAGCCGACGCCTGGCTGGCTAATGGATCAGGAGAAACATTCAGCCTTTCATCAGGGTGATCAGGACCAGTTCCGGCGGCGCGCCGAAACGGGCTGCGATACCAAACGTGCCCAGGCCGCGCGAGACAACCAGGTGCGTTTGCCCGTTCGGCTGGTAATGGCCGAACGGGCATTCCCGTCCCTGCAGGACCGTGATGATCGGCTTGCCGAAAAAGGTGACCTGGCCGTTGTGCGAATGACCGGACAAGATCAAGCTGGCGCTGCCGGCCGGCAGGGCAGCGGCGTAATCGGGCTGGTGCATCAGGAGCAGGCGGAACAGGCCGTCCCGGCTGCCTGGTTCGTCAGATGTCTCGATCAGGCCATCGGGACTGTAAGTCCTGCCGATATCCGGCTGGCCGAAATAGCTTTCCGCCAGGCCGCCCAGCCACAGGCCGTCGACCACGCTCGAGCTGTTGTCGAGCAGCGTGAAGCCGCCCGCTTCGAGCAGTGCCTTCATGTGGCGGTATTCCGCTTTGAGGCGATTGTCATGGTTGCCGGCGACCGCGAACTGGCCCAGCGGCGCCTGCATGCGGCGCAGCACCGCGGCGGCTTCTTCAGAAAATGCGCTGTCCAGGGGTGTTTTGCTGTCGATCAGGTCGCCGCCGAACAGGATCAGGGCGGGCTTTTCCTGCTCCAGGCGGTCGGCCACCTGGCCAAGCCGTGCCGGCGGGTAGGCGGGTCCCAGGTGCGCATCGGAGAAAAAAGCGACCACCCGGCCGTCCCACGAGGCAGGCAAATCGGTCAACGTCAGATCGTACCGGCTGACCGTCAGCAGGCGGGGTTCCACCCCAAAAGCCCAGGCTGCCAGCCCGGCGGGCAAGATGACCAGAAAAAAAAGCAGTGACAGCCCAAGAGCGGTCCGGCGGCGGGCGCGCACGGCGCCAGGTGCCTGGCTGCGCCGGCTCAGCCGGCTGGAACCGATCAGGACAGGCGCCGTTGTGGTGGTCTTGCGCATGAAGTCACGTTGCCTGGAGCGGCAGCCAGTCCAGCACCTGCTGGATCGTCTCGTCCCAATAGGACCAGGTATGAATGGCATCGGCTTTTTCAGACCAGGCCACATCGTAACCCAGCTTTTCCAAGTGCGGCCGGAATGCCAGGTTGGCGTCGTAGAGGAAATCGCCGCTGCCGCAAGCCAGGAAGATCTTGGGTTTCGGCTGGCCGGAAGAGGCCGTTTTTTCAGCCAGGGCCGCGAGGTCGTTATCGCTGCCGCGATAGGCATCGTACGAGCCGAAGATCAGGCGGCCTTCCGCAGCCCGGACCGGGTCGTCCGACTGGAGAAAATGGGTCAGATCGACGGCGCCGGACAAGCTGGCGACGGCGGCAAAGCGGTCGGGACAGCGTAAACCGAGTTTTAGCGCACCATACCCGCCCATCGAGAGGCCGGCGGCAAAGGTGTCTTCGCGCCGGGCGGAAATGTGGAAAAAGTGGCGGACTACCCGGGGCAGTTCCTCACTGACGAACGTCCAGTAGGGATAGCCGGTCTGCTGGTCGGTGTAGAAACTGCGATGCACGGCCGGCATGATCACGGCCAGGCGCCGGGAGGCGGCGTAACGCTCGATCGAGGTCCGGCGCTGCCAGATGGTGTGGTCGTCAGACAAGCCGTGCAGCAGGTACAGCACCGGCAGGGGAGCGGGATCCGCCGCTTGGCCGGCTGGATCGATTCCGATGCCCTGGTGGGCTTCCGGCAGAATGACATCCAGGCTGCAGGCCTGGCCAAGGCTGGTTGAAAAGAAATGGGTATGCAGCAAAGCCATATGCATCGCCTCCGTCGTTTTTTCCATCGTAACACCGAAGCGGAGCAGGCGCAACACGAACGACGGACACGGACGGACCGGGCAGGCTGGAACATTGGCGGATTGTGTCGTATCATAGCAGGCAACGATCACGGGAAGCCCCGGATACAAAACCCGAGAGCCTTGGGGCGGCAGGAGGATAGATCATGGAGCATGTTGGCTTATTAGCGCCGGTTGCCTTTGCGCTGTCAGCGCTCGGCCGGATCGGCACGCTGAAAAAGAAAATTGAGCAGCTCGGGCAAAGAAGCCGCGGCAAAGAAGCCGCGACACAAGATTCATGAACATGAAAAAGCGTACAAAAAGCGGCAAACGCATCCTGTCCGGCGTCGTCATGGCTGTTTTGCTCTTTTCATTGGTCTCCCTGGTCGTTAGCAAATTGATCTATGACAGCCAGTTTTTGCGTTATGACAGGCATGACGAAACCGTCATGGCCGGCCTGCGCTATCAAGACCTGGCAGAGGCGTATCCGCGTCAGCTGTTCTCTTTCACGTCAGGGGACAATAAGCTGCAAGGTTACCTGTACGGTCAGGACCATGACCGCGGCCTGGTTGTCGTTGCCCACGGCATCGGCGGCGGTGCAGACAGCTATCTGCCGCAAATCATCTGGTTCGTGGATCACGGCTGGCGCGTGCTGGCCTTTGACGCGACCGGCAGTTTTGACAGTGAAGGCCGCACGACGCGCGGTTTTCCGCAAGCGTTGCTGGATCTTGACGCCTTATTGACGTATATCGGCGCACAAGAAGACCTGTCAGGGTTGCCGCGGCTGCTGTTCGGGCATAGCTGGGGCGGTTACGCTGTGGCCAGCATCCTGCATTCCGATCACGATATCCAGGGCGTCGTCTCTGTGGCCGGTACCAACAATGCCAATGAGATGGTTTTCGAACAGGGACGGCGCATGATGGGGCCTTTCATTTACATGCAGATGCCCTACCTCTGGCTGTACCAGCGGATTTTGTATGGTTCCGTTGCGTCATGGTCAGCCGATGACGCCATCCGGGCAAGCGATGTTCCGGTTTTGCTGATCCACGGTACCGAAGACGAAATGGTCCAGTTTGCCGGCAGTTCCATCGTGGCGGCAGTGCGTCAGGATCCGCCGGCCAATGTTCATCTGCTGATCCGTGATCAACCGGGCCGCAACGGGCATAACAACCTTTTTCGATCGGCCGATGCGCTGGCTTATATCGATGACATCAACCAGGCGTACCGCCAACTGTATGACCAGCATGAACAGAACATTCCCTATGATGTGCGCCAGACCTTTTATGCGGCGGTCGATCGCGCGCGTGCCCAGGAACTGGATCGCGCGATCATGGCAGACATCCAAGCTTTCTATCTGGACTGCCTGAGCAGCCGTTGAGCGACAAGCTGCTGCAAAAATCGCTTGGATCCCCATGAGCTCTTGATGCCGGATCGCGAAGCAGTTGCCAGGCCGGCTGGTTTCGGCTATAATTCATTGAAAGTGCATGGCGATAAAAGCGTCGACCGGAAAGCAGCCTGGTGACCTTCTCCAGAGAGTGCGGGCAGGTGGAAGCGCACAGAACGGAGCCTGGCTGAACATCATCCGCGAGCTGTCTGACAAACCCCGGCAGGGTCAAACCCGCTGGCCAGTAGGAAAGACCGGCAGAGCTGCCTGGGCAGCGCCCCCGTTAGCGGCAATGAGATGGCAGATGTATTCCATTTGCGCATGTCCGGGTGGTACCGCGCCTTTGGCGCCCCGACAGGGGCGCTTTATTTTTTGCCGGGAGCCGCGAACAGGTGCGACCAGACTGAGGAGGCTAAGATGTATCAAAAAGTTGCGACAGACATGGGGTTCGTCGACCGGGAAAAGGAAATCCTGGAATTCTGGCAGACGCGCGGCATCTTCAAGAAAACGATCGAGCAGCGCGCCGGCAACCCGACGTTCGCGTTCTATGACGGGCCGCCGACCGCCAACGGCAAGCCGCACATCGGGCATATCCTGACCCGCGTCATCAAGGACATCATCCCGCGCTACCAGACGATGAAAGGCAAGCATGTCCTGCGCAAAGCCGGCTGGGACACGCACGGCCTGCCGGTCGAGCTGGAAGTCGAGAAGCAGCTGGGCATCAACGGCAAGCCGCAGATCGAGGCTTACGGCGTCGAGCCCTTTATCCGCAAGTGCCGCGAAAGCGTCTGGAAATACAAAAAAGAATGGGAGCAGATGTCGGACCGGGTCGGTTTCTGGGCGGACATGGATGATCCCTACATCACTTATGAGAACGACTACATCGAGTCGGAATGGTGGGCGCTGCGCCAGATCTGGGACAAGGGCCTGCTCTACAAAGGGCACAAGATCGTCCCGTATTGCCCGCGCTGCGGCACATCTTTGTCCAGCCATGAAGTCGCCCAGGGCTACCAGGATGTCACGGACACCTCGATTTTTGTCCGCTTCCGCGTGAGCGGCGAGGCGGACACCTACCTGGCCGCCTGGACGACGACGCCCTGGACCTTGCCGTCCAACGTCGCGCTGTGCGTCAACCCGGACGAGGAATACGTGCTGGCCGAGTTTGACCAGGACCTGGACGGCAGCCCGCGCCAGGTGCGCTATTACATGGCCGGCAGCCTGGTCGGGCAGGTCTTGGGCGGCCCGCACCGGATCCTCCGGCGCATGCGGGGCCGCGAGCTGGAGGGAACCGCCTACGAACCGCTGTTTCCATATGCGCGCCAGGTCGTTGCCGACAGCGGCAAAAAAGCCTTTTATGTCACGGCCGACACCTACGTGACTTTGTCAGACGGCACCGGCATCGTGCATATCGCACCGGCCTTCGGTGAAGACGACGCCCGCGTCGGCCGCCGCTATGACCTGCCGTTTGTCCAGCTGGTCCGCGAAGACGGCACCATGCCGCCGGAGGTCAGTGACTTTGCCGGCCAGTTCTGCAAAGACGCGGACAAGGGCCTGATCGAGCGCCTGCGCCGGGAAGGGCTCCTGGTCAAGACGATGCCGTATGAGCACAGCTATCCGTTCTGCTGGCGCTGCGACACCGCCCTGATCTATTATGCGCGCGACTCCTGGTTCGTGCGCATGACCGCCGTGCGCGACAACCTGCTCAAGAACAACGCGACGGTCAACTGGATCCCCGAAACCATCCGGGACGGCCGGTTCGGCAATTTCCTCGAGAACGTGATCGACTGGGGCATCTCCCGCGAACGTTACTGGGGCACCCCGCTGCCGATCTGGACCTGCAACTGCGGCCACCGGCACCTGGTCGGCAGCATCGCCGAGCTGAAAAGCCTGTCGGACGACTGCCCGGACGACATCGAGCTGCACAAACCCTACATCGACCAGGTCCACCTGCGCTGTTCGCAATGCGGCGGCCAGATGACCCGCGTCAGTGAGGTAATCGACTGCTGGTTCGACTCCGGCTCGATGCCGTTCGCCCAGTGGCACTACCCCTTCGAGAACCAGGAGCTGTTCGAGCAGAACTTCCCGGCGGACTTCATCTCCGAGGCGCTCGACCAGACGCGCGGCTGGTTCTACACCCTGATGGCCCTGGGCACGGTCCTCTTTGACGCCTCGCCCTACCGCAATGTCATCGTCTTGGGCCTGGTCCAGGACAAGAACGGGCAGAAGATGTCCAAGCACAAGGGCAATGTGGTCGATCCCTGGGCCGTGCTCGACAAGCAGGGCGCCGATGCCGTGCGCTGGTATTTTTATACCGCCAGCGCGCCCTGGCTGCCGTCGCGCTTTTCACCCGAAGCGGTCAGCGAGGCGCAGCGCAAGTTTATGGGCACCTTCTGGAACACCTATGCCTTCTACATCATGTATGCGCGGCTCGACGGCTTCGATCCCACCCGCTACGCGCTGGTTCCGTCCCGTTTGGGCGCCCTGGACCGCTGGGTGCTCAGCCGGCTCAACTCCCTGATCCGCAGCGTCGACCGCGGACTGGAAAATTATGACATCACGACATCCGCCCGTGCTATCCAATCGTTCAGCGACGACTTGTCCAACTGGTATGTGCGGCGCAGCCGGGAACGCTTCTGGCAGGCCGACATGAACGAGGACAAGATCGACGCCTACATGACGTTGTACACGGTGCTTGAGGCCCTGACGCGCCTGTCTGCGCCTTTTGTTCCGTTCATGACCGATTCGATTTACCGCAACCTTGTCCTGAGCCACCGGCCGGATGCCCCGGAAAGCGTCCACTTGTGCGACTACCCGGCCGCCGATGAGCAGCTGATCGACCAGGCGCTGGAAAAGCACATGGCCGGAGTCCTCGACATCGTCGTGCTGGGCCGGGCGGCGCGCAACACCGCCGCCATGAAGAACCGCCAGATGCTGGCCGCCCTCTATTATGCGGCGCCCGCTCCGCTGCCTGAGACCTACCAGGCGCTGGTAGCCGACGAACTCAATGTGCGCCGGGTCGAATTCCTCGATTCGAGCGAAGACCTGGTCGATTACCGCTTCAAGCCCCAGCTGCGCCTGCTGGGCCGCCGTTTCGGCAAGCTGCTGCCGCAGGTCAGCGAAACGCTCTGCCAGCTGGACGGACGCGCGGCGATGCGCGAGCTGCGCGCGAGCGGTCGGATTGAAATCGTACTCGACGGTGCCACGTACACCTTGTCCGAGGAAGACCTGATCATCGAGACCGTCCAGCCGGAAGGACTGGCGGTCGAGCAGGATCACGGCCTGACCGTGGCCCTCGACATCCGGCTGACGCCTGAATTGATCGAGGAAGGCTTTGTGCGCGAGATCATCAGCAAGGTCCAGACGATGCGCAAGGAAAGCGATTTCGATATCTCGGACCGCATCGTCCTGCGCCACCAGGGCAGCGAGCGGATCGCCGCGATCCTGGACCGTCACGCCGAGCGGATCGCCGAAGACGTGCTGGCGGTGCGCATCGAGCCCGGTAGCGGCCCGAACAGCCGTGCGTGGGACTTGAACGGTGAGCGCTGCACGTTGTCGGTCGAACAGGTACCGGGCCGCTGACACCGGCCGGCCGTGGTATAATGAAAACTGGGCTGCCCGTGATTGGCAGCAAGAGGAGAAGAGACAATGCCGCTTGTTCCCGTCGGCGGGTTTATGAACTTATTCAGTTCGTTCAATCTGCAGGACTTCCTGATCCGGATCCTGGTGCTGTGCGTGTCGCTCTCGTTCCACGAGATGGCGCACGCCTGGGCGGCGTACCGGCTCGGAGACGATACGGCCGCGCTGCAGGGCCGGCTGACCATGAACCCCCTGGCCCACCTGGACCCGATCGGTTCGCTGATGTTTTTGATCGGCGGCATCGGCTGGGCCCGCCCGGTCCCGATCAACCCGGCGCGCTTCACCAGCCGGGTCACGGTCAAGCGCGGCCTGTTGCTGACCTCGGTCGCCGGACCGCTGTCTAACCTGATCCTGGCTTCGGCCAGCGCGCTGCTGCTGTTTGTCCTGTTCACGATCGGGGCCGCGACCGGGCAGGATCAGAGCCAGCTGTTCGGGATCCTGATCGCGCTGCTGCAGATGCTCTATGGCGCCAACCTGATCCTGGCGGTTTTCAATCTGCTGCCGATTCCGCCGTTGGACGGCTTCAAGGTGTTCGGATCCGTCCTGCCCAACGCCGTCTACTACCGCCTGATGTCCTATGAGCGCTACATCGGGATCGCGTTTCTGGTTTTGATCATATTCGGCCGCGGCATCCTGACCCAGGTGCTGTCCTGGGTCGCCTGGCCGTTTGAGCAGGCCATCTGGCTGCCGCTGCAGCTGTTTTTCAGCTGGTTCTGGCGCCTGATCGGGCTGGCTGCCTGACGGCGGCACCGTCACAATCGAGGAGGAGAAGATGAGCAAAAAAATCATTCTGAGCGGGGCGCGTCCGACGGGCGACATTCACCTGGGCAACTATTTCGGCGCCCTGGAAAACTGGGTCCGGCTCCAGGACAGCTACGACTGCCACTTTTTCATCGCGGACTGGCACGCCCTGACCACCGGCTATGCCGACACGGCCGGTCTGCCCGAGTATACGATCAGCCTGATGGCCGACTTCATGGCCTGCGGCCTCGATCCGGAGCGGTCGGTGCTGTTCCTGCAGTCGCAGGTCATGGAGCACGCCGAATTGTTCTTGCTTTTTTCCATGCTGACGCCGCTGCCCTGGCTGGAACGCTGTCCGACCTACAAGGATCAGCTCAGCCAGCTCAAGGACAAGGACATCACGACCTACGGCTTCCTCGGCTATCCCTGCCTGCAGGCCGCCGACATCCTGGCCTACAAGGCTGATTTCGTGCCGGTCGGCGAAGACCAGCTGCCGCACCTGGAACTGACTCGGGAAATCGCCCGGCGCTTCAATTTCCTCTACGGGCCGGTTTTCCCCGAACCCCAGCCGCTTTTGACCAAATCGCGCGTGCTGCCGGGCACGGACGGGCGCAAGATGTCGAAGAGCTACAACAACACCATCTCGTTTGCCGATCCGCCTGACGTGGTCAGGAAAAAAGTCATGAGCATGGTGACGGACCCGGCCCGCATCCGCAAGAACGACCCCGGCCATCCGGAGGTCTGTTCGGTCTATGCCTTCCATAAAATCTTCAGCCCGGACGAGGTCGACGACATCGGCGACCAGTGCCGGGCCGGCACGATCGGCTGTGTCGCCTGCAAGAAGAAGCTCCAGGAGAAACTGCTGGCTTTCCATGAGCCGATTCACGCCAAGCGGGCGCGTCTGCTGCAGGACAAAAGCGGCCTGCAGGCGCTGATCGCCGCCGGTTCGGCCAAGGCGCGGACCCAAGCGGCTGCGACATTGGCCGAGACGCGCCGGGCGATGAACCTGGGCACTTGAGATGGCCGCTGCCGCGGAGGTTCGTCCGCCAGAACTGAAAATAAGCCAGTTCGAGGGACCGCTCGATCTGCTGATCCACCTGATCGAAAAAAACAAGGTGGATATCTACGACATTCCGATCGCTGAGATCACCGACCAGTACCTGACCTATCTGGCGGGCCTGGATGAGCTGGACATGGATCTGGCCAGCGATTTTCTGCTCATGGCGTCGACCCTGCTGCACATCAAGTCGCGCATGCTGCTGCCTGGCCGCAGCCAGGCGGATGCGCCGGATGAAGCCGACCCGCGGGAAGAACTGGTCCTGAAGCTGCTCGAGTACCGGCGCTGCAAAACCCTGGCCACCGAGTTGAAGAAACGGCACGAGCACTATCGCGAAGCGCGGCTCAAGCTGCCGGAACCGCCCGGCCGCCTGGGCCTGAACCTGCTGGCCGACCCCGGCCGGCTTAACTGGGACCTGTTCCTGGAAGCCTGCCAGCACCTGGCCCGCCAGAACCGCAGCCGTTTCCAGGACCAGCGTGAGCGGATGACACACATCCTGAAGCGCGAAAAGGTTTCGGTCAAAGATAAGATGCGCCAGATCTGGCTGGCGATCGGCACCAAGACGCGTGTCTTTTTCAGCGAGCTGTTTCCCGACCACCAGACGAGCCGCACCGAGCGCGTGACCGCGTTCCTGGCGCTGCTGGAACTGCTGCGGCTGAATCGTGTCCTTGTCCGCCAGGACCGTCCGTTCGATGTTATCCTGATCGAGCAGAACAGCCTGGCCGCCCATGACGCGTCCGAGCGTTTCGACAGCCTGCCTGCCCTGGCCATCGAGGAGAAAGCCTATGACTGAAGATCAGGGCAGATTGCGCCAACAAACGGCCGCGGAGCTGATGCCGGAGAACATGGAGGCCGGCGGCGACGATTTCCAGTTGCCCCTTGAGGATGCCGCGGCGGCGATCGAGGCCCTGCTGTTTGTCAGCGGCGATCCGCTGCCGCTGGACAGGCTGGCCCAGGTCACCGGACTGGAAGGGACCGTGCTCAAAGGCATCCTCAACACGCTGGCCTGGCGCCTGGAGCACGACCGGCAGCGCGGGCTGCTGCTGCGCGAAGTCGAAGGCAGTTTTTTTCTGGCCACCAAGCCGGAGCTGAAAACGGTGCTGCAGCGGCTTTTCCAGCCCCGCCAGCGGCCGCCGCTCTCCCAGGCCGCCTACGAGACGCTGGCGATCATCGCCTACAACCAGCCCGTAACCCGCGCCCAGGTCGAGTCTGTGCGCGGGGTCAACAGCGACAGCATCATGGCCAGGCTGGTGGAGCGCAGCCTGATTCAGGAGACCGGCCACCTGGATACGCCGGGCCGCCCGATCCTGTACACGACGACGGAGCAGTTTCTCCAGGATTTCGGCTTGCGCTCGGTCAAGGAACTGCCCCCCATGGAAATGCTGATGTACGGCACGCTGCGTGACCTGGAATCGTCGCTCGAAGAAGCTTCGGGCACCAGCGACCGCCAGATGACCATCGACCAGCTGGTCCAGGCCTATGTGCCCGGCGATGAAGCCGAAAAGACGCAAAAAACCCCTGACGATGATCTCGTCAAGGGCTATTTGCCGGCCAAGACGGTGATCGCCGTCTCCGAGGCCATCTTTGGCGAGGAGGACGGCGGGGAACCGCCTACTGGCAGATCTTCCCCGGATTGAGGATGTTCAGCGGGTCGAAAACGGCTTTGATGTCATTCATCAGGCGCGTCTGGACAGGTCCGTACTGGTTTTGCATGTATCCTTTTTTGGCATAGCCGATCCCGTGTTCGCCGGACACCAGCCCGCCGAAGGCGACGGACTTGGCGTACATGGCATCGAAGGCCTGGCTGAGCTTGGCCTGCCAGGTCGCCTCGTCCAGATCGTCCCGGCAGACATAGACGTGGAGGTTGCCGTCGCCGGCGTGGCCGAAGCTGGGGATGCGCATCTGCAGCAGTTCGGCCAGCTCGTGGGTGAAGGTGATGAATTCGGCGATCCGGTTGCGGGGCACGACGACGTCGCACTCGTCCATTTCGGTGGTCGAGGCCTTGATGGCCTCCAGGAAGGTGCCGCGTGCGTTCCAGACCGACTGGTGGCGCTCCTCGGTATCGACGATCAGGACATCCTGGGCGCCGCAGGCCAGGCAGAGGTCGGCGATGGTGCGGTAGGACTGGTCGATGATTTCCTGGCTGGCACCGTCGAAGGTCAGCAGCAGGTAGGCCGGCGCCGATGTGTCCGGGAACCGCTTGCCCAGGTACTCCTCGGCAAACAGGATCGTCTGACGCTCCATGAATTCGACCGCGGTCGGCAGGACCTTGGACTGGATGATTTTAGGCACGGTTTCCAGAGCCGTCTCCATGCGGGCGAAGGGGACCAGGATGCTGACGCGTTTAGGTGGCAGCGGCAGCAGGCGCAGCACAGCCCTGGTGATGATGCCCAGCGTCCCCTCTGACCCGATCATCAGGTCCTTCAAGGCATAGCCCGAGCTGTTCTTGACGACCTTGCTGCCCAGCTCGACGATTTCGCCGCTGGGCAGCACGACCGTGAGGGCCCGCACGTAGTCGCGCGTCACACCGTACTTGACGGCGCGCATGCCGCCGGCGTTGGTGCTGATGTTGCCGGCGATGGTGGCCGACTTCTCACCGGGGTCGGGCGGGTAGAAGAGGCCCTGGGCCTCGACATGTGCCGCCAGATCCATCAGGAGCACGCCCGGTTCGACCGTCACCGTCAGGTTCTCGTGATCGACTTCCAGGATGTGGTTCATCAGGGTCGTATCGAGCAGGATGCCGCCCTTGATCGCCACACAGCCGCCGACCAGGCCGGTTCCCGAGCCGCGCACGACCACCGGGAGGCGCTGGCTGCTGGCATAGGCCATGACGGCGGCAATTTCTTCCGTGCTGACCGGCTTGACCAGGATGTCCGGGGCGCGGGAGACCGTGCCCATCTCGTCGTGGCTGTAGTCCTCGCTGATCGCGCTGCCGGCCAGGACACGGTCCCCGGGGAAGCGCTCCTCAAACCAGGCGATGTCTTCCGGCCCGGTCACCTTGTAGATAGATTCGGCCGTTGCCAACAATTGTGTTGCTGATTGCATGCGGCATATCTCCTTTCATCATGTGCCCGGCTGTACGCGGGCGTCACCAGATGGGACCAGCACGTCCAGCAAGCGGGGCAAGAGCTCATACCAGTCGCCGATGAAGGCGTGGTGGGCGACCTGGAAGATGCTGGCCAGGGGATCGATGTTGATCGCGACGATGGTTTCGGCACCCTTCATGCCGGCCACGAACTGGACCGAACCGGAAATGCCGATCGTGATGATCAGCTTGGGGCTGACGGTCCGTCCGCTCAGGCCGATCTGCTGGCGCGGGTCGAACCAGCCGTTCTCGACCAGGGGGCGCGTGCAGGCGAGCTTGGCGCCGATCCGGGCGGCCAGCGCTTCGATCAGGGGCAGGTCCTTCTGGCTTTTGACGCCGCGTCCGACCGCGATGATCGTCTCTGCCTGGGTCAGGTCGATCCCGGTGTCCTTGGGCACGGCGTCCAGCACCGTGACCCGGCTACGGCGGGCCGCCTCCGGCAGTTCCAGCATCCGGATCTCGCCGCCGGGCTGCATCTGGCGGGGCGGTGCGTTGAAGATCTTGTAGCGGACCGTACAGAGCTGAGGGCGGTTGTTCTGGGTGACGATCCGGGCCATGATGTTGCCGCCGAAGGCCGGCCGGATCTGGACCAGGTCCGTGTTGGGCTTGATTTCCAGCGACGTGCAGTCGGCGGTCAGGCCGGTGCGGAAGCGCGCGGCGATGCGCGGGGCCAGCGAGCGGCCGGCCAGCGTCGCGCCGACCAGGATGGCGGTCGGGTGGATCCGGGTGATGAAGTCGGCCGCTGCCGCGGTATAGGGCTCGATCAGGAAGTCGGCCAGAACCGGGTCGTCATAGACAAAGACGGTATCGACCCCGTAATGCAGCAGCTCCTGGGCCTGGGCGCGGGTATCCGAGCCGAGCAGCAGCGCATAGACGGGATGGCCGATCTGGTCGGCCAGGGCGCGGGCTTTGCCCAGCAGCTCGAGCGTGACCGGATGCAGGCAGCCTTCGGACAGATCGGCGAACACGGCGATGCCGCGCCAGGCCGACTTGTCGATCAGATCTTCGGGGATGTCCTCCAGGGTGATCGTGCCGGGCGGCCCCTTGCGCACGCAGATGCCGCACATCTTGCAGGCCGCGTTGACGGTCAGCTGCCCGCCGCTCATGACCAGCGCCTGGAACGGGCAGATATCCTGCAGGGCCTGGGCGGCTTTTTCATCGATCTTGTCGTTGTGTATAACCAGCTTTTTCATGATGGTTGTCCCTCGTATCGTCGTTTGGCCATCCTGCAGCCTAGCGGATTTCGCAGGCCGTCTGTGCCGGGGTCACTTTCAGGCGGAGCAGCAGGGCGAGCAGTTCGCCGGCAACATGGTCCGCGTCGCCGCTGGTGGTGTGCTTCTCATGCTCGTGCACCGGCGGGAAGATGCGCTCCACCTGGGTCGGCGAACCCGCCAGGCCGTAGTGGCGTTCGTCCTGGTCGGTGAAATCCGCCAGGCTCAGGACCTGGACCTGATCGTCGCGGCGGGCGAGCATGCGCCGGTAGGAGGGCAGCCGCGGCATGTTCAGGTCTTTCTCGACCGTGAGCAGGCAGGGCAGGAGGATCTTTTGCTTTTGCACGATCTGTTCCAGGTTGACATCGATCAGCAGGTGGTCCGGCCCGATGGCGCCGATCGAGGTGACATTGGCCGCGTGCGGCAGATCCATGAACTCGGCGATTTCAGCGCCGACCTGGGCCGTGTCGCCGTCGGTAGTCTGCTTGCCGCAGATGATCAGGTCAAATACGCCCAGGTGGCGGATGCCCTGCGACAGCGTATAGCTGGTCGCCACGACATCGGCTCCGGCAAACCGGCGGTCGGAGAGCAGACAAGCCTGGTCGGCACCCATGGCCAGCGCCTCCTCGAGGATGCTCTTGGCCTGGGGCGGCCCCATGGAAAGGGCCGTGACCGTGCCGCCCGCCTGTTCGCGCAGCTGCAGAGCGGCCTCGATGGCGAACAGGTCGTACGGATTCATTTTGCTTTCGACACCGTTGCGGTTGAGGACGCCGGTCTTCTCGTCGACGGTCACCTGCGTGGAACTGGGCACTTGCTTGATGCAGACAAGGATGTTCATTGGCTGTCTCCGTTCGTTTGAGGTTTTGCCGACGCCGGGTCGGCAAGAAGCGTGGCTTGGGCGAATTCCAGGTGCTGGCTCATCGCCTGGGCCGCCAGCATGCCCTGGCGGGCTTCGATAGCCGCCAGGATGCTGCGGTGCTGATCCAGCAGCGCGCGCGCCTGGCTGGAGTCCTTGATGATCCGGGCCCGGTTGAGCCGGACGGAATTTTCGAGCAGGCAGGCGACGCATTCGGCGGCCTTGGCCAGGACATAATTGTCGGAACAGGCGAAAACGGCCTGGTGGAACAGGATGTCCGCTTCAGCGCCAAGGTCGGGCGCGTCGTCCTCGATGGCTTGTTCCATAGCCGCCAGCGCCTTTTTCAGATCCGACAGGCCGGACGGCAGATGTTTGTCCGCCGCGATGCGGACCGCCTCCGCTTCGATCAGGAGCCGGAAATCGAGCAAGTCCTGTTCGATGCTCGCCTGGCGGATGAACAACGGGGCGATGGTCTTGATGAAGGGGCCGATGTTGAGATTGGTGACAAACGTGCCGCCGCCCGGGCGGATCTCGATCAGGCCGATGATCTCCAGAACGCGAAACGCTTCCCGGATCGACGCGCGGCTGACCGCGAAGCGTTCGGCCAGGTCGCGTTCGGCCGGCAGCCTGTCGCCGGGTTGCAGCTGACCGGAGGATATCAACTGGATGAACTGGTCCATGACGGACTGGTAAAGACGTCGGGTGCTGACCGGATCGATTTTCACGCGCAGCCTCCTCACAGATATGGTCAGGTGGTCAGACCAATTATACCAGACAAACACATGGCCTGAAAAGGGGTTGCCCGAAAAAAGACAAGAAAATTCGCGTCTTTCTGTGCTATTCTTCCAGCAGATTGACTTCCTTTATTTCAGCCGTGTTCTTTTTCAGCAGCAAGGTTTTTATCTCCCAAGGTTCCATAGACAGCTCGAAGGCCTTGAGCGGACGCATCTCAATCTTAACGTGGTCATGTCTGCCCGCGTATTCTACAAGTCTCATCACGAGATCCTCCTGCTCCTCCGATTCTTTGCAAACAGTCAGTATGCTTGATTTTCCGTCAATGCGTACGAATGACCTGTCACAGGGACCTGTTCCTGTGTGATTGGCCTCATTGACCGTGATGACCGGGTTGTTGAAAAGAGCGGCCTGTTGAGGGATTTTCGCTTGTCTCCAATCCCCGTCATGGAAGATGAGCCTCCATTTGCCTTCCCGAACACCTTGGTCAACATAATCATACGCCGCGTCGGGATCGATCGGGTCCTGCCAGGTAAGGTGCCCGTGGATCGGGCTTCGCAACACGGTCATACTGATAACCGCACCGGTGACATCATAGGCAAAGAAGCTGTCGCCGATAACGGATACGCCTCTGCTTTTTTCTGAAACATCCAGCCATTCACCGACGGGCATTTCCCTGGCGTCGTTTTGTCGCTTGATCGAACCGTACGGCACAGACGCGGTCACATCAGGGTCTGCGATCAGCGGATCAAACGAAAGCTTCAGCACCTTATGCTGTTCACGCCAAAAAACCTTGAAACGGCCTTCGATGATGTCCTTGTCCGCGTATAACACGATATCCTGTTCGATAACCGAGCTGCCGAATGCCGCTTTTGTCCGGATGACCGACCTTATGGGGCCGTTCTCAAGAAGCTCGGATGAGATAAGCCTGAAGCTGCCCGATACCTCGCCGTACCCTTGTACATTAAAGGCCCATGTGTCGCCAGCGTCTGCCCTTACGACCGGTTTGGCGGCATCTGCGCAAACGATCCTGCCGGTGACCCGGTCAACGATCGATTCGATGCATCCTGTCTTCCGGCATATCTTGATGCGATACTTGCCGCTTTCCAAGGCCGTATGATCCGCCTTCATCTTTGCTTCGAACGGGTCGGGCTGTTTCTCCTGCCGGACAAAGAATGTCCGGTACCCGAAAGACGGAATATCTGCCGCAAATACGAACCTGGATCGGAAACCGGGAAGGACGGAGTGCTCCTTGATGATCTGGTTCGGGATCGCTGTTCCATCTGAACCTGCAATGGTCAACGGGCCCTTGTACCAATCAAACTCCCAGGCCCATTGGAGTTCAGCCTCGATGGGGACGGATACATCAAAGGCATTCAGATTCCATACGACGACCGGAAATCCTTCTTTTGCGGTATCGATATCTTTGGTCATGCACTGAAGAGAGAAGTGAAGGACTTCAGATGCGCCTTGGATAACCCTCCCGTGCAGGTTTCTCGCGTCAAAGTAGGCGGATTTAATACATGCCCCGCCGATAATGTCGTGGAACTGATTGAAAAGCAGATCCCGCCAGCACGGCATCAGCCTGTCTTTCGGGTAGGGTTCGCCGTACACTATTTTGACCAGGCTCGCGGCTTTTTCGGCATTCAAAAGAGCATATTCAGCTATCCTGTTATTTTTCTTGATCTCGGTATGATTGCTGAAGACACCAAATGCCGTTACCATCAATTCATCGTTGACCGATGGCATGTCCCGGTCTCGCTGTCTGTCGAAATACCTGTCTACTCGTGTATAGGTCACATCAAAGCCTTTTCTGCTGTCCATAATAAGGCTGTTGATCTGCTGCATAGACTTTTTCGTCGGTGCACCGCCATGATTCGACACGCCATAAAGCATAAGCACATCATGGCCGAGCGTTTGAAGCCTTTTGCCAGCCTCATACGCATCCTGGTCCAGTGCCGTCGAAAACGAATTCGCACCATCTCCGCCACACCGGTAAGCGAGCACGGCGCTGCCGTCCGGACTTTGCCATCTGAATAACGGACCGGGCAATTTCATTTCACTTTCTGACGGCCTGCCAAACACATAATAGTCAATCCCTGCTTTTTTCAGTATTTGAGGCAGCATGATATTATGTCCAAAGCTGTCCGTGTTAAAACAAGATCTTGACCGCATCCCGAAATGGTCCTGCAGGTATCTTTGCCCGTGAAGACCGTGCCGAACGTAGCTTTCGCCTGAAGCCACATGGCAATCGGGCTGAACCCACCAGCCTTCAACCAACTCCCATTTTCCATCCTTCACCTTGCGGCAAATTTCGTTGAACAAGGCAGGATCTGTATGTTTGATCCATTCAAATACGGGCGGACAGCTGAAAGAATAGATAAATTCCGGTTCCTCCTTCATTCGCTCCAGTGCTGAACGCAAGGTCGATCGAATGGAGGCCATCGCTTCATCCCAGGTCCACAGCCATACCGGATCGAAATGGGTCGTCCCAGCCATGCAGATGGCGTACTTTTCTTCCATGTCAGTCCATCCTTTACCTGCCATTAATATGATCCGCCTGAGCTTATCTGGATTATCACGGCGACCTCAGGTCGCACCACGGCTGATTATACCATCTTCGGACAACCGTTTTTCCCGATTGACGGTTTGGCGCTGGCAGGCTGGATCGCCATGATGTTTTTTGATGCTATCGGTTCACCTGATTTCGCCGGTGGCCGTTTTCCTGATGATCTTCTGCACAAACCCGGGCAGACCCGGGCCATATAAAGGGCCTGATCTGAAAAAAGGATAAGAAAAAATGATCAAGTCGCTTTCTTTTGGTTGATCTATTGCCGGGCTTAAATTATAATCATATGCGGTGGACGTTCGACTTGTGTCATCTGTCCATCAGAAGACCAACAGCAACGCATGTGTTAATGAGGTGAAATGAATGGGATCTCGAGAGAAAATGACCGGGTATACCGCAAAGCGAGCTTCCATGGACACTGCCCGAGCCGGATCAGACGTTTGTCGGCGGCGCATCGGGCAGTTCCTGGATCAGGATAGTTTTGTCGAATTGGAGTCCCTGGTCACAGCGAACGGCTTGAGCTTCGGACCGGAGCGTTCGAAAGCGGCCGGCGACGGCGTCGTCATGGGCTACGGCACGATCGACGGAAGAATGGTCTATGTGGCGGCCCAGGATCCGGACGTGCACGGCGGTTCAATCGGGAAAGCCCATGCGGACAAAATAGCCCGGGCCCTGCAGATGGCCTGCGACGCGCAGGTTCCTTTCATCGGCCTTTACGATACGGGCGGCGCCCGCATCGAGGAGGGCATCATGGGTCTTGAAGGCCTCGGCAACCTGCTGGCGTCCCTCAATGCGTCGGCCGGCATCGTGCCCCGGATCGCCGCGGTGTACGGCCCGTGTGCCGGCGGCGCCGCATATGCCGCGTCTCTCAGCGATTTTGTCCTGATGGCCGACAAGGGATCCGGCATTTTCATGAACGGGCCGATGGTTGTTTCCGCTCACGAAAACAAGAGCATCGCGGCCGCCGATATCGGCGGTGCGGCTGTGCACGCGGTGAAGACCGGACTGGCCAGCCTGACGGCTGCCGATGAAGCCGGACTGGCCGGAATCATCAAGCTCCTGATGCAGTATATACCGGACAGCGGCATGGGTTTTATCCAGCCGGTCGATGGCCCGGATGACCCCAACCGGACCGAGGCTCGCCTCGACGAGCTGGCCGCCACCCTGGACGACGGCTATGACATGCGCGAAGTCCTGAACCTGACGGTTGACACCGGCAGTTTCCTCGAGCTTTCAGCCGGACATGCGCCGGGCATGGTCACCGGCCTGGCCCTGCTTGGCGGCAGAACCGTCGGCATCCTGGCCCAGGCCGAGCGGCGCGTCAACCGGGCCATGGCGGCCAAAGCCGTCCGCCTGGCCGGCCTTTGCCAAAAGCTCAATTTGCCCCTGGTCACGTTTGTCGACGCCGAAGGCTACACGATCGGACTGGCCGACGAATGGGCCGGCCTGGTCCAGAGCGGTGCGGACCTGATGGAGGCCATGCTCCAGCTCGATGTCCCGCGCCTTGCCGTCATCGTCGGCAAGGCCATCGGGACCGCCTACCTCACGTTCAGCGGCAAGAGCTGCGGCACAGACCTGGTTTACGCCTGGCCGACAGCTGAAATCGCGGTCGTCAACGCGGACACGGCAGCGCACATCATATACCGCAAGGACATCGCGGCGGCTGCTGACCCGATCACAGCTCGCACCGATTTTGTCCGCAAGTACGAAGACGAGATTGCCAGCCCCTATGTCGCCGCATCGCTCGGGCATGTGGACGAGGTCATCCTGCCGTCGGCTACCCGGCCGCGCCTGATCAGTGCCCTCGACATGCTGACGACAGCTTATTAAGAGAAACGTGATGGAGGTCAAACACATGAAAAAGTACGTGATAAAAGTGAACGGCGTTGCCTATGAAGTCGAAGTAGAAGAAGCGGGATCGGTGTCTGCCGCGACCCCCGCTGCCCCAGCATCTCCCAAGACGCCCGCCGCCCCGGCGGCTCCGAAGGCGGCGCCCGCTCCGGCAGCCCCCGCCGCACCCAAGGCCGCGGCACCTGCAACGGCCGGTTCTGAAAAGATCACCGCGCCGATGCCGGGCACGATCCTCAACATCCTGGTCTCAACCGGCCAGGCGGTCAAAAAAGGCGATGTTCTGTGCATCCTGGAAGCCATGAAGATGGAAAACGAGATCGTTGCGCCCCGCGACGGTGTTGTCGCCAGTGTCAGCACCAGCAAGGGCGCATCAGTCAACGCCGGCGATCCGCTCGTCGGCCTGGAGTGATCCCGAGAGAGGAGCAACAACTCATGCCAAAAGTTAAAATAACCGAAACGATCCTGCGCGACGCGCACCAGTCCCTGGCCGCGACCCGCATGACGATTGACGACATGCTTCCCGCGCTGAAGGACCTCGACGCCGTCGGCTACAACGCGCTGGAATGCTGGGGCGGTGCGACCTTCGACACCGCCATGCGCTTCCTCAACGAGGATCCCTGGGAGCGGCTGCGTAAAATCCGCGCCGCATGCCCGAACACCAAGCTGCAGATGCTGCTGCGCGGTCAGAACCTGCTCGGCTACAAGCACTACGCCGACGACGTGGTCGAACACTTTGTCGCCCGTTCGGTGGCCAACGGCATCGACATCATCCGCATTTTCGACGCGCTTAACGACTTCCGCAACATCGAGAAGTCGATGAAGGCCTGCCGCAAGGAAGGCGGCCATGCCCAGGGCTGCATCGCCTACACGATCAGCCCCTTCCATTCGGTCGACAAGTTTGTCTCCGATGCCAAACAGCTCGAGGAGATGGGCGCTGATTCGGTCTGCATCAAGGACATGGCCGGCCTGCTGCTGCCTTATGAAGCCTACACGATGGTCAGGGCGATGAAAGAAACGCTCAGCATCCCGATTGAGCTGCACACCCATTACACCAGCGGTGTCGGCTCGATGACCTACCTGAAGGCGATCGAGGCGGGCTGCGACATCGTGGACACCGCGATCAGCCCCCTGGCCATGGGCACGTCCCAGCCGCCGACGGAGCCCCTCGTGGCGACCCTGGCAGGCACCGAATTCGACACCGGGCTTGACCTGGTCAAACTGACCAAGGTCGCCGAGCACTTCCGCGGCCTGCGTGAACGCTGGGTCGCCAGCGGCCTGATCAGCCCCAAGATGCTGGGCGTTGACGTCAACACCCTGATCTACCAGGTGCCGGGCGGCATGCTCTCCAACCTGGTCAGCCAGCTGCAGCAGGCGGGCAAGGAAGACAAGTACTACGATGTGCTGGCAGAAATACCCCGGGTGCGCAAAGATTTCGGCTATCCGCCGCTGGTTACGCCCAGTTCGCAGATCGTCGGCACCCAGGCCGTCATGAACGTCGTCACAGGCGAGCGCTACAAGATGGTGCCCAAAGAGTCCCGGGCCCTGGTCAAGGGCGAATACGGCCGTACCCCGGCGCCGATCGACGCCGCGATCCAAAAAAAGATCCTCGGCGACGAAACGCCGATCACCTGCCGTCCCGCGGACCTGATCGAGCCCGAGCTTGACAAAATTCGCGCCCAGGCAGCAGAATATGTGGAGCAGGAAGAGGACGTGCTGACCTATGGCATGTTCCCGCAGGTTGCGGAGAAGTTCTTCGCCTGGCGGCGCGCCCAGCGCCATCTCGTCGATGACGAGGTCGGCAGTGTTGAAAAAGGTTATCAGCCAGCCTGATCGCTCCTGAAAGGGTTGCAAGCCCGGCCAGGCCTGCCGCCGCTCTCTCGGGGAGCGGCGCCGGGTCTGCCGGGTTTTTCAGTCAACAAAAGGGGAGGAATGCCAGATGGAAGGCAGCAAGACCAGCCTGATCACCAGGATCGAGCAAGCGATACCCAAGATGAGCAAAGGTCAGAAAGCCATCGCGGCTTTCGTCCTCGGCCGCTACGAGCACGCCGCCTACATCACGGCAGCCCGGATCGGCGAGGAGGCAGGCGTCAGCGAGTCGACCGTCGTCCGCTTTGCCATGGAACTGGGCTTCGAGGGTTACCCGCATTTCCAGAAGGCGCTGCAGGAAGAGCTGAAGGGGCGTTTGACCTCGGTACAGCGCATGAAGGTGACCGCCAGGATGGGCGAGAAGGACGATATTCTCGGTTCGGTTCTGCTGTCCGACATGGAGAAGCTGAAGCGGACCTACGAGCGCATCGACCGCCAGTCCTTCAACCAGGCGGTTGACCTGATCCTTGCCGCCGGCAAAATCTATATCCTCGGCGTGCGGTCGGCAGCGCCGCTGGCGTCCTTTCTCGGCTTCTACTTCAACCTGATCTTCGATAATGTCCGCCTCGTCCATACCACCAGCGTCAGCGAGATGTTCGAGCAGATTCTGTCTGTCCAGAGCGGCGACGTGGTTATCGGGATCAGCTTCCCGCGCTATTCCAAGCGGACGATCAAGGCGATGGCATACGCGCGCACGACAGGAGCCACCGTGATCGCGATTACGGACAAGGCGGAAAACCCGATCGCCGCCAGCGCGGATGTCTGCCTGCTGGCCCCCAGCGACATGGCCTCCTTTGTCGACTCGCTGGTCGCGCCGCTCAGCGTGATCAACGCCCTGATCGCGACGATCGGCTATCGGCGCCAGGAGATTGTCGCCGCCAAGCTGGATAAACTGGAGCATGTCTGGGACGAATACGACGTCTACGACAAAGGAGACGTGACATGAGCGAGAAAGAACCGGCCGGCAGCAAGACCACTGCCGCCGCGGCGATCCGGATCGCCCTGACCAGCGACCGGGAAGAAGAGCGCCAGCTGATCCAGCTTAGCCTGACCGAAGGCATCCATACCGCAGCGGTCGACTTCGGCGGCGAGTTCATCGCTTCCGTATCCAAGATCGTCGAGCGGGCCGTTGTCGCCGCCAAACGCGAAGGCCTGATCGGGTCGACCCACGCGGAAGAAGGCGCCGTGGCCGGCGCCGCGCGGGAAGCCGTGTCGCAGATCATCAACAAGGCGATCGGCCTGAATGTGGGCGGGAAAATCGGCATCGCCCGGCTCAACGACCACATCGGGGTCTGTGTCTTTTTCGGCATCGGCCTTCTGCATTTGAATGAAGTGGCCATCGGCCTGGGACATCGCGTGATATGAAAAAGGTCCTGAACATCGCCATCGACGGCCCGGCCGGTGCCGGCAAGAGCACCATTGCCCGTCTGCTGGCCCAAAAGCTGGGCATCCTGTACCTGGATACCGGCGCCATGTACCGCGCCATCGGGCTTAAGGCCCTGAGGACCGGAACCGACATGCGTTCGGAAACGGACATGGGCCGCCTGCTCGGCCAGACCAGCCTGGACATTCGCTTTGCGGACGGCTGCCAGCAGGTCCTGCTGGACGGGGAGGATGTCAGCCAGGCGATCCGGACCCCGGATGTCTCGCGCGCCGCCTCCGATGTCAGCGCGCTGCCTGTCGTCCGCCTGCGCCTGGTCGCGTTGCAGCGCCGGATCGCCGCCGAGCAGGACCTGGTCCTGGACGGACGCGACATCGGCACCTACGTCCTGCCCCAGGCGCGCTACAAGTTCTTTCTGACCGCCGATGTGCACGAACGCGCCCGGCGGCGTCTGCTCGACCTGCGGGCCCGCGGCGACCGGGACACAACGCTGGAGCAGGTTCTCGAAGATGTCATCTACCGCGACCGGCAGGACAGCGAGCGCAAGATGGCGCCGCTGCGCCAGGCCGACGACGCCATTTTACTTGACAGCACCGGCCAGAGCATCGAGGAGACCATCGAGAGCGTGCTTGCCATAATCGGCCAGGGGCAGCATGAATGACGGTTCTGCCATGCCCTACCGGCGGACCCGGCGCTTTCTGGGCGGCCTGAGCGATCGGCTGGTACGCCTGCTGTTTTGTATCCGCTATACCGGTCTGGAGCACATTCCGGACCGGGGACCGGTCATCCTGGTGGCCAACCACACCAGCATGCTGGACATGTTCGCCATTCACGGGCGCGTCGGCCCCTGGATCCACTGGGTGGCCAAGAAGGAACTGTTCCGCAGCCGCGTCCTGGCCAGGCTGCTGCTGCGCCTGGGCTGCATTCCCGTCGATCGGGACAAAGCCGACCTGGCCGCCGCGCGCGGCATCATGGCCGTTTTGCGTCAGGGCGGCATCGTCGGCATGTTTCCCCAGGGAACGCGGGTCAGGCCGGACCAGATCGACCAGGTGCGTCCGCGCTCCGGCGCCGTCCATTTCGCCCTCAGAACCGGCGCGCCTCTTTTACCTGTGGCGATCCGCGGCCGATTCCGGCTCTTTTCCCGGGTTCAGGTGATTTTCGGCCAGCCCTTTGTCCTGGAAGGCGGACCGGCCCCGGCGCTCGGCAACGGCGAACTGCACCGGCTCAGCCTCCAGGTGATGCAGCGCATCTACGACCTGGCCGATGGAGGGCAGCTATGAAGCTTCTTTTGGCCAAATCCTCCGGTTTTTGCTTCGGCGTCAAAAACGCCGTCGAAACCGCCGAACGGCTGGTCAGCCAGCCGCGTCCGGACGGCAAGCCCCTCTACATGCTGGGTGAGCTGATCCATAACCGGACGGTCATCGACCAGCTCCGGCGCCAGGGCATGCACGTCGCCGCCGAAACGGATGCGGTTGAAGCCGGCGCGACAGTCCTGATCCGGGCGCACGGCGTCACCCCCGCCACGCTGTGCGACCTCAGGGAGAAAGGCTGCGATGTGGTGGACTGCACCTGCCCCTTTGTGACCAAAATCCACCACATCGTGCGCAAAGCCTGGCGCGAAGGCCGGCGGATCATCATCGCCGGGACGCCGGGGCATGCCGAAGTCGTGGGCATCAACGGGGAGTGCGGCGGCGAAGGATTGATCATCAGCAGCGCGGCCGAGGCGGAATCTGGCGTTTTTTCAGGCGAATTTTGGATTTTAGTCGCCCAAACAACGTTTTCATACGCAGAATACCAGAAAATTGGCGTTATCCTGCAGAAAAAAATTGCAAAACTGCAGATTTTTGATACAATATGTATTACGACTGCAGACCGGCAGCGTGAGGCTTGCGAAATCGCCAGGCAAGCCGACATGATGTTTGTCATCGGCAGCCCGGGCAGCTCCAACACCCAGAAGCTGCTCGCAATCTGTCGCAGTCAATGTGGCCGGACGTATCTTGTCGAAGATGCACATCAGGTTGGTTCCGTCATCGGGGAGAGATCCCTGGAGGATCTGACTGTCGGAATCACCGCAGGCGCGTCCACGCCAGAACGCATAATCAGGGAGGTTATTCAGGCAATGACTGAACAAGAAGTCACGCAGAACAAGCCGGAAATTGAAGAAGAGGTCCAGATGGCTGTTCAGGAAGAAGTAAGGCAGGAAGACATCGAGGCGGCACCAGCGCCAGAAAAAGACGCGGTGGACACGCCAGTCGAGGAAGCGCCAGTCGAGGAAGCGCCAGCGGAAGCGGCAGCGGAAGCGCCGGCGGAAGCGGTAACGGAAGCACCGGCACAGGCGGAGGAAGAGGCTCCGGCTGATCCTGTCGCAGCGGCTCCGGAACCGCCGTCAGAGCATCAAGAGGACGCTTCTGATATCAGTTTCACGGATTTCATCGACAACATTCCCCAGCTCAAGCGCGGCATAACGGTTCGCGGCACCATCATCCGTTATGACAACGAGAATGTCTATGTCGATGTACGCGATAAATCCGAGGGGCGAATTCCGCGGCATGAATTTGATGGCGATCCCGATTTCGATCTTGATGAGGCCGTGGCCAATCACAAGGAAATCGATGTCTACGTGCGCAATATCCGCAATTCGGATATGGGCAAAGAAATTATCCTGTCCAAAGCCCGCGTCGATTTCACCAAGTACAAAGGCCTGATCGAAGAAGCTTTCAACGACAAGACGCCGATTTCGGTCAAAGTCGTCAATGTCGTCAAGGACGGCGTGATCGCCAGCTACGGCGGCGTGGACATTTATGTCCACCGCACCCAGCTGGAAATGGGGATCGTCGAGGACCTCGAACCGTATCGCGGCCAGACCCTGGACATCCTGGTCACCCAGTTCGACCCGGACAAGAAGCGGCTCAGAGTCTCCGGCTCGCGCCGCGCCCTGCTCTCTCTGGAACGCAGGGCCAAGGCCGACGAGCTGTGGACCACGATCGCGGTCGGCAACGAGTATGACGGTATCGTGCGCAGCCTGACCGATTTCGGCGCTTTCGTCGACATCGGCGGCGTCGATGGCCTGGTCCATGTTTCGGAACTGTCCTGGAACCGGATCCGCCATCCGTCCGAAGTCGTGAACGTCGGCGACGACGTCCATGTCTATGTCAAGGATTTCGATCCTGACCGCAAGCGCATTTCGCTGGGCTACAAGAAGACCGAGGATGATCCGTACCACGATGTGGAAAGTCGCTTCCCGGTCGGTTCGATCGTGCGCGGCACGGTCGTCCGCATGTTCCCCTTCGGCGCTTTCGTGGAGATCGCTCCCGGTGTCGACGCCCTGTGCCACATCTCCCAGATCGCTAACGTTCGCCTCAACAAGCCGAACGAAGTGCTCAGCGAGGGGATGGAAGTGGATGCCCGCGTGCTCGAAGTCAGCAACGATTCGCGCCGCATCAGCATCAGCATCAAGGAAGTTGAACCGATCAATCCGCCCGGTTATGAGGACAATCATTTCTGATTTGTCCCATAACGGCCCAATCGTACCATCAACCCGGAAGAGGATGCTTGTGATCAGCATCCTCTTTTCGGCTGACCGCGGCAGACAGGAGCGACCATGCAGGACAACCGCTCACGTGAGGCGCAGCTTGCCGGCGAGGCCATCCCGCGCCTGGTGATCCGCTATTCCATCCCGGCGATAATCGGCATGGTGGTCAACGCGACCTACAATGTGATCGATCGCTACTGGATCGGCCAGCTCAAGGATGTCAACGCCATGTCCGGCATCGGCCTGACGACGCCTTTGACCATGATCGCCCTGGGTTTCATGCTGCTGGTCGGCATCGGAACGACGGCTTCGATCTCGATCCGCCTGGGCGAAAAACGGCATGACGAGGCGGAACAGCTGCTGGCCAACGGATTCACACTGGCGTTGGCGGCCGGTTTTCTGCTGACCCTGGCCGGCCAGCTTTTTTTAAGGCCCGTCCTGCGCCTGGCCGGTGCCAGCCCTGCCACGCTGCCGTACGCGGTCGATTACATGCAAATCATCCTCTGGGGCGCCGTGCCCAATACGATTGGCTTTGCCATGAACCACACCATCCGCGGTGCAGGCAATCCGCGGCGTTCGGCGTCAACCCAGATCCTGGGTGCCGGCCTCAACATCGTCCTCGATCCGATCCTGATCTTCGGCCTGGACATGGGGGTGCGCGGGGCCGCCCTCGCCACCGTGATCAGCCAGATCGTTTCAGCCGCCTGGGTGCTCAGCTATTTTACCGGCTCGGGCAGCAACCTGAAGCTCAGGCCGCGCCTGATGCGCCTGAAAGCCCGGGCCGTCGGTCAGATCCTGTCGATCGGCCTGTCCCCCTTTGCCATGCAAGTGGCGGCCAGCCTGGTCTCGGTATTCGCCAACCGCGCCCTGCGCGCAAACGGCGGCGATGTCGCCATCGGGGCGATGACCGTGATCAACAGCGTGACGATCTTGTTCTTTATGCCGATCCTGGGCATCAACCAGGGCTTGCAGCCCATTCTCGGGTACAATTACGGCGCAGGAAGCTTCAATCGGGTGCGCGAAGCCTGGCGCTTCGGCGTCCTGCTGGCCAGCGCGATCGTCGCGGTCGGTTTTGCTGTTGTCCAGCTGTTCCCGCAGGCGATCATCCGCATCTTCATCGACGACGCCGGCCTGGTCGCCGTTGGCACCCGCGGCCTGCGCATCTTTCTGGCCATGTTACCGCTGCTCGGTTTCCAGGTGATCTCGACCGTCTATTTCCAAAGTGTCGGCAAGCCGCGCGTGGCGATCGTGGCCAGTTTGCTGCGCCAGGTGATTATCCTGCTGCCGCTTTATCTGTTTCTGCCGGGCTGGCTCGGTCTCACCGGTGTCTGGCTGGCCAGCCCGATCGCCGATTTTTCATCTTTCGCGATTACGGCTTTCCTGATCCTGCGGGAGATGCGCCAGCTGAAAAAGCTGTCTGCCGGTCTGCCGGCCACAGCGGGCCATCCGCCAGCAGCACATAGCGCTGGTGGTCCTGCCAGCGGCCGTTGATCTGCAGAAAACGAGGCGCGACGCCCTCCAGTTCAAAGCCCAAACGCCGGGCCAGCGCGATCGAGCGGACGTTTTCCGCCAGGATATCGGCTTCGACCCGGTGCAGGCCAAAATCCTGGAAGATGCTGCGAATGCCCGCCTGACCTGCCTCCGTCGCCAGGCCGCGCCCGACCTGGCCCTGGTCGAGGTGCCAGGCTAGAAACGCGGACTTCAGACTGCCGTGGACAATCTGGGTGAACGCCAGCCGCCCGATGATCCGTTCAGGATTCTCGCGCAGAGAGAGCCATAACGGCAGCGCCCGTCCGGCCAGGAAATCTTCTTTTTCCGCAGCCAGGTTCAGTTGCTGCTGGCGCAGCGTAAAGACGCCCTCCGGCCTGGCAGGAAACCAGGGCTGATGAAAAAGGCGGTTGCGCCGGTAATAATCCAGGACATCGGATGCCGCCTGTTCGCCGATCACGCGCAGCAGAAGCCGCTGTGTCCTGAGCGTATGGAGGTCGGGAACGAGCCGGCTCATGGAATCAGGCGCCTGCTGACGGCGCCGACAGCTCGGATAACGCCTGCCGGTAGATCGCGGCGGTCGCCAACAATTGGTCGATCCGGACATATTCACCGGCCTGATGGGCTGTTTCCGGCTGTCCCGGGAAAGCTGCGCCGAAGGCGGCGACGTTCGGCATCGTCCGGGCATAGGTTCCGCCGCCGATCGCAACCGGTTCGGCATCTGACCCGGTCAGGCGGTTGTAGACCGCATTCAGCGTTCGGACCAGGAAGGAATCGCGCGGCAGGTACAGCGGGGGGATGTTCTTGACGATCGTGACACGGGCGCCCAGCCGTTCGGCAGTTTCGCGCATCGTTTGCTCCAGCTGTTCGAACGGGCAGCTGACCGGGTAGCGGATATCGGCGGTCAGGACCGCCCGATCATCTTCCAGGCGCAAACTCCCGGCGTTGAAGGTCAGCGGGCCGGATTCGTCGCTCTGGGCCATGTTCAGGCCCTCGCCGCGCCAGCTGTCGCCGATGGCCGCCTGGTAGAAACGGACAAAGGGGTGACTGCAGCCGGCTTCGGCCAGACGCCGGTCTGCTTCGCGCATCGCCAGGCTGATGGCGTTCCGGCCGAGCCAGGGCATGCTGGCATGGCCAAGTTTGCCGGTGCTGACCTGGTCTTGTTGGCCGGCAAACGACACGGTGCAGCTTCCCGGGATCATGTTCGGGCTGGCGCCGCCCCGGGCGGCAACCAGGCGCAGGGGGTCGGCAGGCGGCTGGCCGCCCGCCACCGTGAAGGTGACCCAGCACAGGCCTTTCTCGGCGTAGATAACCGGGAAGTCGGCGTCTGGTGTGAAACCGGCGTCCGGCAGCTGCGCGGTCTTGACATAGTGGGCCATGCAGGAACTGCCCCGTTCCTCGTCGAGACCGACGATCAGGCGGAGCCGGCCGCGCGGCTTATACCCTTGCTCCAGAAGATCCTTCATCGCGTAAAGCACGGCGATGGCCGGTCCCTTGTCGTCGGCGGCCCCCCGGGCGATCAGGCGGTCAGGCAGGATCTGCGGCGTAAAGGCGTCGCCGTCCCAGCCATCGCCGGCCGGCACGACATCCAGGTGACACAGCGCGGCAACCAGGTGCTCGCCGCTGCCGAACTCGACGTAGCCGGCGCGGTTGTCCAGGTTGACGGCGTCAAAGCCCAGTTGCCGGCCCAGGGCCAGAAAGTGCTCGAGCGCCCGCCGGGTCTCGCGGCCGTAAGGTGCGCCGTCCTCGGCGGAGCCGGCGACGCTGGGAATCGCGCACAGGGCTGCCAGTTCGCGCACCATGTCCGGCTGCCAGCGGGCCATGCGGCCGGCCAGTTCCCGGATCCGGGCCGGATCGGGTTCCCGCGCGCTCATGTTTCAGTCTCCCCGGCCGGTTCGGTTCCGGGGGTGAACTCGACCATGTCGGCGTTCTCACATTCCGTGTGCAGGTTGCAGAACAGGCCGACATAGAGGCCGCGCCGGGCCGCCGGCTGCCCGCAGACCACGCAGGCATCGGCCGGGACCTCCTGCAGCGACAGCAAACCCGAGATCTGGCCGAGCATGTATTCGAGCTTGTCTGCGCTTAGCTTGACCATGCCCTCCTCCATGCGGACACACAGAAAATTATCGTGGGCCTCAAAACTGTGCAGCCGGAGGAGCTTACGCTGTTTCTCCAGGTAATCCATAACCGTTTCCAGCGCCGCGGGGCTGATGCCAGCGACCGGCGTGATGAAGGCCTTGAAGCGGTTGCCTTCCAGAACCGTGAAGAGATAGTCGTTGTAGACGCCGAACACGCTCTCTTCCTTGGTGTTGACTTTCCAGCCGTTTTGCTCGGCCAGCTTCATCAGATGGGTGGAGATCATAAGCCACGCTCCCTCGTCAATAGTGCCGGCGGTTTCACCGCAGACCCGTTTGCTCTATTATACCGTGAAAAAGAAGGCAATGGTGACATCAATCCGAAATGCCAGCGCATAATGCACGCGCCGCAACGCTTGCCAGTCCGCCCGGATCATGATACAATTGCCAAGGTTCAAATACACACATGGGAACGCAGAACCTGTTGCCCGGAACCGAAAGGGAATCGGCTGCACCCCATGGCGGAAAAAACAGGAGGAAGTCACATGGCCGTAATCAGCATGAAGCAACTGCTGGAATCCGGTGTCCATTTCGGGCACCAAACCCGCCGCTGGAACCCCAAGATGGCGGAGTACATCTACACCGAACGCAACGGCATCTACATCATCGACCTGCAGAAAACCGTCCGTATGATAGAAGAAGCTTACGATTTTCTCAGGAATACGGCCATGGCCAAAGGGCGTGTGCTCTTCGTGGGCACAAAGAAGCAGGCCCAGGAAGCTGTGGAAAACGAAGCAACCAGGTGCGGCGAGTTCTACGTGAACAAGAGGTGGCTGGGAGGCACGCTCACAAATTTCAGCACCATTCGCAAACGCATCGAAAAACTGTTGGAACTTGAGGAATGGGAGCGTACAGGGTATTTCGACAGGCTTCCCAAGAAGGAAGTCGCGGCCTTGATGAAGGAAAAAGAAAGGCTGGAAAAGCACTTTAGCGGGATTAAGGGAATGCGGGAACTCCCGGATGCCTTATTCGTCGTGGATCCGAGGAAGGAAAGGATTGCAACCCTCGAAGCAAGGCGCCTTGGCATTCCTGTGGTAGCCATCGTAGACACAAACTGCGATCCTGACGAAGTGGATTATGTAATCCCAGGCAATGACGATGCTATTAGAGCGGTAAAATTGATTGCTTCAACAATGGCCGATGCTGTTTTGGAAGGAAGACAAGGGGTATCTTTTGCTAAAGACGCTGAAGTTGAAGAAGACGACTCTTTGGAACATACTGAAGTTGAAGAGGTTGCAGATGTTGAAGAACCTCAGGATGAGATAGAAGTTGCAGACGAAGCTGAAGAAGATACAGCTAAGTCGGAAGAATAATACTAAGGGGGTATAGGAATGACAATAACTGCTGCAATGGTTAAGGAGTTGCGTGAGCGCACTCAGG
>LSQX01403679.1_pt1 | contig 62236 bp, 47 predicted proteins | sample 654561 | NCBI WGS metagenome assembly LSQX01 (sample SAMN04489861, study PRJNA283612) | anaerobic digester metagenome | isolation source: 4 biogas reactors fed with cattle manure at either 37C or 55C with and... | place: Denmark: Kongens Lyngby | collected 2014
GCCCAATACTCATCCATTGAAATGATTTTATCGTCTGCTATTCTTATGAACGATACCACATGAAAATGTGCACTCCTGTCTTTAGAGTACACCTTTGTTACCGTTATGAGCAAGTCATCCAGCACTTCAAGTCGTTCAACCTTCCCATCCCAATCACCGGGATATTCACAGTTAGCAATTAAAAACTCATCAACACTGAAGTGCTCATTGGTACAATGCCAATTAACAGAAGCGTCTTCATGAAAGTACATCCTAAGTGTCTGCTCGTCTTGCGTCAGCACGGCTTTCCAAAAATTATATACATTCATAATTTTCCTCGCTTGCAAATCCTATTTTTGCTTTCATAACATCTACTCCACACGCTCCACCTCAAAAAACATCCATTTCACTGTCTCAGCAGCAAAAAACATCTAACGTACAGTCTCAAGAGCGAAAAAATACCTGTTATCTAACCTGTACACACAACCATACCTTTCCAGACTCCATTTTTTATTAGCATGCTTTCTTGACACTCATTTTCACGAACTCACCAGTCTTTTAATCCCTTGATTTCAAGGCTTTTCAGCCATTTCTTGACATCAATACTACCGTCTCCACATGCATAGTCCAGGGGAACATGTCTATAGGTCGGAGAGCTTTGATTTGCCAGTCGCTTTTTAAACGTTTGATGTCTCTAGCCAGAGTTCCGGGATGGCAGGATACATAAATTAAGGAGCTGGCAGGAGTTTGATTCAGAGTATTGATCAAAGTTTTTGCCAGACCATTTCTTGGTGGGTCTACTATGATCGTATCCTCTTGTGTTACTTTTTGTTTAGAAAGCCAGTTTTCTGCTCTGTCATGATAAAAATTCGCATTTTCAACTTGATTAATACGTGCATTTTGTAGCGCATTTTGTACAGCGTCAGGAAAAACTTCAACCCCTTTTACTTCAGAAAACAAATCTGACAAAGCGATCCCGATTGTCCCGGTCCCACAATATAAGTCAAAAAGAGTATGTTGTTTTTCCTGTTTATCTATATCTTGCAATTCCGTTTGTTTGTAATTATTATTCGAAACAAATTCTCTGATTATTTGAAATAGCTTTTCAGTTTGTTGAGTATTAACTTGAAAAAATGACTTCGGAAAAATTTGATATCTTTTATCAGAAATTTGTTCGGTCAAATATTTAGATCCCCAGATGTGGTTATCTTGAGCCATATCTGTTTGATTTAAGAACCAGATACTTGTTAACTGATAATCAGAGAGTAATTTAGCATTTATTTTCAGGGACATTTCATGCCATAATTTTGAATATTTGGTACGAGTCAATTCAGAACAGTTTCCTGAAAAGACAAAGCCTAATAATATTTCTTTTGCATTTTCTCCTGTCCGAATAATTAATTCTTGCCAATTATTAATAAATAGTTCTTTTAGATCTTTTGGCATCTTTTCTAAATAACTATTTACAGCTTGCCAAATAATTTGATCAGTTTGTTGAGAAATTAGGCATTGTTCATGAGCTACTAAATAATTAGAATCACTGGCAAAAAAACCTCTTTCAAAAGTAGCATCTTGTTTATTATATTTTATTTTCAACTGTACATTATTACGATAATGCCATGGGTTTACCATGCCAAAAATCGGCTTAGTATCAATTTCGTTTAAATCTATTTTAGCTATTCTTTCCAACTTGTTTAGCAAAGAATTGTTCTTTATTTTTAACAATTCTTGATATTTAAGAGCCTGAACCTGACAGCCTCCACAACTTAAATTAAGCTCCGAATCATTATTAAAATAAGAACAAGGTATAGTTTGCCTTTGACTTGAGGATTCCTTCAATTCAACATTAGTAGCTTGCCAAATGTTTTTCTTGATTGGGATCAGGTCACATTTTATTATATCACCCGGAATATAATACGGAACAAAGACAACCTGCCCTTGTTCCGTTCTGGCTAAGCCATGACCTTGATCAGTTAAATCAATGATTTCTAACTTCAATTTTTTCATCTCAATCTAAATATAATCCACGCAATATTTCTACACATTCATCAACATGCATACCCGGCTTCAGCTCCGGTCTGTAAACAAATTCCAGCAAGAGCCAATCAATTGGCATCGGTTCTTGAACATCCGTCCAAGCTTGTTGAAATATACTATCTTCATAACGATAAGAATCATTGGGTAAACCTAATGATTGAATAAATTCTTCGATAATCAAGTGATTCATCTCTAGACGATTTGGATGATCATTAGAAACGGCACTTATAGCATAGTAGCGAATATAGTCATCACCGTACCAAAAGTTAACCAAACCCCAATTATCTTCTTCAACTTGTTCGAAAATATTTGGAAATTCGTCTAAAGGAGCAATATGATATTCATAATTGTACGACTCATCACCTTCGACATAAACGATATCTAAATTGGTTAAAATTTTGATCGGTGGAATTATCTTATCTAAAATCTGCTGATCTTGATCAGTAAAATCACTTAACAAAGCAATCTTGATCGGTTTTGAGACATCCCAAACAGCTATCCTGGGTTCTACAGTAGGGTCAAATTCATTGCCTCCTGCAATTTCAGGAAAATATTCCAGCGCATCTTCAATAAACTGAGGATCAAATTGATCTCGGCGATCATAAAGAGGACCATTAGCTAATATATCTTCAATGGTAAAAGCTTCTGCCTTAAGCAAACCATCATCAGTAACTGTAGGTGTCGGTGTAGTTGATTCAGTTGTAGTTGCAGATTCTTCGATCCCGGTCGTTTTATTGGCAAATTGGGGAACAAAAGATGCTGTTGTTTCTGACACTAAAGATTCAGTTGTTTCATTTATATCAGTTGTTTCGTTTGCTGTAGTAGTTCCCGTGTATACAGTAGTTGTCCAACTTTCTGTCTCCACAATTTCTTTTCTTAATTTCCCCAATGGGTTAAAACAACCTGAAATAACTAAGCACAACAAAATACTAATCAAACCGGCTGAATATTTTTTTATTTTTTTCATAAAATTGTCCCTCAAATAATTATTATTTATTTTGGCTAATTGTATTATACAATATAATATGACCAACAAATGAAACTAGGATAAGTTTTGGAGGATTTATGAAACATTTTAGTCTAGAGTATTACGAAAAAAGTGCAAATTATATTTTGAAGCAGATTAAAGAAAAACCTGATATTGCAATAATTTTAGGTTCTGCATTGGGAAGCGTAGCAGATCGTTTGGAAAATAGAATATCTGTTTCTTATCAAGACATTCCGAATATGCTTCAATCAACTGCCCCGGCCCATAAAGGAGAATTTGTCTTTGGCAATATTGGAGAAAAATCAGTCATGGTCTCCTCCGGTCGTTTTCATCATTATGAAGGTTATAGTTATGAAGAACTGGCTCAACCGGTAAGAATTATGAAACTTTTAGGAGTTAATACTTTAATCGTGACAAATGCCGCCGGTGCAGTTAACTTAGACTTCTCAGTCGGAGATATAATGTTAATTGAAGATCAGATAAAATTGAACGGTCATAGTCCTATGCGTGGATCTAATCTTGAAGAATTCGGGCCACGTTTTTTTGATTGTACTCACATTTTCAAACCGGAATTACTTGAATTAGCGAGAGAGAGAGCCATTGCTTTGAATCTGGAAGACTCTTTACAGCAAGGGGTTTACTATTTTTGTCCGGGTCCTAATTTTGAAACACCTGCTGAAATTAAAGCTATTAGAGTCTTGGGTGGCGATGCCGTTGGTATGTCTACAGTAACCGAAACCTTGACTGCAGCACATTGTGGAATTGATGTTTTGGGACTTTCGATGATTACTAATATGGCAGCAGGAATTACATCAGATCTGCAATCCGGACAGGATGTAATTGAGACCGGCCAAAAAACTGCCGATAAAGTAGCTAATTTGATTTGCGATATTGTTGAGCATATTTAAATAATAATCAGCTACCATAAAATCCTTTTTTTATAAGACTGTCTAATAGCAATTGTTTTTAGACAGTCTCTTAATATTTAGTCTTTAGTTTTTTTCTTGTATAAAATATATATCATTAATGAAATACCTAAGCTTAATAAACATAAACTGAGCCACAATAAAGGAGTTTCTGAATTATCAAAAGTTTCCGGTTTCTCCGGTTGCTTTGTCAGCTCAGTTGGTGCTTCAATTCGTTTAGATTCGATAATTTTTACTGTCTGATTTGAATCGTTCAGGTCTTTATGCTGTGCAATCATTTTATTTTCAAAATAGAGCTCTTCAAATACAACTAACTCTTTGCCGGCTAAACTTTCACCTTTAAATTCAAATCTAACTTCAATTTCTCCCGATGAATTTTTGGCAATAAAGCTTGTTTCTGCCTCAGCAATAATATTACCGGGATCAGATTTACAAACTAATTTCCCTTTTAACTTATATTTCTGTCCCACAATTAAATCTACATAGCTTACCAGATCAACTACTACCAGCTGTACAGCAGGATAAGCTGTTTTTGTCCCATTTTCAAACATGGCTTTCGTTTTAATTTTTGGTTCCAATGGCAGATTAGGAATGTTTGTTAGTTGAATTCCTTGATTATCTGAAACTATAAAGCTTATGGGATCTGCTTGATGATAGCCTACAGGAGCTGTCACTTCTTCAACTGTATATTGATGACCTACTATGAGTCCATTAACATAATACATTGTGCCATCAGTAGTCCATTCAGCCGGTTGCCCATTTTCTCGATCATTAGTCAGATATCCATTTTGATCGAGATAGACAAGATTTCCAAATTGATCTAATAATCTTAAACATGCACCTATTACTGATTTACCTGTATTAGCGTCAATTTTATTAAAACCGACCCTAGTTGCTTCATTTTCAACTTTAATCTCAAGTGCACTTTCATCTGAAACTGCAATGTTTTTAGAATTTCCATCTTTTATATAACCTGTTGCTGCCTTAATTTCTTCTAAAAAATAATTTCCATAGGGTAGACCTTTGAGCAAAATCTCACCATTTTGATCCGTGACAAAAATATGATCTCCGGAATCAGGGTTGTTAACCATTATTTTTGAGCCATCTGCTTTAATTGCAAAAAGATTAAACTGTACTCCAACCAATGGATATCCGGTATCACTATCTTTTTTTGTAATTTTTATATCTTTAACACTAGGCTGATTAATAATCGGTTCTTGAATGATTTCTATTCTATCTTCAACTGCACTTTCGTCTGCAACAAGGACAATGTTGTACATTGACTCAGACAAAACATAACCATCCTTGGTACTAATTTCTTTTAGATAATAATTGCCTGCCGGTATATCTTCTATTGTAATTACTCCATTTTCATCCGGAGTTACAATAGATATTGCAGAATCTGGATTTAATCCCAACAATTCATCACCGGTATAAAGACCAAGAATTATATTTTCGAAGCCATAATCGATAAAGTATTCCGTACCAAATAATTCTTTTTTTAATTCCAAATTTAACTTTTGACGTTGATTATTGATTGGTAAAGTCTCTTTTAAATCGACTAACATTGTGCTTGCTTGTGCCGTAAATTCAAATTCTCTTTCCGAATTATCTTTTATATATCCTGTCGGAGCCTTGATCTCAATTAATTTGTATTTTCCTAAAGGTATTTTAGATAGTATTAATGGCTCAGCTTCGGTAATGACTTTATTACTTACTAATGTTTCATCTGCCAATTGTTCCGGTAAAAGTTTTGGAAATGTGATGACTTCACCTTTAAGATAAATTGTTTCTTGATCTAAAATAATATCCTGCTGAGCAAATAAGAGCTTTTCACCTTTCTCATAAAAAATAGTCTGTCCATCGAAAGATTTAATCTCTTCTGCAGCTCTTAACTCAAATTCAGCATTTTCTAAATAACCTGATTCATAAACCGGTTTAGAATAAGTAAAAGTTTGCTCAATGATTTCACCCGGTTGCCAAACTTCCTCAAGAATCAGCTTGTCCGGAAGTTGAACTGAAATAAGATCAGTACTGCCTTCTGCTACAGCATATTCAATCAATATTTGATTGTTTTTATCTTTCAGACTATAAAATCCGGGTCCGACTTCTTTTTCAAATAAACCATTTTGATCACTATATACGGTTGATTGTTCTATCTGATCTAAATATGTTTTGCTTAATATCAAGGCTTCCTCTGATCTGGGAACTGCAATTTCTCGAGTAACCGTTTCACCTTTGGTTTGGACCGGCAAAGTAATTGTTTCTTCTTGCCATTTATTAAACAACTCTCCTTGTTTATGCAAAATGAGTTCACCGTATTGTGGTTCATTCTCTGCCTCTACAACAATATACTCATCTAAATCCTGATCTGTTTCAGCGACATGGGCTGCCCCGACTTTAAATTCAAGAGGTTCGGAAATAATTTGATAACCTTCCGGACTGATAACTTCTTCTAAGAAATAAGTTCCGGCTTTTAACTTGAGTGGAGTTACCAAAGTTCCCTCTTCTTCCGTTTCTACATAAAAGGTACCGGATGGAATTTCTCCGCTATTCAGAGCTGTTGTTTTAAACACATCATAGTTTTGAGATCCGACTTTGAACCTTACATAATTTCCCTCACTATCTATTATTTTGAAACCTGCTGAATTTAAAATAATGCTTTCTCCCGTTTGGCTATCTCTTTTTATTATTTTTACAGGATACATAGTCGGTAAATTGTTTACTGTATATTCTGCAAAATCTCCATCACGCTTAACTTCAAATTCGAAAGCCCGTTGTAATAAATCGGTCTCATTTTGTCCTGCAATTTGTTTAATTAGATATTTTCCAAAGGCAAGGTCTCCTGATACAGCATTACCGTTTTGATCAGTTACTAGTCTAGAAAACTCATTGATCCCAAAATCAGTACTGTGTTCCAAGGCAGCTTCAAATGATCCATATTGATCTATATGTTTTTTAGCGATTGCAATGAAAACTGCTCCAGGCTCAGGTTTTACTATTTCCGACTCTGTGCCGTCTGTAATCACTTTTCTCATAGAAAATTTACCTAAAATTGGTTTTTCTTGAACAATAGGAGAATGAAAAGTTTTGACGGTTTCAAAATTACCTTCAGCGGTTACTTTTTGGACAAAAATTTCTGAATTCAGCAAATATCCCTGAGGAGCTTTGATTTCTTGAATAGTAATTGTTCCGAGTGGAAATACAGCGATGCCTTGTGAGTTATAAAATAAAGGATCACTATTTTCACTTACTAAATAATCGGCAGATAATTTTATTTCTCCATTAAGATCTGTTTTGAATAGCCAAGTGGCGTCAGGTTTAATACCCTCACTAGCAGGATCAAAATCAGCTTGATATTCTGAGCCATAATATTTAACTTCAAATTCTGCCTCTGCAAAACTGGCATCAGTTTGTGCCTCAGATAGTCCTGTGTTTTCATCTTGCTTGGATAGCAATAACGAAACAGGGTTAGATTGTGGCAGATCAGAAATTTCAACTTGGGTTAGCTCTCCGGCTTCAACAATTACTTTATGAATCTTTGGATCTAAACTATAACCTTTGGGTGCTTTTAGCTCTTTCAGATAATATGTTCCGGCTTCTATATCTTCTAAAGTATTCGAGATTCCGGTTTGATCTGTAATTAGAATTCCTAACTTTTCCAGATTATTTTTAGCTGCAGCTTCTGATTTATATATACCAAATTCAGCTCCGGATAGACTGTAACAATTATTATTCTCAGTTAGTTTGGGATAAGTTGAAACTTTGATTAATTTAAGTTCACCTTTAGTATCGATTTCAAGATTACCGTTAAAGACGTGAATTACCTGATTGTGAGAAAATAATGCGTCTTGATTTGGTTGTTCAGGGTTGTAATAGATACTTACATTAGGGTCTCTAATTATTACACTGCCTTCATCAATTTTCTCTCTAATAAAATCATAAAAGTTAATAAAAGATTGCCTAACTTCTTTAGAAGAGTAAGGTATTACTTGACCTCCGGTTGCTCTCATGATCTCAGCATCGTATGAATAATACCAACTCCAAAAAACTGCATTTGCCGGATCTTTTAATTGGAAGGTATTCACTACTCCTGAGAGATCCTGACCCGGTTTTTCTGTTTGGAACAGCTTGATTAAGGTTTCAAGGTTATTTTCTGAAACTGATCTGTATAGTATTCCGGCAATAAAAGATCTGAATGCATTATTTCTCACAGTAGTTTCGGAGCCCGAATAATAATCAATTATTCTTTGACGAACTGCCGAATCAGGGTATCTATAAATCATATATTGATCAAAAAATGCTTCACTGTTTTTCTGATTTACTTCAGGAGAAGATAAAACGATTTTATCTGAATATGAAGTCCCGACCATGACAGTAGGATTGGCGCAAATTGCAGGTTGACCATCTACACTTAAGAGATAGGTCATGGGTTTATATAACCCACCTGCTTGATCCGGTAAAAAATCTGCATTAGCTCCATAAATTTTTCTGATTTCCATCATTCCAGCACTTGTAATCTGAATTTGAATCGGTTGAATTAGATCACCATAATACTGGGCTGTATAATTGCCGCTAGAGTGAGTTTTATAAACTTCAGGTGCTGCTGAAACTCCGGTTTTAAATATTGTAGGTATAGCTAAGATAATTATTAACAATGCCATGATTAATGCTATGATTCTTGTTTTGTTTATTTTGAGTTTTCTCATATTTCCCCCTTAAAAATATTGAACATAATCCTTATTCAATAATTTGCTCTTGAATAAATTCTAGGGAGAATAAACTGTTTATTTGGGAAATATATTGGGGAAAAGTAGTAATTTAAAGAAAATAATGATAAAAATAGCACTCAAACTATGAATGTCTGAGTGCTATATAAGCATAATTATCTAATCAGATTTTTAATTAAGCAGATATCAATTATAGTTCAACAATACCTGCATTAAACTCATAGTAGCGTCCTTTAAGATCCATTAATTCATCATGTTCTCCACGCTCAATAATCATCCCGTTTTCCAAAACTAATATTGCATTCGAATGGCGAACGGTAGAAAGTCTATGAGCAATAGCAAAGACTGTACGTTCCTGCATTAACTCGTCCATACCCTGACCAATTAAACTTTCAGTTCTGGTATCAACCGAGCTGGTGGCTTCGTCCAAGATAAGAATTGGCGGATCATCGATCGCTGCTCTGGCAATTGAGATCAATTGTCTCTGGCCTTGTGAAAGATTGAGCCCGTCTGTAGTGAGCATCATGTCATATCCGTCATTAAAATGCATGATCAAATCATGGGCATTGGCTGCTTTTGCTGCAGCGATTATTTCTTCATCGGTTGCATCGAGTCTACCATAGCGGATATTCTCTTTTATCGTATCCTCGAACAGATGAACGTCTTGCAGCACAATTCCCAATTGATGTCGTAAATCGTGCTTATTGATGTCCCTGATATCAATACCATCAAAGTAAATATGTCCGGCATTAATTTCATAAAAACGATTTATCAAATTGATGATTGTAGTTTTACCTGCACCGGTACTGCCGACAAAAGCTAAACGTTGTCCCGGTTTAGCATAGAAAGAAACATCTTTTAAAACTAAATCATGATCTTCAGAATAACCGAAAGAAACATCTACAAAACGTAAATCTCCTCGTAAAGGAACCAAACAACCCGGATATTTTTCTGCAAATTCAGGCGATGGTAAATCTACCTTGCGCATTTCTTCTGTTCTATTAATGATTGCCTGACAATCATAAAGCGTCGTCGGAACATGCCAATAACATTTTCCATCAGGATCTGTAACAACTTCTACCTGACCTTCATCTATTTCAGATTCCTCATCCAGAATGTCAAAAATACGTTCCGCTCCGGCCAAAGCTGCAACTATTAAATTAAACTGATTCGCTATATTGGTTAAAGGCTGAGATATGTTTCTGGTGTAATTCAAATATGAAGCTAAAGTTCCAATATCCATCGCGAACATGCCGTTAATTGTCATGAATGAACCGATCATTGCAATAATGCTGAACACAATATAAGTCAGATTTCCTGTCAAGGGAAACATCAAAGTAGCAAAAGTATCAGCTCTGGTAGCATCTTCAAATAAGTTATCATTATGTACTGAAAAATCTTTAATTGCCGGTTCTTCATGGTTATAGACTTTAATCACTTTTTGACCGCTCATATATTCTTCAATAAAACCGTTTAAATTAGCTAATGTTGTTTGTCTTGATCGAAAAGCTCTTGAGCTACGGGTTGCTACTACTTTAATAGCCAGATAGAGCAAGCCCAGTAAGATTACATTGAATAGAGTAAGCATCGGACTCAATATTAACATGATTAAGATTGTACCGGAAAACATCAAGATTGATCTTACAATGTTAGAAAGCGATTGACCTAATGCTCTTGAAATATTGTCAACATCATTGGTCATGGCAGACATTAAATCTCCATGCTCCCTTTGATCAAAAAAACTAACCGGTAAAGTTTGAATATGCTTAAAAACATCAGCTCTAATATTGGCAGTAGTATTTTCTGCACAATAAACAAATAAACGGCCGGAAATATATTGTCCGATTACAGAAAACAAATAGATAATAGCAGTAATAATGACATATTTAGCCAGTGTTGCCACACCTTCTCCTGCCACAAGCGAGTTAACGATCGGTCTGATCATATAATTTCCCATGATTGCCCCAAGTGCTGACAGAGCAACAACAATAACTGCCGTGATCAAAGAGACCCGGTAATGGCTCATATATCTAAAAAGTCTTTTTGTTGTATTGGAGATACTGCGCGGTTGGGTTCGCTTATTCATCCTGCCACCATTCCTTTCTGCTGAGATTCATAAATTTCTTGATAAATTTTATTATCTTCAAGTAATTCTTCATGTGTACCCGCACCACAGATGTTGCCATCATCCATCACAACAATTTTATCCGCATTTTGAATTGAGGAAATACGTTGAGCAATCACTATTTTAGTTAACTTCGGATTATGTTGATCAAGTCCGGCTCTAATTCTAGCTTCCGTTGTCATATCTACTGCAGATGTTGAATCATCAAAGATAATTATCTTAGGTTCTTTTAATAATGTTCTGGCTATAGATAATCTTTGCTTTTGACCGCCGGAGAAATTTGTGCCTCCTCTTTCAACTCTAGCATCAAGACCTTCGGCTCTATTCAGGACAAAATCTGCTGCTTGGCTTATCTCAAGTGCTTTTATCATCTCTTGATCGGTTGCATCCTTATTTCCCCATTGCATATTTGAACGAATAGTTCCGGAAAAAAGTGTATTCTCCTGTAGGACAATAGCAACCTGATCACGTAAAGTTTTAAGGTTGTAATCCTTAATCGGAATCCCTCCAACTTCAACCTCCCCTTCAGTAGCATCATAAAGTCTGGGAATTAGATGAACTAAGGTTGATTTTGAGGATCCGGTTGAACCGATCACAGCCAAAGTTGACCCTGAATCAATTTCCAGGTTAATATTTTTCAGACTGAAGTGCTGATTACCGGGATATTTGAATGAAACATTTTTAAATTTGATTGAACCGTTTGGAACCTCGGTCAAACCTTGATCAACAGATTCCAAAAATTCCGGCTCTGTTTCCAAGACTTCAAATATTCTTTCGACAGATGCTCTAGCTCTTGAAAAATTCATCATAATCATCGCAACATGCATAACTGCCATCAGTATTTGTCCGACATACATAATGTAGCTGAAAAGATCACCGGCTTGCATACCGCCTTGCAGCATAAAATTTCCACCGAACCAAAGTACAGCTACGATAACTGCATACATGATCAACATCATGAAAGGCATGATCAGAATCATCAAATTCATAGCGTTCAAAGCACTTCTGACAAGTTTTTTGTTCTGAGTTTCAAATTTCTCTATTTCAAAATCTTCTCTGACAAAGGCTTTAACAACTCTTATTGCAGTGAGGTTTTCCTGTGTTCTTCTATTAATACTATCTATCTTAGTTTGATATTTTCTAAATCTGGGCAAACCAAATTTCAAAGTTAAAAAGACACCAAAAGCCATCAATGGCAAAGCAACTATAAAGATCAAAGATAATTGGGTATTTATTCTGACAGCCATAATTGTAGCCATAATAAACAAGAACGGAGCTCGAACCGAAATTCTGAGCGACATTCTTGCTATGTCAGATACAATTTCAATGTCATTGGTCAAACGGGTTATTAAAGAAGAAACCTCAAATTTATCTAAATTTGCAAAAGAAAAAGTTTGTACTCTATTAAAGACTGCTAATCTCAGATTTTTCCCTAAACCTTGCCCGGCTCGGGCTCCAAAGTATGTGCTGATACCTCCAACTAGAAAAGCAAAAATAGCTGCAATTATCATATAGAGGCCGTTTCGATAGACTAAATTAACATTACCTGCCAAAACACCTCCATTTATTGTACTTCTCATCAGCGATGGAATAATCACATCAACAACAACTTCTAAAATCATTAATATAGGAGTAAGAACTGCAAAAAGAACATACCCTTTGAAATATTTGCCAGTTTTTCTTAGCATACGGATAAACCTCTCTGTTTCTTAAATAAACATAATTGTCGTTCTCTTGAATGAAATTAAGATTATAGCATAAGATGAAAATATCTCATATTTTTGTTATAATGGTTTTCGTTAATCGCCACAATTGATCTGCGGCCGATTGTGGGTTCCGTGCAATGTCAGCTCGTGAACTCCGTCAGGTTCGGAAGGAAGCAGCGGTAAGCGAATCCTGGCATGTGCCATGGGTAGATCTGCACCGGTCGCAGATCAAATGTGGCGAATCCTTTTAGGAGGTTTTATGAGTCGAATTGCCCTTTACCGTGAATGGCGTCCTCAGACTTTTTCCGATGTTGTAGCACAAAAACAAGTAGTTTATCCATTAAAACAGTCAATTATTAATGGTGAAATCGGGCATGCGTATTTGTTCAGCGGTACCAGAGGTACCGGTAAGACATCGGTTGCCAAGATTCTGGCAAAAGCGGTCAATTGTTTAAATCCGTCTGAAGGCAATCCCTGCAATCAATGCGAGATTTGTCAGACGATCAATGATGGATCTTTACTAGATGTAATGGAAATAGATGCCGCTTCAAATAATAGCGTCGATAATATTCGAAGAATTACTGACGAAATTGTTTTCATGCCAACCAGGGCAAAGTACAAAGTATATATTATTGATGAGGTTCACATGCTTTCAACGGGTGCTTTCAACGCATTATTGAAGACTCTTGAAGAACCTCCGGAACATGCAATTTTTATTTTAGCAACTACTGAACCCTATCGTATACCGGCAACAGTAACTTCACGTTGCCAACGTTTTGATTTTCGCAGAATACCGCAAGATGCAATCATCCACAAATTGATCGATATAGCAGAAATTGATCAAATTGATATTGATGAATTAGCAATCTTATCGATCGCGCAATTATCTGACGGCGCCCTAAGAGATGCTATCTCTTTGTTAGATCAAGCCAGTTCCGGCATTGAGGCTCCTATCACCAGAGAGAAATTGTTCGATATGGTAGGTATTGTGCAAGATCAATTTATGCTGGTACTCACTTCAGCTCTTTTACAAAACGATCTGCAAAAAATATTAAGTTTAATAGATGAATTAGTAATGTCCGGCCGTGATTTAGAACGCTTTGTAACAGAATTTGCTCAGTTCTTACGCAATCTTTTGGTCACGAAATTGACCGGAACAACTGAAGATTGGTTTGGCTTATCCGATCAGGATTTAGAGCAAATTGTTCGATCAGCCAATCAAATTTCAGAGACGATATTATTAAATTGGATTGAAGAAATTTCTAAATTATCATCTGAATTAAAATTTAGCGGAGATATCAGAATTGCAATTGAAGTCGGTTTAATAAAAATCCTAAACCAGTATCAAGCAACTCTTGGTAATACTTGTTCTGAAGAACAAACAAGAATAAAACAAATAAGCCAGATTGAAAAAACTGTTACTCAATCTATTACTAACGAAGCTATTCAACCTGAAGTACAAGTAGAAAAGATATCCGAGCCTAAGCCGGAAGTTAAACCACAAGTTGAACCTGAACCACAGACAGAAACTGTATCCGCTAAGCAAGAGCAAGTAAAAGATCAGCAATCAGAACTACCATCTGATCAACATCAGCAATGGCAGCAGGTATTGGATTTTTTAGCAAAAGAACATCGTATTGATTTGAAGATGTTACTCTCACCTGCTAATGTTGAATGTAATAACAATCAGTGGCATATTACATATCAAGGTAATTTGCAGAGCCATTGTAAAGCAGTCAGTGAAAAAGAGAATAAACAACTTATTGAAAAAGCTTTACAAAATTCAACAGGCGATCAGGATGTCCGTTTAGATATCTGTTTGGCAGAAAACCAAGCCAGCCCGGAGAACAACTTGAATCCGGATGAACCTACTTGGATGAAAGAAGTCAGACAAATGGCTAAAGATTTAAATATTCCTATGAAAGTGGAGGACTAATATATGGCAAGAAGAAGAGGCGGAGGCGGTTTCCATGGTGGTGGCGCTCCTAATATGAATCATTTAATGCAACAAGCGCAAAAAATGCAACGTGATATAGAAAAAGCTCAAGAAGAAGCAGCCGAGATAACAGGCGAAGCAACTGTCGGTGGCGGAATGATCGAAGTAAAAGTCAATAGCGAACATCAAATAGTCGACCTAAAAATTGACCCGATGGTTATTGATCCGGAAGATCCGGAAATGTTGCAGGATTTATTCATTGCTGCCGTGAATGAAGCAAACCGTACTTTAGATGAAAAAGTTGAAGCACATATGGCTAAAGCTACCGGTGGTGCCGGAAACTTGGGCATGTTCGGTTTATAAACTATGCAACAATTCCCGCTTGCAATTGCAAAACTTATTCAAGAGTTAGGAAAGTTGCCGGGCATCGGTTCAAAGACAGCTCAGCGACTGGCTTTTCATATTTTATCCTTAAATGAGGATTCGGTTAAACAGTTGTCAGACTCTATTATCGTGGCAAAAATGTCTACCACCTTATGTTCTGTCTGTTGCAATTTAACCGAAAAAGATCCCTGCCCTATTTGCAGTTCAGCCAAACGAGACAAAACAATGATTTGTATAGTTGAAGAGCCACGTGATGTTGCTGCTATGGAACGTATGAATGAATACGATGGACTATACCATGTTTTACACGGGGCCATTTCGCCAATTGATAATATCGGTCCTGAAGATATCAAATTACGTGAACTACTGGTGCGCTTGCAACAACATTCTGAAGTTGAAGAAATTATCTTAGCTACAAATCCTACTGTTAACGGTGAGGCAACTGCAGTATATCTGTCACGTTTAATTAAACCGTCCGGAATCAGAGTCAGCAGAATTGCCTCCGGTCTACCTATGGGCGGAGATATTGAATATGCAGATGAAGTTACATTAGCGAAAGCTTTTGAAGGCAGACAGGAACTTTAATTAGTCGTCAATAAAAATATATTCTTCGGAAGTTACCAAACCTAATTCATCTCTGGCAATTCTTTCAATGAATTCATTTGTTCCAATTTTTGTCTTTAATTCTTGAATTTCAGCTTGTTCCATTTCAGCTAAATCAAGCTCAATCTGAAGATCCCGTTCCTTAATTTTTAAACGTTCCATTTCTCGATTTTGATCAACAATAATCGAAAAAGCAATTGCCAAAGAGATGACAAAAATCAGTCCAAGTACAATTTTTCCAATAATATTACGCTCGGTTCTTTTTTTGTATTGGCGTTCTTGTTTTGAATAAGAGAAATATCCGGGAGAACTCATTGCTTAACCTTCCTAGTAAGATGTAGCGTAAAAGATCACTACAGATAATATTCTACCGATTAAGCATTCTATTTACAATAATATCTGGATAGGAAAAGCCGTTTTTTTGGTTAAACTGTCAAATCGTTAATTTAACGTAATCAGTTTGTAATACTATAAGTTTTAAATTCTAAAGTAATGTGTACATCTCCGCAGCTTCTTCTTTGCGTGCAGAATTTGCCAGTTTTTTTACTTCAACTTCAGTTTCTTGTTCACCAAAAGCAAAGCATATTCTGTCACCTATTTGAATTTTAGTACCCGGTTTAGCCACGCGGTCATTTACTTTAACCCGCCCTGCTTCTGCTAAATTATTCGCAACAGTTCTTCTTTTTATTAAACGTGAAACTTTAAGAAATTTATCTAGACGCATCCTGTTCCTCCAATTTGGCATATTCCCAATATTTATCTAATTCGACTAGATTTAAATTCTCGATTTTAAGACTATCTTGCTTGATCATTTGTTCAAGGATTCTGAATCGATTTTGAAATTTCTCAGTCGCACGGTTCAAAGCTATTTCCGGGTCTATTTGTAAGTGTCTTAAATAATTGACCACAGCAAATAAAAGATCACCGGCTTCCAGTTCTAAGTTTAAATCAGACGTTTGTTTTGCTTGTTTAACTTCATTTAGTTCTTCGAAAATCTTGGCAATCGTATCTTCTGCATTATCCCAGTCAAATCCGACCTTTGCTGCCTTTTTTTGAACTTTATAGGCTTTGCTTAGAGCAGGAAAACTTTTAGGAACATCTTCCAATGAATCGGCAATTGTTTTTTGACCTTTTTCTTTAATCTTATTTTTTTGCCAAGTATTCAGAGCATCCTGTTCAGTTTTTGCAGAGTCTTCAGCAAAAATATGGGTGTGACGTCTAATTAATTTTTGAGCTAAATTATTGATTACATCTTGCATCTCAAACTCTTGATCCTCAGCTGATATTTGGGCGTGAAAAATTACTTGCAACAGTACGTCACCCAATTCATCTTTCAATTTCGCCGGATCTTGTTCGTCTATTGCTTCAACCGCTTCATAGGCTTCTTCAATCATATTGGAACGTATACTCTGATGAGTTTGTTTTTGATCCCAGGGACAACCTTGTTCACTGCGTAAAAAATAAAAAATGTCTAATAACTCTTGCCAAGTATAATTATCTTTTAGTTTGAAATCTTGTGCTTGTAATCTTTTCTGTTCCGACATCTTAATCCTTTATTAATTATTAAAAAATTATTGCTGATCTCTACTCGTGGACATCAACTAATTTGATTTGGAATTGAGTAAATTTTACAGGTTCTGAAAACTGTTCAGGAAAAAATATAGTTTGTCTATATTTAGCAAACTCTCTGGTGTTTTTTGAAAACCACATCAGACTGGGCAAGGTTAATTCGTGGCACAACTCAACCAATGCTATATCTAAAGATTTGGTCAGACTGACATTCTCTCTTATTTCTACAGGTTTAACTGCAATTTTGTCAACATGATCTCCGGAAAATATCTTTCCTTCAAGCAGCATAATTTTCACCTTATCCCAAATTTAGTTATTAATAGATTTATTCTACCAATGCAATTCTCAATACATCATCCATTGTCTCAACAGGTGTAATTTTTAGATTGTTGAGCACCGACTCCGGAACATCTTCCAAATCAGGTTCATTCTCTTTCGGGATTAAAATTTCCTTTATTTTTGCTCTATGTGCTGCTACAGATTTTTCTTTTAGACCACCAATACGTAACACACGGCCTCTTAAAGAAATCTCACCAGTCATTGCTAAATCATGGCGCACTTTTTTGCCACTGATTGCCGATGCTAATGCTGTAGCCATGGTAATTCCCGCAGATGGACCATCTTTAGGCACAGCTCCTGCAGGAACATGGATATGGATATCATTTTTGGTGATAAAATCTTCCGCCATATTCAATTCTTCTGAACGACTGCGACAATAGGTAAGGGCCGCTTTGGCACTTTCTTTCATCACATCACCTAATTGTCCGGTTAATTCTAATTTTCCGCTACCCGGCAAAATATTTACTTCAATTGTTAAAGTATCGCCACCTGCATAAGTCCATGCAAGTCCGGTCGCGCTGCCCAGCAGATCTTCTTTTTCCGCCAAATCAAAGAAATACTTACGGTTGCCGAGCAATTCTTCCAAATCTGTTTGCTTGACACGAAAACTCTTAATCTCGTCTTCAGCTATTCTTATGGCAACTCTACGACAAACTCTGGCAAGTTCTCTTTCTAATTGACGTACACCTGCTTCTGCAGTATACCAAGCAATAAGACTCTTCAAAGCTCCGTCAGTTAAGCTGAGTTGTTTTGCTGTTAAACCGTTTGCCTCGATCTGTTTTGGCAAAAGATGGCGTTTGGCAATTTCAACCTTTTCTACTTCGGTATAACCGGACAATTGGATTAGCTCCATCCGATCAAATAAAGGTCCGGGGATTCCTTCTATTGTATTTGCTGTTGTCACAAATAAAACATGAGATAAATCATAAGGTATCTCGACATAGTGATCACGGAAATTATCATTTTGCTCAGGATCCAGAACTTCAAGTAAAGCAGAAGACGGATCACCTCTAAAGTCATGGCCCAACTTATCAATTTCATCCAGCAAAAATAGGGGATTATCGATATCTACATGACTGATTCCTTGCATGATTCGGCCTGCCATCGCACCGACATATGTTCTGCGATGTCCTCGGATTTCAGATTCATCTCTAATTCCGCCTAAAGACATTCTGATATATTTTCTTCCGATAGCTTCGGCTATAGATTTTGCAATTGATGTTTTACCGACACCCGGAGGCCCAACCAAACAGAGGATCGGTCCTCTCATTTTCTTAATGCCTTGCTCGACCTGTAATTTTCTAACAGCTAAGTATTCAATAATCCGCTGTTTAACATCTTTCAGTCCATAATGGTCGCGATCTAAGATCTTACGTGCAGATTTTAAATCAAGTTTTTCAACATCTGTTTTGCCAAAAGGCAAATTCAGCACCAGTTCAAGCCAATTTATCTGTACCGAAGCTTCAGGAAAATTCGCCGGCATTCTAGCTACTCGGTCAATTTCACGTTCAACCTTTTCACGATAATCTTCCGGGATAGAACTTTCAGCAAATAATTCCCTCAAACGGGCTGCTTCTGAGAGCTCACTTTGTTCTCCGGATAATTCATCCTCTATCGTACGCATTTGTTCACGTAAAAAGTAATCTCTTTGTTGTTTATCAATTGATTTTTTTACTTTTCGATTAATTTCTTGACCATATTGAAATAACTTGAGCTCTTGGCTGAGAGATAAGATAATCTGATCTAATCTTTTACTCAAATCTTGTTCTTCCAACAAGGCTTGCTTACGTTCTAATTTAAAATTCACATGAACACTGACCAAATCGATCAATTGATCATAATCTTTAAGAGTTTTGGCAAAAGAAATTGCATCAGGAGGAACCGTACCGGTTTCAACCGCATAGGTTTCAAACAGCTTGATGATCTCACGATGCGCAGCTTCAATTTTTAATTCATCCATCAATTTTGATGTAACATGAAAGGGCGCCCTCGGATATTCCTCATAATCTGCAACATAAAAACCTTTGCCTTTTCTGACCAAACGGTTTACTTTTGCTCTTTCAATACCTTCAGTTAATATTTTAAAATAATCATTTTTAACTTCAAGTACTTGAACTATATCTGCAATCGTACCGACCCGATATAAATCAGCTGCCATCGGATTATCTACTTCCAAGTCTTTTTGAGCAAGCAAAAGTACTTTACGATCCGAGTTCAATGCTTTATCTAAAGCAGCAAGTGTTCCTGTACGTCCGGCATCAAAAGCCAGGGTTAATTTAGGGTAAGCAACAATACCGCGTAGAGGTACTACCGGTATTCGTTTGTTTTTATTATTATTCTTTTTTGTCATTAAGTTTTCCTGTAATTTGGGAGAGTTACTCCATTATGCAATCTAATTTATCTACGCGTCGTCCATGACGTCCGCCTTCGAATTCTGAGTTTAAATAATTCTCAACTATATCAATCGCTAATTCAACTCCCGTTGTGCGACCACCTAAAGTTATTACATTGGCATTGTTATGTTGACGCGCCATTTTAGCAGAAAATCCATCCGCTAACAAGGCAGCTCTAATTCCCTTTACCTTGTTGGCAGCGATTGAAACTCCAATCCCGGTGCCACAGATAATAATTCCTCTGGCATCTTCAGAATCACTATTTAAAACCGCTTCACAAACTTCAACAGCTTTTTCAGGATAATCAATGCTTGTATGGTCATGGATGCCTAAATCTTGAACGTCATAATTATTTTCTTTTAAATGTGCTACTATCTCATTCTTCAAGTCTATTCCACCTTGATCTGCACCAATATATATTTTCATTATTACCACTCCTGTAATTGTATTCTATTTATTATGTCATATTGACTATGTTATTCCAATTGAGCAACTATAAATTAACCAATCAAACCCGATGAAATATCTAAAACAACAACCTGACCATTTTTCAAAAGTTTGGTCGCATTTTCAGCGTCATAGATTAAGGGGATTTGTAAAGCCTGACATACCATTACTGCATGACCTTCGTCATCAGGATCTTCTACAACAACAGCCTTAGATTGTCTGATCAAAGGTAAAAGACTGGGATTGGTACTTTCACAGACTAAAACAGTGGCTTGTTTCAGGCCAAATTCATCAGGTTCATTTAACAATTTCTCTATTTCCTGACTGGTATATAAACCAAGATTTAATACATCGCCGGAGATCTTTTCACTTCCGGCATTAGCAGGATTAAGCCCTTTTCCTCTGGTGAAGGCTGAACCGACTGTTGCTACCTTCATCGTATTAGTTGTGCCACTCATGCCAACAGGAGTTCCACAAGAAATGACAATTGTATCTGCATCCTGAGCATGACCTTTGGATTTTGCCAATTCTTCCGAAATAGCAAACAATTCATCCGTATTACCAAGTTCATCAATTAAATAAGGAATTACTCCCCAAGATAATGCCAAACGGTAAACTGCAGAAGCTGAAACAGTAGGTGCTAAAATGGGACAACCTGGTCTGAAACGAGAAACGAATCTGGCTGTTCTGCCTGAATGAGTAATCGCAACAATTACTTTTGCATCAAGTTCATAAGCTGCAGAACAACAAGCATGACTAACTGCATCGGCTACATTAACTGAAACATCGGTATCAATTTTTTTAAATGCTTCCCAATAATCATATTTTTGTTCGGTATGTGAAGCAATATTTGCCATCGTGCGCAAAGACTGAACAGGGTATTTTCCCATTGCTGTTTCACCCGAAAGCATTATTGCTGAAGTTCCGTCCAAGACGGCATTGGCAACATCACTGACCTCCGCTCTGGTTGGTCTGGGATTTCTAATCATTGAATCAAGCATCTCAGTAGCCGTAATACTTACTTTTCCATTTTGATATGCCAACTGAATCAATTGTTTTTGAATCGTGGGAACCTCATATTCCGGAATTTCAACGCCTAAGTCCCCTCTTGCAACCATCACACCTTCGGATACGTCAATAATTTTTTGGAAATTATTAACACCTTCTTGGTTTTCGATCTTGGCGATGATATCAATTGTTCTGCAATTTTCTCTTTTCAAAACACGCTTTATCTCGCCAACATCCGCAGCCTTTCTCACGAATGAAGCTGCAATAAAGTCAAATTGATTCTCAACGGCAAACTTAATATCCTTTTCATCCTGATCTGTGATCGAAGGTAATTTGAGGGAGACACCGGGCAAATTAATACTCTTATTGTTGGAGAGCACCCCGCCATTGGTAACTTCGCATATTAAATCTCCTCCTTCAAAACTTTTGACCCTGAGAGATATTAAGCCGTCATCAATTAGTATTCTTGAACCTTCAGATAAATCTTTACTTATTTCTTTATAAGTGATGCTGAAACGTTCAGAATTACCCAGGACATCTTCTTGGACAATTCTTACTTCTTCACCGGTTACAAGCTCGATAGCATCATTCTCGAATTTATGCGTGCGAATTTCCGGACCTTTAGTATCCATTAAGAGTCCGACAGCTAAACCCAATTCTTCCCGCAGTTTTTTTATTCTGTTGACAACTTCTAAATGTTCTTCATGTGTACCATGTGAAAAGTTAAGTCTTGCTACATTCATTCCGCTTAGCATCAATTGTCTTAATGTTTCTTCATCAGAACTGGCTGGACCGATCGTACAGATTATTTTTGTTTTTCTCATGTGATACTCTCCTAAGTCAGTTAAATTTTCCATTTGCAGCACGCTAGTATTAAAAAGAAATATTATTTAGCTAATATTATACTACACTTAAACAATCGCATACATTTTCTTAATGAATGATCAATCTTCGATTTTATAATTGTAAAATTGTTCTTGCTATAAGTTTTTTATCTTATTTAAATCATGTAATTACATCATAAGGGCCTAGCCTGTTTTTGAAATCAAAATAGGAAGATTTACGCTTCAATTTATGGTTGCCATCTTTTGCAAGAACAACTAAATCTGGCAAAGGCATCCCATTGAAGGTATTTGTTTTTACGTGAGCATAAAGAGCCATATCACAAAAAACCAATCTGTCTCCTCTTCTAAGCTTGCGAGGGAAACTATAATTACCAATAATATCTCCTGCAAGACAAGTCGGTCCGCCTAAGCGATAAATATTTTTGTTCTTATCCAATAATTGTTCATTCGAAATGATCTCCGCCTCTAGATAGTAATCTCCTTGTACATACGCCTCATCTAAAAGAAAAACTCTTGGGGTATAGGGCATTTCAATAACGTCAGGCATGTGACAGGTCGCTGAAGTATCCAGAATCGCTATTTCTATTTCATTTTCTACTATATCTAAAACTTCGCTAACCAAGAATCCACTATCTAAAGAAATTGCTTCACCCGGCTCTAAATAGATAGTTTGAGTCGGATATCTATTTCTGAAATCTTGAATCAGATCAGTCAATTGACCTACATTATAATCTGCTCTAGTTAGGTGATGACCACCGCCAAAATTAAACCATTGCATTTGTTTCAGATAAGAACCGAATTTTTCTTCAAATGAATTTAATACTTTTGCCAAAGAAGCAGAATTCTCTTGACAAAGAGCATGAAAATGCAAACCTGAGATACCATCCAAGCCATAACTATTGACGCCTTGATGAAAAGCTTCAGCAGTAATCCCCAAACGGGAAAATTTACCAGCCGGATTGTAAATATCATGTTCCGTTTCAGAATATCCCGGATTAATTCGTAAACCAACTTCAATTTTCCTGCCATTATTTTCGACTGCAGAAATTAAAGATTTATATTTTTGCCATTGCTCAAAAGAATTAAAATAAATGAAATCAACAAACTCAAGCAATTCTTCTATTTCATCTTTTTTATAGGCTGCAGAATAAACATGTATTTCACCGGAAAATTCTTCTTTTGCTAATAACGCTTCATGCAGGCCACTTGATGTGCTGCCCCTTAAATAAGAACTGATTAAAGGATAAGTTGAGTAAAATGAATATGATTTTTGAGCAAAAATAATTTTTATTTGTAAACTCTCAGCTAACAACTTCAAATAGTTTAAATTATCTTCCAGCAACTTCAAATCAAACACGTAGGCAGGAGTTTGAATCTGATGAAAAGCGGGCTCAATAATTGAAGTACGAGTTTGCTGAGATAATAACTCTTGTGGATTCGGTATCTTTGACATAAAACCTCATCGATATTTTAAAGGTTACTCTCAATTATCTGGAAAATAATTGAGAGTCCTATTCTATTTAATCCACTAATACCGGTTCAAAATCTTCAATCCAGGGTAAACCGTTCTTGTTCAGATCATGCATAAACGGATCCGGATCCATCTGTTCTACATTAAATACACCCGGTTTTTTCCAGAGACCTTGTAGAATCATTTTAGAACCGATCATAGCGGGAACACCGGTTGTATATGAAACTGCCTGAGCACCGGTTTCTTTATATGCTGTCTGGTGATCACAAATATTATACAATCGATATACTTTTTCTTGGCCGTCTTTTACACCTTGGAAAATGACTCCTATATTGGTTTTACCGACTGTACGCGGGCCAAGGCTGGAAGGATCCGGTAATACCGCTTTCAAAAATTGCAAGGGTACAATTTGCTCACCTTCAAATTCGATTGGTTCAATCGATGTCATTCCTACATTTTCCAAACATTTAAGATGTGTTAAATAGCTTTCACCAAAAGTCATAAAGAAACGAATTCTTTGAATTCCCGGCATAAATTTTGCTAAAGATTCAAGCTCTTCATGGTAGAGCAAATACATATCTCTTTGACCAACTTCTTCAAAATCGTAAATGCGTTTGATTTCCATTGGCTCTGTTTCAATGAATTTGCCATTTTCCCAATATCTGCCTTTAGCAGAAACTTCACGAATATTTATCTCGGGATTAAAATTTGTAGCAAACGGGTAACCGTGGTCACCACCGTTGCAATCTAAAATATCGATATAATTAATTTCATCAAAGTGATGTTTCGCAGCATAAGCAGAAAAAACACCGGTTACTCCCGGATCAAATCCGCTACCTAAAATAGCAGTTATACCTGCATCTTTGAAACGATCATGGTAAGCCCATTGCCACTTATATTCAAACTTGGCTGTATCGCGTGGTTCATAATTAGCAGTGTCGATATAATCTGTTCCGGTTGCCAGACAAGCATCCATAATAGATAAGTTTTGATATGGTAAAGCTAAATGCAACACTAAATCAGGTTTGTAATCATTGATCAATTCCACTAATTGATCAACATCATCTGCATCAACTTGCGCAGTGCTGATATCTGTTCCTTTACCATCCAGCTCGGCTTTTAATTCTTCACATTTTTCGATGGTACGGCTTGCTATGCACATTTCTTGGAATACATCTGAATTCTGCACACATTTGTAAGCAGCAACTCTGGCAACTCCGCCGGCACCAATTAATAATAATCTGGACATAAATCCCCCTTTAAATGTATCTGATAAGAAAAAGTGATACTGAGATCACCGTCTCTTATGTTAACATATTTAGGTTTCTTCGTGAATTTCCAGCGCTTTTCGATATAACTTGTTTTTGTTCATTTGATATTTTTCAGCGATAAAGTTGGCTGCGGATTTGGTATGCATACCGCCCTGAATTAACTTATTCAAGTCATTAATGGCATTTTTTTCTTGAGTTAAAAAGTCTTCAGTTTCCAGTTCAGGATTTCTGAGTTTAAAATCGGACAAACCTTCCAGAATTAAGACAAACTCACCTCTGGGTTTCTCCTCTTGATAATAATCATAAGCACCTTTGACTGTTGTTCTTAAATATGTCTCATATCTTTTGGTCAACTCACGACCAACTGTAAGTTTTCGCTCTCCTAAATCAAGCTCAATTAAATCAGCTAAGGTCTTTAAGATACGGTGGGGTGCTTCATAAATAATAACTGTATGTTCAATTCGAGAAAGGTGAGCAAGCTGATCTGCCCTTGACTTACCTTTAAGCGGTAAAAATCCTAAATAAGTGTATTGATCCGTGTTAAGACCTGAAGCTGCAAGACAGGTTATTGCTGCATTTGCTCCGGGCAAAGCTATTACTTCAAATCCTTCAACAATTAATTTTTCTACTATGATAGATCCCGGATCTGAGATACAAGGCATACCGGCATCCGTAATTAAAGCAACATTCTGATTTGCTTCTAAAATAGATAATACTTTTTCGACGCGACTTTGTTCATTATGTTGATGGTAACTGATTAAGGGAGTATCTATCTCATATTCGGCAAGTAGAATACCCGAAGTACGGGTATCCTCAGCTAAGATTCGGTCAACTTGTTTCAGAACCTCGAGAGCCCGTAAAGTAATATCTTTTAGATTTCCGATCGGAACCGGCACTAAATACAATTTCCCTCTCAACATTTTCCCTCAACTAAATAAATTAAATGTAAAAAGAGAGAATCTCAATTCTCTCTTTTTAACCAAAATATTATAACTTAATAATAAATATTATTCTTCGTCAATAGCGCCAACCGGGCAAACCGCAGCACAAGCGCCACAGTCAATGCAAAGATCAGCATCAATTTCGTATTGAGAATCTCCTGCTGAAATGCATGATACCGGACATTCATCTACACAAGCACCACACATGATGCAAGCATCTGAAATTACATGAGCCATATAGTTATCCTCCTTACTCTAAACACGATTATATTCTACCAAACAAAATATTCGTGTTCAAGAAAATATCTAAAAATTAGACAAGACTAATTAATTGATCTCTGATGACTAGTTATAGAATTTTTAGTGAAAACCATCCAGTCGTCTGGCTTCTAATTCAGCCGCAACATCATTCCAAGTAATTCCTAAACTTTCAATTGCTACCGTCAAATGATAAAGAATATCAGCAGTTTCATGTATAACTCCTGCTTTATCTTTATCTTTAAGAGCTAAGACCAATTCGATAGTTTCTTCTCCTACTTTTCGAGCAATATAATCATCACCTTTATCCTGCAAATAATTTGTATAAGATGCAACAATAGGGTTATCGCGGCGATCAGCTACCATTTTAAATAAATTTTGTAAAATATTTTCTACCATTTTTTTCTCCATTTTTATCTAATATGTTTGATTGAATTCAATCGATCTTAATCTTGGGTACTCTTTCAGAAATACCACATAGAATTTCATAGGAAATTGTACCTGCCTGTTTTGCTAAATCATCCAGATCTCGATAGTTCCCTTGCTTATCGTTACCAAAGATCAAAACAGGATCCCCCACCTTCACGTCAGGTACATCTGTTAAATCTAGCATCGTGCGATCCATACATACTCTTCCGATTACCGGAACCTCAAGCCCATTGACCAGAAATGTTCCTTGATTAGAGAGATGTCTGTTTATGCCATCTGCATATCCTGCTTCAATTGTTCCAATCACTGTTTCTTTATCTGTTGTATAGGTCATGCCATAACCTACCGGATCATTTGCACTTGTTTTATGCATAGATGAAACTCTAGAAAACATGCTCATAACCGGTTTTAATTTCAGCTTATCTTTTATTTCTGAATTGGGACACCAACCATAGATTGATATACCAAGACGAACAAAATCCAGAGCTAACTCAGGAAAGAAAATAGCCGCTGAACTATTCGAACAATGTTTTATTCTGAAAGTAATGTTTTTTTCTTTAAGCTGTTCAATCATATTAAAAAAACGCTTAAACTGTGTCATAGTAAAATCTTTTTCAGGTTCATCAGCAACGGAAAAATGTGTAAAAATTCCTTCTACATCCCAATTAGGATTATCAAATATTTTAACAATAGAATTAACTGTTGCCACAGAGGTGTCTGCTCTACAGCCAAATCCAATTCGGTTCATCCCTGTATCAATTTTAAGATGAACTTTCAGCAAGTCAGACTCAATTTCATCAGACAGTGATTTGGTCAGCTTAGCAAGATCTTGCGCCAAAATAGCTGCATCATAATCTGAAGCTATGGTTTGAGTGATTTTATGTTCGATTAAATATTTAGCAAAGCCTTGATGATAAGGGCATAACAGCAAGATAGGAGCTGCTATCCTTGCTTGACGTAACTGAATTGCTTCTTCAAGAGTAGCTACAGCCAAATATTTGCAACCGGCAGCCAAGGCTTGCTCTGCTACCCAAGTTGCTCCGTGTCCGTACGCGTTAGCTTTTACAATAGCCATCATCTCTGTTCCATGAGACAATGCTTGATTGATCTGTCTAATGTTATGTTCGAGAGCTGATTGCGAGAGCTCACACCAAGTACGTACGGTATTAATATCCGAATGGTGGTTCTTCATTAAATTAAAACCTTATTCACATATTCAGAAGTAAAGGCTCGATTTAAAGCGGAATAATTTAAAGAAAAATCAACTTGATCTCCAATCTCCAGATCGCGATTATATTTTGTTATATCGAAAACTGAATAATCAAGTGTAGACTCGATATATTCAATACCCTTTTCCTGCGGTTTTATACCGGAAAAATCAATATCTTGGGCTCCAAGTGCTAAAATTATTCTTCTGATCAGTCCATGATCCGTAAATTCTAACTTTTCCCCTTTATAATTTGTTCCTATTTCTCCATCAGGCATTGAAGGTTTGCGCTGATTCTCTATAATCTCTCCACTTAGCTCAAAAATATCTTGGTGTAAATTACCGATTCTATGTCCGTATGAAGTCTCACGACCAAAGAGCCAGGCTTCACTAAGGATTAAATGATTTATCTCTAAAGGAAATTCCTCAGAATCCAATAAACCAATAGTTCCTGAATTTCCTCCGGTAACAAATTCTAATTCAATCCCAAATCTTGCTTCAACATGTTTTATCAGTTCTCTAAATTCCTGAATTTTCTCAAGCGTGGTGATCACTCCGGCAAAAGTATTTAAGCTTATGCTAATACCTACCAATTTAACACCTCGCAAATTTAGAATCTGATGAACCGTAGCTAACAAATCTTCCGGCAAAATTCCTGCCCCTAAGTCTCCTAACTCAACCTGAAGAATTACACCATGCGTTTTATTCTCAACCACGGCTGCATCAGAAAGTGCAAAAATTGTTTCTAACTCAGAATTAAGAGAGATATCTACTTTATTTACAATTCCTCTTGCTTCAGAAATCATCGGCACTCTGGTTAGAAGTGTAGACTCTGCATATGGCTTAACTTTAAGTAAGTTTTTTAAACGTGAATCTGCAAAGTTTCTTACACCGGTCTCGGCCATCAGCTTGATTAAAGGCTCAAAAGCACATATGCCTTGAGTGGCATAATGTGCTTTGAGATTATGTTCAGTTAATAAAGATTGAATTTCTTCAAGATTATATTTTAGTTTTTTACTATCAATTGTGATACACGGTAAAGACCTAATATATCCCTTGCCTAGCATTGTTACCACCTTATTATTGTTGATTGTTTTGATTTGTCTTTTGATTGATATTCTGATCTTGATACATGTCGGAATAAGTCATTTGACCTGGATCAACACCTTCATTACTTGCTATTATACCTTGTTCTTGTTCTTTCTTTAAGCGAGATTTTTTTCGTCTTTTGTAAATAAAAACTATCAAGAGCACAATTAATAAAATAGGTATTATTACCGGCAATGAGACTAAGATAGCGATTGCCAACCATTGAAGGGCGGAAACCATTGAACTCAAGATTGAATTCCAACCACTATTTACCCAATATTTAAAATCATCCCAAGACATTGAGCTGAACTCAACTTCTCTTCTCCCGGATACAGGAGCCTGTTTTTGGAGAAATTCTATTGAAATATATGAATAATCAACTTGTGAATCCCATCTCTTAAGTGAACCTTTGAGCAATTCAATATCTTCAGTTATGCGATCAATTTCTCCTTGAATATGAATCATGTCTTCAATTTTTTTCGCATCGGCTAAGAATTCATAATATTTTTCTAAAGATTTTTCTGATGTTTCAAGACGGATCGTTGCATCGTAATATACATCTGTAATGTCCTCCGCAGAAATATTGACGTAATCAACAGTTTCCGCTTGATTAACCTCTTCGATGAATTGATCTAATTTATCAGCAGGAATCCCAAATTCTGCATAAATATTGAGTCTGGCATCAGTTTCACTGCGATTTAAATTAGTATTGAATCCGGCATGCTTTTCCACAAGTTTAAGCACATTTTCATAGCTGGCTTCTACATCATTGGAACGAATCTCAATGCTTCCATTTTTGATTAATTTTCTTTGCGAGGTTGAAGTCTCATCAGCACTTTTAGTTGTCTCAGTAGAATCATATGCCTCAGAACCATCATAATCATCTGAAGCCGATTCTTCTTTATAATCATATTGATAGTCCACATCACCCGGTGCTTCTACCATATCAGATTTTGAACCGCTACAGCTTGTAGCCATTAATGCAGTAATCAAGATCAGAATCAAGGTAATTGAAAATTTCTTAAATCTATTTCTCTTTGCTCTGGAATTAATTATATTAGGACATTTTTTCATGTCTTCTCCTCCGTTCGCGAATTTCTTTTTCTAAGATTAAATCTTTTACTTTCATCAACCTCGTCGTATTTGCTCTTTCATTTTCTTCCATTTTCATAGTAATTGAGCGGATTGTATCTTCCAAATCCGGTATCATACGATGTTCTAATGAATTTACTCTACGTCGGGTTTTGGCAATTTCTCCAGCCAATAATTGAATAGTCTTTTCAACTGTTGCTAATTCAATCATTACGGGTAAAGCTTTACGCAAAGCAAGAATTGCATGATCCAATTCGCCAGATACGCCGGTAAAACCATACGGAATATAAGTTTGTGAGCGGTCTCTTTCTCTGGCTCGTTCTCTTCGCTCATCTCGATCTTCCATCATTCTTTGATCATAGACAAAAAACTCCGGAACTTGAACACTCATCAGATTTTTTCTTCTGGATTGCAAGATTAAATTATCATATCCGGAAAAGAGAGCTGTTTCGATAACTTGTTCCGGCATTACAGCACGAGCTAAAACCATCTCTTGATTATATTGCTTGAGTAAATTTTCAACTTCTGCTCGTAATTCCTGATTATGTTTAACAGTTGAGATAAATTGCCGCATTAATTCATCGCGTTTATCTTTGAGCAGTTTATGTCCACGTCTGGCCACACTCAACTGCTCCCTCAGTCGCATTAATTCCATTCTATTCGGATTTACTCTCATTACTGCCATAGTAAGCTCCAATTAATAGCTGTTCTTTATATATTATACATAGTTTGTTTACAAATAGTTCATGTTTAACAAAACTTAATTGATATTTTAATGATTCTTAATTAATAAAGAACATTTAATTCATTTCAGTTCTATAACGTTCATAGATTTCATGACGATAGTAACGATCAATATATTTTTCATCTATTCTGGTCAGTTCATTCTTAGGTAAAATAGATAGAAGATCCCAACCTAATTCTAACGTTTCCTCAATACTGCGATTTGTTTCGAAGCTCTGTGAAATGTAGTTATTTTCAAATTCATCAGAAAATCTGGCATAAATTCTATCCATGTCGCTTAGGGCTTCTGCACCTAAAATAATCTCCAGCTCTTTCGCTTCCTTGCCTCTGGAATAAGCAGCAAATAACTGATTCATCGTGTCAGCATGATCTGATCTGGTTCTTCCCTCACCGATTGCTTCATCTTTTAATCTTGATAATGAAGGTAAAACATCAATCGGAGGTTGAATAGCCTTGTTATGCAAATCACGATCCAAAATAATTTGACCCTCTGTGATATAACCGGTTAAATCCGGAATCGGATGTGTTTTGTCATCATCCGGCATGGTCAGAATCGGCATTAAAGTAATTGATCCATTTTTACCTTTCAATCTTCCGGCTCGTTCATATGTCTGAGCCAAGTCGGTATATAAGTATCCCGGATAACCTCTACGACCCGGTACTTCTTTTTTAGCAGCTGAAACTTCACGCAAAGCTTCAGCATAATAAGTAATATCAGTCAGAATAACTAAAACATGCATGTTGAGTTCAAATGCCAGATATTCGGCAGTTGTCAAAGCAACTCTGGGAGTGGCTATTCTTTCAATTGCGGGATCATTAGCCAGATTAATAAACATAACCGATCTGGAGATTGCACCGGTTTCCTGTAAATCCTCGATAAAGAAATTGGCATCTTCAAATGTAATACCCATTGCAGCAAAAACCACGGCAAATTTCTCTGAGTTATCAAGTACTTTAGCTTGTCTGGCTATTTGAGAGGCCAGATTATTGTGAGGCAGTCCGGAACCCGAAAAAATTGGCAACTTCTGTCCGCGAACCAAAGTATTGAGTCCGTCAATCGCTGAGACTCCGGTCTGAATAAATTCATCCGGGTATTCTCTGGCTGCAGGATTCATCGGTAAACCATTAGTATCCATCGTTGCAACAGGAATGATATCAGGACCGCCATCAATCGGAGAACCCAAACCATCAAAAACACGTCCCAACATATCAGGCGAAACCGGTAATTCCATACTATGACCAAGAAAGCGAACTTTGCTTTGCTCAACGTTGATTCCAAGAGAACTCTCAAACAGTTGCACCAAAGCATCACTTCCATTAACTTCCAAAACTTGACAACGCCGTATCTCACCATTAGGCAAGATAATTTCACCCAGTTCATCATATGCAACATTTTCCACATTTTGAACCAACATTAAAGGGCCGGCAATTTCTTCAATTGTGCGATATTCTTTAATCATTATTACTTAAACCTCCCTTGGAACACATGCCGAAATTTCTGTATGTATACGTTCCAAAAAGTCATCATAGCTCTGTTTGACATCATCTTCCGGAATATATTTCATTCTGGCCAGATCATCTCTGATTGGTAATGAAATAAGTCTCTGATAATCTGCATTTCTTGCAATCGCATCAATCGCCTCATAATAATAATTCATCAAACAATTCAGCATGTAGAACTGTTTAGCCAAAGAAGTGTAAGTATCAATATCATGAAATGAATTTTGATGTAAAAAGTCTTCTCGAATCGAACGTGCAGCTTCAAGTTTAAGCCGATCAGTAAAAGATAAAGAATCATGTCCTACCAAACGCACTATTTCTTGCAATTCTGATTCTTCTTGAAGCAGTGCAATTGCGTCTTTACGTAATTTCGACCAATCAGCTGAGATATTCTCATTCATCCACAGATCTATTTTCTCTGAATAAAGAGAATAACTGGATAACCAATTAATAGCAGGAAAATGTCTCTGATAAGCTAAAGCAGAATCTAAACTCCAAAAAACTTGAACAATTCGTAAAGTTGATTGCGCAACCGGATCAGATAAGTCTCCACCGGGAGGCGATACAGCACCTATAGCAGTTAAGACACCTGTTCGATCGTCGCTGCCGAGGCATTTAACCATTCCGGCACGCTCATAGAACTGGGCAAGTCTTGAACCAAGATAAGCTGGATATCCCTCTTCACCCGGCATCTCCTCAAGTCGGCCCGACATTTCTCGCAATGCTTCTGCCCAACGTGAAGTTGAATCAGCCATAATTGATACAGAATAACCCATATCTCTAAAATATTCTGCTATGGTTATACCTGTATAGATAGAAGCTTCTCGTGCTGCAACCGGCATATCGGAGGTATTCGCAATCAGGATTGTTCTTTCCATCAGCGGTCGGCCTGAATTAGGATCATCCAGTTCCGGAAATTCATTCAAAACATCTGTCATTTCATTGCCGCGTTCACCACAACCGATATAAACAACCACATCTGCGGATGCCCACTTTGCTAACTGATGTTGAATTACAGTTTTTCCGCTACCGAAAGGTCCGGGAACTGAAGCTGTGCCACCTTTAGCTACAGGAAAAAACGTATCGATTGAACGTTGTCCGGTAATCAACGGCTCATTCGGTGAGTATTTCGATTGATACGGTCTGCCGATACGAACCGGCCATCTTTGCATCATAGAAATTTCATGGGTATTGCCTTTTTCATCTGTAATCACCGCAATTGGATCTTCAATTGTAAAAAGACCGGATTTTATTTCTTTGATCGTACCGGAAATCTTCGGAGGTACCATAATCAAATGTTTTAAAATTGCTGTTTCCTTAACTTCGCCCAGAATATCGCCTGCAACGACTTGAGTGCCTTCTGCAACTTTAGCCTTAAAGTTCCAAGTCTTGGTTCGATCAAGTGCCTTGACACTAGCACCTCGTTTGATGTTGGATCCTTCAATCCTAACCAATTCTTCTAGCGGTCTTTGAATTCCGTCAAAAATCTGGCCGATTAATCCCGGTCCTAATTCAACAGAAAGAGGTTCATTTTCTGAAAATACCATTTCACCAGGTTTGAGCCCCGCAGTTTCTTCATACACCTGAATTGATGCTTGATCTCCGTGCATTTCAATAATTTCACCAATTAAGTTTTTATCTGAAACACGCACAATATCATACATATTTGCATCACGCATACCTTCGGCCACTACGAGCGGACCGGATATTTTGGTTACTCGACCTTGTTTTTTCGTCATAAATTATTAAACCTCATTTATCTTTATGTTAATTATTCTCCGGATTCAAGAAGTCAATTCCAACAGCCCTTTTGACCAATTCTTGCAAACTTTTCATAGCAAAATCCGTATCACTTCTACTTGAAGGAATTAAGATCACTGCAGGCTGAATCTTTTCAACATAATTTTCAATAATATTTTTATTTTTTTCTGCTAAATCTTCGGTTATAAAAATTACACCATAATTCTTTTTGGCTAGCTCTTCTAGTTTACTAAAAGCCTCAACAGGATTATCAGTAACTATTACATTCATACCCAATCCTCTAAAACCGAGCACGCTGTCTATATCTCCAATAACTGCAACTTTAACTAATTTCATTATTATCTCCCTAGATAGCTAGGTCTGACCATAGAACAATACCTATCCTCAGATATTAAATGCAAAAGACAAGCCCTTGCCAATTTAATATTTGTACGTTCAATTTCTCTGATCAGATAATAGCTTGCAGTCTTTTCAATTCCTGAAGAAAAATACCTGACCTTATGGATCAGGTCAATCAAATGTTGATCCGAGATCTGCGAGAATAATGATGCTCTGCCTTGTTCATGATACGTATTAATAAACTCAACAAATTCACCTAGATTTAGTAATTCAAGTTCTCGAGCCAATTCAGATTCACTCATATTATAGTAAACTAACCATTCTTCAGGTTTGACAGTTCCCTGATTAATAATTGATCGAATAAAGAACTCTGCCGTTAAATGTAAATTCTTACAACGAAACAAAATTTCTAAATTAATAAAATCAGCCTTTAATAGATAATATTCCAGAAGCCATTCGGAATCTATAAGTTTCAGCTGTTCGATCAACTCTTGCCACATTAACTTATCAACCACCAAATCGACCATGCTCATATCATAAGAGTCCAGATATTCTTGTTCACTCTTTTTGATGGCGTTTGACATCCAGTCCGGTAATTCAGTTAAACCGGAGTTGCGTACAGCTTCTAGTATTAATCGGGGTTCCGTCAGATAAGGTCCTAAGAGTAGATGTTCAATAGTTTTTAAGGATATCTTATGATCAGCTGACAAAGTTGAACGTAATACAACTTTCAGATTGTGACCTTCATTAAATAACAAGAAAATTTTCAGTAAATCGTAATCAGGAATTATAGAAAACAATAATTCAATATCCTCATACTTAGAATTAATCAGTGCTTGATCAACACTTTCACCTTGATAATTTGCTTCTCGTATGATGTTTAACAATTGTTCTTCCGAATTTGCCTGAAACAATTGTTGTAATTGATTTGTATCAAAATACTTATTTTCACGGCCGGCTAATAAACCGTATGCATATAACCACGATCCGGTTCCCTGTCGTTCAATATTTAATCTATAAAGCAATTTTTGATTCATCATTATTCTTCAGCGGAGAATAGGATCTCAGACACAATAACCGATAACTCCGGTCTGTTATCCCTAATTATTAAATCAAGACTTAAATTATTTTCAATCCTCTCATGCTCAATTATTATGCCTCCGGAAATATCAACAACTTCACCGGCGCTAAAATCCGTTCCTAATCTAGTGAGAAGCTGTGGCAACAGACTTTGTTCTGATCGGTTAAGACTAATTGTCCCCGCTTTAATATTCCTCTTGTCAATTAGTTTGATATAGAAGTCAACTTTTTCTTGATCGGATAAAGAACCAAATTTTTTCAAAGCTAAATCAATTACTTCTGAAATCAGCTGCTGCCTTTGCACCAATCTTTTCTGTCTGCTTCTTGTTTCAATCAAGCTTTCTGTTTTGATTGCGATAGACTCTTTCTCGGTAGCTATTTCATCTTCTGCTAAAAGCTTGATCTTCTCTATTTGAGCATCATTTTCTGATCTGCTCTGAGCTATTTTCAGATCAGCTTTCATCAGTATTTGGTCAGCTTGATCCTGGGCTTCAGATAAGATGACATCAATTATTTTATTAATCTTATCCATAAGTTCTCCGAATTATCCCAAGCTGAAAATAGCTAATACAGAAGCGAGCAATGCAAAAATTGCATATGTCTCAACAACAACTGCTAAAACAATTACTCTGGCATGTTGATCATTACGTTTTGCTACTAAAGCAATACCTGTTTCACAAACCTTCGCTTGATCCAATGCTGAAAGATAACCCACAATAGCGATTGGCAATGCTGCCGCTACCCATAGTAAGCCCTGAGCCCAACTAATTTCAGCTGTAAAACCCGACTCCATTATTCCGGAACGAGTTAAAATTAAGAAAAATGTCAACAAACCGTAAATACCTTGTGTACCGGGTAGTGCTTGTAAGATCAATGCTCTACCAAAGAGATCCGGTTGTTCGGATAATACACCGTTAACCGCTTGACCCAATCGCGAAACAGCTTTCGCAGAACCTAGTCCGGGTAGAAAAGCGGCAAATGCTGCTCCTAACAATGTAAAAATCGGTCCGAGATTGCTTAAAAATTCCATGATAACCTCCAAATTAATCTTAAATGAATAATTAATTTATTTAAAAAACATTATTTTCTTCTTGCTGATTAATGTTTTCTTTTTTTAATTTAATACGTTTAGTCTGATAACTGAAAGGCTTAAAAAACCTTCCGCCACCTTCAAAGAACTGGCCAAAAAACTCAACATACTGCAAACGGCTCGAATGAACATATGCGGAAAGACCTGATAGTGCAAGATTCAACATATGTCCACCCATCAAGATCAGAATTGCAAAGATCCAACCGATCACTCCACCGGAAACCATTACTGCTAAAAAATTAACAACTGTTGCAATAACACTTGTTGCTAGAACTAATGCCAATACTCTCGTGTAAGATAAGATATCTCCTAAGTAATTGATAACTCCGTAGAGACCTCCCACACCTGAAATAAGTCTGGAAAAAATATTTTTCTTATCTCGACCTGCAAACAATAAGACTATCACGCCTCCTCCGAGGGCAAACCATTTACCTAACTCAGAAACATTGAAGGAAGTAATATTTAATGAAGATCCTCCAACCATCATGCCTAGGCCGATAATAATAAAAAACCAAGGTATGATATCGAAAATTATATTCGATATTCTGCCATACTTAACTTCATTGATCATTCTCATTATCATACCACCGAAGAGATGAATCACACCGAAAATCATACTCCAAATCAACAGTTTTTGTGGTTCATCCATCGGATTAAACCAGAGATAAGGAAAAGATATTCTCTTATCACTTAATAAAGTGAGCATATCTCCAAAAAAGCCACCGAACACAAAGCCCCAAATTGTAGATGAGATACCACTTAAGAAAAGCATTCTAACTAATTTCCCACTTTCCGTAGTTGCATCTATTTTTCTTTTCCACAATAAAAATGCACAAGCTAGAGTTAAGAGTAAACCATATCCCACATCACTTAACATCATACCGAAAAATAAAAATGTGAATGGAGCTAAACCCGGAGTCGGATCGATTTCTTGCGTATTGGGAGCACCGAACATCTCTAGTATAGTTTGATAAGCTCCAGAAAAAGGATTGTTTTTTAACATGATCGGATAGTCATCTTGAGTTGTCAGTTCTTGAATTTCAACTAACGCGGAATAATTCGACTCTATCTGCCTAACAACATCTGCTGATGTCTCTCTCGGCAAAAAGCCTTGCAAACTAAATGTATACAAAGTATTTTGGGGTATTTTATTGGCGGCATAGTAATCTAGGAGAACTGAATAATAATCCGATAATATATAAAAGTCCAACCGATTCTTAGCAATTTCTTTTAGCTCTTGCTCAAGTTCCAAAAAATAGCTGTCAATTCTTTCTAATTGAGCTGTATTTGCTTGATAAATCCGATTGGGCTTACCTTGTCTTTTGATAGGTAAAGCATTAAAGTCATATCGTTTTAATAAATTATCAACCTCTAGTTGATCTTCTTTCAAAGCAATAATTGCCGTCAAGTAATAGCGATCACCTTCAAAAAGATCCAAGATGACAGTTTGAGCTAGGGATAGTTCAACTAATTCATCTTCCAATTGCTTGAGAGCAGATTTTTCTAATTGTCCTAAAAAAATCACTGTACGTTCAGTTGAAGTTTGGGCGAGATTAATATCTACATCGTACCAATCTTGTAGAATATCTTGTTCACGTTGTATCTGCTCACGTTCTGCCGCTAGATCAGATTCTCTGTCTTCGATAACTTGAACCTGTTCCAGTTTTGACAGAATAGCTTTCTCGCGCTTCTTGATTGCTAATAAATCTTGAATAGAAATTCTTAAATCGGCAGGCTCTATTGAAATGTTAGGATATTTATTATCTAATTTGATGATTACAGATTCCAGGTTTGCCTGTTTCTGTCTGATCAACAACTCCTGTTCGGAAATTGTCTGTTGTTCCTTTTCATCAACCAAGAGATATTCCCGGTCCAGTGAAGATTTTGAATTTGGCTCGACGACATCATCCTCTGTTGCTAAGGACGCGGTTAATCCGGTATCGATCAACTCAACAACACCCTCGGCTTGCAGTAACTGCATTATGGATTGTTTGTCGCTCTGCAGTCCCAAAATCTTAATTTTATCCATTTCAAGAATTGCCAAGGAGATCCACTATCCTCTCTAATACTAGATCAGCAGCCTCTTCACGTAGCTGATTACTAATTTCAGGCGGTGTAAGCTCAGCAAGGCTCTTCGCTAAATCTTGTTCAGATTGATCCTCTGCTGCAGATTTTTCGAATCGAATTTTCTGATCATATTCAGTGCGAGCTAATTCAAGCTTGTTATCAAGTTCACGTTTATTGTGTTCGAGTTTACTTTTAGCATTTTTTTCCGCTTGCTCAATTATTTTTTGAGCTTGCAATTCTGCATCTTTTATTTGTTGAACAAAGTCTGTGCTCACATCAACCTCCATAACTTAGAAAGTTTACAAAAATATAATAACACATCAGGAATTTAATTAAAAAAGGTAGAGTAGATTTTTTTCTACTCTACCTTTATAGAACACCTGCTAATTATTTCTAAGCAAGTTATACTTGATCTTTTATTAGTTCAATTCACTGATTACAATTTGGTCATCCTTGGCATCGATCAAAGCAGTTTCACCTTCTTCAACCACTTCATCCAACATAGCTTCAGAGAATTTATCCTCTACTGCAGATTGGATTAACCTACGCAAAGGTCTTGCCCCGTATTGAGGCTCATATCCGTGTTTAACTAACCAGCTTTTAGCTGAATCAGTAACCTCGATTTTAATTCCGATATCGGCAATTCTTTTCTCGAGTTGCCCCAACATGATTTCAACAATTTCCAATAATGCATCTTTGGATAACATTTTGAAGAAAATCATCTCATCAATTCTATTCAAGAATTCCGGAGCAAATGTTTTCTTAACTTCTTCTAAGATTAACTCTTTAGCTTCTTCAAAGCTTCTACCACCATAAAGATTTTGATCAATTTCTTCAAGATTATTCTCAGACTCAGTCGGATGACTAAAACCTATCTTACCTCCACTTGCAGAAGTTAAGATACGAGCTCCAATATTTGAAGTCATGATTATTATCGTATTTTTGAAATCAACGGTTCTGCCTTGGCCATCAGTTAATCTACCATCCTCCAAAACTTGGAGTAAGACATTGAATACATCCGGATGAGCTTTTTCGATTTCATCAAAAAGAACGACAGAATAAGGTCTGCGCCGCACTTTCTCTGTCAGCTGCCCGCCTTCTTCATAGCCCACATAGCCTGGTGGCGAACCAATCAGCTTGGATACATCAAATTTCTCCATGAACTCAGACATATCAATCCGAATCATCGCGTTTTCATCACCAAACATGACTTCGGCCAAAGCACGCGCCAGTTCGGTTTTACCGACGCCTGTTGTCCCCAGGAAAATGAATGAACCTGTTGGACGTTTGGGGTCCTTCAAGCCCAACCTGCCGCGACGAATCGCCCTTGCGACAGCATGAACCGCTTCCTCCTGGCCAATGACTCGTTTTGTGATCTCATCTTCCAGACGGCGCAGGCGCTCATGGTCGCTTTCAGTCAGTTTGCGTACCGGGATGCCTGTCCAGCTGGCGACAATATCAGCGATGGCATCGCCAGACAATGATTTTGTTTCTTCATTCTGCTGCCAGTCAGCCCGTACTTTTTCCAGCTGTTGCTGCAGTTCGCGTTCCTGACGATGCAGTTCAGCCGCTTCTTCGAAACGTTCTTCATCAGCGGCTTTTTTCTTGCGCATGGCCAGCTCATCGAGCTGCTGCTGCATGTCACGGACACGATTGGGTTCGCTGGTGTGCGACAGACGCAGTTTGGATGCAGCCTCATCAATCAGGTCAATGGCTTTGTCCGGCAGAAAACGATCTGAAATGTAACGCGTCGAGAGATGGACGGCCGTCTCAATCGCATCATCCGTGATATGGACCTTGTGATGGGCCTCATATTTCGCGCGTAGTCCTTTCAGAATCAGGACGGCTTCTTCAGGTGATGGCTCACCGACATTCACAGGCTGAAAGCGGCGCTCCAATGCTGCATCTTTTTCAATGTGTTTACGGTATTCCTCCAGTGTTGTCGCGCCGACGATCTGCAGGTCACCTCGCGTCATCAGGGGTTTAATGATATTAGCGGCATCCATAGCGCCTTCTGCTGCACCGGCGCCGATAATCGTGTGCAGTTCATCGATGAACAACACCACATTACCTGACTTGACAGCCTCATCAAGGCCTTTTTTCATCCTTTCCTCAAACTCACCACGATATTTTGACCCGGCCAGCATACCAGCCATATCAAGAGAAACCAGCCGTTTGCCACGCAACGGCTCAGGAACAGTATCCGCTACAATTTTCTGTGCCAACCCTTCTGCGATGGCGGTCTTGCCAACACCAGGCTCTCCGATCAAGCAGGGGTTGTTTTTTGTGCGACGGCAGAGAATCTGCATGACACGGTTGATTTCCTCTTCCCGCCCAATAATGGGATCAAAACGCTGTTCCTTCGCCATCTGTGTCAAATCGCGTCCGAAACGGTCCAGGGTTGGTGTTCCAGACTGGCTGGCCTGGCCGGGCTGACCTGCCTGGCCGCCACGTTCATTGAGGCTGCGGTTGATTTCAGCTATTTCCGGATCCTGGTTTGCTGAAGTGTCGTCTGCAGATCCAGTTGATGCCTGCTGAGCGCTGCCTGCCATTTGATTGTACAAAGTCCGCGGGTCGATCCCGGCAGCACGCATGATACGCAAGGCAACGCTGTCCCCTTCACGGATCAGGCCAAGCAACAGGTGTTCGGGATCGATAACGTCCAGTTGTCTCATCCTGGCCTCATAAGCCGCAAGTTCAACAACACGTCTGGTCCGCGGTGTAAACATTTTCATGACTTTATCCGGGTCAGGTGCGCTGTCCGGCTCCTGACCGGCCGGCTGTTGTGAATTCATCTGGGCGATCGCATTGCGAACCGTATCCAGATCCAGGCCGGACGCCTGCAGCAACTGGCAGGCAAGGCCGTTGTTCTCTGCCATGATCCCGGCCAGCAGATGTTCTGTGCCGATATAGTTCAAGTTGTGTGAGCGGGCTATCTGGTAGGCGACACCTACCACACCACTGCTTCTTTCAGAAAACCGCATCATCATTGTCTGTTCCTCCTAAGTTCCTTCCGATGGTTTATTCATCATATTTTTATCTTGTTGCTTTTACCTGGTCATCCTGCCTTCTACACGTGTTTCAGGTGTGTTCCAGCAGACCTCGGATGACCTTTGCCCTTGCTTGGTCACGTTCCTCTGAAGACATGGCCTGGCCATGGGCTTTTTGTATGCTGGCCGGGCCGATTGCTGCGTACAGCCGGTTAATATCTGTTTCCTGAAGGCCGCTCAGAAGGCCCAGCGCCAGACCAAGGCGCAGATCCGACAGCAGGCCGGCCGCTTCTTCATTGCTGATCAGGCGAGCTGACTTGAGGACGCCAAAGGCACGCATGATTTTGTCTTCCAGAACGATTGGCTGCCGCCGATAAACTTCACGCCTGATATCGCGTTCCTGTTCGATCAGCTGTTGCAGCATGCGCTTGAGATCATTGATCAGATCTTCTTCGGATATCCCCAGCGTCAGCTGGTTGCTGATCTGAAAAAGGTTGCCCTGGCTCTTGCTGTGCTCTCCATAATGGCCCCTGACGGTGAACCCCAGTTTGATCAAGCCATCAATTGTGTTTTTTATTTTTCCGGTCATGGTCAACGCGGGCAGATGCGCCATAACCGATGCCCGCATGCCCGTACCAGTATTTGTGGGGCAGGCTGTCAGAAACCCGTATTTATCACTGTAGGCAAGGGACAGTGTCTGTTCCAGCACCAAGGCTGCCTGCGCGGCAGCTTCGTATGCCTGCTCCAGTCGCAATCCGGCCTGCATGGACTGTATTCGGATGTGGTCTTCTTCATTGATCATGATGGATACCGTTTCATCGCGGCTGATGATCGCTTTATGGTTTTGACCGGCCGAAGCCAGATCCTCACTGATCAAGCGCTTCTCAGCCAGAGCAAGGCCATCTTCACGACTGAGGGTATCCAGATCAACCAGCAGGTAATGCCGTTTTCTTTCAGCATCGTCGAGATAAAAGGCCTGAACAATCTCTTCTGCCGCCTGGCGCGACTGTTGGATGTCCATACGGTGTGGGAAAGGATATCGGCTTAGGTTTCTGGCCAGCCGGACACGACTGCTGATGATCACATCACTGTCCGGTCCTGCTTCTATGTACCAGCTCATTTCTTTTCCCCTCCTTCGTTTTTGTCATGCTCAGCCAACGCTTTTTCTGCGGCTTTGATCTCATCCCTGATGCGTGCAGCCTGCTCGTAGGCTTCTTCCGCAACCGCCAGCTGCAATGCTTTCTTCAAATCCTGTATTCTGGCATGCATCAGCGCAGTTTCATTTTGTGCCGGAGTCACGCCTGTTTTATGCCCGATGTGGTGTGTGCCACCCTGAACACGCCGGAAAACAGGGTCCAGTTGTTCTGCAAAGGCTTCGTAGCAGTGGCTGCAGCCGAATAGTCCGGTGCGGCGAAAATCATCAAAGGACTGCCCACAGACTTGGCATGTCGGGTTCTGGTTTACCGAAGGTCCAAAGGCTGGAATGCCTCCGGTCACGTTGAAAACACTGCCACCTCCCAGGCTGCCACCGAGAAGTCCGGATCCAATAAGGTTGCCAATCGTACCAAAATAGTCTGAAACATGGTGCCCTATGCCCAGTTCTCGCGCGCATGCGTCGCAAAGGTGATGAGCGGTTGTTTTTCCCTGGCGTGTTTGTGTCAGGTGAATCGTTGCCTCCTGCTTCTGGCATCTCTCACATAACATGAAAAGTCCCCCTTACTTGACGATCAGACTGATCAGCATATTCTTAAAAATCATCATTCGCGTACGATCCCGCCGGTCAATATCGACTTCATTCAGGGAGCGATCAGATACCGCAGCCAGCAGCAAACGGGCTTCCCTGTCAACAATGATGTCATAATCAATAAAGTTGCGCACCAGGACATCAGCCTGATGCTGCGACAGCGAATCCCCAATCGCATTCAAAGCATGCATCAGATAACGCGTTGGGGTCGCCAGATCCACCCGGCGGATCCGTATCCAGCCACCACCGCCACGTCTGCTTTCAACCATGTAACCCTGGTTGTTGGTAAAACGGGTTGACAGGACATAGGTGATCTGAGACGGCACACAATTGACGCGGTCAGCCAGTTCACTGCGTGTAATTTCAATCAAGCCGTTGTTTTGCTCGATCATCTGCTTGATGATGTCTTCAACCAGATCACTGATTCGTGCCATACGTTCCTCCAGTCTAGAATTGTATCTCTATAAGTGACAAAGGTACGCGTTGATCGTTTAGATTTGATCAGGCGATTGACTTTGACTATCTTTGACTATGTAAATATTATACGCGATTTTCCCGTCCTGTCAAGATGCACGCTTAAGTTGGGGTGTGGTATAATAATCATCCAAAGCAGTGCCCGGTTTCCGGCGGACCCGCAGCAAAATCGGCACATTCCTTGACCTATGATGGAGCAGTGTTCAGGTGGCACATGGAAAACAATCGAGAAAAAATGCGAAATGACAAGGAAAAGGCGGCGATTGAGGAAAGCCTTCCTGAAGCGGTGGATACCGAAGTAAGCGTCAAACCGCTGCTGCATCCGTTACTTTACGCGCTGCTGCTGGCTGTTCTGCTCGCCGGATTGACCTTGCTGGCTCTGGCAGCAGGAAACTGGTTGCAGACCCATGAAGCATCCCCTGACAACAGCAGCAAGATTTCTGACAACGGGCAAACACTGCCGGCAGCCGCGTATGAACGGAAGGAACGCCTATCTGTTGGTGTTAATGACCGTTTTGATCAGCTAAATCCAATCTATGCGACAGGTGATGGTGAAACAGATGTAGTCGCATTGATTTTCGAGGCACTGGCACGTATCAACGAAGAAGGTAAGCTTATTGGCCAGCTGGCCAGGGACTGGTCTTATACAGCAGAATCCAGCCTGTTGACCGTTCATCTGAGACAGGACCACACTTTTCGGGATGGCCGTGTCGTCACAGCAGATGATGTGGTTTATACATACAGCTGTTTGCTTTCCGACGCATATGACGGGCCTTACAAAGGACGATGGCCAAGCTTGCTGAAGGTTGAACCAGGCCCGGATGCCCATACTGTTTTTTTCCATTTCAATGAGCAGACCACCAGTCCGGATCTGCGTATGCTGACGGTCGGAATTCTTAAATCAGATTATTATCCCTATGAGCCAGACCGGGTGTTCGAATTAAGAGATGGCAACCTGCGCCCTGAAGGAAGCGGTGCCTTTTACCTACTTGAACAAACCGCCAACCGGGTTGTCCTTCAGTTGCGCCCCGGCTATGCCGGCCAGATTCATACTATTGACATCCACCAGGTTGCTTCTGATGCCAAATTCCGGCTGCTTCAGGAAGGACAACTGGATATTGTGCGAAACTTGTGGGATGAGCGGATGAAACTGCGTGCGCGCACACTGCCCTTTTATTCTTTTATTCCTTATGCGACAAGCGCGGATAGTTATTTCATGGTGAACCCTCTGCCAGACTCACAAAAAATAATCCAGCGGCCTTCACAACGGCTGGCGGTTCTCCTGACTGTAGCAGGGAAACCTTTGAGCCATCTGCAAAGCGCGGCTCTGACCGAGTTGGAAGAACAGCCGCTGCAGCTTTTCTATTTCCAAGGTGTTGACCGGGATGTCCGGTATAGCAATCAGGAAAATGCGAATAAGCTGGCATCGCGTTTGAGATCTGCCGGGCTTGAGGTCACGCTCAAGGCGACTGCGTGGCCGGAACTGGCAGACCGGGCAATGCACCATGATTACGATCTGCTCTTGCTGCCGGCGACCGCGAACAGCCGCCTTCCTGAACATTCTGTTCTGCTGGAGGACCAGGTACAACCAGAGGCTTCTGCCCTGGTGACCGCTTACCGCCAGGAAGTCCTGATTGTCTGCAATCGGCTGTCGCAAGTCACCATTAATCCATATGCCTATCCATTCGCGGCTTCCGTTGGCTCCTGGACTGATCGTGTTGAAAACATCCGGATCACAGAACCTGCTACACCCGAGGAGGAGAAATAATCATGAGCCATTTGTGTTTTTCACAGTTGTTGACTGGACGGACCGCTGTTGTACTGGATGGCGCGACTGGCACGCACCTGCAAGAAGCCGGCATGGCGCACGCGGGTTGTCCGGAGGCATGGGTTCTGGATCATCCAGATGTGCTGCGAAAGTTGCAGCTGGCATACATGCAGGCGGGCTCCGAGGTGATTTATGCTTTTACCTTTGGTGCCAACCGCTATAAACTGTCCCAGACAAAATTTGCAGGTGCACAGGATCCTGCTGCAGTAATAGATATCAACCGGCGTTTATCAGAGATCTCAATACAGGTCCGCGACACATTCGAAAATCAGAATCCAGACAGGACCATCTATGTTGCTGGCGACCTGGCGCCTACCGGCCTTTTTCTTCAACCGGCAGGAGACCTCTCCTTCAACGATCTGGTTGATGCCTACCGCCAGCAGGTTTTAGGTCAGCTGGCGGCGGGCGTCGACCTGTTTGTCATTGAAACAATGATGGATCTGGCACAAACCCGGGCTGCTATTCTTGCGGTTCGCTCCTTATGTGACCATCCGATACTGGCCTCGATGACCGTCACGGAAAACGGCAGGACTTTATCAGGCAATCCGCCCCTTTCTTGTCTGTTGACCTGTGCGGGCATGGGTGTGGCAGCGTTCGGCCTGAACTGCTCATTCGGCCCGGAAAAACTGAACCAGCTTATTGTGCCGCTGTTGTCCGTCAGCACCATTCCCCTGTTTCTCAAGCCCAACGCCGGTCTGCCTCAGCTAGTGGAGGGACGAACTATTTTTCCAATGGATGCCGGGGCATTTGCCACCGCCATGAAACAGCCGCTGGTAGATGGGGTCCGCCTGATCGGCGGCTGCTGTGGCACAGGCCCTCAGCATATTGAAGCCCTCAGTCAACTGGTCCAGGGCATCCCGTTACCGGCTGGCAGCAGGCTGGATCAGAACAACTGGATCTGTTCCAGCAAAGCTTGTCTGAAATGGCAGCCCGAAGATAAAGTGCCCGTTGTATCACCGTCTGATGTAAGCACTCTGGTCGATGATGTTCTGGACATGGAAACCGTTTCAGCTCCGCTGATCATTGATTTCACTCATCTGCGAGACACCGATCAGCTGGCTGACGCACTGCAGGAGCTGCAGCTTATGACAGATGTTCCTTTAATATTCCGCTGCCATCAGGAGGAAATCGCAGACGCGGCTCTGCAGGCCTATCATGGTCGGGCAGGTTTGCTGACCAGCCTGGAACAGGCATCTTTCCGGGATCGGTACGGGGCATATGTCGTTTACTGCCCGGACGAAACAGCAGGTGCCCCCATGCAAGGATAAGCTAAAAACTTAGCAGCAGCGGGCCAGGCAAAAGGAGGTTGTCTCAATTTTTTATTGAGACAACCTCCTCGTTAAGCCGTTCACAGATCAAATCCGCTGGTCTGGTTATTGTTAAACTTCCAGCAGATCGTAGTTCTGTTCGACAACCGGCACGGCTGAGATGTTGCGGTACCGGGTCATCCCTGTACCGGCGGGAATCAGCTTGCCTATAATGACATTCTCTTTCAGTCCAATCAGCGGATCGATCTTTCCTTTAACAGCCGCGTCAGTCAAAACACGAGTGGTTTCCTGAAAAGACGCTGCCGACAGGAAAGAATCGGTAGCCAGCGAGGCTTTGGTGATACCCAGCAGTATCCGTTTACCACTTGCCGGCGTCAGGCCATTCTGCTGCACTCTGGCGTTTTCGGACTCGAAGTCAAACATATCAACCATGCTGCCGGTCAACAATTCGGTGTCTCCCGGATCATCAATACGAACTTTCCGCATCATCTGACGGGCGATGATCTCAATATGTTTGTCATTAATTTCAACGCCGTTGTTCTTGTAGACTTTAAGCACTTCTCTGATGATATACTGCTGTACACCGCGGATGCCTTTGATGCGCAGGATATCATGCGGGTTGACGGATCCATCAGTCAGCAGATCACCGGCTTCAATGGTATCTCCGGTACTGACGATCAAGGGTGCACTCAGCGGTATGCTGTAGGTGATGGCTTCGCCGTTACCCGCTGTTACCGAAATGTCACGCTTGCGTTTGCCTGTTTCTTCTACACGCACGACACCGTCCAGTTCAGAAATAATGGCCTGACCTTTTGGCTTACGTGCTTCAAACAGCTCCTCGACACGGGGCAGGCCCTGTGTGATATCATCGCCCGAAGCAATGCCGCCTGTATGGAAGGTACGCATGGTCAGCTGTGTTCCCGGCTCACCAATGGATTGTGCGGCCATGATGCCGACAGCTTCACCGATCACCGCAGGCTCACCTGTTGCCAGGTTGACACCGTAACAGCGTGCACAGACACCATGGGTGGCCCTGCAGGACAAGACAGTCCGGATGGGCACTTGTCTGACACCGGCCTGACCGATTTGCTCAGCCAGGACGCTTGTGATCAGATGATTTCGCGCTACCAGCACCGTGCCTGTCTCAGGATGCAGAATATCGCGCGCGGCATATCGGCCGGCGATACGGTCTTCCAAAGACTTCACGATGCGCCGTGATTTGCTGGATCCTCCCACCTGGACTTCACTGATCGCGATATATTCCTCGGTACCACAATCTTCTTCGCGTACGATAACATCCTGGGCGACGTCGACAAGACGCCGCGTCAAGTAGCCTGAGTCTGCTGTTTTGAGGGCAGTATCCGAAAGCGATTTGCGGGCACCATGGCTGGAGATGAAAAATTCCAGCACATTCATGCCTTCACGCAGATTGGACTTGATCGGGATTTCAATGGTTTTACCCGATGTATCGCTCATGTTGCCGCGCATACCCGCCAGCTGCTTGATCTGATTGATGTTACCACGGGCTCCAGACTGGGACATCATGTAGACAGAATTATACTTGCCCAGATTGTTTTTCAGGGCATCTGTGATGTCATCTGTCGTTTTACGCCAGATATCAACAACAGCACGGTAACGACCATCTTCATTCTGCAGACCACGCTGGAACTGGCGGTTGACATAGTCTACTTTCTCTTCTGCTTCAGCGATAAACCGCTTTTTGACATCGGGGACAATCATGTCAAAGATGCTGATGGACAATCCGCCAACTGTTGAGTAATGATAGCCAAGCATCTTGATCTTATCAAGAATGGCAGCCGTCTCGGACAGACCGTATTGTTGAATACAGCGCTCGATCACCTGGCCTATTTCTTTCTTGCCCACCAGGAAGTCGCATTCCAGTGCAAAGGCATTTTCTGGTAAGGTACGGTTAACAAAGCCCAGATTTTGAGGTATGACGGCATTGAAAATAAAACGGCCCAGTGTACTTTCGACAAGCGCGCTTTTCTTTTCTCCTTGCATTTGCCGCTGCATACGTACCTTAATACGATCGTGCAGATGCAGTTTATGGCCGTCATATGCCATAATCGCTTCTTCAACCGAGCTGTAGGCATGTGGAACGACGCTCTCGCCGTCACCCTCACCCTCCCTGTCCAGCGTGAGGTAATAAATACCCAGAACCATGTCCTGTGTCGGCACCGTTACCGGCTTGCCGTCTTGCGGTTTGAGCAGGTTATTGGCTGAAAGCATGAGGAAGCGGGCTTCAGCTTGGGCCTCAGCAGAAAGCGGAACATGAACCGCCATCTGATCGCCGTCAAAATCGGCGTTGTAAGCGGTACAGACCAAGGGGTGCAGTTTTATAGCCCGGCCTTCAACCAGCACGGGTTCAAATGCCTGTATACCCAGACGGTGCAAGGTTGGCGCGCGGTTCAGCAGAACAGGATGATCTTGAATGACTTCCTCCAAGGTGTCCCATACCAAGTCATTGGCCCTGTCCACCAGACGACGTGCGGTTTTTATGTTGTGGGCGTGTCCTGCTGCGACAATTTTCTTCATCACAAATGGCTTGAATAGCTCCAGCGCCATTTCTTTGGGCAGACCACACTGGTGCAGCCTTAGTTCCGGACCAACAACGATAACGGACCTTCCGGAGTAGTCAACGCGTTTCCCAAGCAAATTCTGCCTAAACCGGCCTTGCTTGCCTTTCAGCATATCAGACAACGATTTCAGAGCCCTGTTGCCTGCTCCGGTAACCGGACGGCCGCGACGACCGTTGTCGATCAGGGCATCCACTGCTTCTTGCAGCATGCGCTTTTCATTGCGCACGATAATTTCCGGAGCACCCAGCTGCAGCAGCTTGTTCAGGCGGTTGTTACGGTTTATGACACGGCGATACAGGTCATTCAAGTCAGAGGTTGCAAAACGGCCGCCATCCAGCTGAACCATCGGCCGCAGTTCGGGTGGAAGTACAGGCAATACATCCAGGATCATCCAGTCCGGTTTATTGCCCGACTTTTTAAAAGCTTCGACCACTTCGAGACGCTTGATGATACGAACTTTTTTCTGCCCGCTTGAAGAGCGGAACTCTTCTCTCAGCTCCTGCGCCATTTCGTTGATCTTAATGGCGCTAAGCAGTTCTTTGATCGCTTCCGCGCCCATCTTGGCTTTAAAACTGTTCTTCCCGTAAGCTTCGATCGCGTCACGGTATTCTTTCTCAGTGATCACCTGGCGCGGTGAAAAACTGGTCAGGCCTGGCTCAATGACAACATAAGAGGCAAAGTACAAGACTTTCTCCAAATTACGTGGTGACATGTCAAGGATCAAGCCCATGCGGCTGGGTATGCCACGGAAATACCAGATGTGGGAAACCGGTGCCGCCAGTTTTATGTGGCCGAGTCGCTCACGTCGCACCTTGGATTTTGTCACCTCAACGCCGCAACGGTCACAGACAATCCCTTTATATCTGATTTTCTTGTATTTCCCGCAATGACATTCCCAGTCTTTGGTCGGACCGAATATTTTTTCACAAAACAGGCCGTCCCGCTCTGGTTTCAGCGTACGGTAGTTAATTGTCTCCGGCTTCTTGACTTCACCGCGAGACCATTCCAGTATTTTTTCAGGAGAGGCAAGGCTGATACCGATTGCCTCAAAATGATTCATTTCAAACATGAGCGCAGTCTCCTTTTTTCTGATGACAGAGCTTCAACATATCAGCCAGACCCTTGGCTAACCCTGCTCCTCTTCATCATTGTAGGGGCCGTCCGCGTCTGCATCCGCAGATGCGTCCTCGTTGCCGGTTGCCTCTTCTTCCTCATCCAGATCGACATCTACGGAAATGCCACCATCTTCATCAAGGAGGCCCTCCGTGAATCCAGCCGCGGTCAAGTGGTCATCCACAACGCTGACACCCATCAGTTCATCAAGCTTGCTGCGGTCAATTTCCGGTACATCGTTCTCATCTTCTTCTTTAATGTCAACCAGCTCGTTTTTCTCCGAGAAGATACGTACATCAAGTGCCAGGCTCTGCAGTTCCTTGACAAGCACCTTGAAGGATTCCGGAACTCCGGCTTCAGGTACGCTCTCACCTTTGACGATCGCTTCATACGTCTTTGTCCGTCCGGATATATCATCTGACTTGACTGTAAGGATTTCCTGCAGCGTATAGCTGGCGCCATATGCCTCCAAAGCCCAGACTTCCATTTCACCGAAGCGCTGGCCGCCAAACTGGGCTTTACCGCCTAGGGGCTGCTGGGTTACGAGAGAGTACGGCCCAATGGAGCGCGCATGGATCTTGTCATCAACCAGATGAAGCAGTTTCATATAATACATCATGCCGACGGTGATTTTACTCTCGAAAGGCTCGCCGGTCCGTCCATCATAAAGAACCGTCTTGCCATCCGGCTCAATACCAGCCTTAGCAAAAGCATCTATGACATCATTTTCAGTCGCACCGTCAAAAACCGGTGTTGCGATTTTCCAACCGAGCAGAGCGGCAGCACGTCCCAGATGAACTTCCAGCAGCTGGCCGATGTTCATGCGGGAAGGAACGCCGAGCGGATTGAGAACGATATCCAAAGGGGTTCCGTCAGGCAGGAAAGGCATGTCTTCTTCTGGAAGTATCCTGGATATGACACCTTTATTGCCGTGGCGACCCGCCATTTTATCACCAACGGAAATTTTTCTTTTCTGGGCGATGTAGACACGCACCAGCATGTTCACTCCATGCTTGAGATCATCATCATTCTCGCGGGTAAACACTTTGACATCAACGACAATACCGCTTTCACCATGGGGTATACGTACTGAAGTATCCCGGACTTCACGGATTTTTTCACCGAAGATCGCCCTGTAAAGACGTTCTTCAGCTGTCAGTTCCGTTTCACCTTTAGGTGTCACCTTACCCACGATGATGTCACCGGCCTGTACTTCAGCGCCGATGCGGATGATGCCGTTTTCATCAAGATCACGTAACGCGTCATCGCCAACGTTGGGAATTTCTCGTGTTATCTCTTCAGGGCCCAGCTTGGTGTCACGTGCTTCACACTCGTATTCCTCTATATGGATCGATGTATAAACATCCTCGCGAACCAGTCGTTCATTGATCAGTACGGCGTCTTCGTAATTGTAGCCTTCCCACGTCATAAAACCGATAAGCACGTTGCGGCCCAGAGCCAGCTCTCCATCATCTGTCGAGGGACCGTCGGCGATAATATCGCCAGCTGTAATGGTTTCACCCTTTTTGACCAGAGGGCGCTGATTGATGCAGGTGCCCTGGTTGGATCGCTGATATTTGGTCAGGCGATAAGTGTCAAAGCCCATGGAACCGGTCTTGATTACAATCTTGTCAGCGCTGACAAACTCAACAATTCCATCCTGTTTGGCAACGACGCAGACACCTGAGTCTTTGGCCGCGTGGTATTCCATACCGGTACCGATAATCGGTGCCTCTGTTTTGATGAGTGGAACAGCCTGGCGCTGCATGTTGGATCCCATCAAAGCACGGTTGGCATCGTCGTTGCCCAGGAAGGGGATCAAGGCTGTCGCCACCGAAACCAGCTGTTTGGGCGAGACATCCATCAGGTCGACCTGCTCCGGCTCAACTTCCAGAAATTTATCCAGATAACGGCAAATAATACGTTTATCGAGAAAATGCCCAGCATCATCCAGCGGCTCATTAGCCTGGGCGATATAATAATAGTCTTCCTCATCAGCGGTCATGTAACGGACTTCAGCGGTAACAATGCCCTTTGTCTTGTCATAGACACGATAGGGCGTTTCGATAAAGCCGTAGCGATTAATGCGGGCATAGGTTGCCAGCGAGTTGATCAGGCCGATGTTCGGCCCTTCAGGTGTCTCAATCGGGCACATGCGTCCATAATGAGAGGAGTGGACGTCACGAACCTCAAAATTGGCACGTTCCCGCGACAAACCACCTGGACCCAGGGCTGAAAGGCGCCGTTTGTGCGTCAGCTCAGCAAGGGGGTTCGGCTGATCCATGAACTGGGACAGCTGGCTTGAGCCAAAGAACTCCTTGATGGCCGCGCTGACCGGCCGTGTATTGACAATCATCTGCGGTGTGGCAGCAGCCATATCACTGAGCGTGCCCATACGTTCACGCACCACACGTTCCATACGGGAGAATCCGACCCGGATCTGGTTCTGCAGTAATTCGCCAACAGAACGGATACGCCGGTTGCCCAGATGGTCAATATCATCTTTTTCACCAATACCGTATTCAAGGCCTATCAGATAGCTGACAGAAGCCACGATATCGTCAACAGTCAGATGCTTGGGCATCAGCTCATGTAAGCGCTCCATAATCTGCTTTTTTAATTCAGCAATCGGATCTTCCTGGGTTTTAGCCTCCATGATGATCGCGCGGAGTATGCCGGTCCTGGCCATTTCTGAGAGGCCAAGAACCGCCGGATCAAAATCACCGAGCTCATCCTGGCTGAAATAGCGAAGCAGGAACTGCCGGGCCTGCACCCGGTTGTTGCCGATGATTTTCAGCTTGTTTTCCAGCTGGTTGACAGTGGTTCCGACAATTTGAATCGGGTATACAGACACTTCGTTGATGCCTGCACTCTGGATTTGCCTGGCAATCTCATCTGTTATGATCTCATCAGCGCCAACCAGGATCTCTCCCAGGTCATCGACGACATTTTCTGCCGCTTTGTGCCCAACGAGTCGTGTGGCCAATGCCAGCTTTTTATTGATTTTATAGATGCCAACCCGGGCAAGGTCGTAACGTTTTGGATCAAAAAACATGTTGTTAAGCAAAGACTCGGCGCCTTCAACTGAGACAGGCTCTCCGGGACGAAGTTTCTTATATAATTCCTGAAGTCCTTCTTCCCTGTTACGGCATCCATCCTTGATCATGGTCTGGGTCAGGCTATTTTCTTCGCCGAAGGTCTCAATAAGCTGTTCATTCGTGCCAAAGCCTAGAGAACGCAGCAAAATAGTCAGATGAAATTTTCTTGTCCGGTCCACACGCACCCAGAGCAGGTCGTTGCTGTCCGTTTCGTATTCCAGCCAGGCCCCCCGGTTGGGGATGATCTGGGAGGTGTAAAGCTCTTTATCGGTTTTGTCCAGCATGATATCAAAATAGGCACCGGGGGAACGCACCAGCTGGCTGATGATAACGCGTTCGGCGCCATTGATGATGAAGGTCCCGGTGTCTGTCATAATTGGGAACTCACCAATATAAATATATTGATCTTTTATGATATCGTCCTTGCGATTGCGCAGTCTGACTTTTACCCGCAGAGGCGCGGCGAAGTTCGCATCACGCTCTTTGCACTCTTCAATAGAATAGGTTGGTGCCTGTACATCGAACTCTTTGTCGATGAAAGACAGCTCAATATCACCAGAATAATCTGTAATCGGTGATACATCGCGCAATACTTCCATCAGGCCTTCATCGAGAAACCATTGATAACTGTTTTTCTGAATCTCGATCAGATTGGGAATGTCAATTACCTCATTGATCTTGGAATAAGACATTCTTTCGGTTCTGCCCAATTGGACGGGACGCACCATTAATGATCACCTCACGCATGTTCCGGCATTGCCGTTGTTGGTCCGCTACGACAGTCTGACTTTGCGGTACAAACAAAGCAGGTTTGCCCGGTCTGCCGGTCAGCAAACTTGTACAGTACCGTCAGCAGGACAAACAGGTTCATTATGCACCTGAAATATTGACGACTCTCCTGCAAATGCTATAATTGATTTGAAAAGAGTCTTTCGCTGTCAAGTACTACAAGCGATATGCCTCCAGTTTATGACGCGTTATAAGATAATAACACTCGCAATGAAAGGTGTCAACGCAGATTGACATCTTTTTTTCGACAATAAATGAGCCGGACAGTCAGGTTGTTTAGGTTAACACGGATAAAAAACGGTCCGGCAAAGTTGCGTTGCCTTCAGCCGACAAAACGGAAGCCAAAGGAACGGATTGTATAGGGATTCTGTGTGCCGAGTTCTTCCAGATACTGCTGATAGGCTTCACTGTTCAGCAAATCCCTGGTACGGATTTTCCAGTCGACGCCGTTGGTGCCGACATAATACATAACATGAAAACCGAAGTCTGTCTGGACAATCCCGGTATCGCCTGTTTTGCGGGCCGGGTTGAAACACCAGTCCTCAAATTCCGTCACCATCTGCCCTTTGTAAACACCTTCATACAGGCCACCTTGTGCGGCATTGCCGTCTTCAGAGTTTTGTTTGGCAAGTTCCGCGAAGGCTTCCTCTGTTTGTTCACCGGCCTGGTAATCCGCCAGAATCTTTTCGGCTTTTTGTTTTGCCGCAGTAATCTGTTCTGTTGTCGCGGTCCCATTTCTGGCAACTGTCAGGATATGGCGAACATTAACCTGTTCAAATTCTCCTTTTGTGCGATTCAAAAACATAACAACATAGTAGCCGGATGTTGATTCAATGACGGCTTTGTCGCCGGTGGTCCGATCCGCCTCGAAAAGCCAGTCACGCACCTGGGAAGGTGAGATGTTACTGTAATATTTGCTGCGGTTCAGGCTTATGTCATCATCTCTGTAGGCTTCTTTATCAGCGTCAGCCGCATAGACAACGCTTTGACTGCGGAATGAAGCCTCATCGGTTATTTTGGTGAGCATATTGTCCGCCGCTTTACGAGATATTTCCATGGCTTTAGTCTTTTCAGCCTCTGTTGCCTCGGTCTTTATGTTTGCGGCATGATAGAATACGCGATAATCAATCAGGTCGTACTGCTCCGGTGTTTTATCATATGCCTTCTGCAGATCCTCATCAGTGTGGGTAAAGGCTGAAATTTTATCCTGGGCAAACAGATCCGCCAGAAGCATACGGTCAACACAACGGCGCAGCACCTTTTCATTCATGCCGGTTCCATAGGCTGCAGCAAGAAAATTATCTAAAGATTTACCCTCCTTGGTTGCGTTGGCTGCCATTCCGGAGATATAGTTTTCAACACTTTCAGATTCTTCAGCTGAAAGGCTCAAGCCTTTCAGGGCTGCCTGCTCAGCCAGCAGGACATCTTCCCGTAATTGCTGAATGGCTTGGTCTTTTATAAAATCTGCATTCGTCTTGAACCCTTCCATACCGCTGGGAGCATCGAGCGTAGCCTTGGTTTCCGGATTTGTCGGATCAAGACCATAGGAGGCCAGCTGCTGGTAATAATAATAATTGATGTCCACAGCACTGAGCGTATGGTCGCCGATGGCGACTGCTGCGAGTTCGCGATGAGGAAGGCCGCTTCGGACGATTGCCCATAAACTGGTGACCAACAGTGCGATGACAAGCACGATAATCGTGATCAGCCGGGTCAGCGGATTGGCTGTTCTGATCTGTTTTTTTCCGCCATCCTTGGATTTCATTTCGGCGAGCCTGGCTTTACGGGCCATGCGCTGCTCTTCAGATTTCCACTGGGCGGGTTTATTCTTGTTCTCGCTCATAACGGTTCCTTCCTTTATCTAAATCCTGTGAAATGCCGCATCGATATATTATACACGGACAAGGCGCTGCCGACAACGCTGCTCACGCATCATATCGTATTATTGTGACAGCAATATGGCGTTTTATTCAGTTTTCTGCCTCTTAGGTGCCTGGAAACCCAGTTCGGCTGCTTTTTTATAAAAACTGGTACTGCGCAAGCCGCTTTTGATGATGGCTTCACGGCCGCTGATCTGGCCTTGCGACCAGGCTTTGCAGATATCCCGGAAGCCCGGAGGTATTGCCACAGGGGGCCTGCCGATACGGCGCCCGCTGGCACGTGCTTTGCGAATACCGGCTTTCTTGCTATCTGACTGAAAAACGAAATCAAGTTGATTAAAAGCACATAATGTTCTTATCGTCGCTTTCCCTGCAGCGCTGCGACTGTCAAGCGCTTCTTCCAGCAGAACAATGTCAGAGGCTCTGCTCTGGATTCTTTCATAACAATCGAGAAAATCTTTCAGATTGCCGCAGAAGCGGTCAGCCGCTGCCACATAAACCACATCACCGGCTTCCAGCAGCGAAAGCAACCGCCTGCGCTGTTCCCTGCTCTTTTTGTCCTTATTATGCCTGTCAACAAAAATGCGTGTGAATGATCCGATCGTATCGAGCTGCATGGCCTGCCTGCTCATGTCATCATCATGTTCATCAAGTAAAATATAGCCATATCGCGGCATGTATGCGAAAGTCCCCCTCTTCTTGGCGTAAACAGCGCTTGTTCATACCCGTTGCCTGACCGTGTCACTTGCCATCGTCGTTTTCGATGTCGGCTTCAAGAACCGGCAGCACCTTGATTTCCACTTTGGAAATACGTTTTTCTTCCATGGCCAGCACCTTCAGTGTTATATGCTCATAGGTGACAACCGGCAGTTCGTGCGCTTCAGGAATGCGCCCAAGCAAGCTGATAACAAAGCCTCCAACTGTTTCAAAATCATCGTCTGGGAAATCAATACCAATAGCCATGCCGACCTCATCGAGATCAGCCAGACCGTCTATAATCCATGTCTGCTCATCTTTACGCAGAATCTCCTGCTCTTCTTCATCGTATTCATCCTGGATGTTGCCCACTATTTCCTCCAGTAAGTCTTCGATGGTAACAATACCAGCCGTCCCGCCGTACTCATCGATGGCAACCGCCATTTGCATCCGGTCCCGCTGCATTTCGCGGAATAGGGCATCGATATTCTTGGATTCCGGGACAAAATAGGGCGGGCGGATCATTTTGCGCAGGGAAAATGGCTCTTTAAGGCCTTCAGCAGCATGATAAAGCAGATCTTTGATGTGCAAAATGCCGACGATGTTATCGATGTTCTCGTCAAAGACAGGGATGCGCGTGTATTTTTCATGAACTGCGACAGACAGGACCTCAGCATAATCTGCTTCCACATTAAGCGAAACAATGTTCGTGCGATGTGTCATGATTTCTGAGACCTCTTTATCATTGAACTCGAAGATGTTGTTGATCATTTCTTTTTCGCCTTCATGAATACTGCCCGATTCCCGACCAACATCGACCATCATGCGGATCTCTTCTTCGGTCACCGTCCTGTCTGTCTGAGAAGGGTCAATGCCCAGCAGGCGCAAAATCAAATTTGTCGAGACTGTCAGCAGCACCACAAAAGGTTTCATGATCGTTCCAAGGCCGGTGATAATACCGGCGATGCCATTAGCCAGTTTTTCCGGATTATGCTGCGCTAGGCGCTTTGGCACCAGCTCTCCCAGTACCAGTGAAAAATAAGCCAGGATGACGGTGACAACAACCACACTGGCTGTGCGGACGATTGGCAAGTCAAGCCCAATCGCCCGGTAAAGGCGACCGGATAATTTGTCTGCTGCCAGCGCTGACGAAAGAAAACCGGCCAGCGTCACACCTACCTGTATGGTTGCCAGAAAACGACTGGGTTCATCAATCAGGCGCAGGAGTTTGCGGGCTACCTTATCACCCTCTTCAGCCAGCTTTCTGATTTTATTGTCATTCAAGGTAATGACAGCGATCTCAGTCGCTGCGAAGAAAGCGTTTACCATGATCAGCATGAAAAGGATAAGGAAATCAACAAATATCGGTGTGCTTGTGACAAGCGGTTGTACAGCCGTCAAAAAAATGCGTATACTACTGCCATCTTCCACTTTTGTGTGTCTCCTTCTCTGTCGCTTCGACAACAGTCGCAAGCTATCGCAACAGGAACAAGCAGCCTGCCATCTGATTTAGTCCAATCATATCAGCTTTCCCCGAGATACTCAAGCGACCATCCCTGCTACGGCCTATGCTACGGTGCAGACTGTCCGGACTGTGTCGTTCCGGGCGTCATTTATTTATGGAAATTGACAATTCATGTCAGCCCGTGTCATAATGTGCGCGAGTCAGCCTTGGAGGGATATCATGGAATTCAGTGAAAAATTAAGGTTACTGACGCATGTGTTCAAGATCAGCAACAGCAAGCTGGCCAAGGCAATCAATGTAGACCCTTCTTTGATCAGCCGCTGGAAAACCGGCGACCGCGTCATCGCTGCACAATCACCACATCTTGCGGCTTTGGCTGATTTTTTCATAAGGACCAACGCTTATCCTTATCAAAAAGCCTACCTGTCACGCATCTTGCAGACATTAAGCGGGTACAGGCAGGAGCACAGCCTTGAGGATACGGAACGGGTGCATCTGCTGGCCAACTGGCTGGCGTCGGCAGACGGTTTAAATTTCCCGCCCATGCCCGACCTGTCCCCGGATATGGGTGACCCGGTAAAACTGCTGGACAATATCAGCAACTGGTTCAGCCAGAGCGGTCAGCCAGCTACACAAAAAAGGACTGAGTTTTTTGTTCAGAACCCTACTGTTTGTGCGGCATGGCATAAATCGGCAGTCTCTGGAAGCCAGCAGCAGCTGGAGATTTTTCGGGGCATCAACGGCAAGCGCCAGGCTGTTGTTAATCTGCTGTTGGACGTGATAACCAGTCAGAAACCGTGCACGCTCATGCTGGTCAGCGAAGAAAGCATGAACTGGCTGACTGATGACCCGCAGTTCATGCGGTACAGCGCCAGCCTCCTGCGCCAAGTCATAGAGCATGGTCACAGAATAAAGATAATCCACATTGTCAGCAGGCGCACCCAGGAAATCACCGGAATTCTTGAATACTGGTTTCCGCTTCATCTCTCCGGGCAGATCGATTCATATTACCAGCCGCAATATGCTGACCCGATGATTCAGCAGACTTTGATCATTGTGAAGGATCACTTCATCTGTTTCAGCCAGGCTACTGAAGAGCAAAAAGATCAAGGACTCTCTTTTCTCTGCAACAGCCCTGAGATCATCCATCACTACACGCGCCTGTTCGAGTCATGCTTAAACCAGTGCCAGCCTCTGCTCAATGTCTATACAGCAAAAAAGCGGCCAGCCTTTCAATCTGATTTACGTCGTTTGCAGGATCAGTTCGAGCGGCTTTACACCATACGCCATCAACTCAATCCGCTGCTCATGCCCACACAGCTTTTCACCCGGTTGCTGCAGGCTTGTTCCCAGTCTGATGTCCTGGGGAAGGAACATTCGGCAGAATGGCTGCTGGCCAGCAGGGAACGTTTCATACGGGCGATCGAGCAAGGCAGTGACGTCTATGAACTTCTCTCACTTTCCGCTCTGGAGGATGGTGATCAGGACAGATTTGACCTGTCCGGCAGCTTTGAGCTGATATCCTGCAAATCAATCTGTGTAAGCCCGGCAGAAAAGGCTGCATGGCTCGAGCAGATTGTCACCCTTTTACGCGCTCATAAATCGTATCATCTTTATATCATCAGTGAATCCTGTACGCACGATCAATCGCATTTCAGCATGACCTATTACGAAAACCAGGCGGCCTTGTTTACATCAATAAAAATACGGGAGCCTATTGTCATCATGCTGCGTGAAGCCAACACCCTGCATTCACTTGGCCTTTTCATCGACCGTTTCATCGCACGAATTCCAACCAGCCAGCGCAATCGCGACGATGTCATTCAGCGTCTTGAACAGGCCATTGAACGTCTCCGGCAAAAATACCGGCAAGCCCCGGATCACCAAGTGGCAAAACCGCAGACGGCCATTGTCAGCCGTGGCGGATCAGACCATACACACCGCGTTGAGGGTGGACGCGGCAATAACAGCCTATCATAGCATAAATCGCCCGTGGAGAAAGGAGCCAAGATGATGAAAACACTTGAAGAAAAAAACCTTAAATGTTTTGCCTGGCATGCCAGAATCAAACCAGGCAGCGAAAAGGAGTACAAAAAACGCCACGACGAGATTTGGCCTGAAATGACATCGGTGCTCAATCAGGCCGGCATCCACAACTATACCATCTGGCGTTATGGTAACGAACTTTTCGGCTATTATGAATGTGATGACCTGGATATGGCAGCACGGATACAGGCGGAAAGCCCTGTTGTGGAACGCTGGAATGTCTATATGAAGGATATCTTGATCATGGAATTTGATGAAAAAACGGGCGTGACCCCGCCCCTTCAGCTCATGTTCTACCACCCTTGAGCAAAACTTAACCGCCAATCGGGTAGGATCCCGGTCATTAATTGACCGGGAGACCTCCCACACCACCGTACGTACCGTTCGGTATACGGCGGTTCCAAAGTTTACAGTTCACGAATTAGAATAGATTTCCATTAAACTAAGATACCCGGCACGCCTGATTAAGTTATTGGATATAGCGATTTTCAAGATGGGGCTATTGGCTACTCGCCAGTAGCCTTTTCTCGTAATCGCCCACATCCAGGCCTGTTTTCTGTCAATTCCTGCTCGCATCAGGTTCATCCATCGCGTCCGGATTTTCTTCCATCGTTTCCATGTGACCATGCGGATTCTGCGCCTTATCCATTCGTCCAATCCTTGAAGCAGTTGCTTGGCATCAGCGAGTTTGAAGTAGTTCATCCAGCCTCGAACAATACTGTTAAGTCTGGACTTGCGCTCATCGATTCCCATCCCATTACTGCGCCCCGTTACTATCCGGATTTTCTCCTTTAGTTTCCTGACGCTTTTAGGATGGATTCTCAGTCGCCCTTCTCCTCGGTAGATGTAGAACCCATAGCCCAGAAATTTGACGTCTTTCACGTGCGCGACCTTCGTTTTCTCCCTATTCACCTTGAGGAATAGCTTCCCTTCAATGAAAGGTAGTATCTTCTCCAGTGTGCGTTTAGCCGCTTTCTTACTTCTGCAGAAAATCATCATGTCATCCGCATATCGTACGAAACGGTGTCCGCGTTTCTGGAGTTCCCAGTCGCATTCGTTGAGCATCACGTTTCCCAATAGCGGGCTCAATGGCCCTCCTTGTGGTACGCCTTCCGGACTATCCTCAAACATACCGCCGACCATGACCCCTGCATTCAGGAATTTATGTATCAGCGATATGACTCGCCCGTCCTTTATCGTTTCCGATAATATCTGGATGAGTCTGCTCTGGTTGACCGTATCGAAGTACTTTTCCAAATCCATATCGACTACATACCTGTAGCCCTCTGTGATGTTGGTCTGGCATTTCTTCAGAGCGTCATGTGCGCTCCTTTTCGGTCTGAATCCATAGCTGTTATCCGAGAACTGTTGCTCGTAGATTGGTGTCAGAACCTGGCAGATCGCTTGTTGTATCAGCCTGTCCACGACGGTGGGTATTCCCAGTTTTCTGGTTTTCCCGTTTTCTTTGGGTATTTCTACCCGCCGAACGGGTCTTGGATGGTATTTACCATCCCGAAGGGTTTGCACGAGCTTCTTCTGGTTTTCTCTCAGGTAGGGTAGAAGTTCATCCACCTGCATGCCGTCAATTCCACCTGCACCTTTGTTTTTCTTGACCTGGCGATATGCCCGCTCAAAATTTCCATCAGTTAGAATCTGCTCTAACAATCCTTCCGTCTGCTTCGCTCTGTTGGTGATGTCTCTTTCGGTTATCCTTGGTGACTCGCACACTTCTGTTATCTCTTCCCGTTCCGCGGTATCCCTTGGCAGATAGTCCCACATGGTGAGTTGTCTGTGCTTATATTTATCACTTCCGGTACTCCTCATTGATCTTCACCTCCTTTGGTTCAGCCCTTCCCAGTTGTTCTCGAAACCTCTGGTACTATGGCCTCGG
>LSQX01312574.1_pt1 | contig 62154 bp, 65 predicted proteins | sample 654561 | NCBI WGS metagenome assembly LSQX01 (sample SAMN04489861, study PRJNA283612) | anaerobic digester metagenome | isolation source: 4 biogas reactors fed with cattle manure at either 37C or 55C with and... | place: Denmark: Kongens Lyngby | collected 2014
GGACGCGTACCGACCAGGATCCCGTAGCTCAAATATCGCCTGGTCGATCTTTTCCAGCAACAGGTGACAGCTGACAGTCCCGCTTTGGTTGCGACCGGTAAGCCGATCGGTGATCGGGGCTGGGCCGCAGTTGATCTCCAAGTGGATCTGCCTCTCAATCGTCGGCAAGTTGCAGGGGTATATATGGGAGAGATCACGCTGTCAGTGGCTCCGTACTTACGCTTTAACCAGTGCACTTCTCATCGCAGCTGCGCGTGGCTGCAGTGGGTGCAGATAGAAAAAACAACATAGGAGGAATCGCAGATGAAACGGCTCTTGTTGGTTGTTCTAGCTCTGTGTGTGGTGCTCGCAGTACCGGTAATAGCCGCGGAGGATATGGCGGACGGCGTACGGATAGCGCGAAGGATCGACGCAACTCCCAACGATGAACATGGGTACAATCCAGGCATTCCGCGGCGTTTCGACAACAGAGATGACAGTGCCTGGGGTGGTCAGACAGCCAAGGTCACGTTGCCCATGAACGCAATCGTTCCCTGCTACTTGGAGATGGATTTCCGGGGCAATTTTGTCGATGTCTCCTTGCAAAGCTGGGGACCGAGCACGACTTCGCATTTGGCGGGCAACGACAACTATTGGCTGACCTTCCGCCCGGAGGTAGCCGGCTTTGTTGATAAGGATTGGAGATACATTGACGGCAGCGCCACCAACAATACGAGACTCTTCTTGGTGCAAGCCTGGATGGCACGGAAGCCTTTATCCGGGGATGCGACACCTTCCGCACCCAGATATGGTCCAATATGAACTACCAATACACTGTGACCGTGGCCAACGGTGGCCTCTCCGGCGGAATCAACGGTGGAGGATTCCTCGATGTGGAGATGAGGTACGCGGCGATGCTTTTGGATGATGACCCTGGGCTGCCTGCCGAGAACGGCAGTGAGTGGAACCCTCAAACCTTCACCTTCGCTGACCAACAGGACAACACGGTGACGGTACTTGACGGGGGTAACATTCTGCAAACCTGGGTGATCTATCAGCAGTTCTGTGTGCCCTTCAACCGAAGCGTTCCGGCTGGGCGCTATACGGGTACGGTCACCTTTACCGCTGCCACGATCTAGACGCGGAAAAGCTGATTGAGACAAGGGTCGGACGCGCCCGGCCCCTTTTCTCGTAGGAGCAGCCAATGCCAATCAGTAGGAGTGAAAGAGCATGTTAGGGCGTGGGTCTTGGAAGATCACGGTCACCTTAATCGTCTATATGGTCATTGTAGTCTCTAGTTGTCTCACGACCGATGCCAGCCTGCAACCGCTTAAGCTGGAGCCGTCCCGCTGCGTTTTTGAAGGCCGGCCCGGTGAACAGATGGCAGGCTCCATTGTGGTACGCAATACCGGTCAGGATATCGCCACTCCTCAGGCCGTGCTGAGTGACTGGACTCTCAATGAAGCCAACAGGCTGGTTGTCTTGGAAGCGGGCAGTCTGGACTCATCTTTGGCGGGATGGATCAAGTTCAACCCGCGTCGGTTTCAGATAGGGCCGTACGACGGGCAAACCGTGCGTTTTACCGTCCGGAGCCCCCACGATGCTAACCCGGGAGAGCGACGGGGCATGATCGCTTTTGAGCAGGTGGTTCCCTACGACGAAGAGGCAATCGGAGCCATCACCCGTGTGCAAGTTACGGCCACGATTCACGTCGCCGTATTCCCTGTGGAACGGTCTGTAGATGTCGTCGGGCTTTACATACAATCCTACGAGGACACGAGTGATTCGACACTCATAGTCCAGCTCAGGGGCACCGGTAACGGGCATTTCCGAGGCACCGGCTATTTTGACATTTTCACTTCCGATGATGAGACACCGCTGTTTTCAGGAGATCTGGAGCCTGTTGTTGTCATGCCGGACGTGGTCACTCGTTTCTTGGGCACCATCGACTATGACCTTACACCCGGGCACTATCGCTTGGCTATCGAGATCATTCCGGAGGAAGTAGGTGGTGGGCCTCTTCAGAAGATCTACACCTTCGAAGTGCCTGAGACCTGAGTCCAGGTTGGAGGAATCGGCCTATGCGCCTTATTCGGTTCATCGGCATTTGCACACTATGCATTCTCTTGCTCGCCTCGCCGATCGTCGAGCCGGCGATAGCCGAGATCACTGATATGGACACTAGCTGGTTCGGGTGGATATCAATGAACGCAAGTTCAGCGAGAGTTTCGAGTTGTACGACAACGGAGAGGCAATCTTGCTCCTCCTGCTTCGGATGGGACAACTCTTGGATGCCCACGTGAGTCTGGACCCGCTGCAACTGGTGGCGACCGCGGCTCGTTCCTGGGACGGCTTGGAAGGCCTGGTGGATCTGCAGCGCCAGATCTTCTATTGGGGCGGTGAGCAGTTGGAAATGTCGCCCGAGGCTCTGTTGGGACCGGGCGATTTTTTCGTGCCCGTTGCTGTTATTGAGCGTCTGATGGACGTCCAGCTTCTGTGGAGAACCGATACCCAGACACTTCTTCTCACCGTCGACGGCTCGCTCAGTCTATTGCGTTCCGCTGTGGCCGAGTCGAGTGACTTAGCGGTATCAGCCTATGCACCACCGGAGTCTTTGATCGTCCGCACCCCGCCTTTGATGAGTTTAGGAATCATTCAGTATGTCTTGAATCATGAGTCGATCACTCGGAATTCAAAGACTGAGACGAGCGATGACCTAGACTTCAGCGCTCACTGGCAGATGGGCGGCATACCCGTGGATGTTGTGATCGTCGGCAACGACATTATGTCGCCGGATGCGACGTGGGAGCTGAAGCGGGTGACCGCTACCTAGCGTTCGCCCAGTCTTGAAGTAGTGGTCGGTGATACCAGCCTGAGTCTGGGTCGGATACTGCAAAACAAAGGGATCCGCGGTCTGCGTTTGGCGGCATCTTCAGGTTGGGCTACGGGTTTGTTACATGCGGTCACCACTGTCGAAGGTTGGGTTGCTCCCGGTTCTGAGGTTGAGCTTCGCTTGAACGGAGCCTACTTCGGCAGACAAGTGGCGACTGATGGTTACTACGTCTTCAAGAACGTGCCCTTGCATATCACAAAAGCCAATCTTTTGGAGATAGTGATCACTGAACCGTCAGCCTCGCTGGGGTTGGTAGGATACGTTCGGAAAAGAAGTGGGATTCGACCATAATGGGAGCATCGACTCTTGTGGGAGTCACTTCCCGCCTTACCGTAGGCGGAGAGGTAGCCCGACAGGTGATTTTTGATGCCGACGGATATGATCCCCCGGCTCGTGTGGCGGGCTCCGTAGGGATCGCTTTCAGAGCCAGCGACGGATTGGTATTTGCTCTGGATTGGCTGGCCAGTAAGCCACAAGACGGCGAGACTATTGCAGTTGCCCAAGGTGTCGAGTTGACCGGTACTCTGCGCCTGGGGCGCGCTTGGTTGCAGGGCATGATCTTCTACCTAGAACCGGAGTTGTACCTGCTTTCACCCACCGCATCAGACACTCGGGGTTATCGAATCATCAGCGAACTTGAGTTCGATCGAGCCTGGAGTCTGCAGATGTCCTACGAGTCGACGTCATCCGTCACAAACCCCCACCAATCACCGACGACCAGAGTGGGCGGCATGCTTCAGTGGGTGCCGAATCCGGAGAGATCAATGGTGTTGAGAATCAACCACAGGTTCGATAGCGGAGGCCAGCTTTCTTTGACGCATCGCTACAGCAATATGCAACGAGGCATCGAAGTGAAATCCGAATCAGAAGCCGTATGGCAGCAGACATCGGATATTTCGCCTACCATCACACGTCTCAGTACTCGGGCAGAGCTCGTTCAAGCCGTGGGTCAAGCAACATATGTGGGTCTTCATTACCGCGGTGAGGCGGGCAGACCTTTGAGCGGGGACTCCTTCCAGGGTTTCACTTACCTCACCAATATGGCGCAAATCGACGCCACCTGGATGCCGGGAACCTGGCCTCAACCTCTTTGCTGCTGGGAATAGAGCATGCTCAATCGCTGTGGAGCAGCGCTTCCGAAGAACGTCTCAGTCTATCGTTGCGTGCCGACGGGCAACTCAAGAACGGCTTCCACACGGCACATTAGGGCGGGTCACCATGCGAGAGGCGGAACCGGAGTACTACGTGGGTGTCACACTGAGTCAAGGCATCGGCTTTTCAGAAAGGGGCCTGCGCGGCTTTCCGGCCGTCAGTGGTCGGCCGCCCGGGTATGTCACCGGCGTGGTGTACATTGACAGCAACGGCAATGGACAAAGGGATCCGGGCGAGAAGACGGTACCGGGGATCTCCGTAGCTTTGGCCGGCCGTCGCACGGTCACCGATCAAAACGGCAGGTATTGCTTTGAATTCGTCTATCCGGGTACTTATCGTCTAGGGCTCGATCTGCATCAGCTGCCCGCTGACTACACGCCCCAAAGCGATCCAGTGATCGTTAAATTGCCTGCGAATGCCAATCTGAGTCAAGATTTCGCGATGTCGCTGAACGGTACCATCGAAGGCACGATCTTTGTCGATCTCAACGGCGACGGTTTGTGGCAACCCGACGAGCCTCGACCTGCATGGATCAAAGTCATCTTAGACGGGACGGTAGAAGCGTTTACCGACAAACGGGGCAGCTTCCTCTTCGCCGATGTGAATCTGGGAAGACATGAATTGACGATACCTCAGTCAGGCCTGATCGCGGGGCTGCAGGCTCCGGATACGGTGACGGTGGAGATCACGGAGGAAAGCCTCGATGTGTGGGGGCTATTCATCCCCTTGAGCTTCATGGGGAATTGATCCGGAGCGCCGTGCGCTGAACAGAGAAAAGGGCGTCGATCAAAGACGCCCTTCATGATGTAGGACCGCCCTGCCGCTGCCCGTTCGATGTTCGAGAACCGTCCCCCAAAGGTGGTTGTCCTCACGGTTGCTTTCAAGGTCCAGGTTCAGTTGGCATCTTGGCCACAACCGGATTTGGATTCCCGAATTTACGCGATAGGTTCTGAAATGCGTAGGGCTGGCGCACAGCGCAGTCAGCACCTTCATGATACTCCCTAACTAAGCATCTTGCAAGTCCGGTTGCTTCCAGTTTTTCTTCGCATCTGGACGATCGGGACGTTATGCAGTACCATGAATGCACGCATCGCTATATGGGGGTCTGATCAGTGGCTTTGAACATACGAACCTTCGTCGTGGGACCGATAGAAACCAACTGCTATCTTGTGGTCGATGATAAAAACAAAAACGCCGTTGTCGTCGATCCGGGAGATACGTGCGCTGAGCTTGAAGAGGCTCTTGACGGAGTTACGCTGACGGACATTCTCGTTACTCATGCTCACTTTGATCATATCGCCGGTGTGAGTCGCTTGGTCGAACTCACCGGTGCCAGAGTATGGGCGCATCATCTCGAGGCTGACTGGCTGGATGATCCGGCGCGCAATCTTTCGGCGGCCATGGGCGAGTATACCCCCGCGGTACGTGTCGGTCGCCCATCCGTTCTCCTGCAGGGCGGTGAGACAACCACTCTCTTGGAACGCAGTCTGCGCGTCGCACATACGCCGGGGCATACTCCGGGCCATGTGATTTATATCTTCGATGACGTAGTCTTCGTAGGCGATCTCATCTTTTGCGCTTCTGTGGGACGGACTGATTTTCCCGGCGGAGACAGCCGCACTCTTTTGGAGAGCATCAGGGATCAGGTGCTGTCATTACCCGATGAGACACGTCTGTTACCGGGACACGGCCCCTGGACCACGGTGGGTCATGAGCGTCAGAACAACCCGTTCCTGCTTTATTGAGTGAGTATCGCCGCTGATGAGGCTTGGAGTATGGCTTGAGCGGAGCATCGGCGATGATCAACATACCCGAGAAGCCGGGCGAGGTGAGCGACTATCCGGGCCCCGATCTCTTCCTCTGGGGGAACGCTCGCACGTAGTGTGGCTAGTGAGGTCATCTGCCCTCCTGTGATGCCGCATGGAGAGATCGCTCGTAGGGGGTCCAATGAATTACGGACGTTCAAAGCAAAGCCGTGCATGGTCACTCGGCGGGCGATCTTGATGCCGATGCTGGCGATCTTGGCTTGTCCGATCCAGACGCCCGTGTGTTGCGGGTGTCTTTTGCCTGTCACGCCGTAGAAGTTCAGTGCACCGATGATCGCCTCTTCCAGCGCTCTGACGTAGCGGTGCACGTCGCATTCGATGCGGGTCAGATCAACAATGCCGTAGCCCACCAGTTGCCCCGGCCCGTGATAGGTTATGCTCCCTCCTCGGTCCGAGCGGTACAAACGGGCTCCGTAACGGCGCAGAGTCTCCGGCGAAGGCAGATGCTCGGGCCTGGTACGTGTGCCCGCTGTGTAGACGGGAGGATGCGTCAGCATAAGAAAGCAGTCATCGATGCCCCGGCCGACACGGGCCTGATGGAGCCTCAGCTGCCACTGATAGGCAGTCCCGTACTCGACGCAACCGGCCCAGCAGTACAAAAGAGGACGTCCTCGGTCAGTAGATGGGAGTGGTGTCGTCATAGCTTTCGAGTCTGTGCTTCACCGATCGCAAGAAACGACCGATGACGGCACCGTCGAGAATGCGATGATCCAACGAGACGCAAAGGTTCAACATACTGCGAATGGCAATGCCTTCCCCGACGACAACGGGGCGTCGGGTGATGGTTTCCATGCTCAAGATGGCAGCCTGTGGGTAGTTGATGATCGGTGCCGACATCAACGAGCCAAAAGCGCCCGTGTTGTTGACGGTGAACGTGCCGTCCCGAAGATCGTCGGGACGAAGGGTACCCGCTCTAGCCCTAATGGCCAGATCGTGAATCTCTTTGGCCAGTCCGACGATACTTTTTTGGTCAGCGTCCTTGATAACCGGAACGACAAGCCCATCTTCCAAATCAACGGCAATGCCGATATTGATGCGCCGCTTGATCACTATCCGGTCCTCGTCCCATTGGGAGTTCAAGATGGGATACTCCCGCAATCCCTCAACCGCCGCCTTGATCACGAAGGCCAGGTATGTAAGGTTGAAACCGTGTCTTTGGCGAAAATCTTCCTTGATGGACTCTCTGAATCGGGTGAGCGGAGTGACGTCCACCTCGACCATGGTCCACGCGTGAGGTACCGTGCGCGTGCTTTCAATCATTCGCTCTGCGATGGCCCGTCGCATGCGTGTGACAGGGACCACCGAGTCCCCGCTTTCATCTTCCGCTCTTCGGCTCAGCGCACGATGCTCGATCTCCGCTTCCATGTCGCGCCGCGTGACACGTCCGCCTTTGCCGCTGCCCGTCAGTGAGGCCGGATCAATCCCGCTCTCTGCACTCAGATGACGGACGGCCGGGGTGTAGGCATGAGGCAAACGCTCCGAATTCTCAGGATCCTCTTCCGTGCTCTGCTCTTTTTGCGTCCGGCGGATGATGGCGATGGGCGTGCCGACGCGGACCGTTTCGCCTTCCTTGACGAGCAGCGCCTCAACAACACCGGCCACGGGCGAGGGCATCTGAGCATTTACCTTGTCGGTATCGATCTCGACGATAGGTTCGTCAACTTCGACGTTATCGCCCACGGATTTCAGCCAGCGGCCGATAACACCCTCCACGACGCTTTCGCCCAGTTTGGGCATGGTGATCTCTGTGGTCATCTGTCACACTCACCTTTCGGAGGCTGACATTGCCCCACGGTTGAAGTCGAGGGACCCGTTTATCGTTCATCGAGCTTACACTGTTCACGAGCTACACCGCATATGCGCCGCATAGCGCATACCGGCGGGCGACGCCATAGCCCCGGCTACCGGGCTGCAACCCATATGCTCCAGGCTCCGACTGCATCCCGGGGACAACCGAGCCAGTATCAAAACTGGTTTGACGGGCTCCGGACAGCCTCAGTTCCGATTCGGGATGACAAGAGGACTGTTTCCTTTTCCACTGGATAAAACCAAGTCGCCGTCTTTAAGTAGAATCGCACCGCTGGACCTTCTTCAGTCAGCGTCCGTCGGCGGTGAGGCGGTTTTGCATCCGGGTTTGTCTTGCACCGCACTCGCCGAAAGGATGTGACCACTCACTTAGACTACCCCAGCGGCAAGAGCAAGCATTTGTCTTCCCGAACTGTAACTTGCGAACATGGTACAGGGCGTGCCCACCCTACTCTCATTCTTGATGGCCCAACTCACTACTGAAGCAGTGGCTTGCGGACATCAGATCATTTCGTCAATAATCGAGCACCTGTCGAAGAGCGATCTCCAGTTGTCTTTCTCCAGGAAGCAGCTCCGCTTCCGCCGACTGACTGTAGGGCATGGCGGGAATGTCCGGTGCCGCCAGTCTTTTCACCGGAGCATCGAGATAGAGAAAACATTGATCGGCGACAATGGCCGCTATTTCGCCCCCAATCCCGCCGGTCAGGTTGTCTTCGTGAGCGATCAGTACCCGCCCGGTCTTGCGCACGGATTGGATGATCGCCGCCTCGTCCATGGGCTGCAGTGTTCTAAGATCTAACACCTCCACGGACATCCCTTCGAGAGCCAAACGCTCAGCTACGGCAAGGGCATCGTGGACCATCATGCCGTAGGTGATGACCGTAGCGTGACTTCCTTGACGTTTGATATCCGCCGTTCCGATCGGGATCGGATGGTTCGCAGTCGGGACTGACCCTTTAATCGATCGATAGGAGCGCTTGTGTTCCAGGAAAACCACGGGATCCGGATCTGCAATGGCTGCTATCAGTAAACCCTTCAGGTCATACGGTGTACATGGGGCTACTATCTTCAAACCCGGTGTGCCGAAAAACAGAGCCTCAACGCTTTGGGAATGATACAAACCTCCGCCGATCCCGGCTCCGTAGGGTACCCGGATGACTATAGGGCATTCGTAACCGTTGTTGGACCGATAGCGGATCTTAGCCGCTTCATTGATGATCTGATCCACGGCCGGATGGATGAAATCTGCAAACTGTATCTCCGCTATCGGCCGTAATCCGGCCATGGCAGCTCCGACGGCAATGCCTATGATGCTCGATTCAGCCAGCGGAGTATCGATCACCCTTTGCTCACCGAACTCTTCGATTAGCCCTTCGGTCGCATGGAAGACTCCGCCCGCGCGGCCCACATCCTCACCCAGAACGATGATTCTTGGGTCTTGCCGCATCATGCCGATGAGTGTGTCACGTATGGTTTCGATCATGTTTTTTTCCATGTCAATCATCTTCCATCTTCCTCGGCATAGACGAAACGACATGCGACATCAGGGGTCAATTCCGGTGCCATCGATGCTCTGTTTGCGGCTTCGGCCACCTCATCGTGAGTCTGTTTTTGCCACTCTTGCGCTTCCGTTTCACTCAGCAACCCGTTGGAAATCAGATAATCACCGAAGCGTCTCAGAGGATCTTTCGCATGCCATTCTTCCACTTCGGCCCGTGATCGATAGCGTCGATCGTCGTCATTGGAGGTGTGAGGCCCCAGTCTATACGTACGGGCTTCAATGAGCGTCGGGCCCTGCCCTTGGCGTGCTCTTTGGACGGCTTTACGAGTGACTTCGTAGACAGCCAGAGGGTCATTACCGTCTACGGAGACGCCCGGAAATCCATAGGCCGAAGCCCGGTCGGCCACGCTGGCCACCGGGGACTGTTGCGAGAAGGGAACCGAGATGGCGTAGTAGTTGTTTTCACAGAAAAAGACCACCGGCAAGCGATGGATGCCTGCAAAACTCAAAGCCTCGTGGAAATCACCCTTGCTGACTGCCCCGTCGCCGAAGGAGACGAAAGCGACGGCGTCCTCACCGGCCAGTCTGGCGGCTAGCGCACAGCCGACGGCATGAGGCAGCTGGGTGGCCACTACACTTGAGGCCGTTATTATGCGCAACCGAGGATAACTCCAGTGACGGGGCATCTGACGGCCGCCGCTGCCGGGATCATCGGCCTTGGCGAACTCACCCAGAAAGATCTCGTATGTACTGATCCCCAGCGTTAGCACCAAAGCCGTGTCACGATAGTACGGTAACACCCAATCAACGCCCGGACGCAGCGTCCAAGCCGCGCCTACTTGCGCCGCCTCGTGGCCTTGTCCGCCTACCGTGAACTGAGTCTTTCCTTGGCGCACCAAGACCAAGGCCCGTTCGTCAACAGCCCTGGCTGTTAGCATCAGGCGGTACATCCGACGAACGTCATCGTCGGTGAGCTCAAGTCTTTGGTGAGACAAATCTTTCGACACGGCATTCCCCTATTCTAGCGCCAGTTAAAGGTGTTGACGGCTCTGATCCAGTAGCGATAGGTGTCACCCGTATAGTCCTTCTGATTGCACCACAGTTCTAGGAAAGCGGCGTCCGCTCCCTTGAGATAGACCACCAGACGAATCATGGCCGTCGTACCTTCGGGAGTCTGTCCGGTGGCTACCAGGAACTTAGCTTTAACCCCGCGGGACGTGGTGATGTCTTTTTCTTCAGTGACCTTAACGTTGGAAAGCACGTGTTGCCAGCGTCCGAGTACCGCCTGTTTGATACTTGAATAGCCTCCTTTGATGTTGGCTACCGAGCTGACGCGGATGATCGGGCCGTCCTTTTTCAGAGTGATCTCCAACGACCGCTCTTGAAAGATGTTTTTCGGAGCATAGGACTCGGCTTTTGAAGGGACCCACAGCTCATAGTTGGGATTGTCATCCCAGTACCACCAATACTCCGCATCTTCGGTCAGGTAGTACTCTCCGGCCCGCACCCCCATAGCGGTTAGCAAGACAAGAAGCAGGGTCAACGTTACGCGCCGCGGCATCTTATCATCCTCCAATACATCTTGGAAGTATACAAGGCCTTCTATGCAAACCTGCAGGTGTCCTGCATTGTCCCATCAGTCAGTGTGTCACGTTTTCATGCTTTCCATCGGACCCTTGGGGCGAGCCTTGTCTATGGGCAACTGTGACGGCGGGTGAATGCAGCAGGCCCAACTGGGGCACACAATAGCCAGAGACCTGAATATAGCGTAGACAAGGAGGCAGGATGCATTGTCTCAGCTGACACAACGAGAGTATCTGTTCTTGGATGATGCGCTGCAGGCAGCCAAGCTGGAGAGCAAGTGTTTCGCTCATCTGGCTCAGCGTTGTCAGGAACCCGCACTTCGTGACTTGTGCACCAATCTCGCTCAGATGCACCAACGCCACTGTGAACGTATGGCGCAGTATATAAGAAGCGGCGAAGGACAGCCTTCGCAGCCTCAGCAACATCATCAGTGGATACAGAGCCAACCAGCATATATGGGTCAACGCTAACGGGGGTGTTTGAGGATATGTCGACCGGCTTGACCGACAAGGATATTCTTTCATCCGGATTGCTGGCCGTCAAGCATATGGCTATGCTTTACAACGACGTGGCCAGTCACACCGATGACCCGAAGCTTGTGCAAGAAATGAGTGAAATGATCAACGAAGAACATCACGCTCGCATACGAGTCTTTGAAGCCATGCGACAAAGAGGCTGGTACAACCCCAAGCCGATAGATCAGCAACAGTTGCAACAGGCCCAGCAGCAACTGATGTCGAACCAAGAACAGCAGTCTTGGGACGCGATACCTCAGAGTCCAGTTTGGCAGCAGCAGCCGAACTCTCCGCAGCAGCCGCATCCTTGGCAGGCCCAGACTAATTGGCCGGCCATGACGCAGAACGTCAATCGTCCGTGACAGTAAAGACAGAGGGTGCCATCAGTGATGGTGCCCTCTGTCGGAGCGCAGCCAACGGCCCGTCGGTTCTCCCATGGGCTCGCCGTCGCGGGCCACGATTTGACCGCGCAGTAAGGTGACCACTGGCATTCCTCTTCCTCGCCAATTGACGAAGGGACTGCTGCGCGCCAGATTGTGCAACCTTTCGTTTTGAATGTGCCAGGTCTTTTCCGGATCGACAATGACTATATCAGCCCAGGCACCCGGACGCAGATGACCTTTGCCGTGGAGTCCGAAGATGGCCGCCGGGCGAGCGCAACACCAGCGCACAATGTCAGACAGGGTGCATTTCCCCCGGTGTACCGCCTCCAGCATCAAAGGCAACAGTGTCTCCACGCCTGGAGCTCCCGACGGAGCGTTCCAGATGTCGGTGGCTTTTTCTTCGGGAAGATGAGGCGCATGATCTGTGGCGATAATATCCAGCACCCCGGCATGCAGACCCTGCCACAGCCGGTCTTGGTCCTTTTGTCCGCGTATTGGCGGCAGGATCTTCATCGGTGTACCGATGGTCGAGAAATCGTCTTCGGTCAGGAACAGATACGGCGGGCAGGTTTCGGCGGTAACCGGCCAGCCAGCCGCTTTGGCTTCGCCTATTATCTCCACTGCTCCGGCGAGACTCACATGAGCGATATGCACCTTGGCCCTTGTCTGTCCGGCCAGGCGGCATATAACGGCCGTAGCGGACAGCTCCCCGAATTCCGGTCGTGAAGCCAGTAGGTGATGATATCCATCTCCCGCTTCTTTCGCCCGGACCGTCCGGTGTTCGATGATTTCACGCTCTTCCGCATGCACTACGACGGGAAGATCGTAAGCGGCCAAGACATCGAAGACATCAAGAAGCTGTCCCCATTCGGGGGCTCGCAAACCGCCCGTTGTCGGTCCCAAAAACAGTTTGAAGCCCATGACGCCGGATTCGATGATCTCAGTCAGCTCCTGACAGGCTTCCGGTGTCAAAGCAGCGTATAATCCGACATCGACTTGGGCCCGTCCCCCAATGAGTCGGCCTTTGTCCAGTACGGTCTCTGCATTGACCACAGGAGGCAGAGTGTTGGGCATGTCCAAGACCGTGGTAACCCCTCCGCAAGCCGCGGCTTGCGTTCCGGTGGCTATTGTCTCTTTGTGTGTCATTCCGGGCTCTCGCAAATGGACGTGCGCGTCGATGAGACCGGGCAAAACATACAACCCGTCGGCTTCAATAACTTGCCGGGCAGAACAAGCCTGACCGGGAGCCAACAGCTTGGCCACTATTCCGTCACGTATGCCGATGTCAGCTTTGAAAAGCGTGCGAGGCGTAACGATAGTCCCGCCCCGGATCAGAGTATCCATCACTGCTTTCGCTCCTTAGGACAACCGTTGTGACAAACCGGCTGTTGGATGTTGTCCGTTAGCATCACTTCGGGCCGGTCCGAGACTCTGTGATACATCTCCGGCTCGATCAGGGGGCTGCCACGCGTTAGCAGCCCGGCCACCCCTTGCTGCGGCGCGGCCTCCTGACAATAACGGCATGTCTTCGGATCATGGGTATCGCCCCACTCCGGTTCGGGATAGGAGACTATGCGTCCCTCGTAATTGCGCAACACCGTCTTGCTAGGTGATTGTGACAGGACGTAATTGGGTGAAACCGGGATCTTCCCCCCTCCACCGGGAGCGTCCACCACAAATGTGGGCACCGCAAAGCCCGAGACGTGTCCTCGCAGGTGTTCGATGATCTCGATCCCCTTTGACAAGGGAGTGCGAAAACGCTCCAACCCTTCGGACAGATCGCACTGATAGAGATAGTACGGACGGACCCGCGCCTTGATCAGGGCCCGGACCAGGCTCTTTTGTATGTTCCCGCAATCATTGACTCCCCGCAACAAGACGGTCTGGTTACCCAAAGGCACACCCGCGTCGGCGAGACGGCCGCATGCGGCCACGGCCTCGGGAGTCAATTCCACGGGATGGTTGAAGTGGGTGTTGATCCAGACGGGATGGTGCTTGCGCAGCGTTTCACACAACTCGGGTGTGATGCGGAAAGGATTCGTCACTGGCATGCGTGTACCGATGCGAATCACTTCAATGTGGGGAATCTCTCTCAGCCGAGTGAGAATGTAGTCCAAACGGGAATCTGACAGTGACAAAGGATCGCCGCCGGACAACAACACGTCTCGGACGGCCGGAGTGGCTCGGATGTAGTCCAGCGCCTGTTCAAGAGCGTCTTTGGTGATACATCCCTCTTTGGCACCTACCAACCGGCGACGAGTGCAATGACGGCAGTACGTCGCACACATCTCTGTCACGAGGAGCAGGACGCGATCGGGGTAGCGATGAGTGAGAAAAGGAGCCGGCGAGTCAGCGTCTTCATGCAGAGGATCAATTAGGTCGTAGGTTCCCCGATTGGCCTCCTGTTCTACGGGTACGGCTTGAAGGCGGACGGGGCATTGTGCATCATCCGGGTCCATCAACAGCGCGTAGTACGGCGTGACACCAACCGCGAAAGTCCCGCGGGCCTGTTTTATCCCGGCTATTTCAGACGGAGTCAGGTTGATGACCTGACTCAGTTCATCACAAGTGCGCAGGCGGTTACGCATCTGCCATCTCCAGTCCTGCCACAACTCGGAAGGAACGTCCCGCCACAGCGAGATCTCCCGATGATCGCGCATGATACACCGATCACTCCTTATAGGTTTCCATTTCGTCCGGATTCACTTATTTCACCGCCACCGGCACCATGACAGCCTCGCTCATGCCGTGGATCATCTTCTTATTGAGCGGGACGACGGTGGCCAAAATCCCGGCCAACACGGGGCTGTCACCGATCACGTAATAGTACGGACACAGGCGTGCCCGACCGTGCATTCTACGTATGGCCCCAGTCTCAAAGTCGTAGTATGAAACGCTCACCTTCCGCCCTTTGTGGAACTCTTGCAGGATATGCGGTGTTTGTTCGAAGGCGGCCAAGGCTTCATTGATGGTGCTTTCCCAATCCTGTGAAGAGACGTCATGCCCGATGGTTACCCCTCGGCTACCCCAAGCCGTCGGAGAGAACCCCGAAGGCTTGATCACCAGTTGGCGTTCCCGTTGTGACGCTTGAGCCAGTTGTCGGAAATCCGTGACGGGTAGGCCATCCAGCTTCAGATCTGGAATCACGGCGTGAGGAGGCAAGGGACGAGGATCCATGATCCAGGTCTGAGGGAACACCTCCTGTAATCTGCTCATGGCTGATTTGCCTAAGGCTTCACGCCAGACCTCAAAAAGCACCGGATGATGCAATAGCGCAAATAAGAGCTTTTCCTCAAGATGGTGTTTCAGCGGCGGCGTGACCGCCACCATCTCTTTGCGAATAGCATACAGGATCAGATCGATTTGCGGTATGTTTTTCAGGTCAAACAACTCGAAGAACCTATAGAGGATGTCGATCTTCAGGCCGCCGAGCATCAGTCTGTCTTGGCAGAAGACAAGATCTCTGGGATGACAGACCTGAGTGCGCAAGCCGGCTTTCGTCAACTCTTGCGCCAGCCACTCCATTTCCCCTCTGTAGTCGTTGGACTCATCACTTACCGTGACGACGACAAACGGATCGGCGATCTGAGGACTCAGCTCACGTAGGGCGGCGGCGAAGCAGCGAATGATGCCATCTGCTCCTCCCACGAGCTCAAAGCCCATGGCCGAGTACTGCTGCATTAAAAACGCCAGAAGTCCCATCCCTCCCGGCACCGAATCGAGTTCCGTTACGGCGAGCCCCTGCTCCGTGATCAACACATCTGGCCGTATCACCACAGGTACATGCGTTCTGAAGCGATTCAGGCGGGCATATTCCAACACCGTCTCCGGTTTTCCCTGATCGAGATACTCATGATAGAACCCAGGGACGCTACCTCTCACGCTACGGTTATAGAGCCGATTGGCGGCTACATAGAAGGCGTGGAATACCTCTGCGAGCTCGCTCAACAGGTCGACGATCTCTTGGTCGACAAACAGCGGCTCCGGTGCCAGGCGGAAGGTGCTGTTTTGTTCGGGATGCAAAGGACGTTGGGGCCCGGCGAAAAGATCCAGCCCCGCCATGGCTTGGTTGAGTTGCAACACTCTCTGTTTTTGAGCATCGCTGTTGTTAGGGACAGTAGATGACATTCAGTCGCCTCCCTATCGTGTTCGGGCCAGTATGGTCTCCAGTTGAATACCGTTGTCAGAGAAGGCCTTGACGTTGACTCGGCAAGTAGTCGATGGACCGCACTTTTCTCCGATGACCAGCCCTGCGTCGCGCAACACCTTCAGGTGGTGAGACAGGGTCGGTTGAGGGAGCCCTAGATGATGTGCCAGCTCACAAACACTGCGCTCTTTGTCTTTCAGACTGGCGATGATCTGCAGTCGGGTTTCGTCACCTAAGGCTTTGAAGACGCGGACGAGATCGAGCACGCCCTACCTCCTCCCATCATGGCTTATATCATATATGAGCATATCTACATATTTGCCTATGCGAATAAGTCGATATGTCTGGGTTGGAGGTCTATTCACCGTTACTGGCGGAGCCTCCTTCCTGTTCACGGAAAGTTTACCTTGGCACGTGGATCAAAACTCAACCCGGACTATGGTAAAGTAATGGATGGAATGCCGAGCTCGACTACATGAACGCGTGGCACCGACCGGCATCCTATTGGGAGGTAACGTATGGAAGTCATCAGGGTCACTCCTCGCGGCTACTGCTATGGCGTCGTGGATGCCATAAAAAAAGCGAAAGACGCAGCGCGTAATCCGGATATTCCCCGCCCTATCTATATTCTGGGGCTCATAGTCCATAACAGACACGTCGTCGATGAACTGCGGGAAGGATACGGCATCATTTCGCTCGACGGAGCGGATCGTTTGACGTTGCTCAGACAGATCGATCGAGGCACGGTGATCTTTACCGCCCACGGTGTCTCGCCCCGGATAAAGCAGGAAGCGGAAGCTCGCGGCCTGACCTGTATCGATGCCACTTGCCCTGATGTGACGCGCACTCATGATTTGGTCCGAAAGCTGGTGGAGCGCGGCTATCATATCATATATGTCGGCAAGCGCGGCCATCCCGAATCGGAGGGCATCATTGGGGAAGCACCCGACCATGTCCATCTGATACAAAACGCTGCCGACGTCGATGCCCTGCAACTGCCTCCTGCTCCGCTTGCGGTGACAACCCAGACCACTCTGAGTCAATGGGATACTAAGGATCTTATCGACCACATCCGTCAGCGATACCCCGACATCGAAGTGTACAATGAGATCTGTTTGGCTACCCAGGAGCGTCAGGTGGCTGCCGTGGAGGCGGCCGCTGATGCCGATGTGGTCATTGTCGTTGGGGATTCACGGTCCAACAACTCAAACCGCCTCGTACAGGTGGTCAAAGAAAGGGCCGGCAAACCGGCCTATCTCGTAGACAGTGCGCGTGATCTTCGCCCCGAATGGTTTATCGGTTGCCGGAAGGTGGCGGTCACTGCGGGATCGTCCACGCCCACCGTCCTCACCCGAGAAGTGATCGAGGCTCTGGAAGACTGGCCCACTACACCTCCCGCTGTCCATCCAGTGACCCTGGCGCGCTCACACTATGAGAACTTCACCGTCATGTCGCGGTTGCTGCCTCGCCGCCTGCGCCAAGATGTGGCCAACCTTTACGCCTACTGTCGAACGGTGGACGATCTGGGAGATGAGGCTCCTGGCGATCGCTTGGCGCTCCTGTCAGAGTGCGAAGCTGACCTGCGCCGTTGCTTTTCCGGAACTCCTGAACAACCTCTTATGGTGGCTTTGCAGGAGACAATTCGTCGCCATGACCTCCCTGAGAAGCCTTTCTTGGACTTGATCACGGCCAATCGCCAAGATCAAGAAAAGACGAGGTATGCCACATGGGAGGAACTCCTCGACTATTGCGCCTATTCGGCCAATCCGGTGGGTAGATTGTACCTGCAAATCATCGGCTTTACCGATGCCAAAACTCAGGAGCTGTCCGATGCCATCTGTACGGCCCTGCAGCTGGTCAATTTCTGGCAGGATATCTCTGTAGATGCTGAAAAGGGGCGTCTGTACATCCCCCAAGAAGCTCTGCGGAAGGCCGGAGTGAGCGAAGAAGATGTCTTGTCAGGAAGGGACTCGGCGTCATCGGCGGTCCTGGTGAGCGACTTGTGTGCCTATACCCGGGCATTTTTCGAACGCGGTGCAGAGCTTCCGTCCATTTTGCCCTGGCCCCATAGCTATAATGTTCGTCTGTTTGTCCTGGGCGGTATGTCTGCACTGGCGGCCGTGGAACGCCAACGTGGCACTGCCTTGTCAACACGTCCCGTGCTGTCCCGATCCCAAAAGCGCGCTATTGCTTTGCGAGCACTCTTGCCGCGCTTTCTCGGAGGTGTCTAGTGAGTTACTCTTTGGCCGAAGCCTATTCAGCTTGTGCGGCGCACACCCGCGCTGAAGCAAAGAACTTCTACTACGCTTTTATCATGTTGCCGCCCGCGCGGCGAAGGGCGATTTATGCCTTGTACTCTTTTTGCCGGACGGTGGATGATGCCGCCGATGAAGCTCCCTCTCAGGCAATTGCTCAAGCACAGCTCAAAAAGCTCCGCCAGGATCTGTCGCTGTGTCTTGAGGGACGTCCGCCGAATCTGCAGTTTGCGGCACTTGCTGATACTATTGCCCGTTTTGACTTAAGACCTGAACACCTGTTGGCGGTCATCGACGGCGTGGAGCAGGATCTCACTGTGACTCGCTATGACAACTTTGATGAGCTTCGCAGCTACTGTTGGAAGGTGGCTGGAGCCGTCGGTCTTTTGTCGTTGGCCATCTTTGGCTACTCAGATCCTCAGGCGGAAGCGTATGCGGAGGATCTTGGATTGGCTATGCAACTGACGAACATTTTGCGGGACATCAAAGAGGATCTCGCCCGGGACCGCATCTATCTGCCTCAAGATGAAATGGCCAGCTATGGCATCACCGAGGAGATGTTGGCTCGCGGTGAGCTCAGTCCGGCCATGGGGGATTTCCTCTCCTTCCAGGTCGAGCGAGCGCGTCGCTACTTCGAATCGGGCCTGCGTCTCGTACCCTTGGTGAGACATTTCTCGCGCGTATGTCCGCTGATGTTACACGCTGTGTATTCGCGAGTTTTGGATCATATCGAGAGAGCCAAATACGATGTCTTCTCCGAACGTCGGGGGCCCTCCGGCCCTGAAAAGGTATTCCTTCTTCTGAAGGTGTGTCTGCGATGTCTGCGCCCGTGGTGATCATCGGTGGCGGCCTGGCGGGGATCTCGGCAGCCTGTCATCTGGCGGCCAAAGGCTTTAGAGTACACCTTTTGGAAAAAAGCAGTCGTCTGGGCGGACGGGCGCAGATGGGCAATCGCCTGACCTTGGGTTGCTGTACGTCATATCTTGACCTTTTGGATATGTTGGGGACCCGACATTTGGTGCATATGCAACGGCGTATGGATATCGCCGTGGCTTACGAAGGACGTCTGGCCAGGCTAAAGGCCGTGGCTCTGCCTCACCCTTGGGCTATTGCCCCGTCGTTTTTGCGCTATCCGTTCCTGAGCATCAGTGCCAAAGGCGCCGTGTGCCGGGCTTTGCTGAGAATCGCCCAAGGGGCGCCACCTCTTGCTAATGAGACCTTTGCAGCATGGCTACAGCGGCATCGCCAATCTAGCCACGCCCGCCGATTCTTTTGGGAACTCATTACTGCCCCGACACTCAATTCACCGGCTGAGACGGCTTCCGCCGAGTTTGCATTGCTTGTCTTCCGTGAGGCCGTGTTGGCAGGTCCGCACACAGCGACATTGGGCTTTATTCCCTATGACGGCGTCCGGCTTTTACATCCTGTGAACGAGTTTTTGGCCCGACGCGGAAGCCAGGTTCAGCTGTGTGCCCCCGTGGAGAGAATCACCGAGGGTTGCGAGAATTCTCGTTTTCATGTGCATCTGAAAAACGGCGAGGTATTGAAGGCATCCACTATCGTAGCCGCGGTCCCGCACACGGACTTGCTCCGGCTTCTTCCGCCGCGTTGGCGTCAACAGCCTTGTTTTTCTCGTTTAAGTCAGCTTTCCCGACGGCCCATCATTGATGTCATCCTCGCCTACGATCGGCCTGTACTGACCGAGCCAGTAATCGCCATCCCGGGTTTGCCTGCTCTTTGGATCTTTCCCAAACAGCCTGAAGAAGGGACGCAACAGATCGCTGTCTCTATCAGCTGCCCAGATGAGCTGGCGGATCAAGAAGCCGCCCGTATCGTCCGTTGGACGCATGAGAGACTGGCCACGGCCTGTCCGGCAGTGCGGAAGGCCTCTTTGGTGCAGACGCGTGTCCATAGACACCGGGGAGCCACCTTCTCGGTGGCTCCCCGGGATCAAGACTTGCGCTTACCTCCGCTCTCCCCCATCCCCGGACTGTTCTTGGCCGGAGACTGGACAAATACCGGCTGGCCGGCCACTATGGAAGGGGCTGTGCGCAGCGGGCTGAATGCCGCAGCGGCGGTCAGTCAAGCCGCTCCAAAGTGATACGCATGGCATCGCTCCAGCTTTGGCCGGGCTCGACGTCTTGCACGCCGGCATCGATTCCGTTCGCCTGTAGATTAAAGGCATTGCCCGAGCAAGTATACGGTTCCAGACAGATGGCGGCTCTTTCGGGTGGCGTGTAGATCACCCATTCCCTGAACGTGGGTCCGCCGCCGATGTTGAGCTTAAGCTTGGCTCTTTCATCGATCAGTGAAGCAAAGGTCCAGCCGTCGGAATCCCGCTCCACGTCGGTAAACATATCATCGTAGAAGTTGTCTCCGATCACCAGGCCGGCCCTCAAATCCATCTTGCCGCTAACGGGAAGGCGTCTGCCCGTCGGAACGAGATCCGGAGCCGGTGACAGTTCCCAATACTTGTTGGCGGGCACTTGCAGACGACACGCGTCCCGACTGCTGTCAGCGCTCAGTGGTAGGTTGAAATAGGGATGCCAACCAAAGCCCATGGGCATCCTTTCCGTGCCCGTATTCTTTCCTTCCACTTCGACGGTCAGCCCGACTGCATCCAGTCGGAAGGTCATCCTAATCTCAAACGGGAAGGGAAACTGGCGCTGGATATCCGGAGTGTTGCCGTCAAAACGGAAGGTTACCCACGCCTGGTTGCTGTCGGCTCCTTGAGCTTCAAGCTCAAACGGCGCGGCGGTCACGAAACCGTGACGAGCGTTGCCGTCAGGGTAGACATCGAGCTGGAGTTCCCGGCCGCCGTACGTAAAGCGCCCGCCGGCGATACGGCTGGGAAAGGGAAATAGCACAGGAGAGCCGTACCGGGTCGGTGCTTCACGCAATTCCTTCGCATCGGCAGGCGAAGAGAGCACGGAAACGGCCGCCTCTCCGCTTGACGGTGAAAGACTCAAAGCGATCAAGTTGGCTCCCACGCTGGGCAGAATCGCTGCTTTTGACTCATTCGGACCTCGCAGAACCCACAAGGATTCACCTGACCAAGTCTGCTTTTCCACATCAAACGCCAATACCGGTCACCTCTTCGTCTCATTATGTACGTCGCATGATCATCCGAGGGTAGGCTGGACCTTCCGCCCCGCACGTTCACGCGCGATTTGCTCTTGATAACCCGACTCTCTGTGGGCCTGCAGGGGATCGGCCGGCACACCTAAGTCATCTCTCACCTTGACCAACAGCGGTTCGACATCGGTGTTGAACGCGGAGACAAGGCATTCTTCAGCGGCAATGATGTCTCCGTCAGCCTGCGCGGCGGCCAGAGCTTCGCGATCCACAATCAAAGCCTTGGCGTAGGCGCGTTGAATGGCCAACACCGATTGAATCATCGCCTCCACTCTCGGCTTGAGCAGATGAGTCTGATCGATCATGTAGGCGATCTGAGAACCCTGATCGTCGTTCAACTCGCTGGTAACGAGTTCGTGGAAAACCAGGAAGAGTTCGTAAGGGTTTATCGATCCGGTGGTCAAATCGTCGTCTGCGTATTTGCGATCGTTGAAGTGAAAGCCTCCCAGCTTCTTCTCGTCAAGCAGCGTGGCAACGATCTGCTCGATGTTCACTCCTTGGGCGTGATGGCCAAGATCTACGAGTACCCGGGCTCGCTCTCCCAACTTATTGCATAGAAGAAGCGCCATTCCCCAATCAGGGATATCGGTGGCGTAGAAGGCTGGTTCAAAGAACTTGTACTCCACCAACAATCTCTTGTCATCCGGGAGCATGGTATAGATCTGAGCCAGGGATTCTTCCAGACGGCGTTTGCGGCACCTCAGATCATCTTGTCCGGGATAATTGGTCCCGTCGGCCAGCCAGAGGCTCAAGTCGCGGGAATCGACTTGTTTCATAATCTCTATGCACTGTGCGACGTGGTCCAGTGCCTTACGCCGTACGGTCGGATCCGGAGCGGCCAGACTGCCGAATCGATAGGCCTCATCCTGGAACAGATTGGGATTGATGGCCCCGATGGTGAGTCCAAGCCCCTCTGCTTCCTGACGCAATGCTTGCCAGTCGTCAACCATGTCCCACGGTATATGAAGAGCTACCGACGGGGCGATGCCTGTCATACGATGGACGTGAGCCGCGTCACGAAGCTTTTCACTCAGTGTCACGGCAGCCCCTGGTTGGGGGAAGACCCCAAAACGCGTACCGCTGTCCGCATAGCCCCAAGACGGCGTCTCAATATGCTGAGATTTCAACCTTCCTTCGATCAACTGTACGTCCAGACCGCGCGCCTTCAGCGTTGCCGCCAACCGTTCATACTTTCCTTGCATTTCGCTGTTCATCTGCGTCAACCTCCATGCTCGTGTGGAATCAAAGCCAACCGCATTGCGCCGCCACGGCTGCCGCCGCCCCGCTGATCAGCAACGCCGGAAGCATGTTTCCCACCCGCAGATGGGCAAGTCGCCATAGATTGATGGCAATGGCCACAATCATGATGCCTCCGGTGACTGTCATCGTGCTGATCACCGGTTCGTTCAGGATCGCTTTGGCCGCTCCCGCCAGAGCGGTAAGGCCTCCTTGATAGACGATAATTGACAACACCGACAACAAGGTGCCCGGCCCCAGGGCGGCCGCCAGAGCGAAACTCGATACGCCGTCCAAAGCGGCTTTGGTCAGCAACAACGAAGGATCGCCCAGCAACCCGTCCTGTATGCTGCCCAGAATGGTCATGGGGCCGACACAAAAAAGAAGGCTGGCACTGACGAATCCTTGTACAAATCGGGCTCCTGCGTCTTCATCGGATCGATCTCGGTTGAATCGCTTTTCAAAACGCTCTCCCAAGCGATTCATGATCCCTTCGATGTCCATCCACTCGCCGATGAAGCTGCCTGTCACCAACGCCAACAGCACGAGGATCATCATGACGGCCGAGCCGCCCTCCAAAGCCATCTGCATCCCCAAAACGAGCGTTACGGCGCCTAAGACTTGCATGGCAATCTCGTTCATCGCCTTGGGAAGGCGCTCACCGAGCAAAAGACCCAGTGAACTCCCGATCACTACGGTGATTACGTTGACTATCGTACCTATTCCGTGCACGCACTTACCACCTTTTGTCGTCCTATGCCATAACCCGATACTGCGTCTCAATCAGATCACGATACAGCCCGCGCCGGCTGATCAGCTCGTTGTGAGTTCCTTGTTGTACGACGCGGCCGTGGTCGAGAACAACGATCACATCTGCGTCGCGGATTGTCGACAGCCTGTGGGCCACGACAAAAGCGGTACGTCCTTTGAGCAGCTTGGCAAGCGCCCGTTGGATCTGTTGTTCTGTCTCCGTGTCGATGTTGGCGGTCGCTTCGTCCAGGATCAGGATGCGGGGATCCGCCAGTATGGCTCGCGCAAACGACAGCAACTGTCGCTGGCCAAGGGAGATGCCCCCGCCACGCTCGCTGACCACGAAGTCATACCCATCCGGCAGTTGCGATATAAACTCGTCAGCACCGATCAGGCGGGCGGCTGCTATGACTTCCTCATCCGTGGCGTCGAGGCGTCCGAAACGGATGTTTTCCATAATGGTTCCGGTGAACAAGAAAGGCTCCTGCAAGACGACCCCTACTTGAGTACGCAGGCTGCGAACGGTCACGTCTCGGACATCTATGCCGTCGACGAGCACACTGCCTTCTGTCACATCGTAGAAGCGGCACAGCAGATTGATAATCGTCGACTTCCCGGAACCCGTGGGGCCGACCAAAGCGACCGTCTGGCCCGGCTTGACATCCAACGAGATCCCCCTGAGGGCCGGACGATCAGGCAGATAAGAAAAATGCACATTGCGAAACTCGACGCGACCGGTAATGGGCGGCAGATCAGGGGCGCCCGGCTTGTCCGTCACGGAAGGCTTGGTGTCGAGGATTTCAAAAATGCGCTCTGATGAGGCCATGGTTTGCAGCAGCTGGTTGTAGAAGTTGCCCAGCCGCGAGATGGGCTCCCAAAACCGTCCAAGATAGCTGGCAAAGGCGTAGACGGTACCTAAAGAGATGTCTCCGATCTGAAATAGCCGGGTGCCGTACCAGTACGCGATACAGACACCTACCGCTCCCGTTACGTCGACGATGGGCATGAACAGATCGCCGACCTTGCTGGACTGATTGTGCTTAATCCGGTAATCGTCGTTTAGGTGGTAGAAGAAGGCTTCGTTCTCTTCTTCTTGCACAAATGCCTTGGTGACTCTGATCCCCTGTATGGCTTCATTGAGGTGTGAGTTGATACGTGCATTCCGCAAGCGAACCTCACGCCACGCCCGGCGGATTTGAACGCGGATTTTCGTTGAGAGCAAGAACATGAGAGGCAGAGTGATCATGGTGGCCAGAGCGAGCTTGGCGTGCAGACTGAACAGGATGGCCGCAATACCTAGCAACAGAAAAACGTCGGTGAGGCTTTGCACGACGCCGCTGGTAAACAAGTCCTCCAGAGCGTTCACGTCATTGATGACGCGCACGAGAACGGATCCCGCCGAACGACTGTCAAAAAAGTCGAATGACAGAGACTGGATATGGGCGAACAGATCATTACGCAGATCACGGAGTGTCTGTTGCCCAAGCCAGTTTGTATTGTGGGTGCGCATGCGCCCGGCGAAAAACAAGACGATGTAGGCGCCCAACATGAGCAAGGCATAACGGGTCAGCAGTTCGAGATTCGGATTGGCGATGGATCGGTCGATGGCGTTGCGTGTAAGAATCGGAATGCTCAACCCGGCCGCTGCTCCCACCATGATGGCGAACAACGCCTTAACAACCGTGGCGCGGTACGGTTTCATGTATCCCAGGAGACGCAGGAGCTGTCTGATATCAAAAGGCCTTTCCATGGCCCTGTCGTCCGAATAGACGAACCGTTGGGAGATGGGACGAACGGTCTCCGCATTCGCGGAGTCTTTTTGTTGTGTACTCTTTTGTGCTGTTACGCTGCCTCGTTGCGACACCGTTGTCGGACACCCTTTCTTACTGGCTTGACGTAGCTTGCTGTATCGTGATTCCTCATTCGCTATCCCGCCAAATCGATCCGGTCGCCAAGCTGCACGTCACAAATACGTCGATACACTCCGCCTAGCTCATACAACTCATCGTGTGTGCCCCGTTCCACTATCCTTCCGTTCTCCAAGACAATGATCAGATCGGCATCCTTGACGGACGAAATACGGTGCGCAATGACGAAGGTAGTGCGTTTTTGCCCTTCGAGTAGATTTCTGAGGGCCTTTTGAATCTCGAACTCCGTCTCCATGTCTACACTTGCCGTAGCGTCATCGAGAATGAGAATCCGGGGATCGGTGAGCAAGGCTCTGGCGATGGCTATTCGCTGTCTTTGACCTCCCGAGAGCCCAATGCCCCGCTCGCCGACCAGGGTGTCATAGCCTTGAGGAAGCTCCATGATAAAATCATGAGCATCAGCCATGCGCGCCGCCTCTTCAATCTTGCTCATGGGGACATCGCGGTTTCCGAAAGCGATGTTCTCGCGTATGGAAGTGGAAAACAAAAAGGTCTCCTGAAAGACAATACCGATTTGACGCCGCAGATCTTCCACGATGACGTCTCTGACATCTTGCCCGTCGATCAAGACACGACCTTCGTCGGGATCGTAAAACCGCGGAATAAGGCTGACTAAAGTGGATTTGCCCGACCCCGTGGGGCCGATAATACCCACCACCGCGCCCGCCTCGACCGTCAAGTTGATGTCTTGCACGGCCGGGTGTAACCCGTCATATGAAAACGTGACATTATCAAATTGCACATGTCCGGCGATGCGATCCAGGGGCCGGGCGTCAGGGGAATTGCGGACGGTTTCAGGTGCCCCCAGAATCTCCACCAGTCTTTCCCCCGCCGCAACCGCCTGCGTGAAACTGTTGATCTGGTAACCGAGCTGTTGCACGGGAGAGACAATATACCAGATGAGGCTGAAGGAAGCTACCAGATCACCCATGGACATGCGCTCCAAAATGACCTCTCGGCCCCCGACGTACAGCAACAAGAGCATGCTCATGTTTCCGATCAGATCCATGGTCGGGAAGAACTTCTTCCATATGGCGACCGTCTGCATGTGTCGATCAACAACGTTATCGACGCGTTTGGAAAAAATCTCGATCTGATGGGGTTCCCGGGCAAAACTCTTGACGGTTCGTACACCGGTGATGTTTTCTTGTGCCGCCGTGCTCATATCGGCAATAGCCTCGCGCAGTCGCGAAAAAGCAGGGTGGACTACGCTCCTGAAGCGGAAAGCGGCAACGGCCAAAAAAGGTGTAGTGGCCAGGGCCAGCAAAGACAGACGCCAGTTGATCGAGCTCATCATGCTGAAGCCAAAAATGATCATGAGCAAGGAGCTCAGTAGGTTGGCAAAGCCGAATGACACGAACTGACGAAAAACGGCGACGTCACCCACCAAGCGGGCCATAAGATCGCCCGTGCGGGCAGTGTCGTAGTAAGCAAATGACAGTGACTGAAGTTTCAGGTATAAGGCATTTCGTAGGTCAAACACGGAATTGGCCCCAAAAACATGGCCCAGGTACCGCCGTCCGTAACGACATGCACCTTGTACGATGGCGACGCCGACTACACCCAATGCCAGATAGGGCAGCTCATCGTAATGACCTGAGATCATGACGCGATCCACAAGCATACGCAGCAGTTGCGGACTGACCAAGCCCAAAGCGCTGGTCAACACCACAAACACCAGTGAGGCTAATCCAAGATAACGATAACGCCAGTAGTACTTCCTGAGCTGTAAGAAAACCTCCACGACTGCGCCACCCTCTCCCCCTACGCCAGGTTGTCCGTTATTCATAGTAGTTTTCGACACAAACCCTGATTCCCTGCTTGGGTCGAACGCGTCCCATAGCGGGCAGTGGCGAGTTGCTCTTCCCGCTGAAGAGATTTGGTGGTATAATGCGGGTTAGCCCAAAGGAGGTTACAGCAGACATCTTGCTGTCAAAGGGACCGCAATGGGCAAGGAGTGACGTGGGGTGAGCGTACAAGCCACCATTGAGCAGATGCAGAAACAAGTACGAGAACTGGCAAAACAAAAAGCAGCTGTCATTCTCGCGCACAACTACCAGTTGCCGGAAGTGCAGGATGTTGCTGATTACGTAGGTGATTCACTGCAATTGGCACGTGCTGCGGCAGATACAGACGCTGAGATGATTGTGTTTTGCGGAGTCCATTTCATGGCGGAAACCGCAGCAATTCTCAATCCGGACAAAAAGGTGTTACTTCCCGACCTGGAGGCTGGCTGTTCGCTTGCTGATACCATCACGGCTGAGCAGTTGCGGGCCTGGAAGAGTGAGCATCCCGGGGCCGTCGTGGTCTCCTACGTCAATACCTCAGCTGCCGTTAAGGCCGAGACTGACATTTGCTGCACGTCAAGCAATGCCGTGCAGGTTGTCGAATCGATCCCAGCCGACAAAGAGATTCTGTTCTGTCCGGACATGTTCCTCGGCAGTTATGTGAAGCGCCTGACCAAACGTGACAACATGCATATATGGATGGGCGAGTGTCACGTGCATGCCGGTTTGCGACCCGAAGACATCGAGGCAGCTCGGGCGGCTCATCCTGACGCGGATTTCTTGATCCATCCTGAGTGCGGTTGCGTGACGCAGTGCCTGGATTTCCTGGCTTCAGGGCATATCAGTGCCAAGAACACCTATACCCTGTCCACCGGGGGCATGCTGAAGCACGCCAAGGAGACGCCCGCTACCGAGATGGTGGTGGCCACGGAAACGGGAATTTTGCATCCTCTGCGAAAGCAGAATCCGACTAAACGTTTCTATCCCGTCAGCGAGGATGCGGTTTGTGAGTATATGAAGAAGATCACGTTGGACAAGGTGCTGCGTTCTCTGCAGGAGGGTATCTACGAGATTACGGTTCCGGAGGATATCGCGTCCAAAGCGCGCCGGGCGATTGTGCGCATGCTGGAGATCGGTTGATAGCCCCTGAAATTCGAGTTGCCGGAGGGCAGGCCGTGGCACGTCCTCCGGCTTTTTTTCACCCGACTCAGAGATCAGTCTTCATCATCGGGGCGCAATTCGACCAAACCGTCACGAAGGCGAACGAAATACTTGCGTTTTTCCGGAGAAAAGCTTATATTCTCGATTTCTGAGAAGGGAATGTGAACGCAGTCGGCATCACTGCAGATGATGAGGGAGGACGATTTCGCTTCCACGGTAGCATTGGTGAGTCTGGCTTCTTTACCGTGTTGAAGGGCTTTTACTCGTACCGGGCCGAAATTGCAGACATCCTGCACGAACTGATTGATCGCTTTGCTGTTCAATGGAACCACTCCTAATCATCATTCTGTCTTGGTTTCGGCGGGGTGGCCTGGGCGTGGCTGTCTGCTCTGCCCTGCTCGATCCGTGAAAACTCGGCCGCCAGCCGTGGGATGTGGGGCAACAGGGCCTCACGGGTATTCGGTACCGAATCATCCAAGACGAGTTGGAGAAGACCCTTCAGTACGTAGCCCACGATGGGGCCCGGAGGGGTATTGAGAATCCTCATTACGTCGTCGCCGTTGAGACACAAATCTTTTAAGTGCAATGCTCCCCCTTCGCTCAACACCGTCTCTAATTTGGTCAAGGCTAGATCGAGCCAAGGAGCGTGCGACCCTCCGCTCGCCAGATGATCAGCATGTCGCAAGGCCATCACCTGGCGTACCCATTGCTCATCGTAGGCCGACAGCCAACGCCGAATGTTTTTTCGGGTGACCGGGCCGTGCGCCATGTGGTGACGGATCAAAGAGACCACCCGTTCCACTGAGCGGGTATCAAACCGTAAACGACGAAGCACTTCCTCGGCAATCCGTGCGCTTTCAACCTCATGTCTGTGAAAGATCACTTGTCCCGTTTCGGTCATATCTCGCGTGTGCAACTTACCCACATCGTGCAATAAGGCAGCCAGTCGCAACAACGGATCATCAGGACACATGGCCACGGTTTGAATCAGATGATCAAGAAGAGTCGGGGCATTCGGTTTACCCTGGGGCAAACGATCACTGCCTCGCAATTCGGGAATCACTCGCATGAGGATACCCAGCTCGTACAGCATCCACAGGCCTCTTCCGGGATCGGGGCTGGCCAAAATACGTATGAGCTCGTCCCGGATACGTTCATTGCTGAGATACTCGACCAGGTGCGCGGCACTCTCAGCGGCTTCCCAAGTTTCATTGGCCAGGTCGAAATCCAGTTCGCATGCAAAGCGGACAGCGCGCAACAGCCGTAGCGCATCTTCATTGAATCTGGCTCGGGGATCGCCTACGGCGCGAATGATCCCCTTGCGAAGATCGGATAGTCCGTCGTAGGGGTCGATCAGTCTTTCACTGACAAAATCCCAGGCGATGGCATTCATTGTGAAGTCGCGGCGGGCCAAATCCTCGTGAACCGAGGATGAAAAAAACACACCACTGGGGCGGCGTTTATCCAGATAGTCGGCATCCCGGCGAAACGTGGTTACCTCGACGGGCTCCGGAGTGCAGACAACCACCGTGCCGAAGGCGGCGCCTACTGCTACTGTCTTGTCGAACAGGCTTTGGATCTGATCGGGTACGGCATCAGTGATGACGTCCCAATCGTTGGGTTGACGACCCAAGATAGAGTCCCGTACGCAACCACCTACCAGAAGGGCTTGGAAGCCGTTTGCATGTAACACACCCATGACATGCGCAACATGGGCAGGTGTGGATATGCGAAAACGTCTGTCCAAGTCAGTCCCCTCCGGCAGATGATACTCTCAGAGTGTGTCTTTGCAGTATGTTACATGAAGCTCCGCAAGAAGTTCGCGCTCTCCCGGGCCACTACCTGAGGCTCTTGGCCTTGGAGATCGAACACTTCAACCGACAGGTATCCCGTATAGCCGCTCTCTTTGAGAGCGCTCACAATGGGTTCGTAGGGTGTCTCACCTTTCCCGGGAGGAATCATGCCGGCGTCGTTGACGTGTACATGGCGCAGATACTTAGCATAGGAGCGGATAATCTCCTCCATCGGCAGTTCTTCGGAGAGCATCGCCCGTACGTCCAAATGGAGAGCTAGCCCCGGCTCATCGATCTCCTCGATCAGCTGTACGGCCTCTCCGGCGCTGACGATAAAATCGGTTTCCGCCGAGGTCAGCGGTTCCAGACAAAGAAGCAGGCCGCGCTGGTGACATGCCCGGGCCCAGTCGGCCAGTGCCTTCTTGGCGAGGTCTCTTGCCCGTTCAGGCTCCAGGTGTTCGGGGCGTTGTCTTTGTTTCGGAGATCCGAAAACCAACACCTCGCCGCCTATATCGGCGCAGAATTCAGCGAGGGCTTCCAGATACGGTTTTGTGACCGCACTCGCATCCGGATCATACAAGTGGAGTCCTTCGGGACCCAATAGCAGCCAGTGCAATCCGGCGATGGCGATCCCGTGTTCCGCGGCTACATTGCGGATCTTCTCGCGCTCTTGTTTGCTGATGGACTCCACGGATTGGGCGAAGGTGAAGGGAGCGATCTCAATGGCATCGTAGCCTGCCTCCGCGGCATCGCGGCAGACATCATCCCAACTCCAATCCTTGTATACGTCGTTACAGATGGCGATCTTCATTCGTCTCCCCTTCCACGCCCCGCAGGAGGAAGACCCCGCAGGTGCGAAGATAATTCTCTCTGAATAGATTCCATAGCAAATCGGTGGGTCCTGCCTCGCCGAAAGTCAGTGTGATTTGAGACCCCGGTTAAGGAGAATGAGCTGTGATCGCTGAGACGGTCTTCGTCGGTACAGAACTGCTGCTCGGACAGATAGTCAATACCAATGCGGCCTATCTGGGTAAGCAACTGAGCATCCTTGGAATCGACAGTTACTACCAGTCTGTCGTCGGTGACAACCCCCGCCGCTTGGCAGCCTGTCTCAAGCAGGCCATTGAACGTTCGGATGTCGTCATCGCCTCAGGCGGACTGGGTCCCACTATGGATGATGTGACCAGAGAGACGGCGGCTGAAATCACCCAACGCCCTTTGAGGTTTGATTCCGACGTTTGGGAACGGATCAAAGGCCGCAGACGCGGGACCATCCCCGAAAACATGAAGCGCCAGGCCATGGTACCGGAGGGAGCCATGGTGCTGCCTAACGATGTAGGCTCCGCACCTGGGCTTGCCATACCGGTTTGCGGCGATAAAAAGCTGATCATCTTGCTTCCCGGCCCGCCGCATGAGCTTCAGCCCATGTTTGAACGTTATGTGATCCCGCTTTTGTTGGAACGCCTGGGTGAGCGGACCACGCTCGTTTCACGCACTCTGCGCTTTTGCGACATAGGTGAGTCTCCTTTGGAAGAGCGACTGAAAGATCTTATTGCCAATCAGAAGGATCCCACTTTGGCCACATATGCCAAACCGGGCGACGTTCAGCTGAGGATCTCGACGAAAGCTTCTTCCTACGAGGAGGGGATGAGGCGCATCTTGGCGGTGGAAAATGAGATTCGCCATCGGGTGGGCGAATACATTTACGGTCTGGATGACACCACGCTGGAGAAGGCCGTAGGTGAGCTTCTGAAGCGATGCGGTTGGCGATTGGCCATCGTGGACACCCAAAGCGGAGGCGCTTTGATCACCAGGATCACCGATCCGACGGGCAGTGAAGCATGGTTCGCAGGGGGACTTGTGGCTTCCTCCCCTGCTCAGGCTCTCACTCATCTGCGTCAAATGGGAGCCGCACCTGCAAGGTCGGACAAAAAAGAACAGCTGAGCCCGATGGAGTGGAGCGATGCTCTCCTCGTCGCTACGGATGTCTTTGACGCCGACGTCATGGTCACTCTATTACCCGATGAAGAAGGCGGTACCTTCATCGTTGCCATGACCACCGCGGGCCGTCAGTGTTCGACATCCGTAGGCGCAGGACGCGGCGATCGTGAAACCTGGCGCTGGAGATTGAGCCAGTCCGCGTTGGTGCTGTTGCGCCGCTTGATGGCAGAGCACATACGAGATGTGGCTGGCTAACCGTTTTGCGATCGCAAAGCCTTCGCTAAAGCGCCGATGTGCTCCGGCGTTGTGCCGCAACACCCTCCGATCAGCGAGGCACCCGCGCCAAGTAGCTGCAATCCCCATTGGGCGAACTCAGTAGGCTTGAGCGGCCATTGCGTGACGGTACCCGTTACGGTCGGCAGACCGGCGTTGGGAAGAGCGCTGATGGGCAGGGGCGTGTGCTCCCGGAGCGTCTTGATCACCGTAAGCATTTGTTCAGGGCCTACGGAGCAGTTAGCACCGATGACGCAGGCTCCCGCTTCGGCCAGGCGAGATGCGGCCTGCAGGGGATCGACGCCCATAAAGGTTCTTCCCGAGGCCTCGTAGCTCATCTGGGCGATGACAGGCAGACCGCATGCTACGGCCGCTTCAACCGCCAGGCAGGCTTCGGTGAGATCAGCCATCGTCTTCACGATACAAGCATCGGCTCCGGCTTGAGCGAAGGCTTCGGCCTGCAAGGTAAAGGCGGCACGCGCCGTTTGTGGACTGATGTCTCCGTAGGGCTCCAAGAGCTCGCCCAAAGGTCCAATGGCGCCCAAAACCAGTGCTTGCTCTCCGACTGCCTCACGGGCGATGACGACTCCCTGTCGGTTGATCTCAAGCGCTTGATCCGCCAGACCGAAGCGGGCCAAGCGTACGGGATTGGCTCCGAAGGTGTTGGTTTCCACCAACTCGGCGCCGGCGGACACATATGCTTGGTGTATGTGAGCGACAACGGCCGGAGCAGTCAGATTGGCGAATTCCAAGCACTCTATACCGTCCAGGTCATGTTGAAGCAGCATCGTGCCCATGGCGCCGTCCAAAACCAATGTCTTCTCTTGTTCCAACGCGGTCAGAAAACGTCTACTCATTCAGATCCCTCGCTGTTGCCTTAGAGCCGATCTCCTGTACCATAGACCCAATAATGAGGTGGACATATGCGGACCTTGATCCTTCTTGCCGGAGAACTTTGCATTGACGCCTGGGGAGTCTTGCCCGAACTCTCCGGCCCCTGGGACTGTATTATCTGTGCCGACGGCGGCGCCTACCACGCCCTTAGACTCGGCATCGTACCCGATGTGGTCATGGGAGATTTTGACTCCTTGGCCCAAGATGACATTGAGGATATTGGCACTACAACGACCATTTCCTTCCCGACGGCTAAAGATAAGACCGATGCTCACTTGGCCGCCGACGAGGCACTGCGTCGCGGCAGCACTGAGGTTGTATTAGCCGGAGCTTTCGGCGGTCGGTTGGATCACACTTTAGCCAACATCGGTTTGTTGCGGCTGTTGCACAAGCACGGTGTAAAGGCGATGGCCACTGACGGTCGGCAGACGGTTTATTATGTAACAGATGAACTCATTCTGACAGAATCACCGGGTCGGATTGTCTCCGTTTGGCCCCTGAGTCCCGAGGTGCACGGTGTCTCCCTCACCGGTTTGCGCTGGCCACTGGAGCGCGCTCGCCTTGAACTGGGAGACACACGCACAATTAGCAATGAGTTTGTGGGCGGACCGGCCAAAATAGCTTTGGAGGTTGGTGAGCTTTTGGTTATCGTCAATCGATTTCCTCCACATGAATGCCATGGCGACGCAACAAGGCTGCCGTGACGCCTGCACCTGGACGCGTCGTGCCGCGGAAAGCTCCGTCGTAGATGGCGCTCACTCCACACGAAGGACTTCGTGCCTTTAAGAGGGCCCGCTTGATGCCAAGCTCCTGACACAGCTTCAAGGCCGCCTGTGCTCCTTTCAAGAATTGGGCGGTGACGTTCGTGCCGCATTCCGTTCGAACACGTGCTTTGCCGTCCAGGACGTCCTCGCCGTCTCCATCGACGATCTCAGCCGGTTTGCGAGGAGTCGGCAGACCACCTGCCTGTTCAGGGCAAAAAGGTATGAGTTCCGCTGGGCCCACATCGAGATCTCGCGCCCGGCAATGTCTGCCGTCGTAGCGGCAAGTGTAGCCCAATAGACAAGCGGAAACGAGGACTTTTTCCATGCTTCATCTTCCCTTCACTTTTATGACGTGCGGATCTACATGGTAGGAATTGCCGTATCCAGAGACAAAATATGAGTCGGATGACTCGAAGGGTGTGAGACGCGTGTCGCGGCAAAGGCTTTGGGTGTTGTCGCTGGATGTCGGTACCTCTTCCGTCACAGCGGGCGGTTATGACTCCGCCGGGCGGCCGTTGCCCGGCGTCCAGGCTTCGGTGCGACATGTCCCCGTCACCACTTCCGACGGCGGCTGCGAGCTGCAAGCTTTGGAGCTCGTCACTCGATGTCTCAGGGTCTTGCGGGCCACGTTGGATGCGGCAGCTTTTGACGATCCGCCGAGCGCCGTGGGGTTTTCTTGTTTCTGGCACAGCTTGATTGGGCTTGACGGCCAGGGCGAAGCCATCACTCCGGTGTTTCTTTGGGCCGATACCCGTAGTGTACAACAAGTCGAGTATCTGCGGCGGCAGATGGATGAAAAAGCATATCATGTCCGCACGGGATGTGTCTTTCATTCCAGTTATCTTCCTGCCCGGCTGCTTTGGTTCCGACAGCAAGAACCCGATCAATGGTCCCGGATAAGATATTGGGTATCCTTTGCCGACTATTTTTACCTCCGGCTCTTCGGGAGACTGATTACCAGCCTTTCCATGGCTTCAGGAAGCGGGTTGTTTGATCAACACGAGTTGGTCTGGGATGCCTGGGTGTGTGAGGCCATAGACCTCGATCGCCGGCTATTGCCTCCGTTGGTCGACCTTCATCAATCTTGCAGTGGGCTGCGCGGTGAGTATAGGAGCTATCTTCCCGAATTGGCCGACATCCCCTGGTTCCCTGCCGTGGGTGACGGAGCCTGCAGCAATGTCGGTTCGGGATGCGCCACTCCTCAGCGCCTGGCTTTGATGGTCGGCACCAGCGGTGCCTTGCGCTGCATTTTACGGACATCTTGTCTGGATATACCTGCGGGCTTGTGGTGCTATCGTCTGGACGATAGGCGCTTTGTGCTCGGCGGTGCGTTGAGTAACGGAGGTAACCTGATCACATGGCTGCGTGACTGTCTGCAGTTGCCTCCTGCTGAGCAGCTGGAGCAAGAGCTGGCCAGCCTTGCCCCGGACAGCCATGGGTTGACCCTCCTGCCCTACTGGGCGGGGGAACGATCACTCGGCTGGGCGGCACATGCGACGGGAGCGATCGTAGGGATGCGTTTGCATACCAAACCGGTGGATGTGATGCGGGCAGCGATGGAAGCTGTGGCCCTTCGGTTTGCTGCCATTCACGAGCGCCTCAGAAGCGTCGTGCCCCAGACTGAGCTTTTGGCAGCTACCGGTGGGGCTCTCTTGCGCTCACCGGTGTGGATGCAAATCATGGCAGATGCGCTCGGAACCGGGGTACAGGCCTCGGCGGAGCTTGAGGCGAGTCGGCGCGGAGCGGCCCTGCTGGCCCTGGAGAGTCTGGGAGCGCTCACTGACGTTGCGGATGCACCTGCATCGTTCGGATCGTACTATGAGCCTCGGAAGGAGTTCACGAAGCAGTATCAAGCGGCGCGCCTACGGCAGGAGAAGATGTACCGAATGCTGGTTCAGGGCTCTCGTCACTTATGATTCCGATCCCGTTCGGCCTTCATCTTCTGTCCTACAAGACGCCAGAAATCAGGGTCTTCCATTCCGGCCCGCCACAGGGCAAACCCTCTCAACCCGTAGCGCTGCATGATGTCCAGCTTCCAGGAGCTGCTGGAGGCGTTTTCAAACCACACTCTGTGCAAGGCACCGTCGGCGCCGCCATATCTGTACATCGGTACTTGAGCTTCGTTGTCCCATCTCAGGACGGCTTCGCCTCGCCATACCGGACCCATGGCAGTCACATAATCCAAGTAGACGGGGTTTTTTTGACCGCTTGTCCACCGAAAACCGTAAGCAGGGATACCTAGAATCAGTTTGTCTGCCGGCACTTCACGGACCGCGTGTTGCACGACGCGTTCTACCCATCCGGCGGAGGCGATCGGGCCGTCGGTTTCGCTGGCCCAACCGTGTTCATCATAGGTCATCAGCATCAGGCGGTCGACAAGAGCTCCCAAAGCGGCGTAATCGTATCCGCCGGACCATCCGTTCCAGGGATCATCGCCGGTCTTGGCCGGCACGGACAGACTGACGCGGATGTTTTCGCGGCGCAGCGCTCGGGAGATAGTCCCGACGAAGGCCGTGAACTGATGCCTCATGGACGGAGGCACGAATTCGATGTCGATATTGATCCCGTCGAATTCCATGCGCTTGGCTAACTCGACGAGGTTATGGGCCAGTTGTTCGCTTAACCGGCGATCCGTGAGTAGGTGGGTTACGACTTGCTCACTGATGGCGCTTGAGCCGTAGAGGAGATTGTGAAAAAGAGCCTCCACTTTGACGCCGTGATCGTGCGCCATACGAACGGTATCCTTGATTTCTTCTTCGGGGCTGTTCCACATGGGGATTAGCCGGGTAGGGTCACTTCTGTCAATCTGATACCAAAAGCCCGTGACGAAGCTTAGTTTGTCGTGATGCTGTCGCAATATGTGTTTTGAGCCGGGTATGGCTCCTTCGTCACCGCAGTAGTAAATCACGACTTCTCGCTCGGGCAAAGCATTGGCAGAATCTTGATGGTCATCTGGAAGAGCAGGCAGCTGTTCTTTCCGACCGGGAAATAGGCCGGGCAGCCAGGAACAACCCGACAGTATCGTCAAAAGGCATATCAGCAGAATGACAGTGCTCTTTCGCAAGGACGTCTCCTCCACCGGGCGATTTAACCTGTGTATCTAATAACAGGCATTACGTCCTGGAAGAGATGGCGTCCTTCAGGAAAGAAATGCTATGGAAGTGGCGATCGTGGCTGTAATCATTCCGGGGACTGCTTTTGCTTGTAGGGCATGGTGTCCGTGCGTGGCGCACCTTCTCTGATGGGAAGGCCTCGGAGGTTGAACTGCGCCGTCTCCTTCAGCAGGTCATCCAGAAGCTTTACCTGCTCCTCTTTCAGACGGATGATGCGCAGTACCTTTTCTCGTATCTGTTCGGCTCTGGCTTGAAACAGCAGCTCGCTGTAGTCGTGACGCAACAACAATCGCTCAAGCAATAGCAGCTTTTCGGTCAAGTGATCATGCACATCGGTCACCTCCCATATGGATTACAGAGTCAGCAAGTACTCGCTCATCCAGCGTGAACGTGGTGCGACGGCCATATCGTATACGCTTCTGATCATGAAATGGATGCGCAGGAATTCAGGAAACCAGTGAACGGCGATCACTTCCCCGTCGGCGATATGCAGGGCATGCCCGACGTCGCTCAACAGGAAGATATGGATTTGGCCGTGATCACTGCGCCGTTTCAATTCTTGCAGGAGTTCCGGGCTGGTCTGGTGATGAGCATAGGCCAAGTGGTAGAATCCACCGGGCCCGATCTTTTTCATGTTTTCGAGAACCCAGACTCTACGGATAGCAGCCTGCATTTTTCTTCCCTCCGCTCTAAGATATGAGCGAGGACAGGCTTGGGTGTCGGATCAGCAACAGAAACGTAAAAAAAGGACGCAACGCCGCGCCTGTAAAGGCGCAGCGTTGCGTCCTATGATCCGCCGATCACAAATGTACGAGATGGCTAGACATCCCGCATCCCGGATTCAAAGCCGATGGTAGAGGGCGGGAAGTCGATCTCACGCAGGAATTGCACCGCCTCAGCGGCACCGTGTTCACGATCCATACCGCTGTCTTCCCACTCCACGGAGAGCGGACCGTCGTAACCGATCTGATTCAGGGCCCGGATGATCTCCTCGAAGTTGACCTCGCCTCGACCCGGTGACCGGAAATCCCAACCACGTCGCGGATCGCCGAACGGCAAGTGCGATGCCAGGACTCCGGCTCGTCCGTCGAAGTTGGTGACGGCGTCTTTGGCATGGACATGGAAGATACGATCGGGGAATTCACGGATGAACTGTACAGGGTCGACCATCTGCCAGAGCAGATGGCTGGGATCGAAATTGAACCCGAATGCCGGATGATGGCCAATGGCTTCCAGAGCCATATGCGTTGAGTAGATATCAAAGGCTATTTCGGTGGGATGAACTTCCAGAGCGAATTTGACGCCGTTTTCTTGGAAGACATCTAGGATGGGACCCCACCGTTCGGCAAAAAGGTCATACCCCTTCTTGACGTCGTCGGGATCCAGCGGAGGAAACGGATAGACGAGATGCCAGATTGATGAACCGGTGAAACCGTTGACGATGGAGACGCCCATATTGCGGGCCGCCACGGCGGTGCGTTTCATCTCCGCGATGGCCCACTCGGATTTCTCTTCTGGCTTACCCTTGAGCTCCTCGGGTACCCAGTCATCCGAACGATGATCGTTGGGATCCAGTACCATCTGGCCTACCAAATGGTTGCTGATGGCCCATACATTAAGCCCGTATCTGGCCAAAAGAGCCTTGCGCTCCTCGCAGTACTGGGTGCCCTCCGCGCCTTTGGCTACATCGAAGTGTCCACCCCAACAAGCCAGTTCGAGCCCGTCATAGCCCCAGCCTGACGCCTTTTGTGCCAGAGTCTCCAAAGGAAGATCCGTCCATTGACCAGTGACGAGTGTGATCGGTCGTCCCACGAGAAGTTCCCTCCAATTCTATTTCTATGTGCTTGATGTCTCATTGTTAGCGATTCCCTATCCAGTCGCACTTCCCTTCACACTAAGTTAACGAAGTAGTTGCGCGTTGCCTATCAGGATTGTGGTATCATAGGGTCAGCGGCAAGGAGAGGATGGGTGCATTGGTTACAATCACTGAAAAGGCATGCCAGCGTCTCAAGGAAGAACTGGAAAAAGCAGGCTACACGGGCGTTCGGCTGTATGTTCAGCCAGGTTGCGGTGGTCTCAGTTACGGAATGGCTCTCGACAATGAACCCCAGGATGACGACGTAGTTGTAGAGTTCCCTGGGTTTAAGATGTATATCGATCCGTTGAGCGGACGCTATCTCAAAGGAGCCGAGGTTGGTTACGACGAGTCGCCTGCGGGTGGCGGTTTCACCATCGACAATCCTAATGAATTGCCGCAAATGGGTTGCGCCGGTTGCCCCAGCCGTTGTGGTCAAGAAGACGATGAATGACGGATCCAAGCCATGACTGAAGGGGTGCCCAGATCGGGTACCCCTTTTTTCATCAGCTTTTGCGTCTTTGGTCACAGGGCTCCAGCACTTGCCAGTTGGGCAAGGCAGTAGGTCGAAGCGGACGATTGGGCAGGCGTACACCTGAAATGGCCTGAGCCGGGCGGCGAAAGCGCAGACGCCAGTGTGCGTTTCTTATCGGGTTCAACGGGCTCAGAGTGCGGTAAGTCACTCGGGGGACGCCGTTGACGATACTGGTAACGATGGCACTGTGGTCAAAGAATCCATCTCCGTCCCAGTCATAAAAGACAAGATCCCCTCGGCGCAAGTTTCGGGCCAATCGAGGGCTGGTCAGCAGATCCAGTGCCCCTCCGTAGTTTACGGTCAGATAAAGGAACAGTAACGATGGCAGTGACCAGGTGCATGACCACCAATCATCGTTGTTTTGATCAAAACGGTCATTTCCCAAGCGCCGATACCACCATTCGGTGTCATAGCCAACGGCCCGGTAGTCCATACTCCAGCCACCGGCATACAGGCATTGTGACGTGAAGTTGGTACAGTCGCCTCCTCCTCCCATCGTATCCATATTGGCATAATCCGGATTGGGATTGAACACGTGCCTCAGGGCGTAGCGAACGGCCGCGGCTCGGTCATAGGTCACTCGCATGCGATCACCTTCCGGATGTCATGTATTAGCAAGTTATGAGTGGTGGATCACGAAGTGGGACGCATCATAGGATGAATAGTGGCGGTTCATGCCTTTTTGGGCGAGGTGATCGGTTTGGTGCTCATCACCATGGGTGCGATTTTTCTCTTGGTCGGTGTCTTGATCTCCCTGACCGGGATAGGAGTCGTGGTCGGCATTCCTTTGGCCGTCACCGGGATTATCCTGGGGCTACTGGGGTTGGCGGGGGCTGCCATTGCGGTTGTTTGGGCTTTGATCAAGTTAGTGCTTCTGCTTTTGTTCTCACCGCTTATCCTTTTGTTCTGGCTCCTACGGCTGCTGTGGCATCTGGTCGCCTAGACACCGGTAACAAGTAGACGAAGAAGGCGTAGGCGCGCCTTCTTCGTTGGCAGCTGTGATTCAAACGTTGATCACTTCACCTGGCTTCCTCCGAAGCCTTGGTGAACGACACTGAACCCCACGGCCTCTAGCGCTTCGATCAGCCGCTCCGTATCTTTGGTATCCACCTTCAATACTACAAATGAATGTACGTTATCTTCGTCCTCTTCATCGTCGAACGCGGCGATAGCCAGAATATTGATGCCCAAATCACTGACGACCCGGGTCATCTTGGCCAGAACACCGATCTCATTGACCACCCGCAAGGTTATGCGGGCACCGGGTTTTGGAGCATGCATCAAATCAACGAAGGCATCAAAAAGGTCGCGTTCTGTGACAATGCCGATCACCTTGTCGTTCTCGACAACAGGTAGTCCGCTGATATGAAGGTCGCGCATTAAGAGTGCGGCCTCTTCAACCGTGGCGTCCGGTCCTATGGTGACCGGATCAGTGGTCATAACGTCCTTGACTCGCATTTTGGCCAACAACGCGTTTTGTTCCCAAATCGACAGCGTCGTCGCCGCTGACGGGGAGATACGCATCAGATCGAGCTCGGTGACTATTCCCACGAGCCGGTCGCCTCTCGTCACAAGCAGGCGACCGAAATTGCCTTTTTGCATGGCCTCCATGGCTTCATGGACCGTCGTCTCCTCGGTTACGGTGACGGGGTTAGGTGTCATCACAGCTCTGACTAGCATCGGCCTCACCTTCCCTTTGCGCTTAACAGTCTTACTCACAGACTAACCGCCCAAATAGGCCTGCTTCACCTCGTCCATGGTCGCTACTTCGCGTGCCGTGCCCGACAACACTACTCTTCCGGTCTCCAGCACGTAGGCCCGGTCAGCGATGGAAAGCGCCATGCGCGCATTCTGTTCCACCAGCAGAACGGTGGTTCCCGAGGCGTTGATCTCTTGAATGATTCTAAAGATCTCTTTGACCAACAACGGTGCCAGGCCCATACTGGGTTCATCTAGAAGCAACAGAGTAGGTGATGACATGAGAGCGCGCCCAATGGCCAACATCTGTTGTTCGCCGCCGCTCAACGTGCCGGCCAACTGATGGCGCCGTTCTTCAAGACGAGGAAACAGCTCATAGACCCTTTTTATGTCGCGATTCACTCCGTCTCGGTCTTTGTAGCGCAGATAGGCGCCTAACTGTAGGTTTGTCTCGACTGACAGGTTGGCAAAAACACGGCGCCCTTCAGGGACTTGAACGATGCCGGCGGCGACGATTTTGTGCGGCGGAAGATTGCTGACGTCAGTGTCTTGAAAACAGATACTCCCGCTGCGAGCGCGCACCAGTCCGGAAATGCAATTCAGCGTACTGCTCTTCCCCGCTCCGTTGGCGCCGATCAAGGTGACAATCTCTCCTTGGTTGACTTCTATGGAGAGATCCTTGAGAGCATGTATGCCCCCACCGTAATATACGTTGATCCCTTGGACCTTTAGCACTAGATGGCTTCCTCCCCCAGGTAGGCTTTGATCACACGCGGGTTTGATCGCACCTCAGCCGGCGTTCCCTCTGCGATGGTCATTCCGTAGTCCAACACCGTGATGTGTTCGCAGATACCCATAACCAGATTCATGTCATGTTCAATGAGGAGTATTGTGACTTCGAAATCCCGTCGGATGCGCTGAATGAACTCCATTAATTGAGCCGTTTCGTTCGGATTCATCCCGGCTGCGGGCTCGTCCAACAGGAGCAATCGCGGTCGGGTAGCCAGGGCCCGGGCAATCTCCAAGAGCCGCTGATCCCCGTATGGCAGGTTGCCTGCGATCTGTTCGGCTTTATCATCAAGGCCCAAGATACGCAACAACTCAAGCGATGACTCAACGATTTCGGCCTCTTCTTTGGCGATACCAAGATGCAACAGAGCCTTGACAAAACCGTACTTGACATGTCTGTGCTGGGCTATCATGACGTTCTCCAAGACCGAGCGGTTGGCGAACAAGCGGATGTTTTGGAAAGTACGAGCCAAGCCCAGTCGGGTGACGGCATGAGGAGGCAGATGCGTGATCTCTTGACCGGCGAATACGATCTGTCCCTCAGTGGGACGGAGCAAGCCGGAAATCATGTTGAACACGGTAGTCTTGCCTGCTCCGTTCGGCCCGATCAGTCCAACGAGACTTCCTTCTTCTACTTTGAGATTTAGATTAGATACGGCACGCAGACCGCCAAAGGTCATGGCAAGCCCGCGTGTTTCAAGAAGCACCGCCAACCCGCTCCCCCTCCTTCTTCGGCAACACCAACGACGGCAGATCGAACTCCTTGGAACCCATAAGGCCCGAAGGTCTGAAGACCATCATCAAGATCAGAGCCAGACTGTATATGATCATGCGTTGATAGGGCCAGGGTGCCAGTACCATCGACAGGAAAGTGAGCAAGACGGCGGCCAATACTGATCCCGTAAGGCTTCCCATGCCGCCGAGGACGACGATGATGAGAGTCTCTACGGAACGCAAGAATCCAAAGCTCTGAGGACTGATGATGAAGAAGGCATGAGCATACAACACTCCTGCCAGACCGGCGAAAAAGGCCCCGATGGTGAACGCGGCCACTTTGTAAACGGTGGTGTTGATACCCATAGCCGAGGCGGCAATCTCATCTTCGCGCACAGCGATACATGCTCTGCCATGGGCCGAATTGATCCAGTTGCGAAGCACCAACACCGTCAAGACCACCATGGCCGCGAGCCAGGCAAATGAGGTATAGCGGCGGGTGATCACAAAACCATGGGCACCGCCTACATAGGCCCAGTTGAGGAACATGACGCGTATGATCTCACCGAAGCCCAACGTGGCGATGGCCAGATAGTCCCCTCGCAGCCGCAAAGTCGGTAAGCCAATCAAAAAGCCGATACCGGCAGCGGCCAAAGAACCGGCGATGAGCGCAACCGGAAACGGCAGATTGAATTTGACCGTGCATATGGCTCCGACATAAGCTCCCACAGCCATGAACCCGGCGTGGCCCAATGAGAACTGGCCCGTGAACCCGTTTATCAGGTTGAGGCTGGTCCCCAAAATGATAAAAATACCAGCCAGTTTGATATTGATCATCAGATATTCACCGATTAGGCCTACAGCCTCAAGCGCCAGGATTAAGAGGTAAACAGTTGCCGTGAATGCTCCCCAGATGATTTGCTTCGAGTATCGTTCAAAGGCCACCGTTCTCACACCTTTTCGTGTCCCGTTTTTCCAAGAAGTCCTGTCGGTTTGACCAGCAAGATCAGAATCAGGAGCGCAAAGGCCACAGCGTCGCGGTAGGTTGAGGACAAAAAGCCGGCGACCAATGACTCCGCAATGCCCATCAAAAGCCCACCCAAGACCGCTCCGGGAATGATCCCTATACCACCGAGCACCGCGGCTACAAAAGCCTTCAACCCCGGCATAACGCCCATGAGGGGATCGATGCGATTGTAGTAGATGCCTACCAACAGCCCGGCCGCACCCGCCAGGGCGGATCCAAGGGCGAAGGTATAGGAAATCACTGAATCGACATTTATGCCCATCAGCGCCGCGGCCTGTTCATCAAACGAGACCGCTCTCATGGCTTTGCCCGCTCGCGTGTGTTGCACCAACAGCTGCAGGGCGACCATGAGTAACACGGCCACTGTGAGGATGAAGATCTGCTGAGCGGTGATGATTAGTCCGCCGATATGGATCTGGTAGGACGAAAGCAGCTGTGGATAGGAGCGCGGTTGCGGAGAGACTGCCCAGATCATACTATACTCTAAGAAAAACGAAACTCCAATAGCAGTGATGAGCAATGTGATTCGCGGTTGACCGCGCAAAGGTTTATAGGCGACACGTTCAACGATGATCCCCAGCAGTGCGGCTCCGGCCATAGACATAACAAGAGCCGGCAGAAACGACAGTTTCAACACTGAGGTGGCAAAAAAACCGATGAAAGCGCCCATCATATAGATGTCGCCATGAGCGAAGTTGATTAAGCGAACGATCCCATAGACCATAGTGTATCCAAGGGCGATCAGTGCGTAGACGCTTCCCAATGAGATACCGTTTATTATCTGCTGCAGAAACTCCGTCATCGTCCGACTCCTTCGTACGCATGTTTCAATCCAACCATAATTCGAGCCCGGCGAGGAAATCCCTCCGCCGGGCTCTATCCTTTTCCTTCCCCAGGCACCGCGGACGGGGTCATTCCGGCCGACTCAGCCGGCGATTGTCACGGTGCTTCGGCGCCGGATGATCGGCAGCGTTGCGCTTTTCAGACACTTGACATTGCGTGGCGGATGGTGGGAGTGTTTGACACACTCCCAATCCGTCCTCGTTCGTTAGCTTCATCAAGCCGGCAAGTCCGGCCACACATGATCGACCCGCCCCGACGACAGTCGGTTACGAAGATCGCTTCGTCAAGTGTTCGACCCACTTCCGACATACCAAGTGCTTTAGGGCTGAATGACGTCTCGGACCGAGGGTACACCGTTTTTCAGCTCTACTATAATACCGTCCTTGATCGGGTTGCGATCTGCGCCCATGGTGATGTTGGCGCGCAAGATCTTTAGGTTCTCGGTGGCGGCGAGTGCATCCCGAATGGCTTTCGGGGTGAAGGACTCTGCCCGCTTAAGAGCGTCAACCAGAATCCACCCTGCCTCGTAACCCAAGGCGGCAAAGGCATCCGGCACATGGCCGAATCTGGCCTCATACGCCTTGACAAACTCCTGGACAACGGGATCGTCGTCGCCAGCGCTGTAGTGATTCGTGAAGTAGATGTCGTTCAGGTTCTCAGCACCGGCGATCTCGACCAGTTTGGCAGAGTCCCAACCGTCACCGCCAGTAAGCGGTACGTTAATGCCCATCTCGCGCGCCTGGCGGGCGATCGCACCCTGCTCCTCGTAGTAACCCGGGATGTAGATCATATCAGCTCCGGACGATTTAATCTTGGTGAGCTGCGGGCGGAACTCAGTGTCTTTGGAGAGGTATTTCTCTTCAGCAACGATCTGGCCGCCCAACTCCTCAAAGCGCTGCCGGAAGAAGCTCGCCAAAGCGGTGGAATACGGGTCACCGCTGTTGACCAGCATGGCCGCCTTGCGTGACCCCAAGGTATTGTAAGCGAATTCAGCCATGGCGATGGCCTGGAAGTCATCCATGAAACAGGCGCGGAAGATATAGTCTCCCACTTTGGTGACATCAGGGGCAGTCGCCGTCGGTGTGAGCATCGGGACTTGCATTTCCTGAGCTACGTTAGCCGCGGCAATGGAGTTGCTGCTGATGACGGGACCCAGCATGGCCACAACATTGTCTTTCGTGATCAACTTGGTCGCCATGTTCGTCGTTTCGGCGTTATCCGATTTGTTGTCTGCCTCGATCAACTTGATTTTGTAGCCGTCAAGAACGTCCTGCTCGTTGGCCTGTTCAAGGGCCAAGACTATGCCGTTGCGGGCGGAGACTCCGAAACTGGCGACTCCGCCTGTCAGCTCGAAGTTGCCTCCGATTCGAATCTCTTTTCCTCCGGAGCGTCTGGAGAGTCCGATTCCGAGACCGACAGCTATGACCAATACAGCGATAATGACATATACCGTTTGTCTTTTCAAAACTCCCACCATCCCTTCTTGATATACGCGTATGCATTCTGAACAGAATGCTCTGTCGCCTAAACTATAATCGCCGTACGCGCCAACTGTCAACGCTCCGGGTTATATGAAAAAGGCCTCCTGCCGTCACTGTCGGCGTGCACAGTCTCAACTAATCGAGAAAACGTAAAGGATCCAGTGGTTTGTTATCGCGGCGTATTTCAAAATGAAGGTGCGGACCGGTTGTCCGTCCAGTGTTCCCGGAGCGAGCCACGACCTGTCCTTTGCGGACTATGTCTCCTTTTGCGACTCGAAACTCTGAAAGATGAGCGTAATAGGTCTCCCAACCGCCACCATGATCGATCACCAGCAGGCGTCCGTATCCCCCGGACCAGCCGGCTGATTTGACCACACCGTCAGCAGCGGCACGAACCGGAGTCCCCGTCGAGACCCCTAGATCGATCCCTTGATGCATACGACCCCAACGCATGCCAAATGCCGATGTGATGCGCGCGTTTACTGGCCAGGCAAATCCGGTTTCCGGTCCGTTCTTGAGACGCTCAAGAGCCTCGCGCCCCTGATCCGCATCAGCGGCAATGGCCAACGGCAGTACGGATGGCTCCTCCTTTGACGTTATCTCAAGTGTCACATTCTCTGTTGCCAGCGGTGCCGCAGACGTTTGCAGCTGTTCCTTCCGCGAACTCGTCCCCTGCAGTGCATCCGATAAAGCATGGTCTACGCTCAACATGAGCGAAGCCCCGACAGGCAGCTGCAACACCAATCCGGGCCGTATTATGGTGTCGGCTTGGAGCCCGTTGACTCTCAATAACTCATTGAGGGCCACTCCGGTCTTTTTGGCGATGGACCAAAGCGTGTCCCCCTTGTTTACCGTGTACGTGGCGGGAGCCGATCCATCGCCGGCCGTTGAAGAAGCGACGGGAGGGGCTGTTGCAATGATCTCTTGCCCCGGATGGATGATACTTCTTTCGCTCAGACCGTTCCAAAGCAAAAGGTCGCCGAGCGCGACCCCGTGGGTTCTGGCGATTGAGTAGAGAGTGTCACCTTCCCGAACCACGTATACGTTTTGATCCGCTGATACGGGCAGACAAAAAAGCAACGCAACCATGATAACGCGTATCGTAAACAACCTACCGCATGTTCGCCAGCACATCAACTTCCTCCAAGTTCGATTCACGTCGCCCGGGAGAGTGCTCCAAACCGCTCCCGCCGGCATGGCCGTTGAGTCCTATGAGACTTACGGCGACACTGATCTTTTCAGATGCGTATCCAAACGGTTATTGCGGAACACACCGACCGTGACCTTGATCGGTGCGGTTTCATCGCCCGGTGCAGAGGCCGACGCGAAGCATTTCGTAGGGTTCATGTCACGTGTTCGTCACTTGAGGCTCAACGCTTGAGATCAGCTGAGCTCGCTTCGCCGGCTGCACTTGCTGACCCGAAAAGACCTTTGAGGTTGTCAAGCCGAGCACTCAATCTGTAGCTCCTTCGTCGGCCAATATCATTGTATCTACGACGACAGGCTGACAAAGACCTGCTTGGTTTGTTATCTATTTGCGCTTCCGACCAACATTCTCGGGACCACATACTTCAGCCTATGCGGAAGCCTTACGCAGGTGATAGTCTTCGCGGCTCGAAACTCTGTACAAAGATGTCGTGCCCGTGAAGAAACAGGAGGCAATCCGCATGGAAAAAGTCAAAGTCGGCATCATCGGTTGTGGGAAGATCAGCGGTATCTACTGTCAGGCGAAGCAGGTTTTTGAGATTCTGGACATTGTGGCCTGTGCAGATCTGATCCCCGAAAGAGCCAAGGCCAGGGCTGAGGAGTACGGCATTCCTCGGGTCTGCTCACCCGAGGAGCTGTTGAACGATCCCGAGATCGAGCTGGTGGTCAACCTTACCATCCCCCAGGCGCACGCAGAGGTATGTCTGGCTGCTTTGGAAGCGGGCAAGCACGTATACGTGGAAAAGCCTCTGGGGATCGACCGTGAAGAGGGTCAGAAGCTCCTGGCGACAGCTCGAGCAAAGGGTTTGCGATTGGGTGCTGCCCCGGACACGTTCTTGGGAGCGGGTTTGCAGACTTGTCGCAAGCTGATTGACGACGGTTGGATCGGTAGACCGGTAGCGGCGACGGCATCTATGCTCTCCCACGGTCACGAAACATGGCATCCTGATCCGGAGTTTTACTACAAGCGCGGTGGCGGTCCGATGTTTGATATGGGACCGTATTATCTGACCGCCTTGATCTCCTTGATCGGGCCGGTGCGCAGTGTGGTTGGCTGCACCCGTACCACTTTTCCGCAGCGTACAATTTTGAGCGAACCAAAGCGCGGGCAGATCATCGATGTTGAGGTACCCACCCACGTAATTGGCATTTTGGATTTCGCTCAGGGATCTTTGGCGACCATAGTGACCAGTTTTGATGTTTGGGGCGGACAAGTGCCGCGCATTGAGATCTATGGCACCGAAGGGACTTTGAGCGTTCCGGATCCAAACACCTTCGCCGGACCGGTACTGTTGCGTCGCGGCGGTTCTAAAGAATGGACTGAGATACCCTTAGTGTTTGGATATAACACCAACAGCCGCGGCCTTGGTGTAGCTGATATGGCCCATGCCATCCGTTCCGGTCGGGCTCACAGGGCCAATGAACAACTCGCCTATCACGTCTTGGATGTGATGGTCAGCATCCACGATGCCGCTGAAGCTGGCAGAAGGGTCGAACTGGAGAGTACATGTCAGCGTCCGGCACCCTTCCCTCTCGGGCTGCCGGCAGGCATCTTGGATGACTGAGGACTGAGCAGCCGGGGACCGCCTCCCTGTACGTCGAGTCTCGGCGGGCGGCGGTCCCTTCTTAGCATGTGGTCTGGTAGCTCAAACCGGCTTGCGCCAGCTTTTCCTCCGCTTCCTGAATGGAATAGACCGGCAGGTACATCAGGCTGACGTATTCCATGACCATTCGTTCAGCACAAAATCTGCTTTGCGCCATCTCAATGCTGGCTCTCATCATCTTCTCCCAGGCTCGGCGATTGCGGAACGTGGGCAGTACATCCTCCAAGAGTTTCTCATAGAGCGCAACCAGATCCCGCTCATTCTGATCGGGTCCTTGATAGCCTTCTCCGAACTGCCAGCCGTTGACCCCGTCCTGGCAGCCTTCCGGCCACCAACCGTCCAAGATGCTGAGATTGAGCACCCCGTTCATGGCCGCTTTCATCCCGGATGTCCCGGATGCTTCAAGAGGACGGCGAGGGTTGTTCAGCCAGACGTCACAGCCGCGAACCAAGCGTTTGGCCAAATACATGTCGTAGTTTTCCAGATACACTACGCTGTTAGGATAGCGTTGCGCCGCAGTCCACATGTTGGTGACGATTTTCTTGCCGTTTTCGTCGTTGGGATGGGCTTTCCCGGAAAAAATCAGCGAAATCTGTCCTGATGCGAGCAGCGGCTCGATCACATCTGGGCGTTGCAAGATCAGGTCACTGCGTTTGTAGGTCGCAGCACGGCGGGCAAAACCGATCAAAAGCGAGTCGGGATTGAGATGCCTTCCGGTGCGAGCAGCCACTTCCACCAACAGCTCGTTGCGCAAGATAGCATGAACCGGCCACAGATCCTGCTTGTTTTCGAAGGCTGTGGCAATCCGAGGATCTTGCCACGTCGGTCGATGGACACCGTTGGTCACAGCCATGACCGGTGCCGCCCTATCCACATCGGCCCACATTTCGCGGACCGTAACCCCATGCATCTTGGAGACCCCGTTTGCCAGTTGAGCCAAACGAAGTCCAGCCACCGTCATGCCGAAAGGATCACCGCCGATGGAACACATCTGGTCATAGGTCAAGCCATTGTAGGCGCCCATGTCTTCTAAGAAGGCATGCTCGTGGAACTCATTGCCTGCCAGCACGGGTGTATGTGTCGTGAATATGACATGAGACCGAACCGCGCGCAGCGCAGTCTCGAAGGGCTCTCCTTGTGCCATGCGTTCGCGCAGAAGCTCGATGCCTGCCAGCACGGCGTGCCCTTCGTTGAAATGATAGATGTCCACAGGTATGCCGAGCTTTCTTAGGGCTCGCACACCTCCGATGCCCAAGACGATTTCCTGTGCCACGCGATCGACATTGCTGCCTCCGTAGAGACTGCGAGTTATCCAGCCGTGTGGACTCCCGGGGATATTGGTATCCAAAAGGTACAAAGGCACGTTACCGTAGGCATCAAGGCGCCAGACGCGACAAGGGACGTTGTCACGGCCTACCTGGACGTGAACCACCACTCCGGTGTCACGCATGTGCTCCATTTTCAGGGGAGGATACGTGTCGTAGGGTTTGCCTTCCCGGTCAATATGCTGCGCCGTATAACCGTGATGCCACAAGATGCCCACGCCGACCATCGGTATTTTCAGATCATGGGCGGCCTTCAGGATGTCGCCGGCCAGAATGCCCAATCCACCGGCGTAGATGACTAGATCCTCATGCAGACCGAACTCCATGCAAAAATAGGCGACGCGCGGCAGAGCTGTCTGCCTATCCATAGCCTTACACCTACCCGTACTGGAGAGTTGGGGAGCTTATTACCCCTTAGCAAGGTTGCCCTGTCAGACTGATGCGATACGCGGGAAAGACCAGGAAGGATTTGCCTGAGGAAGGCAGAACGACTGAAAAAGCGTTATCTATCGGCATAACAGAATGACGGAGGGGGCATCTTAAGTTGGCCGAGTTCGGACTTATTCACTACAATTTCCGCGGTACCCTGGAAGAGTTCCTGGACTACGCTTCCGAGACGGGATTCCAATGCACCGAGCTGTCGATCCGAGATATCTGGAATGAAAAGGAAGGTCAAGGTTTCGAAGCGGCCAAGGAACAGGCCAAGCGGGTCAAGGATATGCTGACGAGTCGCGGTCTGCGCGCCTCAGCGGTCTCTGCCGGAAACACATTCCTTCTCCCTGATGAAAAAGCGCGCCAGGCCCAAATAGATCGGCTCAAGCAGGTATGTGAACTGGCTCGCATCGCCGGCACTTCCATGCTGCGCATAGACGGGGGTTCGCCAAATCCGGATATCCCCAATGACAGAGCGGTCTATCTCGATCTTATCGTCTCCGGTTTGTCACAGTTGACTGATTTTATTGAGAACGAGGATTTCCGTCTGGCTCTTGACAACCATGGTCTGGTCACCAATGATGCGGACTTCCAGATCGCGATATTTGAACAGATTGGGTCCAAGAATCTGGGAGCCAACGTGGATACGATGAATTACCGCTGGGCAGGCCATGACCTGGAGACGGTGCGCTCGTTCTACGAGAAGATTGCCCCCTATGCTTTCCACACCCACTTCAAAGACGGGACCGGAACCCGAGGCAACTATGTCGGCCTGGCTCTGGGGGAAGGAGAGATTCCTCTGGAGTACGCAGTGAAATGCCTAAAAGACGCAGGCTATGAGGGACCGTGGGTCGTAGAGTATGAAGGTAAGACTGATTCTCGGGAAGGCTATCGCAAGGGACTCGAATGGTTGAAAGCGCATGTGTAGACGGATGGCATAAATGATCTTACGACGCGCATACGGTAAGCTTCGCCTGAACGAAGGAGGCTTGCCGGATGCGCGCCGTTTTTTATGCCGTGCCGGTCCGACACGTGTGCGCGGCGGGGTTGACTACGCTGCTGTTGATAGCTTTGTCTGCCTCCCTGGTCTTTGGCCGCATCGATCATTCTCCGCGGCACTCTCGCCTTAAGGTGGCCGTAGATGCCGGTCATGGAGGAAGTGACATAGGAGCTTGGTATCCTCAGTTCGGACTTGTGGAAAAAGACATCAATCTTTCCGTGGCAAAAACCCTTGTCCGCCAACTGGAGGACCAGGGTTTTTCCGCTTTCCTGATTCGCGACGATGATGTTTATATAGAGCTGGGTGAGCGAGCTGATCTGGCCAATCGTGCCCGGGCAGACATCTTTGTCAGCATCCATGTGAACCGATTCCCGCAAGACACCAGATGCCGCGGCGCGCAGGCCTTCTATCAGCGGGGTTCGGCCTACGGTCAACAGTTGGCTGTCTTCGTACAAGAAGAGTTGCGCAAGGTCGATCCAACCAATGATCGCAAAGCTATAGCCGCTGATTTCAAGGTTCTGCGCGAGACGCACATGCCGGGCGTGCTTGTTGAGATCGGCTTCGCCACCAATGCGCACGATCGGCAACTGATAATGGATCCCGGATACAGAAATGCTGTTGCCGCGGCCATATGTCGAGCGATCGTACGTTACCGAGAGAACGGATTGTCGACTGACAACCGGTCACAAAGGTCCCCCGGATGGTCTCAACGTCCCTGTTCGGCGTAGAAGCGTCGGTAATCCTCCAGGGTCTTCGGAGTGTAGTCCTGCGCATGACCGGCACATCCAAACTGCTGCATGCGCAATCCGACGATTTCAGCCATGGCTTCCCGCGCCGGTCCCATGTATTCGCGTGGGTCAAACTTCTCCGGCTCCTCGGCAAAGACCCGGCGTACGGCGGCCGTGGCGGCGAGCCGGATGTCTGTGTCAACGTTGATCTTGCTGATTCCCAGGCGAATGGCGGCTTGAATGGACTCGATGGGCACTCCGAAGGTATCTTCCAGGCGTCCGCCGTAACGATTTATGGTCGCCACCAGATCCTGGGGCACTGATGAGGCACCGTGCATCACCAGCGGTACGTTAGTCCGCCTGCGGATTTCAGTGATCAAGTCCAAAGCGAGTTTTGGTTTGCTCTTGAACTTGTACGCACCATGCGACGTGCCGATGGCGACCGCCAAAGCGTCGCAACCGGTGCGTTCCACAAACTCTTCAGCCTGAGCGGGATCCGTCAACTGTACCTCGCCCTGTATGTCTTCTTCGATACCGCCCAAGGTGCCCAGCTCAGCCTCTACGGAGACTCCGTGAGCGTGAGCGTATTCCACTACCTCGCGAGTGACACGTATGTTGTCCTCAAAGGGCAAATGGGATCCGTCAATCATCACTGACGTGAATCCCAAGGAGATCGCCGTCTTGGCCGCTTCAACAGTTCCGTGATCAAGATGGACCACAATGGGAAGGTTCGGATTCTCTTCCGCCGCGGCATTGATGAGATGCTTCAAGTATGTGAGATTCGTGTATTTGAGGGCTCCTCTGCTGGCTTGAATGATGACCGGTGACCGGTTCTCCTGGGCCGCCTTGAAGATAGCCTGTATTTGCTCCATATTGTTGACATTAAACGCTCCGACACCGTAACCGCCTTTCGAAGCCTCCTCCAAAACCTGAGCTAAAGGAACCAAAGGCATATCGCAACCTCCTTATCGATCGCGTGTAGACAATCGCTTTGAACTGATGTCAGCAACAAATTACGACACTTCTCTTCGACATAGCGTGCCTCCTGCCAAGACAAGCAAACCATTTCCCGAGGAAGTAAGAAACTGACAGGTAATGCAGAGCCGGTGACGAATTGCGCCTAAGAGATATCCATACTTGTCGATACGAGGAGGATTGGAGGATATGCCCTACCCAACCATTACCATTGGGATGGGTCAGATGCTTGTAAAGGGGGGTGATTTGGAAGGGAATCTGAGACGCGCACGGAGGATGATTGAAGACGCGGCGCAGACTGGCTGTCGAGTGATAGTACTCCCTGAGTGCCTGGATGTCGGCTGGACCGACCCAAGCGCCCGGGAGCTTGCACAACCGATTCCGGGACCGACGACGTCCGTACTGGCCGACGCAGCGAAAGAGAATGAGATCTATGTCGTCGCCGGGTTGACTGAGCGGGCCGGCCAACGGCTCTATAACAGTGCGGTATTGATCGATCCCCAAGGAGACCTGCTCCACGTCCATCGCAAGATCAACGAACTGAATGTGGCTCAAGGACTCTACAGCATCGGTGATCGTCTGGGAGTGGTATCCACACCATTTGGCGTTGTCGGACTAAGCATATGTGCCGACAATTTCACCAGCTCGCTGGCCATCGGACATGTGCTGTGTCGTATGGGCGCTCACTTCATCTTCTCCCCTTCCTGTTGGGTGGTGGAAGCCACCCATGACCAGCAGCGGGAGCCCTATGGGAGTCACTGGAGAGAGTCACACCGGCAGCTGACCGCCTACTACGGCATTACCATGGTCAGTGTCAGCAGTGTCGGTCGCATAAGCGCAGGCCCATGGCAGCGAAGAAAGGCCATCGGCTGTTCCCTGGCCATGGGCCCTGGCGGAGTACCGCTGGTTCAGGCTCCCTATGGTGAGGAAGCGGAAGGGTTATTCCCTGTTCGCGCCACGGCCGTGGAACGTACCGTGGCGGGAACTGAGTATGCTCCCTACCTCAAAGCCAAAGGATACAACGGCCCATGAGCCGCTATCCCGCTCAGTCAGTAGGTCTCTATTGATCGCCTATCTCGATCTCATCCCACAAAAAGCCACCCGATGACTTCATCTTCGTTTCCGAGAGTAGCTTTTGTATCTGAGGCACTTGCCGGAGCGGTTCCGGTATCCCTGGTACTGTTTTGGAATACCCCTCAGGTCGAGTCAAGGTGGTCTGCACCGACGCTACAGCAGTCGCCCGGGTTGCTTTCCCTTCAGCCGTACCGGCCCACACGGAGACCGGGACTGTCTGATTCGGACGGATGGCGTAGGCCAGCCACAGATACTCCTTTTCGGCCGGGCTCAGTTCATAGGGCCAATATGCGTTGTCATGCAGAACAGGATACATGACAGAATAGGGATTATTGACGTGACCGACGCCGATGCTGTGCCACAGCTCGTGATAGAAGACTGGCATGCTCAGATCCGCGTATCGTTCATCAACGGTGATGATAACCATGAATACATAGCCGTCAATGTGAGAAAGTTGCGTCAAGCCGATTGCGTAGGGACCAAGGAATCCGGCAGGACAAAACTGGATAAACAACTGGCTTTGTTCGGGATGCTCAACGGGAGTCCAAGCAACCGGCAGATCGCGCCAATAGTAGGTGAGATAGCTCAGCACTGCATTCCGCCAGGTCCAAGAAGGCACAGGCCAATCCGGTCCGGCATATCTGCCATCGTCAATGAAGACGGGGATCTGCGTCCCGAACATCCAACGCACATTCCTCCCTGATTCACGCACCAATCCCCCCGGCTCAGCCCTCCAATCCCAGAGTCCGCTGATGCCGAGGAAGTCCCATTCGTTGAAGGACTGACCGGCTATCCAAGACGGATATGGAACGTTCACCCAGACATCTTGATCAGCATTGACATGTATAGAATAAGATCGAAGTCCGGCGTGAGAATCGACGGTCAGCGTGTAGAAACCTCCGGGCACTCTTGAGAAACTGAAACGACCGTCTCTATCTGTTTGCGTGATGCGAAAAGGATTGGTTTCATGAAGCTTGGTCAGCGAGACCGCGGCCCCGTCCATCAGGAGTTCTCTATAGCCGAAGACCACGGTACCGGTCAGCTGATATGTTCCTGGCGCAATGACCACCAGAGTCCCAGACATGAAACAGCCGGATGTAGCTAGAGCGGTCAGTACTATCATGGCGGCAAGCAACAGACGGTGGCGGAAACGACGCGGAACTCGATCTAAACGTGTTGGCGGTGTCACAACCCATGCCTCCTTCAAGCACCAAGGAAGATGCGCTCCACCGACAGTCGATGGCATGCATGTTGATCTCGACGCTTGATGCTTCGTGGATGTTGAATGCTAGNNCTAGTAGTACGAGATATGGATCGGCCGCTTTCCCGAATAACTCGATCTGGTGTTTGGCTGCCAAAAAGCGGTTCTCTGATGTCGTCACCGCGGTCCGTTTCCTGCCGGTTAAAAGAGACTGAAGTCATTCTACTCGCTCGCGGATATGGGAAAGGTGGCCACGGTCGCGCGATCGACTTTTACCGCAAACTGATAGGTCCCCGGCTTGTCAAAGCTGACATTTCGCCAACGCGTGAGCTGACTGTGTGTCCAATCCGGGGAGGAAGCGGAGACCGTCGAGTCATAGTAGGCCCGCAGCTGGCTGTCCGGCCCGACGATCTCCAAGCGCAGAGGATACGATCCCGGTTGCGAGATCAAGATCTGTGTCAAGGAGTCGAAGTTGGCCAGGGTACCCGCCTTGAACCCGACAATGACTTTGCTGATTTGAGTTCCCTTCGGACTGTAGCTGATCGATTCGGCAAGTATGTTGCCGATGACGCTTACAGGGGCCGCAGTCGCAGACAGACAGGACGAAGCGGATACGGCCAGTATCGCACTCAGCAATGCCACTGTGACAAGCCTTTTCACATCAGCCACCCCATTCACTCGGCGCATACGTTTCGACAGACACACCTGTGCTCTCCCCTGTTCCTGCTGAATGAGAAATCGTGTTTCCGCAATATGTCGACAGCCCGTTATGCATCGAAACTGAAATAGCCACGCCTTCAGCCCAACTTGAAGAGGCTGTCACTGTGTGCGTGGTCGATCTGAACCACCGGTGCCAACCAGCGGGGGCGAAAGCCAAAAGAGAGACGATGACAGCGGCACTCAAGGCAGCCGATGGTCGGAACTTGTATAGACTGGCCGCCGGTCGCTCCAGGCTTCGTTCAACGACCAGGGCTACGGTTTTCGTCATCTCTTCACGGGAAAAAAGCGCATCATCGATCCGCTGCCAAAAGGCCAGCTGTTTTCGCAACTCATCGCGGCATTGCTGACAGCGACGGGTATGCATATCCACCAAACGTGTCAACGGTCGCGCGAGTCGCCCCTCCGCGTATGCGTTGATGAAACGCCTCCAGACGTTATGCATCATGGTCTTCATTCCCCCAGCGCGGATCTGCCATATAAGCATTGCGCAGCTTTGTTTTGGCATCAAAAAAACGTTTGCGCACGGTTCCCTTGCTGGTGTTCATGTAGCGAGCGATCTCGTCGTCCGTCCAGCCGCTGCGCCGAAGACGGAATACTTCTGCTTGTTCTGTGGTCAGTCTCGCCTTGGCGGCCATCTCTTGAAAACTCTCTATGGCCTCACGGTCAGCTTCAGCTTCCGCCAGGGCTTCGTCAAACGGCTGCTCGTTTGCGCTCGCCAATCGGATTCGATCAAGCCACTCTTCCTCAGTGACCTCTTCATCTTGCAAATGCCCGGGCATGTGGAGCCGTCTGTGTATTTCCCGAGACCGTTTTTTCAGAACGCGCATGACATGATTGCGGGCGATGGTGCTCACATAGGTCTCGGGTTTGGCCTCTCCGCGAAAACGTTTGATGGCCCCGGGTAGAAGCATGAGCACCTCATGAGTCAACTCCTCAATCTCATCACGGTCGACTCGTGAGTCAAAAGTAGCGGAAAGATACCAGCGAGCCCTGGCCTGGCTATGTAGCGTGTAGGCGACGGTCTTGGCGACCACATCGCCGAAGCGGGCTACTACTTCAGCAAAGGGGCCGGGTACTTCCGAAGGAGACATATGGCGGACCTCACCCCTCACTGTCATCTACACCTGCCTTGTTTTTCAAGGTGTGCCATTTTCCTGCCTGAATCTTTGGTGACACGCGCCACGGCGAGGTTACCAAGTGTTGCACCACATGAAATATAGAGAGACTTGGCGATCGGTTGTTACCCGTACTTCCGGTCCGGCTTTCGCGTTCGGTCAGATGCGGGTCTATAGCCCCGGCCTTAGCAGGCGAGACGGCTTCTGTGAATAATAGCTCTATGGGTGAATAAGCATGGAAAAGCGACGGAGAAATGAACCGTCGCAGTGGTGGCAACAGATCCGTTGCTGAGACGTATTCTCACAGGATCCATCCTGATCGGTGGAGCGCAACAACCATCAGCGCCGGTGAAAAGCGTAGCGGTTCTCGGTGCTCGGCCGCGAAGTGATCATTTCGTCAACTACATAGAGGTATGACAAGCTCTGTTAAGCACTTATGCCTTCTCTGCCGGCTCAAGACTAGTTGGCTCACTCCGCGCACGCCGATCGAATCAGGTGAATGCTCCTGGTCGGGTATGGTATACTGACTTGAGCAATTGTGAAAGGATTCTATGTGAGGGGGAGTGGGCGCGTTGGACGGCAACCGCCCTGCAGCACAGGGGCTCGTTCACTGGAGTTGGATCATCTGGGGTGCACTCATAGCCACAGCGACCTGTTTTGCATTGGCCTTTCACTTGGGGCTCATATCCCGAGTCCGTACCAGCCCCTCCGTTAATCTGGTTGATCCCCGCTTCGAACTGATCGAAGGCGGTGCCGTGGGTTGGGACTACCGTCGCAGTTTCGAGGCGGACCTCAATGAAGACGGCCGTCCGGAGACGATTGAGATATTGGCCCGTGTATCCCGTGACTCAGGCCGAGGCGATGATTATCAATGGGATGACGGACAGCCTTGGCAAGTCTACGTGCGCGAAGGTGATCAACTGACGCACATTTACGCACGTTGGGTTCAACTCGGACATATTTCCGTCTATGTGACAGACGAACCGCATCCTCGGCTGATGATCGCGGAAGCCCAAGGAGCAGGCTATGCTCTTTATTCCGTGGTGTACAAGGGACCCGGTCAGTTTGAGACGACCATGGTCACCGAGTTTCCCGTCCGTGACGGGGCGTAGGATAAGAGTGGCTCCTTGGGCTGTGAGCGATGGGCTGCTCATGTCTGCCGGGCCCAGTCTGGCAGCCTCGGGCTGGATCGCCAGGTCCGACTGACAGCACTTCCCGACCCGATCGGCCTTCTTCTTGTTTCTCGTTGTCGGTGATTCGGCGCGCAGAGACTCCCGCGAGCTACGCATCCTAACGGAGGTTGGTCACGTTGTGGAGGGCGAACGAGGAGGCTGGCTCGCACAGGTTTATGTTCATCTAGCGGTAGGTGTCAACGAGGACGCTCACCGTATTCGGCAACGGCGCTTGTGCTCAATCCCCCTCGCACGTTGAAATCTCCGCTCACTCTCATCCAACGAGGTTTAGCAACATCCACTAAATCCTGCAAGAGCTTATTGATAATATGCTCGTAGAACATCCCCACATTGCGCCAGGAATACAGGTAGTACTTAAGTGATTTGAGTTCAATACAGACGGCATCAGGGACATACTCTATGGTCAGACTGGCGAAGTCCGGCAGACCTGACCACGGGCAAACAGAGACAAATTCGTCTGTCTTGATTGTGATCACCGCGTTGCTTCCCCTGTACCAATAAGGGAATGTCTCAATGATCTCCGTTTTTGTGACCTCAGGTCCGTCTACGTCGAATCGAGTATCTTCCCACGGCTGGCGCTGTCTGTTTTTTAGCCAGTTGTCATATTCTTTCCAGGCTTGCTGAAGTTCCTCAGGGCTTTTTCTGATCATGGAGTTCTCCCTCAACACCTTTCTTACGCTTGGACTCTATGCTCGCTTTCCAGACGCCAAACAATACGTTTCAATGCCGCCTGTCGAAGTGATTCCTGCTTGGATACAAGCCAGTCCGTCAAGCTGATCTGATCGAGTTGTTCGGACATGGCTTTTAGGGCTTCAACCTTGTGTCTGATCACGGCCGCTTCTTCAATGCAGCTTTCGCGGTCAAAGCCTGTGGTTGTTCGTAGCCACTCATGTAAGGCTCGGACAGCCCTTTCCTTATAGTGAGCCGCCATCTCTTGCCATGCATGTTCCAGAAGCCGCATGACGGCTTGGGTAAGGGCGCTCATGCCTTCGCTCACTTCACGGATCAGTTTATCCTGCAGCTTTCCTCGGCCCAGTCCCAAAAATACGCTGCGGATGGCACTCGGGCGTTCATAGTGAAGCTGTATCGGCTTCAGGAACTCATGTATGGCCTCATCGAGGGTGATGTTGTAATCAAGCGGAAAATCCGTCCACGTCAATGCATGAGATGCCGCTGCTTTGCGCCATGAAGCATCCAAACGGCGGCTCTCAGCGCTTACTATGTCCCTGAGCAGCTCGAGAAGGTCCTCTTGAGCCAGGACTTCATCGATGAGGATCCGCTGAAAGACAGCACTGTCAAAACGATTGTCAATCAAGCGGTCTATTTGTGCCAACAGGCGAGTCTGAACCGTACGGGTATACTGCTCGATCTGCCCTAGAATGGCCTCTTGGGCAAACGTCAGTTTCGCTGTGTGGCGATCTAAGGCTGGAGCGATTGTGTCGTAGCGGGAGACTGCGGACTCATAGCGCTCGGCCGTTGCGCACCCATTGGCAATGGCATTCCGGACCAATTCCTGCATGAGGACTACGGCCTCCGTGATCGCTTGCGAACTGTCCGCTGTACGGCTCAGCATCCTTCTTATAATCCGATTGATCTGCTGCCGGTCCTCATTGGCCACGAGGCGCTCCAGGCGACGACCTCGATTGACTATCGCGGCGGCCGCTCGAATCATCGCTCGTTTAGACACTTCGGAGTAGCAGTGAGCCAGACGGTCCAAATACACATCATGAAGGGTACTGGCCAGTGGTCATCACCTCGTCTCAACGCAACAGCAGGACGATCACATAAGTCAACAAAGCTATAATCGCCAACTCACCGAACGCCAACCATCCCAACAGCCGGTTGCTTGATGCATTGACCTGCTCCTCAAGTCGTTCAGCATGCATACCGACCTTCTGTTGCACAGCCTCATGAGCCTCGGTCAGATCGCGTCTTAGATGTGACGCCATCTCCTGCATGTCGTTGCGTGAAGAGTTGATCTCTCGCCCCAGAATGATGCGCGTCTCCTCATTTGTCTTGCTCAGAGTCTCCATCGCCCGCACGGCGTCATCGCGCACGCTGTGCAAGTCCTCTCTCATTTTCGCGGAGGTTTGGTCCAGCATGGCGCCAAGCTTATCCTCAAGAAGGTCATAGCGTCGTTCCCAGTCGTTTTGGAAACGGGCCAGTTCACTGATGACGTCTTTCACGATACCGGCCATACGAGTGCTTTCGATTGACAGAGCCTTATGAAGCTCGCCCAAACGCTCTAAACCGGCTGAGACGTCTTCTTGCCAACGGAGTTGATCGCGGCGTTCCTTTTGGAATGCTGCCATTTCTTGCAGGAGTTTGTCGTGGGTCTTGTAGATTTCCTGGGACAATTCATGTTGCCGCTGTATCACTTGATCCATATGTTGGCGACTGGCATTGACTCGCGAGATCCACTCCGCCGTGTCCCGGCGCAACTGGGCCGCTTCCGAGCGCCATTCATCGTGCATACTTCGCAAGGCCGGCCCCAATGTGGCTCGCGACAGATCGAGCGACAGATCGCCTATGAGTTGCGCAAACGTGGTCAGTATGGGATCGTCTCCTTCAGTCCCTTTTTGACTTGTGGGACCGGAAGATTGGGGTGGGCGATTCCCTGCCTCGTCTTTTTCTTTAGGCATGTTCGGGCCTCCTTGAAGCACCACGGAAGGGCCGCGGTGGCACATCATTCAATAGCTTCACGTTTATTGGGATGACACAGAGCCTAATCAAACACCTGTGATTAATCCGAAGCACCGTGGATGGTGCGTCTCCGCAGAATCATCACAGCGATAATCATGACAATCCCGTGCAGGCTGCTCGGCGGCAATGCTTTTGTTCAAACACGTGACGTTGTGCGCTGATAGTCGTACGCGTAGCCATCAAACTCCGCAGACCTGGGACGCTCGAAAAGGTGGATCGAGTCAAGTGCTGAATCTCATCTCTCTCGTCGTGAATCATTTGACCCCCGCACCGCGGTGTCCTGCCGAATTCGTTTAGGCCCTTGCACATAAACGACGTACTGATGGCGCACTCTAGTTCTGAGCACGTGACTACCTTGACAAGGGGGCGCGACAAATGATTAACCCGTCAACGATACAGCAGGTGCAACAGATGGCCTTTCAGGTTGCCCAGGCACAGGCTCGTCAAGCGCAGCAGCTGAGCGCTCTAGCGCAAGAAGGCAGCCGCACCTCCTCGCAGCTGCAGCAGATGATGAATCAGCTGAGTCAACTCAACCAGATGAGCCAGTTTGGTTTGCAGGCGACGTCAGGCCCGAGCAGCTTCACCGGTTACGGGGTCTCTTCCCCTCAGTATGGGCAGAGCTTTTCACAAAGCGGTTTCGGGTCAAACTACGGTCAATACGGAGTGAGCGGTTCGTTCTCACCCGGTAGCGGTGTTTCAAGCTCGTCGGGGTTCTTTCCCCAGGCTGAGCAGTATCTACGGACACAGGATTCAGGAGGCATGAGCTTCTAAGCTCATTAAGCAGGATGGGGCTGTCCCAAAAGGTCGGCCCCTCGTCTCTTTTAGCTCGCGTCTCGGCTTAGAGACTGGTAAAATTAGGTTATAAAGGCTATGGGGATGGTAGGCTGCGATTATGAAAACGAAGAGAAAGCATAGCAAAGTGACGTTCAAACCGTACCAGATGGATCAGTTAATGCTCTTGCCGCCAAGCCTTGACGAACTGATTCCGGAGGATCATCCGGTTCGGGTAGTCAGTGCCGTCGTTGACCGCATTGACATGAAGAGACTTGTAAAGGTATATAAGGGCGGGGGCACCAGCAGTTACCATCCCAAGATGATGATCAAGGTCATAGTCTATGCG
>LSQX01160325.1_pt1 | contig 62153 bp, 54 predicted proteins | sample 654561 | NCBI WGS metagenome assembly LSQX01 (sample SAMN04489861, study PRJNA283612) | anaerobic digester metagenome | isolation source: 4 biogas reactors fed with cattle manure at either 37C or 55C with and... | place: Denmark: Kongens Lyngby | collected 2014
AAATAATTGTGAAGAACGAAAAATGCCGTGAACGGCAAACAAAATTAACCGCCGTTTTCAGTTGCCCCGGAGGTGCCTTCTCATGAAAGTGATTTGGGGCGGGTGATTTTAGGCCGGGTACCCGCGAGGGTCACCCCTACACCGAAGACATCAACAATGCGTGTGAAACCGAACCCAAAAAGGCGGGCGAGGGCGAGAACGCGAACCGCCCGTACACCGGTGATGCCAACGATGCATTTCGCCAGCAGGATGCTGGCGCCACCAAATGGACGGATACCCGCGGGGGCACCCCTACGCCCTGCAAACGCCGCTTTCGCGTTGACCCCGGTTTGCGCCCCTGGCTATGCTGCTTTTTTCAACGATTTGCGCTCGCGGGCATCCGGCCCCGATCAAAGGAATACAGCATGAGCAAATTTGCGGTCACAGGCGCAGCGGGATTCATCGGCGCCAACTTGTGCGAGGGCCTGCTGGCAGCGGGACACGAGGTGGTGGGCATCGACAATTTCCTAACCGGCAAGCGCCAAAACCTCGCGGGCCTACGCGGCGCCTTCTCCTTCGCCGAGTGCGACATCCGCGACAGCGCCGCCCTCACCGACTGCTTGAAAGGCTGCGATTACGTGCTGCACCACGCCGCCATGGCCTCGGTGCCCTGGTCCATCCAAGCCCCGGAGCTGGCCCACGCGCACAACGTCACCGGCACCTTCAACGTGCTGTCCGCCGCGCGGCAATGCGGCGTCAAGAAGGTCGTCATGGCGGTCACCTCGGCGGTGTACGGCAACACCTGCGCCCTGCCCATCTCCGAGGACACCCCGCTGGAACCCCTGTCGCCCTACGCGGCCACCAAGCTCATGGGCGAGCAATACCTGCAGATGTTTCACCGCGTGTACGGCCTCCCCTGCATTGGGCTGCGCTACTTCAACGTGTTCGGGCGGCGCCAAGATCCCGCCAGCGCCTATGCGGCGGCCATCCCCATCTTCGTCGCCAAGCTCCTGCGGGGGGAGGCGCCCATTATCTTCGGCGACGGCGAGCAGACCCGCGATTTTGTCTACATCGACGACGTCATCGCCGCCAACCTCCTGGCCTGCGAGGCGGGCGAAGACTGCGACGGCGAGGTGTTCAACATCGGCACCGGCAAGGCCATCACCATCAACGCGGTGTGCGACCACATCGCGGAACTGCTGCACAGCGACGTGCGCCCGGCACACCAGGACGAGCGCCAAGGCGACGTGCGCCACAGCCTGGCCGACATCTCCAAGGCCCAGCGCATGCTGGGCTTCGCGCCCACCGACGACGTCCTCTCGGGCCTCGACAAGGCCATCAGTTGGTACGCCGACAACCTGGTCCCTTTGCCATGAGCGCGCCCAACGACTGCCGCGACCCAGCAAACGTCGACGCCACGGCGCAAATCCACGCAACCGCTGTCATTGACGCGCCCTGTCGCATCGGGCCCCGCACCCGCATCTGGCATTTCTGTCACGTCATGCCCCACGCCCGCATCGGCGCGGACTGCCAGCTCGCGCAAAACGTATTCGTCGGCAGCGGCGTCGCCATCGGCGACCGCGTGAAGGTGCAAAACAACGTGTCGGTGTTCGCGGGCGTCACCCTCGCAGACGACGTCTTTGTCGGCCCCGGGGCCATCTTCACCAATGTGCGCCGCCCGAGGGCCTTTCGTCCGCGGCACGGCGACTACGAGCCCACCACCGTACAGCGCGGGGCCACCATCGGCGCGGGTGCCGTCATCCGCTGCGGCATCACCATTGGCGCGTACGCCCTCGTCGGGGCTGGGGCCGTCGTCACCCAGTCCGTCCCCGCCCACGCCCTGGTGGTGGGAAACCCCGCGCGACAGATCGCCTGGGTGTGCGCCTGCGGCGAAACCCTAGGGAGCGACAATATCTGTCCCGCTTGCCAACAGGAGGTAACGCTGTGATTCCCCTCGTCGATCTGCCGCGGCTCCACGCACCCCTGCGCGACGACCTCATCGCGGCCTTTGTGCGCGTGCTCGACAGCGGCCAGTTCATCTTGGGCCAACCCGTCGAGGCGTTTGAAGACGCGCTGGCCCGCTACACCCAGGCGGCGTTTTCCGTGGGCACCAGCTCCGGCACCGACGCGCTGCTCATGGCCCTCATGGCCCTGCAAGTGCGCCCCGGCGACGAGATCATCACCACGCCCTTCACCTTCTTCGCCACGGCCTGCACCATCGTGCGCTTGGGCGCCACGCCGGTCTTCGCCGACATCGACCCCGACACGCTGCTCATCGACCCCGACGCGGTGGCCGCGGCCATTACCCCGCGCACCGTGGGCATCATCCCGGTGCATCTCTTTGGCTGCTGCGCCGACATGACGCGCATCCAGCGCATCGCCGATGCCGCCAAGCTCTGGGTGATCGAAGACGCGGCCCAGGCCCTGGGCGCCACACACCAGGGCCGCATGGCGGGCACGATGGGCACGTTGGGCGCTTGCTCGTTTTTCCCCGCCAAAATACTGGGCGCCTTGGGGGACGCCGGGGCGGTGTTCGGCAACGACGCGTCGTTACAGCCCGCGCTCCAGGCCCTGCGCACACACGGGACCAGCACCAAGTACTACCACAAGTGCATCGGCGGGAACTTCCGCATGGACGCGCTACAAGCCGAGCTGCTGCGCATCAAGCTGGACGCGCTGCCCCGCGAAATCGAAGCGCGACAGGCGGTGGTGACGCGCTACCGGGACGCCTTTGCGCGCGCCGAAGGCATCGCCCTGGCCGAGGCCCCCGCGGGCGACACCTGGCTGCACCATCCCTTTGTGCTGCAGCTCGATCGCCGCGACGCCGTGCGAGAAGCCCTAACGCAACACCGCATCGCCACGGCCATTTACTACCCGTCCCCGCTGCATCTGAGCCCGGCCCTGGCGCACCTGGGACACCGCGACGGCGCCTTCCCCAACGCCGAGACCGCGAGCCGACGCACCCTGGCCATTCCGAGCTACGCCGGGCTGGAGGGCGCCGATCAAGCGCGCGTCATCGACCTGGTCACCCGCGCAGCGGCTGGCGCATCCCCCGGCACACCCACAGGCACATCCACAGGAGGCACACACCCATGAAACCCGACGCCACAATCGCCGTCCTGGGCGCCCGCGGGCTGGTGGGCTCGTCCATCGTCCGCCGCCTACAGCGCGAAAACTACGCCCACGTCATCACTGCGGACATCGGCGACGTCGACCTCACCGACAAGCGCGCCGCCCTGGCGTGGATGACGCAGCACCGCCCGCAGTACGTCTTTCTCGCCGCGGCCAAGGTGGGGGGCATCGCGGCCAACGACCGCTATCCGGCGGACTTCCTCCGCATCAACCTCGAGATCCAAACCAACGTCATCGACGCCGCCTTTCGCGCCGGTGTGACGCGCCTGCTCTTCTTGGGCTCGAGCTGCATTTACCCCAAGCTCGCCCCGCAGCCCATGCGCGAAGAGCACCTACTAACGGGCCTGCTAGAGCCCACCAACGACGCCTACGCCATCGCCAAAATCGCGGGCATCCTCATGTGCCAGAGCTACAACCGGCAACACGGCACCGACTTCATCGCCGCCATGCCGACCAATCTCTATGGGCCCGGCGACAACTTCGACTTAGAGACCAGCCACGTGCTGCCCGCCCTCATCGCCAAATTCCACGACGCCAAAATGCGCGACCTGCCCCGCGTCACCCTCTGGGGCACGGGCACTCCGCGGCGCGAGTTCCTGTACGTCGACGACCTGGCCGACGCCCTGGTCTTCCTCATGCAGCGCTTTACGCCAAAGCCGCGCGACGTCTTCCTCAACGTCGGCGTGGGCGAAGACGTCTCCATCCGCGAGCTGGCCGCCCTCGTGCAAAGCGTTGTGGGCTACCGGGGCGACATCCTCTGGGACGACGACATGCCCGACGGCACGCCGCGAAAGCTCCTTGACGTCTCTCGACTCGCGCAGTTGGGCTGGCGCGCCACCACCTCGCTGCGAGACGGCATCGACAACACCTACCGCTGGTACTTGCAGCACAAGGCCAACCCCCCCGCATGACCCACACCGCCGACACAAAACACACCGCCGATACAAAAAACTTCGCCCTCATCGGCGCCGCGGGCTTCATCGCGCCCCGCCACATGAAGGCCATCTTCGAGACCGGACACCGCCTCTGCGCCGCCGTCGATCCGCACGACGCCGTGGGGGTGCTCGACCGCTGGTTCCCCGACGCGCAGTTCTTCACCGAGACAGAGCGCTTCGACCGCCACCTCGAGAAGCGCCGCTGCGGCCCTAAGGGGGCGCGCATTCACTACGTCTCCATCTGCTCGCCCAACTACCTGCACGACGCCCACGTCCGCCTCGCCCTGCGCTCCGGCGCCGACGCCATCTGCGAGAAGCCGCTGGTGATCAACCCGTGGAACCTCGACCAGCTCTCCCGCATCGAAGCGGACACCGGGCGGCGCGTCTTCACCGTGCTGCAGCTCCGGCTGCACCCTGCGCTCTTGGCCCTGCGCGCACAAGGGCCAACCCAAGGCCCGCGCAAGCGCGTGACCCTCGACTACATCACCGGCCGCGGACCCTGGTACCACGCCTCGTGGAAGGGCCGCGAGACGCAGTCCGGCGGGCTGGCCGCCAACATCGGCATTCACTTCTTCGACGCGCTGCTGTGGCTCTTCGGTCCGGCCGACCGCGTCGCCGTCGCGCGCAAAACCCCCGCCACCATGACCGGGGAGCTCTCGCTGGCCCACGCCGATGTCTCGTGGCGCCTCTCGGTGGACATGAACGAGCTGCCCGACCACGCGCGCCAGGCCGGGCAGAGCACCTTCCGCCGCATGTGCGTCGACGGTGACGAGGTGCTCTTCTCCGACGGCTTCACCGACCTGCACACCCGCGTGTACGAAGAAATCCTCGCCGGTCGCGGGCTGGGCATCGACGACGCGCGCCCCGCCATCGAGCTGGTGCGGCGCATCCGCGATCTCAACCCGTGAGCCCGGTGGCGCCATGTGTTTTTTGATTAGACAAATCCGCCGACACGACCCAACAATATCCCACAGCAGAAAGGGACCATGGGCATGACCGGATGGGCCGCCACCTACCACTTCAACACAACGGCACCTGTCGACCGCGACGCGCTCTGCCGCATGCGCGACGCCATGAAATCGCGCGCGCCCAAAGAAGCGGGCGACTGGGTGAGCGAGGACGGCCGCGTGGGTCTGGCAGCCCGCCGGTGGCCCCTGTTCAGCGACAACACCGCCGCAGCACAACCGATGCACAGCTACGACCACCGCTACCGCGTGGTCTTTGACGGCGCCATCACCAACTACCTCACGCTCAAGCAACACCTCTACGACATCGGCTACCGCTTCTTCTCCTCCTCCGACACCGAGGTGGTGATGTGCGCGTACCACCGCTGGGGCCACCGGATGCTCCACAAGCTGCGCGGGGCCTTCTCCCTGGCCATCTGGGACGCCCACGAGCGCCGCTTCTTCGCCGCCCGCGACCCCTTTGGCCAGCGCCCCCTGTACTACAGCGCCACCGACCAAGCCCTGCGCGCCGCCTCCACGATCAACGCGCTGTTGGCCGACGGCAGCATCCCGCGCACCCCCAGTCTCGCGGGCACCGCCGGGTTCTTCCTCTGGGGCACCATCCCCGAACCCCTGACGCACTGCGACGCCATCTCCTCGTTGCGGCCGGGCACCTACCTCGTCGCCGACGACAACGGCGTCCAGGCGCCCACAACCTACTGGTCCGGCGCCGCGCTCTACAACGACACCTGCGCCCAAAACACCGACGAAGCCGAGGCCGCCTATGCGCTGCGCACCGCCTTGCTGCGCGCCACGTCGCGGGCGTTAACAGCCTTTGACACGCGCGCCACCGGGGTGCTCCTCTCCGCCGACCCCGCGTCCAGCGCCATCTTGGCCATGGCCAGCGAGGCGCAACCCGACCCCGTCCGCACCGTCACGCTGTGCCTGGAGGGCTGCGACAGAGGCCCCAACTCCCTGGCCCAGCGGGCCGAGCGCATCGCCGCGTTTTACGGGGCGCAGCACACCACCGTCACGCTCTCGCGCACCGAGTTTCGCAACGGCCTCGAAGACATGGTCGACGCCATGGATCAGCCCATGGCCGGGCACGTCAGCAGTTGGTTTGTCGCGCGCGCCGCCGCCCAAGCCGGGTTGCAAACCGTGTTGACCGGAGCGGGCTCCGACGCCTTCTTGGGGGCCAGCCCCGCCTTTGCGCGCACCGCCTTCGCGTCGTTCGTCTCGGTGCCCACCCGCATCCCCGGGCTCGCGCCGGCCATGGGCGCCCTGCTCGACGGCCTCTCCACCACCGACCGCTTCACGCGCATCCGCCGCCTCAACCACCCGGGCAGCCGCATGGTGAGCGCCTACTTCGCGGGCAAGGGCCTGTTCATGCCCTGGGAGCTGGCCGACGTCATGGGCAGCGAAAATGTCCAGGCAGCGCTCCAGGCCTACCGCCCCCTCGACGACGCGCAAGCCCACATCGGCCGGGGCCATCCCTTCTGCCACCTCTCGGCCCTGTGGATCGCCTTCGACCTCATCCAAAACAAAATCCGCCACTTCGAGTCCGCCGCCGCCGCCCACCGCATCGACATCCGGCTGCCCTTCGCCGACGTAGACCTCGCCACCGCCATGGCCGCTGTCATCCCGGGGCTGTGGTCGCCCTTCAACACCCGCCGCCTGCTCATCAACGCCATGCGGCCGCTGCTGCCCAGCGATTGGCTCAAGCCCCGCGACGACCTCTTCGCCCGCCCCTTGCGCGACTGGCTCGCCGCCCAGCACACATCGCTGCGCGCCGATTCTCCGCGCCGGGCCTGGGCCAAAATCGTGCACCTGCGCGCTGGCGCCCCCCAATGAAACACGCCCTGCACCAAAACATTGCCGCGCGGCAGGCCACAGTGGGCGTGGTGGGGCTGGGCTACGTCGGTCTGCCCCTGGCCCTGGCCGCCGAGACCGCGGGCTTTCGCGTGGTGGGCCTCGACACCGACCCCGATGCCGCACAGAACGCGCGGCAATCCCACGGGCTGCGCGTCACCGACGATTACGCCGACTTGGCCGACGCCGACTGCATCTGCATCGCCGTGCCCACGCCCCTGCGCCGCAACCAGGAGCCCGACCCCTCGTTCATCACCGCGGCCATCGACGCCCTGCTGCCCCACTTAAAACGCGGGGCGCTCTTGGTGCTCGAGTCCACCACCTGGCCCGGCACCACCCGCGAGCTCGTGGCGGCCCCGCTGCAGCGCGCGCACAACTGGCGCATCGGCCACGACGTCTTCGTCGCCTTCGCCCCGGAGCGCATCGACCCGGGCAACCCCCACTGGCGCATCGACAACACGCCGCGGATCGTGGGCGGCATCACACCGGCCTGCACCGCCCTCGCCGCCGACTTTTACCGCGCGCTCACCACCGACGTCATCGAGATGCATTCGCCCGAAGAGGCCGAGGCCACCAAGCTCCTCGAAAACACCTTCCGCGCGGTGAACATCGCCCTGGTCAACGAGTTTGCCCTCATGGCCCACCGCCTCGACCTCGACATCTGGAACATCGTGGACGCCGCCGCCACCAAGCCCTTTGGCTTCATGCCCTTTTATCCGGGGCCGGGCATCGGCGGACACTGCATCCCCCTCGATCCCATCTACATGGCCTGGAAGGCCCGCAGCGTCGGGTACCACAGCCGCTTCATCGCCCTGGCCACCGACTTAAACAACAACATGCCGCGCATCGTGGTCGAGCGGCTCGCCGCGCTCCTCAACGATCACCAGCGCCCCCTCAAGGGCACGCGCGTCCTCATCGCCGGGCTGGCCTACAAAAAAAACGTGGGCGACCTGCGCGAATCCCCGGCCCTGCGCATCCTGCAGTTGCTGCAGCAAAAGGGCGCGGTGGTGCACGGCGTCGATCCGCATGTGCCGCCGTCCACGGGCGAGCTGCCCTGCGACATGGCGGCGGTCACGCCCCAAAGCCTGTCCACGTACCACGCCGCAGTGCTCGTCACGGACCACGACGCCTTCGATTACGCGCTGTTGGCCGAGGCCCTGCCCCTCATCCTCGATTGCCGCGGCGCCTTTCGAAAGCGCGGCATCCAGGGCCCGCATATTTCGGCGTTATAAATGAAAGCGCGCTAGCGCAAGAACAACGCGGTGATGCCGTCTCCGCCCTCGTCGCGGGTGCCGGGCCGTGCATCGCTCACATAGGGCGAATTGGCCACGTGCGCGCGGACGGCGTTTCGCAACACACCGGTGCCGTGACCGTGTAGCACAAAGGCCACGTCCCAGGCGCTGCGCAGGGCGCTGTCGAGAAAGGCGTCCAGGCGATCGACGGCCTCGTCGGCGGTGAGGCCGCGTACGTCCAACGTGTTGCTGTCGGTGCGGACGGCCACCGGTACCGAGACTGGCGCGGCGGCAAAGTCGGCGGCGACGGGCGGGGCTTGGCGGGGCTTGGCGGGGCCGCGTTTTTTTTGTGCGGCGGGTTTGAGCACGCGCAGGTCCGACAATGGCACCCGCAACTGCATCCGCCCCACCGCGACGAACACGGTGTTGCCCTGCAGATCGGCGGCCACCGTGCCCTCCTTGGCCATGGAGACGACGTACACCGCGACGCCGCTGCGCACTTGATCGGCCTGCGCCGGAACCCCCGGCAGCGCGTCCATGTCGGTGGTGCTCAAGGCGGCCCCCGGCGCGAGCTGTTCGGCGACGGCGTTCACCTCGTCGCGCACCGTGCGGATTTGCGCCGCAGAGGCCTGGCGTCGCCGCAGGGTGTTTTCGGCGGTGCGTACCTTGTCGCGGGCGGCGCGGATGTCGGCCCAGAGCTGCTCGGATTCGCGGCTGAGCAGCTTGTCGTCGCGCGCCTTCAAACGCGCCAGTTCGGCCTGCAGCGCCTGGTTGTGGGCCGCGCTCTCTTGGCGCTCTTGGGCGGCGGCCCGCTGCTCGCGCAACAGGTCTTCGCGGGCCAGCTCCAGCGCGGACACCGCATCGGACAACCGCCGCACGCCCTCGGGGATGGCTTTGCGGGCGCTGTTGATAACCGACGCGGGGATGCCGTAGCGCAGGGCCGTCTCCAGGGCGCTGGAGGCGCCGGGCACGCCGCTGTGGATGCGGTATGTCGGCTGGCCGGTGGCGGCGTCGAAGCCCGTGGCGCAGTTGGTGAAGCGCGGCGATTCGTGGGCGTGGGTCTTCAGGGCGTCGAAGTGCGTCGTGGCCAAGGTCATGGCGCCAAAGGCGTTGAGCTTGTCGAGGATGGCCGCGGCCAGGGCAGCGCCCTCGATGGGATCGGTGCCCGCGCAGAGCTCGTCGAGCAACACCACCGCACCTTGGGTGGCACGCTCGAGGATCGCCGCGATGTTTTGCATGTGCGCCGAGAAGGTGGACAGCGCCAGGTCGATGCTTTGATCGTCGCCGATGTCGGAGAGCACGGCGTCGGGGATGTCCACGGTGGAGTCGGGGTCGGCGCTGATGGGCAGGCCCGCTTGCAGCATGAGGGACAGCAGCCCGGCGGTCTTGAGCAGCACGGTTTTGCCGCCGGCGTTGGGGCCCGAGATCAGCAGCGTGTGCCCGGGCTTCAGCGCGATGTCGTTGGGCACGACGCGCTCTTTTTGCAGTTGCAACAGCGGGTGACGCGCGCGCAACAGGCGCACCTCTCCGTCGCGGCCCCGCTGCGGCACCGCGGCGTCTAAATCCCAGGCCAGGCGCGCCGCCGCAATGCGCACCTCCACCGCGGCCACCTGCTGGCAGGCGTAGGACACCTCGTCGAGCATGTCGCGCACACCGCCGCGCAGGGCGTTCAAAATGCGCTGCTCTTCGCGCACCACGGCTTCGCGGGCCAGGGTCAAATCGTTGCCCATTCCCACCGCGCGCTCGGGCTCGACAAACATCGTGGCGCCGCTGCCCGAGGTGCCGTGCACAATGCCGCTTAACGGGCGGTGCGCGTCGGCGCGAACCGGCAGCACAAACCGGTCGTTGCGCAGCGTAATGGTGCGGTCCTGCAACACGTCGGCGTGCTGCTCCGCGATGCGCTCCAGGGCCACGAGCAGGTTTTGGCGCAGGGATTGCGTCCGGGCGCGCAGGCGCTGCAGCTCCGAGCTGGCGGTGTCCGCAATGCTGCCGTCGGGCTCAAAGGTCGACTCGATTTCGGCGGCCAGGCGCGCCAGCGAGATCAGCGACGGCACCACCTCGGGCGGCAACACCAGCGCCGCATTTTTCGGGCACACATCGGTGCGGTTTTGCAGGTAGCGGGCCAGGGCACCGAAGCGCTTGAGGTTGGCCGCCACGTCGATGAGGCAGGTCGCGGGCACGGCGCTGTCCGAGCGGATGTGCGCCAGGGCCTCGCCCACATCCGGCGCGTCCAACACGGGCGGCGCGTCGTCGGCGTCGATGCAGCGCAGAAACTCCCCCACCAATGCCAGGTGCGCCCAGGCCTCGTCCTTGTCGCGCAGCGGCAACGCCAGACACAAGCGCTTGGCCACCTCGTTGTGGGCGCGCGAAGCCAAGTGCGCCAGCAGGTGCGCCCATTCGAGATCGTGCTGTACTTTTTGGTTCAACCGTTCCACTGCCATCCATCCATGCGTCAAAACCGACCGAAGACAAACCCCTGCGGGCCATCTCTATCTACGCCGGGCACACAGGCCGCCGCATCCACAGCAGGCCGCTGCGACCAGTCCTCGTAACGCGACTCCAGCACCTGCGCGACGTCGGGCGCCTTGTCGTAGCGGTTGTATCGCTGCGCGGGGTCCTCGCCCAGGTGAAACAACATGCGGCCCCCGTGGATGACGTCCACCGCCAACTGGTAGTCGCCGTACACAAAGCTGCGCAGCCAACGGTGCCCGCGCGAGCGGCGGTGAAAAATTTCGGACACCACCGGGCGCAGGGGTTCCGCGTGCAACCGCAGCGTCGGCCCCTCGTCTGCGATGCCGCTCAGGGCCAACAGCGTGCGCCCCACATCGATGAGGGACGACGGGTGCGCCACCTGCCGCGGCGGACAGCCGGGAATCCACATTAACAACGGCACGTGCAAGGTGTGCATGCCCACCGAAACCCCGTGGCCCTCCTTGCCGTTTTGCATGAGCTCTTCGCCGTGATCCGCCGTAATGACGATGATGGTGTTGGTCGCCCCATCGCGCTGGGACAGCCACGCCAAGAGGCGCCCTAGGTGGTGGTCCACGTACAGCGCCATCTGCTCGTAGGCCGTGTCGGGCAGCACCGATTCGGCCAGGGGCTTGGGCGGGTTGTGGTACGGCGCGTGCAAGTCGGTGTAATGCGCCCACAAGAAATACGGCTGCCGCGCCTGCGCCTCGACAAACGAAATGATGCTGCGCGTCATCTGCGCCGAGCGCAGCGGACCGTGCTCGCCAAACTCATCGACGGTGTTGGCGTCCAGCGGATAGGTGTAGGGATTGGGCGACGCGAACCCGCGAAAGGCGGCGGCGGGCAAAATGACGTGGGAGAACACCGCCGTGTGGTAACCGGCCGCCTGGAACTTTTCGGGGAAGGTTGGGGGCGCGCAGTAGTCGTCGCGCACCAGCGGATTGTCGCGCAGCATGTCCGACAGCGGCAGCCCGGCGAAGAAGCTCAAGAAGGCGTACTCGGTGTAGCCCGAGGCGGCGTAGGCGCGTTCGAAGCGCGTCGTGCGCTCGGCGAAGCGCGACAGATTGGGCATGGCGCGGGCGTTGAGGGCATCGTAGCGCAGCGCGTCGACGGTGAGCAGGAGGACCGAGGGCTTGTCGAGCGTGGGGCGGCAACCCGCCAGCAGCCCGGATGCGTCGGTTGGTGTCGCTTCGGGTGTCGCGGCCGCGTTGGGGGCGTTGGGGGCGCGCTGTACCTGCACCGCTGCGCCGTCGCGATCCCACAAGATGAACAGGCGATCCGCCAGGGCGCCGCCCATGGGCGCGTGTTGAAACAGCGCATACCGCGCGTGGGGGCTCAGGGTGTGTCCCGCCGCCGCCAGGGCCAGCAAGGGCAACAGCACGAGCAGCCACGGACGCCACGCCAAGGGCCGATGCCGCGCCACGGGGAGCGCGCCCAGCGACAGGGTGAGACCGGTGGCGCCCAGCACCGCGAGCCAGGGCAGGGTTTGATCCAGGTGGATGGCGTACAGCTCGTGCGCCGCAGCCCCGGTCAAAGCAAGCGCGACAACGGGGATGATGAGCCCCGTGGTCCCGTGCGGAGCGCCCAGGGCTTTGAGCCGCGGCACGCGCGACAGTCCGGCGCGCAGCGCCAGGGCCAGCACCAAGGCCAGCACCAACACCACCAAGGTGGCGAGCCAGAGCAGGTGGTCGATGTGCAGGGGAAAGGAGCGCGACTGCCCTTGTCCCAACAGGTGGCGCAACGAGACAAGGCCCGCCAACGCCGCGGACAGCCCCACTGCCGCAGACAATACATTGACCGGCGTGAGCTGATCGAAGCGGCGGTGAAGCCACGGCCCGACCGCGACGCCCACCCCCGCCGCGGGCAAGGCGCACGCAAAGCAGAGCGCGAAGATTTGCACGAGGACAATGAGCCCGCCGGACAGGTGCGAAAACACCACCGGGGCGTAGCGCGCCATGTGCAGCCCTTCGAGCAGCGTGAGAAGCCCCGCCGCCAGGGTGGACGCCCAGAGCCACCTGAGGATCGAGGCGTGGCGCATCATGGAGAGTCGGGAGAGTCGGGAGTGTCGGGAGTGTCGGAGATATCGGAAGTGTCGGGGGTCAAATCGGCGCTGCGGCTGTCGTGTACCGCGCCGCCGTCCAGGCGCAACATGCGCGGCATGCGCTCGGCCAAGGAGGGGTTGTGGGTCACGAGCAACATCGTGGTGTTGTACCGTCGGTTCATCTCAAAAAACAGCTCGTGAATCCCCTGAGCGGTCACGTGATCGAGGTTGCCGGTGGGCTCGTCCGCCAGCAACAAGGACGGCCGCAACACCAACGCCCGCGCCAACGCCACGCGCTGCTGCTCGCCGCCGGACAGCTCGCCGGGCTTGTGCGTCACGCGGTGCGACAGGCCCACTTCGTCCAAGACGGCCCGCGCACTGGCCTCGAGTTCGCGGCTGCCCACGCCCTGAATGAGCCCGGGCATCATCACGTTTTCGAGCGCCGTAAACTCGGGCAGCAGGTAGTGAAATTGAAACACAAAGCCGATGGTGCGGTTGCGAAAGGCTGCGAGCTTCTTGGCCGAAAAGCGGGTGATGTCCTCGCCGCCAAACAAAATGGTGCCGCTGGTCGGCGCGTCCAGGGTGCCCACCACATTGAGGAAGGTCGACTTGCCAGCGCCCGAAGCCCCCACCACGGCGCACATTTCGCCCTGGGCCACCTCCAGGTTGAGGTTGTTGAGCACTTCGATGGTTTTGTCGCCGTGGACAAAGGATTTGCGCAGATTGCGGATGTCGAGGAGCAGCGGAGCCTCAGTCATTTTTCAATCCTTCTACGGGCGTGATGCCCGATGCAACGCGGGTGGGGTGCACGGTGGCCAGCGTGGTGATGAGCAGCGACGCCACGCCCACAGCGAGGAACTCCACCGCCGAGATGTCCACCGGCAGCTTGTCGATGTACCAGACCTCCGGGGGAATGGGCAGGCCGATGTGCTGGAGCGCCATGCAGAGCAAGAAGCCGTTGAGCAGCCCGGTGAGCGAGCCCGCCACGCCGATCAAAATCCCCTCAAAGCGAAAAATCTTGGAGATGTCCTTGGGGGTGGCGCCGATGGTGAGCAGCACGGCGATCTCGGCCCCCTTCTCGAGCACCAACATCGTGAGCGTGGCGATGATGCAAAAAGACGCCACCAGCGTGGCGAACGACAGGAAGATGAACATCACCACCTTCTCGAGCTTGAGGGCCGCAAAGAGCTCGGCGTTGAGCTCCTGCCAGGGACGGACGCGCAGCCGCTTGCCCGTGGCCTGGGAGATGGCCGCGACCACCGACTCGGTGTGTTCGGGGTCGTGCACCGCGATGTGAATTTCGGAGATGTGATCGCCCTTGTTCAAAAACTGCTGGGCATCCTTGATCGAGGTGTAGGCGTAGCGCTCGTCAAAGGCGTACATCCCCGAGAAAAACGAGCCGCCCACGCGAAACGGGCGGCTGCGGGGGATGACACCCGTGGGCCCAATGTCGCCCAGTGGCGAGATGATGTTCACCTCGTCGCCCACCATCAGGCGCAGCGAGCGCATGGTCTCCCGCCCGACGATGATGGCGGGCAGCACCTTTTGCTTGGGCAACAACGGCGGCGCGTCGAAGTCGTTCTCGGCGGTGTCGTCAGGCGGCGCGGCGGCTTGTTTGCGGCCCCGGGTGCGGTGAAACAGCAGCGCCGGATCGAGGAGGTAGCGCACGTCACCCTCTTCAATGGTGGCAAACACCCCGCTCACCGAATTCAAGCTCGCAGGCTCGACGCCCTTGAGCAGCACGCTGTTGTTGTTGGTGCGCGCGTTGAGCATCACCTCGCCCTGGACGATGGGCGCGGCCCCCTTGACGCCGGGCACCTGGCGAATGGCCGACACGACATCGCGCCAGTGGGTCATCTGGCCCAGGGTCGAATCCGCGGCGTCGGTCTCGGCGGCCAGGCCGGACATGTCGCGCCCGAAGGCGTCCACCACGATGTGGGCGTTGGTCGACAAAATCTTTTGCTTGAGGTCGTCGGAGAAGCCGCCCATCACCGAGAGCACGGTGGTCAGCGTACACGACGAGACCGACACCCCGATGATGGCCAGCAGGCCGATGAAGCGCCCGCGCAGGTAGCGCACCGCCACGAACTTGTGAAACTTCAGCTTGCTGCCGACGCGGTCCACCAGCCGGACCAGCACCAACCAGGCGCCGATGTTGATGAGCAGCCCGCCCGCGATGATGGCGACGACATACAGTATGACGCGGGTGATATCCACGTTACGCCTCGGCCGTGGCCAGCAGGTATGCGTGGACAAACGCGTGCAGGTCGCCGTCCAGGACCGCCTCGACATTGCCGGTCTCTTCGCCGGTGCGCGTGTCTTTCACCAATTGGTAGGGCGCCAGCACATAGGAGCGAATTTGGCTGCCCCAGGCGATCTCTTTTTTGTCGGCGTTGGCGGCCTTGGTCTCTTCGCGGCGGCGCTCCATCTCTCGCTCGTACAAACGAGACTTGAGCATCTTCATGGCCTGCGAGCGGTTTTTGTGCTGCGAGCGCTCGTTTTGGCACTGCACGACAATGCCCGACGGGATGTGCGTCATGCGCACCGCCGAGTCGGTCTTGTTCACGTGCTGGCCACCGGCGCCACCGGCGCGAAAGGTGTCGACTTGCAGGTCCTCGTCGCGCACTTCGATCTCGATGGAGTCGTCGACCTCCGGGGTGACGTCCACCGCCGCAAAGGACGTGTGGCGGCGCGCGTTGGCGTCGAAGGGCGAGATGCGCACCAGGCGGTGAATGCCCCGCTCGGACTTGAGGTAGCCGTAGGCGAAGTCACCGGTGACGTGAAGGGTGGCGGCCTTGATGCCCGCCTCGTCGTTTTCGAGCAGGTACACCAGCTCGACCCAAAAGCCCTTCTTCTCGCAATAGCGCGTGAGCATGCGCAGCAGCATTTGCGCCCAGTCGGCCGAGTCCACGCCGCCTGCGCCGGGCGAGAACGAGACAAAGGCGTTGGACGCGTCGTGCGCCCCGGAGAGCAAGCGCTGGCTTTCGATTTGCTCGATGCGCGCGTTCACCTCGTCGATTTGTGCGGGCAGATCGGCCAACACCGAGGTGTCTCGCTCTTCCCGCGCCAATTCGATGAACGCCAGACAGTCGTCCAAGGCCTGCTCGAGGGATTCGATCTCGGTGGTGATGTACTCTAGCTGGGCGCGCTCTTTGAGCACCTCTTGGGCCTTGTCGTTGTCGTCCCAAAAGTGCTCGTCCGCGGCCATGTGGGTCAGCTCGTCGATGCGGTCTTTCTTCTGCGCGAAGTCAAAGCGACCTCCTCAGGCCGGACAACTTGGCCTCGAGCGGCGAAATGCGCTCCCTCAATTCTTCGATGCGGATTTCTTCGTACATGGGGATGGGTTATCTACACTGATGTGTCGCCTGTCAATCGCCAGGCGCTGGAAAAGACAAAAGGCGTCGGGGTTATTCGTTGGGCGGCTCGCCCCAAGGGTCTTTCGCGTACATCACGAAGCCGTAAATGATCGACCACAGCCAGGCGATGGGCAGGGGGGACAAGGCGGCCAGGCGGCTCCATCCGGGCAGGAAAATCGCCATGCACACCGCAGCGGCCACCAGCACCAACACCGGCACAAAGCCCACGGGGCGCAGGTACAACAAGGAGCCGAACCCGGGGATGAAGAGGTTGGTGAGGGCGTGGTACAGCGCCGCAGAAGAGCGCGCCCGCTTGACCGAAGCGCCTCCCGGCGGTGGGCCGACCAACGGACGACCGGGCATGCGGTACACCGCGTTGAGCCCGCTGCCGCTGTCGAGCACGAGTTTTTCCTCGGCGGCCAACTCCGCCATGAGCGCGGCGGCATCCTTGGCGTCGATGCCAAAGGTGAAGCTGACGTTGAGCGGTGTGAGGATCAGGCTGTCTTTGGCCAAATGAGCCACGAGCTGCTGTTCCAATTCGCGCTTGTCCATGGGTTCCCTCCTTGCAAGTGCTGCGCCTGGCGCGACACATGTGGCATCCGCAGACGCCATTTGTCCGCGTAGCATAACGCGTGCACCGCGGGGCGCAAAACGGTTTTCCGCTTGTGTGTGAAAAGTTATGGGGTCCCGCAGGCGAAATGCACCACCCGCGCCAAGCCGTTCAAATCGGTGATGACCCGACCGGTGGCGCCCAACAGCGCAGGGCCCGCCTGTTGCGCCACCTCGTGCGCCTGCTGCGGGTCCAGCTCGATGAGCAGGTGTCCGTTGGGGTGGAGATGCGCCCCGGCGTCCTGCAGAATGCGCCGGATGATGTCCAGCCCGTCCGCTCCGCCGCCCTCCAGCGCCAACTGCGGCTCACCGCGCACCTCTGGGGCCAGGGCGTTGATCTCGCTGCCCCGCACATAGGGCGGATTCGTGACGATGATGTCGAAGCGCTCCTCCGGCACAAAGCCCGCCAGCAGATCGCTCTGCCGAAACCGAACGCGTCCCGCTCCCAACAGGGTCTCGGCGTTCTCCTGGGCCACGGCCAGGGCAGCCGCGCTGATGTCGCTTGCCTGCACCTGGGCCTCGGGGCGCTCCTTGGCCAAGGCCACGGCGATACAACCGCTGCCGCAGCACAGGTCGAGCATCGCCGCGTTGGGCGCCGCGCACGCCAAGGCCGCCTCCACCAGGGTTTCGGTTTCGGGGCGGGGGACGAGCACGTCGGGGGTCACTTTGAACGGCATCGACCAGAACTCGCGGGCGCCCGTGATATAGGCCGCGCACTCCCCGGCGCGACGGCGGCGGATGGCCTCGCGAAAGCCCGCCAGCTCCTCGGGCAACAGCGGCCGGTCGAAGTGGGTGTAGAGCACCAGGCGCGACACCTGCAACACGTGGCCCAGCAGCACTTCGGCTTCAAACCGCGGCCGCGCAAAGCCCTTGGCGTCAAAGTCGCCCACGGCCCAGTCGAGCACGCGTTGAATGGTCCACCGCTCAGACATGGGGCACGCAAACCAACACCGTCATCAACACAAACTCACTCCGGCTCTGTGGGCGGTGCCATATCCGGCGGTGCGGCGGCGCGTTCGGGCGCTGGGGACGCCGTTGAGATGGCCGCTGATTCCGGTGCGGGGACAGCGGAGACAGCGGGGACAGCGGGGACAGCCGGGGCCGCCTCGGCGGCAAAGGTGGAGAACACGCGGTAGTACAAATTGCGCAAGTCGCTCTTCTCCAACAGGATGACCATGATGGCCGTGAGCACAATGCTGATGAGCACCACCATGAACACCGTGTACAGCACCAGGTTGGCTTCGTCTTCGGGGAATCCGTAGTCGGCGGGCAACATGGCGAGCACGGCGGCGGCCAGGCCCTTGGGCACCATGACGGTCATCAGCGAGGCGTCGCGCTGGGTGTAGGAGCGGCTGGCCAAACCGCGGATAATGAAGAAGCGGCCGAAGTACACCGGGGCGATGATCAGCAGCGCCAACACCACTGACGTAATGTTTTTAAACTGCAGCGACATGCCGAGGTAAATGAAGAAAAACGTTTTGAGCAAGAACACCGCCTCGGAGAACACCGCGCGATCGATGGCGGCCACCTCGGCGACCTCGAAGACCGCGTTGCCCACATTGAGGCGAATGCGCTCCACGTTGGCGATGGTGATGCCAAACGCCAGGGAGGCAATGGCCCCGCTCACCTGCAGGTATTCGGCGGTGCCGTAGATGACAAACACATAGGCCACGGTGGTGAAGATGGTGTTGGGCACCATGCGCATGCGCCCCATAATCAGGGCCCAGCTCAGCCCCGCGCCCACACCCAGCAGCAGCGCCCCGCCAAAGGACAGCAAAATGCTCGTCCCTATCGCCATGTTGTCGATATCGCCGCCGCTGGTGGGCTGCGCTGCATTGGCGATGCCCACCGCCACCAGGATGCACAAAACATCGGTGATGCCCGACTCCAAGTTGAGCACGGTGCCGGGCTTCTGGGCCATGTTCAGCCCGTTGACCAGGGGAATGACCACCGCCGAAGACGTACCGCCGAGAATGGCGCCGGTCATGAACGACAGCGGCCAGGACAATCCGCCAGCCAAGTGCATGATGAGGGCCACCACGCCGGCGGTAAACACAAAGGTCACCAGGGTGATGATCATGGTTTGTCCCAGCGCGCTAAACAACGTGCTGAGCCGCAGGTTCACGCCGCTCTCAAACAGGATGACGATGAGCGCGATGGTGGTCATGACCTTGCCCACCTGGCCAAACGCGTCGGGGGACACCACCCCGGTGATCGGGCCCAGCACAATGCCCGCCATCATGAGGATGAGCACGTCGGGGATGCCCGTCTTTTTAAACAGATATACGAGGAAGTGCGCGATGAAAACCGTGAGGCCCAGAACGAGGATAATGATCGACATGCCTGCGAATCTGAATCAACCGCGCGAAAAGTAAAGCGCAAAGTCGAACGCGGCGGTTCTTTCTGACCGCATCGCCAACAGGTCGATGGCGCTCGGCAATAACTGGCGATGTGGTGGGTGAGCGGGCCGCGGCGTCGCGGTTAGCGGCCGAAGACGAGGTAGCCGCCCACGTGCCCCAAGACGGCGATAACGCCCATCTGCACGGAGAGCAGTCCCAGGTACACCAGCGTCATCAGCGTGCCGTTGAGAGAAGCGGCCACGAGGCCGTCGGCGCCAAACACCATGCCCGTGGCGTGGAGCAGCAGCGCCGCCAATCCCACCACGAAGAAGGCGATGGTCAGGTAGATTTTGAGCTGAATGACCTTGTAGGGACGGCCGCCATAACGGCGCAGCCAGTCCACATAACCGGAGATGCCCGTGAACAGCGAGAAGCCCACCGAGAGCCCCAACAGGAGCAAGGTGATTTGGCTGATGGCGGGCATGGCCTGGAGCAGGGCTTGAAATTCATTGGAGTGCAGCAGGGCGTTTTCGCCGCTGGGCAACAGGTGGGCGAGCAGCGACACCACCGCCAGAAACAGCGCGCCGAGCAGGGCAAAGGGCAGCAGGCCAACCGGGGCGTGGGTGAGCACCGGGTGCATGCGCGCCTTGGGCTGTACGCGGTTGATCTCTACGTCGTGCACCACGGGCAACGGGTGTCCCCAAACGTCGGCCAGCTCGATGACGACACCGCACAGCGGACAGACCACCAGCCCATCGGCGTCGGCGTCGGCGTAGGCCAATTCCAGGTGACAGACCGGGCAATAAAACGTTTTGCCGTAAACCCGTTTTTTCAGGGCGGTCGTGATTTTATCGGCGAGTCTTGAAATTTCACTCATAGTCGTTTTTTCCTACACCTCAAACTTCGCGCAACCGCATGAGCTTGGCCACGATGACCATCTTTTGAATTTCGGTGGCACCTTCGTAGATCTGGTAAATTTTGGCGTCGCGGATCAGCTTTTCGACGGGCATCTCGTTGGTAAAGCCGTAGCCACCGAGAATTTGCGCCGCTTGTACGGCGGCTTCCATGGCCACGTCTGAGGCGTACCACTTGGCCTCTGCGGCTTCGCGGTTGTTGTCCTTGCCGTTGTCCACCAGCCAGGCCGACTTGTGGGCGAGCAGGCGGGCCGCGTCGATCTTGGTGATCATCTCGGCGAGCTTGAAGCTGATGCCCTGGTTGGAGATCAGTTTTTTGTCGAAGGTGCGGCGGCGCTTGGCGTACTCCAGCGACAAGTTGAGCGCGGCGCGGGCCAGGCCCGTAGCGCCGATGGCGATGCCGGGGCGGGTGTGGGCAAAGGTGTCCATGGCGATGCGGAAGCCGTCGCCTTCTTCGCCCACGCGGTATTTGGACGGCACCTTCACGTCTTCAAATGTGACGCGCACCGTGTTGGAGCAGTGCTGCCCCAGGTTGTGCTCCTTGGCGCCGCGGATAATGCCGGAGGTGTCGGCGGGCACGAGGAAGCCGGTGGGTTTCGTGTCGACCTTGGCCAACACGAAGTACCAGCTCGCCACCGAACCGCCGGTGATCCACCATTTCACGCCGTTGATGACGTAGTCGTCGCCGTGCTTGGTGGCGGTGGTCTTCACGCGCGCCACGTCGGAGCCCGCCTCGGGCTCGGTCACCGCATAGGCCGAGAACATGCACTCCTCGGTCATGGGGCCCAGAAACTCTTTCTTTTGGGCGTCGTTGCCCGCCACGATGACCGGCGTTTGCGAGAGGCTGTTGGCGTCGATGGCCGTGCCGATGCCCGTGCAGCCCACGGAGATCTCTTCCATGACGAGCAAGTGATCGAGCACCGTGCGCCCATGGCCGCCAAACTCTTTGGGAATGTGCGGGTTCATCAGGCCCGCTTTGAAAAACTCTTTGGCCACCTCGTGGGGAAATTCGCCAGAGCGGTCGTGCTTGGCCGCCACAGGAGAGACAAATGTTTTGGTGAAGTCCCGCGCCTTTTCGACGAGCGCTTGTTGTTCTGTGCTGAGGCTGAAATCGATCACAGGGGTTCTCCTTATATCGAATGGTTTTTCATACGATTCACACGACTCCGCTATTCGAAGTCGACGACTTTTGCTTCTTCGCGCACATTGACGCGCACTTCGTCGAGGATGTCGCGACGCGCTTCTTTGTTAAACAGATCGGGCACATAAGAGGTGCCCGCCAGGCTCTGACGCCCCAGGGTGATCTTGAGCCCGAAGATCGACAGCAGGGCGATCAGCACGTTGTTGGCGATGACCACCAGGCCACCGTACAGCGAAAACATCGCGGTGGCATTGGGATCGGCGCAAAACCAGTGCACCATCTCGAAGCCCAAAGCGCCGATGAGCAGCAGCGAGCTCCAGAGCTTGATGTGGTGCGTGCTGTGCCACTTGCCGTAGACGTCGTTGCGATCGCTTAAGCCGGTAAACACAGCCAGCAACGAGATGAGAAACATCATGATGATGGCCACTTTTTCGAGAATCGCAAACGCCTGTCCGGAGATTTCGATGCCCCCGCCGAGCACGACATCGTAGCCCTTTAGAAGAAAGGCGAGGGCGGCCAGCGGTCCAAAGGCGACGATGGCGTGAACCATCATGGAATGCAGGTGAAGCTTCTTTTCGAACATTCAATTTTCCTTAGCTGGAGATGTTTTGGCGAACCAACCTGGCATTTCTTTTCACGTGGTTGGCAGATCATTCGCTGGAATAGCCGAGAGCATTAGCGCCGAACCTGGGGGTTGTCAAGCGTCGGAGCGCATGCCCAAAACGGTTTTATCCCGCCGCCAAGTGCCCCAAAACATTCGCTTTCCAATGCTTTTCGCGCGTCACTTCTTGACATGCGACAAGCTCTTTCGCAATCTCTCCACTACGGGGATGCGCAGGGACGCACGAGGCGTCGCCCCCGTTTGCCCGGTGCAGCCATTGCCCGCACTTGTCCGCGAGGTCACTTCTTATGTCATACGAAAATCGCCAAGCTGTCCGATACAACGTCGACACCGCCGCCGAGGTCTACACGCCATCCGGTGTCTTTCCCGCGCGCACGCGCAACCTGAGCGCCACCGGTGTCTGCTTCGACCTCTCTTACGAACTGCCCGAAGACACCGTCGTGGGCATCTCCTTGTTTCTCACCACCGACGGCATCGAAGACCCCGACGCCGAGCCCCTCAACATCAAAGCCAAGGTCATTTGGACCTCCCCGCGCGAGAGCGACGGTTTTTCGGCGGGCATGCGCTTCGAAAACGTCGCCGGTGAAGAGCAGTCCGCCCTCGACACCTTCTTGGCCCAACTCTCCTAGCGCCCCCAAACAGCCCCAAAGAAATCGGAGATTATTTGCTGCTTGCTGTAGGGACGCCCCTACACCGGATATGTCAATGAAAACAGAGCGTTGAGGCGTGATTATGCGGGTGTTTTGAATCACACAGAGTCATTCCCTGGGACATTCCCTGCGATGTCATTTCCTGCGATCGCACAGAGTCATTTCCTGCGGTCCAGCGGCGATGCTGGTGTCGGCATGGCGATCTGTATTAACAACGCGTAGTTCGTCTTCCTTGGTGTGTGTGTCTTCTTGACAGGCAGCGATGGTTGTTGCGAACACCATGGCCAAAATTGCATTAAAACATCTTTTCATCGTTGGGTTTCCCTTCTCGTCCCCCATGGCTTGTTACAACAAAACGACAATCGGTTAATTCACAGCACGAACACACCGCGCTGATATGCGATTTGTTTGGCCGCCAACCCATACAAACCCTTCTTCCGGTTGAACATAAAATGCATTTCTCTCGGTGGCTGACTCGGTCCAATACAGCACATCTACGCTCGTAAAAATGCGCTGGCAATCGATGTTGAATTCACACGGCTGACAATCCCCCCCAGCTCCCTCAAGTACGTAGCTTTCACACCCACCGAGCATATCCTGGTAATCATAACGCGAAGCCAGCACCCAATCGCCATGACCGCCGAGCGTCAGCGTTTCGCAGTGAGTCATGGCCTCGTCCCAGGTGAACGTTTCGAGCGAACCGGGGATCTCCCAACACTTGCACGAGGCGCTGTCAAAAACACCCCAATTTCCGCCGCACTGCGCCGCATCCGGTGCCGTGCAATCGGCACCACCGCTGTCGCTGTTCGTGTCCCCACCATTGTCGTCTGGCTTTCCGGTATCGCTGCCGTTGTTCGAAGGCACGTCCGTTCCGGCGTCGGTGCCCGCATGGGCGTTGGTGTCGCCAGTCGGCGCCTCGTCATCGTTGCTGTCACAGCCCGAAAATGCGACCGCCACCGCGGCCATCAGGCCCACCAAACAGAAATAAAGCATCCATTGTTTTGTCCGGGTCATCTCAAATGCTCCTTAATTGGCAACGCAATGTAAAACCAAACCGCTTCGAAAGCCGAAAAGCCGAGCACTAGCGTTTACAGTTTCTAGCTGGGTTCATGAAATTCTGCCATAGACGCAATAATGGGGACAAGTGCGGGATCGTGGGCACTCCACTGGCGCAACAATTTGAAGGCCAATCCCCGCACCCGCTTTTCCGGGTCGGTCTTCGCCGCAGCGATTAAGGCTTGCCGCAGCGGATCAGCGGATCGGCGCGTCGATGCCGCCTGCACAGCCGCCTCGCGAACAGCGCCTTCCGGTTCGACCGACGCACGCAAGTGATGTGCGATTCGTTCGTCCACCACCGGATCGCGCACCAAACGCAACGCCTCCAGCGCACCGGCGCGGTCCAACATCACATCTGAAGCGAGCAAGCGCTCCATCGGCGCCAATACCGCCGGATGCCCTGCGTTGGCCAAGCCCCGCAAGATATCGCGGCGCTCCGCAGCAACGGATTCGGTTTGCAACAGCGACAAAAGCCAATTCACCCCGGCAAGCGCAGCGGCTTCATCGCCAGATTCGCGCAGCTTACGCGAGATAATCCCCGTGCCGAACACCGCGTAGCGCTTCGAAAACGCATCGGCATAAAGCGCCCGCAGCGCCTCAGCCGTCTCGACCGTGGGCTGGCGACATTGCGCCACATTGCGCAGCGCCGATTCGCGCAACGCGGCATCGAGCTTGGTATCGCGCGCCAGTTTCAGCAAGAGTTGCTGAGCCGCGGCAATCCCGCTCGACGACAAGCCACCTATCAGCGAAGTGGTGGCCGGGCTGCCTCTGCGAATTTCTTTTTCGGCGCGCTTGAGGGTTTGGGGTTGTTGCCGAAAAAATGCAGGGAGTGCCGAAAAGTAACGCGACCAATCCTCTGTCCATTCGGCGGCGTCCTTCGCCTGAACTTCGCTCGCAGTTTCATCGTTTTTCTTCGACCACAGGCCGCGCCGTCGCGGATCTTTCGCCTTTGCCACCAACGCCTTGAGCACGGCATCAAAGGTGAGCCCTTCCATGCGCGCTGCATCCATGGCGCCGATGTCCAGCGGTGTATGCCACGGTTTGTCCGCCGCAAGTACTGTCATGGCAGATGCATCAAGCGACAGCAGCGACGCATCTGGAGGTGGGGCGGTGGTGTCCAGCGCCACAGACAACGCGGTGTGACTGCGCATGCCGCCGGCATCCATAATGTCGACATGGACCACATCGGAGCGCTCTGCGCGCACCAACCGACCATCTGCCATCAACAAATTTCCCTTGGCGCTCTTCAACACAGGGCGCGGCCCTTGTTGCATTGCGTCGGCGCCATCATTTTCGTACAGACCGCGTACGTAGGATTGCTTTTCCAGCCTCCACGAGCCCTCATCGATTTTTGTGTAGCGCACCACAACCTCGCCATTGGCATCGAATTCTCGCGCTTCTATCGACCTGGCGTCTGGCGATAAAACCGGCACTTGCAGGCCCGAAAGAAGGGTACGGCGCACCCCAACGGCAAACGCCGAAGCGCCGGATGAAAAGCCCATCTCCTCCATGGCACCGCGGTGAAATGTGCCGACAAACGGCTGGGTAAGCTCGTCTTGCAGCGAAGCGGCCTGAGCGCTCGTGCGCGACGGGTCGTCTCCTTCGAGGCGCACCAACGGCCCAACCAATGCCAGCGAAAGCGTTGTCCGCGAACCTTGAACGCGCTGCACTGCCACGTGCAAATGCGCTTCGACGGACAGGTCGAGCAGCAAATGGTTGGAGGAGTCCGCAAGGCGACTCGACATCTCTACGCGGTAAACGCCCAGCTCGCCTGACCGCCAAGGAACGGTGTTGGTGATGTTCGCAACAGCCAAGGTGGGTTCTGATGTTGATTCGTGAACGATATCGGTGGGCTGCGCGTCTTGCTGTTTTTTTCCGCAACCCAAAGCGCTCAATGCCAGGATTGCCACACCGATTTTCAGCACAATGGCTTTCATGGCTCAGTCCTTGTTTTGTGCTCCCTTAACGCTTTAAGTAGGCCTTGATGGTGCCGCGAAGGCGTATTCCATAAGCGGGCTCAACATCGTTCCAAGAACCCGCAAATACCCCCTCCATGAGTTCGGCGCCGGGTTCGCCGAATTCGTTGGCGGCATGGCGCACCCAACCGTGCATTCTCAATGGACCGTCCTGATAGGGAGCTCCAGCACTCGACCACGGGCTATTCTCTAGTTCTCTAAGGGCCCAGTGAACGTAAATTGTCGTCGACAACGTGTTGCCTGGCATCACCGTCTCATCGAAAATCGCCGGGACAGAATCCCAGGCGAGGACAGCGGCGCCGAATCTCACGGGTTCCTCTGTCCAGGCATCGCAACGTCCGCCCAGACGCGTAATCCAGGTGTCGGCCTCTGGGTTGTCAAAATCCTGCACCACGCTGCTACCCACGCTCACGCCAGCGCCGATGCACAGCAACTCGAAGTGTTGCCCCACGCGATCGACACCGCTCACAGAGATGCAGTCTTGGGTGATGCGCGGGTCGAGGCAATCCACGGTCGGCGCAGGGAGGTCGGCGTTTAGACCACCTAAGGTGAGGTCGACGACGCTGGTGTCGAAGTCGGTCTCGACGACCCGCACGGTCGCATCGCCGTAGGCATCGTCGAATGTAGAACCTGTTGGCACAATCCACACAAACTTTTGCTCGTCCTCGCTGTCCGCAGCGCCACTGCTGGCGGTATCGGCATTTACATCCGTGTCGCGGCCCGGCGCATCTGTTCCGGCATCAGTGCCCGAACCCGTGTCGGCAGTGTCGCGGCCATCGTTGCTGTTGTGATCGTTGGCGTCACCGGTGCCGGTGCCACCATCGTCGCTGCACGCGGGACACACCCCGGCAACCAACCCCACCAACAGCACAACCATCCACATTTGGGCTCTCTTTGTTTTCATCGTTAATCTCCTAAAAAATACCACCCCAGCAGGCCCTGCGCCCTTAACGCTTTAAGTAGGCCTTGATGGTGCCGCGAAGGCGTATTCCATAAGCGGGCTCAACATCGTTCCAAGAACCCGCAAATACCCCCTCCATGAGTTCGGCGCCGGGTTCGCCGAATTCGTTGGCGGCATGGCGCACCCAACCGTGCATTCTCAATGGACCGTCCTGATAGGGAGCTCCAGCACTCGACCACGGGCTATGCTCTAGTTCGCTAAGGGTCCAGCGAACATCAATTGTCGTCGACAACGTGTTGCCTGGCATCACCGTCTCATCGAAGATCGCCGGGGCAGAATCCCAGGCGAGGACAGCGGCGCCGAATCTCACGGGTTCCTCTGTCCAGGCATCGCAACGTCCACCCAGGCGGGTAATCCAGGTGTCGGCTTCCGGATTGTCAAAATCCTGCACCACGCTGCTGCCCACGCTCACGCCAGCGCCGATGCACAGCAACTCGAAGTGTTGCCCCACGCGATCGACACCGCTCACAGAGATGCAGTCTTGGGTGATGCGCGGGTCGAGGCAATCCACGGTCGGCGCAGGAAGGTCGGCGTTTAGACCACCTAAGGTGAGGTCGACGACGCTGGTGTCAAAGTCGGTCTCGACGACCCGCACGGTCTCACCGCCGTAGGCATCGTCGAATGTAGAACCTGTTGGCACAATCCACACAAAATTTTGCTCGCCCTCGCTATCCGCAGCGTCGCTGCTGGCGGTATCGGCATTTACATCTGTGTCGCGGCCCGGCGCATCTGTTCCGGCATCAGTGCCCGAACCCGTGTCGGCAGTGTCGCGGCCATCGTTGCTATTGTCATCGCTGGCGTCTCCGGTGCCGGTGCCACCATCGTCACTGCACGCGGGACACACCCCGCCAACCACCCCCACCAACAGCACCACCATCCACAATTGGGCTCTCTTTGTTTTCATCGTTAATCTCCTAAAAAATACCACCCCAGCAGGCTCCCCAAGCCCTTAGCGCTTTAAATAGGCCTTGATGGTGCCGCGATAGCGAACTCCTTCCGAGAGCCCCCCTTTCCAACCACTAGAAAAGACCCCCTCCATGAGTTCAGCGCCGGGTTCGCCGGATTCGCTGGCGGCATGGCGCACCCAACCGTGCATGCGTGCGATATCAAGATTGGCACTGGCCGTGCTGGCAAAAGGAGCGTCCTTCAGCAGAGAAAAATCGTGACTAATGTAAAGAGGAATCGCCATGCCGTCGCCGGATTGCACCGTCTCATCGAAAATCGCCGGGACAGAATCCCAGGCGAGGACATAGGCGTCGAATCTCACGGGTTCCTCTGTCCAGGCATCGCAACTTCCACCCAGGCGGGTGATCCAGGTGTCGGCTTCCGGATTGTCAAAATCCTGCACCACGCTGCTGCCCACGCTCACGCCAGCGCCGATGCACAGCAACTCGAAGTGTTGCCCCACGCGATCGACACCGCTCACAGAGATGCAGTCTTGGGTGATGCGCGGGTCGAGGCAATCCACGGTCGGCGCAGGAAGGTCGGCGTTTAGACCACCTAAGGTGAGGTCGACGACGCTGGTGTCAAAGTCGGTCTCGACGACCCGCACGGTCTCACCGCCGTAGGCATCGTCGAATGTAGAACCTGTTGGCACAATCCACACAAAATTTTGCTCGCCCTCGCTATCCGCAGCGTCGCTGCTGGCGGTATCGGCATTTACATCTGTGTCGCGGCCCGGCGCATCTGTTCCGGCATCAGTGCCCGAACCCGTGTCGGCAGTGTCGCGGCCATCGTTGCTATTGTGATCGTTGCTGTCACCGGTGCCATTGCCACCATCGTCGCTGCACGCGGGACACACCCCGGCAACCAACCCCACCAACAGCACGACCATCCACAATTGGGCTCTCTTGAGTTTCATCGTTAATCTCCTAAAAAATACCACCCCAGCAGGCTCCCCAAGCCTGCCCAAGTGTTGTTAGTCGATGGTGACAAGACACTGTGCATTATACCCAAAATTTTGCACGCGCCGCAGATCGAGGTCATCTTGCCGCTCTTGGGTCTCTGCCACAGAAACAGGTTCATCCAATTTATTGATTTGCACAAGCGGCTCGGCCGTTTTCAACATCGCAAAGGGCATGGAAAATCCATTGCCGAGATCAGACTCTCCGCCGATGGACACCAGTTTAATATCGCACCACTCTGAACGGCTGCCTTCTGACGGACACAGGCCATCCCATTTGGCGATCTCTTTGCGCCACACCTTGCTGAATATAAAAAACCTCATCTTCAACTTGAGACCGATGCTGCCGCTCAAAATATCGGAAAACGCCAGCCCCAGATCTGCTCCATACACCAAGCTAAAGGCCAGCTTATTGGGCCGATGCCAGTACTGAACCTCGCCATCTCCCGCCGTTGAATACGCGGCCAATTCTGGAGAAAGTTCGCGTTTGTCGGGCACGGCTTTGGCGCGAATTCCAACAGTGGCGGTGCCTGGAACGCTAATCTCTGCGATGGATACAATGCCATCGATGCCTATTTTGGCTGCCACAACGCCAAAATCAAACCCCACACCCACAAACATGCCCACCCGCACTGCGGCATAGGGAGATGCGGTAAGCGACAAAGAGGCGAGCAAACCTTCGACACCGTCGTTGGGCCCATCGGGGAGAAATCCCAAAAGATTGGTAAACAATTCACGGGGGCTAAACGTGGCGGCGCCATCCAGCTTGAACCCATAGGCCAGCGATATAAAGACTTCGAGGTTGCAGGGCACCGGTCCCACCATAAAGGTTTGGTTGAAGAGCGATTTTTCTTTTTCATCGCCCCACTCGTAAATGGTGCTGTCGAACTTGAATTCGTCCAGGATGCCCAAAAGTTCGCGTATCTCGCCGTTGAGCGCCGGAATGGCGAAACTCGAGTAATACTCGATAAACTTATTGATACTCCGCTCGGCGCTTTCGGCCTCACAGCTATCGAAACCGTCTTTCTCAGCAAAAAGAGAACCGTTGAAATAGGCCTTGCCCACCTCACCTTCAATATTCAGCCATTTTTCATAAATTTGGGTTAGGGCTTTGCCGGGATCATTGGCTTGGCTTGCGCTAATTCCATCCATAATTCTTTCGCGCTCGGCCATAATTTCGCCCAGCAACACAGCGCAGAGCTGGCCATTGGCTGGCCGAAGGTTGTCGTCGCGATATTGGCGCAGCAGTTCCTGGGCGTCGCGCATGGCTTTTTTGGCCCGAGAGGCGGCGTTTTCAAAGCGCTTAAGCGACGCAAGGCACTTGTCCTGCACCTCCTGTGAAGGGGCCTTCAACTCCTTCACCTGTTGCGGCAAGTAGTCGGTGTTGAAGATGGTGAGGGTGGAAGGGGTGCCGTCGGCGGCCTCGGTGCTCAAACCGCAAATCTCATGGCCATGGGTCGTGCTCAAACCGAGGGCAAAATTGAGCTGCGCGTTGATGATATTAATGTCGGATGCCGACTTGCCGCCAAACAAATTGCCGAGCGTTACTTTTGCCTTTACCCCGGCATGGGTGCGCAGGGCGGGTTTAACAAAACCCAAGGGCCCTGGGGTCAGCTCGTAGTGCCAGCCAAAGGAGGGCGAGAATTCAAAACCAGCTTTTTTCTCTGCTGTACCCACGTCTTCTCCCGTTTCCTTCACGTCCAGGTCTGTATTGGATAGGGCCACAGGCTCCGGGGGAGCCGGCGTGTTGTAATGACACCAAGGATGGTTCAACGGCGGGGTGGTGCACTTTCCTGAAGTGTCTTGGTTGCCGGGACAAGGGTCGTCGAATTCACTGTTGTCGTAGGCGGTGTCCGTGTCCTCGGGCACCTCCTCGTTGGGTGCGTAGGGCAGTTGAGCGTCGATGTTTTTGTCTTTCTCAAAGGCTTCGGCCACACCCCGCTGCGATGAAGTGACTTTCATTTCATCCAGCAGCTCGCAGTCCGAGAGTTCGTAACACAAGTGTGGCGACTCCAGTGTCTCCCAGCAATCAGCATGCGCAGAGCCGGGTTCGAGCGTGCCGCAGGCCTGTTGTCCCAAGCACTCTCCCTCGCTGCCGCAGACAGTGGTGCACTGCGTATCGCCTTCGGGACAGGGCGTACATGGAAACGTTGACACCCCATCATTCGGATAGAAACACGTAAACAATTTGCCGCAATAGCCCGACTGGCAATCGCTGTTCGTTTCACACAGTTTCGGAACCATGCGTCCGCCACCTATCACAGCTCCCGGAACGTAGATCTCGTCTTCTCCCGAGCTCGCGTCCAGCAAACAAACTTGGGTTGGATGAATTTTATAAGGTTCTTTGTCACCGCTGGACGTCGTCGACTCCCAATCGGTGCAATTGTTTTCGGTGGGAACGCTACCCAAAGGACTTTGGTCGCATCCCAGCGCTTCCCATTGCAAACGAGCGTCCGCAGCGTCCTGCGGAGATGCCGGGTCTTGTAGGGATATTTCTTGGCATTTTTGATACAGCGCTTCGTAGTCGCCGTTGGCAAAATCGTCTTCCGTAAGCGTGGGATATTCTGGAGTTGACACGCAATCACTGTGGCGTGTCGGTAGCCCAACGTGGTTGCGGTTGCGCTTGCGCCATTGGCTGCCAATCTCGCAAATGAACCCGCGCTGCTCTGCGCAGATCGCGCTGTTCCATTTGCCATTTACGCCCGCTTGCAGCACGCCGCAATGCATGCCTGGTTCCGATGCGGGCTCTCCGCTGTCCCAGGCCACGGTGTGACCATGGTTCACGCGACCGTCCGGACCGCCCACCCAAAACAAATTGGCGTCATTTCGGGTGGTGCCAGCCCAATGCCACTTTCCAGCAACGGTCAACTCGTTGGCGCCCATCCAGGCGTCGCTTAAGCCTACAAAGCTTGTAAGCCGAGACACCAGGGACTGCTCCTGTTGCGTATCCACAGAGAGCAAACGCCCGCCGACATCTTCGCGACACATGGTGTTGGCCGCTTCCCAGGTCACCGGACAATCGCAAATCCAATACAATGTCTCGCCGTTATCGAAAAATTGGCAATCGCCAGCGCACGAAGGACGGCAATCCTCGGGACTGCCGCATTGCCCATTTTGGCACGTGCTGTAACCGGGACAGACACCGTCATTGCACGATGTGCCATCTGCCGCGCCGTCGCATTGCTGTGAATGCTCCTGCGATGGATTGTTGGGCTGCGGGTCTATCGCATCGGGAATGCCATCGCTATCGGCGTCGAGATCATCGGAGTTGCCGCAGCCGGTAATGCCGGGATGCACCTTGTGAGGGTCTTCTGGGCATAGATCTTTGCAGTTCACCACGCCATCGCCGTCATCGTCATCATCGGGAAAACCGCAGCCGCAAATGCCCGGCACCAATTTGTTCGGATCCCCGGGACACAGGTCGAACAACTTGTCCCAGTTGGAAAATGAGACAAAGTTTATGGGCGTGCGGGCTTCGGCTTCGACACGAAGGGCAAAGAATGAGCCTTCGTGGGCGCCGCCGTTCAGCGGGGCCAGGCGAATGGTGGCAGCAGGGGCCACGACGGTACCCGCAAAAGGACCGTCGAGTTCCACAACGCCCTCGCCGGCAAAGGCGATGAAAAAATCGGCCGAGCTGGTGCTGTGAAGAAGCTGCGCGCGATTGGTGAGTTCGCTGCGCACGTAGATAAACACAGGGCCGTCCGCGGCGTTCACGTGAATTTGTGCCTGCGGTTCGGTGCGAAAGGTGTCGAAGTAGTACGCCCCGCTCGACAGGTAAAGCACAGCGCGAGACTTGACCTGCAAGGAGCCGTAGCTGCCCGGTGCCAGCGTCAACTGCTCGTCGGGTTCTAGGTGGTGATTCGCGGTGGCTGTGGGCCAGTCCACGCGCCACTCATACGCGCCACCCACAATCAGGTTGGCGGGCGACACAATGCCGCCAGCAACCGTTACGTTGTTTTGTTGTTGCACCGAACCCTGGGCACGGAGCTGACCTTCTATCCGCGCGCGAGAACGCAAGAGCACATCGCCAAAGGCGTACACATTGCCGTCGATGGTCGCATTGGCGCCCAATTCGAGCAGCTCTTCGCCCATGTTCACCACATTGGCTATCGGCGCGTTATTGGCGTGTACCGCATCGGAAATGCGCACCGACTCACCGCCCCGCACCACCACGGAGTCCAACGCCACCGTTGCAGGCAAGGTAAACGAAAAGGACACTTCATCACTGGCAGTGGTGGTGGAGGTGTCGGTGGAGGTTGAATCGACGATGCTGTCGCTGTCGACGCCCGTATCGCCGCCGGTGCTGGCCAGCCTAAGATTGTCGAGCAACACCGGGCCGCTCATCGAAGGTCCATTGACCACGACGATGAAGCGCAAATCCGCGTAGGTACTGTTTAACGCCGCTTGCACATCGGGCGGAATTTGAAAACGCACCGCGCCGAACTGACCCACGGGAAGCGATGTGAGCGAGGCGCCACCGATATCGCGCCACCAGATGCCCCGCGAGGGGATCTCGACGATCAACCGCACTTCGCCCCAGTGAACCGACTGCGGGAGACGCACATCTAAAAAGGCCTCCGCGCCCAAGACTTCGCCGGGAGACGCGATGCGCGACAGCGGGACGCTCGAAATTTGCGTCCAGCCGTTAACGACAACTTCGCCCGAGGCGGCGCCCTGCGTGTGGGCGGCGTTCGTGCGTTGAATCCCCTGCCAGTCGGCGGCGCTTTCGAAGCCCAGCACATCGGCGGCACGCGCCGTGAGCTTTACCGGACGCGAGGACAGTGCGGCGCTGCGCTCGCTAGAGCACGACGCTAGCAAGGCCATCCCCAGGAGGAGCAACATGGCGCTGCAAAGCGCAAACGGCGTTGCGGGCTTGGGTTGCAAACGGTTGCGATGGATGTGTGCGTTGTTTTGGTGTGTGTTTTGACGTGCCAGTTGCGGCATGAAGCCCCCCTTGTTGTGAAAGCATAAAATGCAATGGTTGTGGAATGAACGCTGCATTACGGTGCAATGCTTGCTTGTGTCAAATGATGTCAAAATTGATTATTAAGAAGATAAGAAACAAACATGGCATGCGCATTTTGAGTGGAATGTTTTATGAACACAGCAATTGCAATGCTCAAAAAGCCCAAGAGGGGGCATTTGGGTGATTAGGAGATGAAAACGCGGCAAAAGGCGGGCATGCGAACACAAACTCCCCATCATCGGACGTAAGCAACAGCGCATACCCGAACATTTGCAGTGCTCCTTGCGTGGCGCCAAAAGGCGCTGCATTTCCGCGCGCTTCATGTTAGGTTATTCGTATGTACCAAGTGAACCCCAACTACGGACAAGAGGACAGCACACTGGTCGTGGCGCGCTTCGAAAATCGCGAAGCCGCCCGCGAATGCTATTCCGCGCTCAAGGCCCTGTTCGCCGAAATCGACCAACAACTCGACATACTCTATGCCGCCAACAACGGCCAAGCCTCCCTCGAAGACATCCAACAGCTCTACAGTCCCTTCGGCTTCACCAACGACAACGGCTGGCACCAAAGCGCGCCCATCACCCTTGAGGGAAACGAACTCATCTGGCCACTCGACGCCGGCGTCCAGCTCGAAGACGTCGAGATGCTCCTCTCGGCCCTAGACGCCACCGAAATACAAGTGTTCGCCGAAACCGACACCCTGGAGGATTGGCAACGCTTTCCCCACCCGATCATCATGCCCCTGCCCGACGACGAAGAAGAAGCCTTCGCGCTGCCGATTTTAAAGCGCAACAACCCCGGCGGTCGGCGCCTGCACTAGGCCCGCCCCGCTGCCCACGACACCCCCGCACAGCGACAGACACCACAATTCTTGGCTGGATACGCGCGTGTTTTATACGAGCGGCGCTTCGAGAATGGCGGAGCGCACCTGGGCGCGGCTGCGTTTCAAGCGCGATTTGACGGCATCGACGGTCATTTGAAATTCGCCCGCGAGGGTGGCCACCGACTCTTCGTAAACATCGTGGCGGAGCAAGAGCGAACGGTTGGGTTCGTTCAGGCGGTCGATCTCGGCGCTGACCCGCTCCATGCCCTGGGCTATCATGGTGCGCATCTCCGCGCTGGGCCCGTGATCGGACAGCTCGGGCAGCATCGGGTGATCGTCTAAGGGCGTGTGCAAGGAGCGGTTGTTTTTTTTGCCGCGCCGCAGCCGGCTACACGACGAAACGACGATGCGCCGCAGCCAGGGCTCGATGGGCGAATCGCCCCGGTAGGTGCCCAGTTGCTTCCAGGTCGTAATCATCGCCTCCTGAAAGGCATCCTGTCCCAGGGTAAAGTCGTTGCAGTAATAGTTGGCAAAGTCCGCCAGCCGCTTGGAAAAACAAGACGCCACCTGCTCGAACAGGGACTCGTCAACATCGCTGTTTCGCACAATTTCGGCGAAATCGGGGCATTGCGGCGCTTGGGCGTCGTCCACGGCTTCGGTGGTGGGGGCGGTGGGGGCATCGGAATTTTTATGCATACTCTTTCCTTACAAAACGAATGCGGCAAAAAGCAACCTCCTTGGACCGATTTGCCAAACCGCACGCGCTTCCGTGTTGTCAGCGCGACACCAAACAACATTCGCCAAGCCGCATAAATTCCTTTTTTTCTTTATTTTTCGCCGGGCCAATGGCAGATTTTGTCACAAAAGACAACTAATGATCAGGTGATTTGTTGGGTTCCTCTGCAAAGGACTTAAATTAATTAATGTGAGGTGAACCATGAAAAAAATAGATCAACCCCTAGACCTTTCAAGCGTTGCCGAACACCGTCGCGAAGACTGCGCCAATTACACCGGCTGTCTGCACGAGGCATCGGCACTCCTCTGGCCATCCTTTTCGTGCAAAAATTGCGACCGCTACATCGCCTCCTCGCTTTGCACCATCGACAGCTACGAGCGCAACGCATCGCCCTTGGCCTGGGAAATTTAACGCGTCCGGCGGCAGCTACTTGGGCAGCGGATTGAGCGCGGCGGAAATTAAGCGCGCCGACAGCGACACCAGCGGCAGCAGTGTCGGGTAGTTCATCCGGTTAGAGCCGAGAATGCCCACTTGCCCCACCCCGCCCGCCAGGGCAAACGGCGACGAGATCAACGCGCATCCAGCGAAATCATCGCCCCCTTCGCCCCCGATAATCACCATGGGCCCCGCGTCCGATTGGGCCGCCTGATCCAACATATCCAAGATGCGGTTTTTGTGATCGAGGGTCTCCATGAGCGCCGAGAGCTTGCCTTCGAGCTCGGGTTGTTCGACGAGCAGGCTGCGCCCCTCCACCACCAGCAAGGAGCCGTCCGTATCGTTTTCGATGGCGGCCTGGCTGAGGCGCGTCGCCTTCTCGCGCAGGGCATCCCGTTGGGCAATGGCGTCGGCCAGCTCGTGGCGCAAAATGGCGCGCACGTCGTTGAGCGAACGGTTGGCGATGGTCTGCTGCAAGTAGTTGTGCATGCGCTCCAGCTCCGCCGCGTCGATGTCGCCCTCTTGCTGGATGTAATTGCTGTGCACCAGGCCGTTGCGCGTCACGATGACCGCCAAGAGTTGCTGTCGATCTAGCGGCACGAAGTGAATGTTGCGCAGCACGGCATCGGAAAACGCCGGCGTGATGACCAGGGCGGCTTGGCGCGAGACCATCGACAGCAGGCGCACCGTGCGCTGCCACAATGCCCCGCTGGGCCGCTCGCTGCTCTCAATCGTGGTTTTCAGCGCTTGCATCGCCTGGGTGTCCACGTCGGCCTCGTCGGTGCGCAGCGCGTCGACAAAGGCGCGAAATCCCTGATCCGTGGGGATGCGCCCCGAAGACGCGTGGGTCTGCGTAATGAGGCCCAGCACCGTCAGCTCGTTCATGACCCGCCGAATCGAAGCCGGAGAAAGCCCGATGTCGACAGCGTTGTTCAGCCACAGCGAACTGACGGATTGGCCGGTCTCCACATAGCGGGAAATAATGGCCGAGAGGACGACCCGGCTTCGGGGGGTGAGCTTTTGTTCCATATGCGCGTTGCCTCGTTGGCTGGATCACAGCCGAGTTGACAGCCCCAAGAGATGAGCATACACACATGAAATATGTCAACAAAGGCCGAAATGGATACCGATCAACCGCTGCGGAATCGCGTCATTTTGTTTGCCGACGACGAGCCGCGTCTGCGCATGTTGGTCACCATGATGCTCGAAGATTTGGGCGCACAAGTTATCGCTGTCGAGAGCGGTGAAGAGGCCGTGGCCGCTTATGCCGAGCGCCAGTCCGACATCGACCTCGTCATGCTCGACATGCGCATGAAGGGCATGGGGGGCGAAAAAGCGTTTGCCGCCATCAAGCAAATGGCGCCCAAAGCCAAAATCGTCCTGTCCTCGGGCATCCTCCCCGATGCCGCGCTCCTCGCCACCATCCACAGCGCCGGCGGTGCCTTCATTGAAAAGCCCTTCGATTTGGATGTGTTGAGCCACACGCTGTCCGCGCTGCTGTCACCGCAATAACCCAGCCCACAGCGCCGCCGCCGCCGCCAGCCGCACGCGAACATCCGCGTGTCCCATCAGCGAGACAAACTCGGACGACAGCGCGTCAATGCCCGCACTGCGCCGAATTTGCGCGGCCAACGCAGCGGAATCGCCATCGCTGAGGCGCGCCAAGAGGGTGCGGAGGTGCGCCGTGCCCTGTGTGTCGCCGTGTTGGGCCAAGGCGCGGGCTGCGGATTGGGCCCAGGTGTCTTCACCCGACATCAGCTCGCGCAACGCCTGCTGGGCATCGGCCTGGTGGCGCCGCGCGGACAGCAACTGTGACGCCGCGATGAAGCGAACCTGGGGCGCTGGGTCTGCCAACGCTTGTTCCAAGGCGCGCTCGGCTCCCGCAATGCCCATGGACGACATGGCGGACAGGGCTGCGGCGCGCATGGGTGCGTCGGCGCTCATCAACGCATCTTGGAGGCGAACCAAGGCCGCGGCATCGCGCTGGCGGGCCAACACCGCGTTGGCGTAAACGGCGCGCTCCGACACCGTACCGACCGCCACCGATCGCAACGCTTCGAGGCTGGCATCAGTGCGCTGGCGCTGCAACGCCTGCAGGGCGGCCAACACCACGGTGCGGTGCTCGTCTTCTAATGCCTCGCGCAGCAGTTCATCGGTTTGCGCGCCAAAAAAAGAACCGCAAGCGACCGCAGCGGACCGCACGCGCGCATCGGGATCAAAGCGCAACGCCTGCACGGCCCTGGTGCGTCTCTCATCGGTTGCGCGGCGCCTGCACAGCGCTGACACCGCGTGTTGTCGCACCTCGGGCGAGATGTCTTCGAGCAGGGCATCGAGCGCGGCATCCGACAAATGCCCCGCCACCTGCCCCGCCACCAAGGCCCGCACGGTTGACGAATCCGACTGCAGCCAGCCTTGGGCCTTGGACTGCGAAATGAAACGCCGCGACGCTTTTTCGGCCGCCAACAATTCACCCAGGGGACCACCGGGCGCCGCGCGGCGCAGCTTGTCGAGTTGCGCGTGGCCATAACGGCGATTGCCCTGGAGCATGCGCAAGTAGGCGCCGCCGTCGTTCGGGGCTTGTCGCAGCGCTTCGCCCAACTGCCAAGCCGCCAGGTGGTATGCGCCGCCCTTCACGGCCGCGGCTTTGTCCGCCGCACCGCGCCAATGGGCCTGCTGCGCATCGCGGGAGATGGCGGAAAAGCGCGCACCACAAGCGCAGAGCAAGGCGCAAAGCGCTACCGGAATCCAGCGGCACCGAGATGGTTTGCGAGGCCGAATGCCCAATGCGATCGGTGAAATGAAGGGGTGCAACACCGCGTGACGCTGCCTTTCTGCCGCGAGGGGACTGGGCTTAAAAACGCCGGCCGTGGCCACCGCACAAGAAGCAACCCACCACTTGTCCATGCGTGTTGCGGTGCAAATTAAAGCTGTGCACCGTCCGGCCACAAACCGGGCAAACCGCGGGACCGCCCGCCATGTGGGACGTGCCCTCTGCTTCGTCTTTGTCGCCGTCTGCGTCTGCGTCTGCGGCAAAGGGCGCGGTGCCCGACGCCTCGTCGTCGCCATCCCAAAGGCCCGACTCTGCGGCCAAATCCGCTGGGTCGAGGGCGGCGCCGCTGCTGTCCACAAAGACCGGCACGTGCAATTGAATGGCGTACATGCGGATGTTTTCGGTGCGGATGCGCTGCTGCGACCCCAAGGAGATGAGCTGCAAATACACCTCGCGGCAGTGCTGCGCCATCTCCCCCACATTCATCGGTGCCGAAAAACGCTGCCCGGCAATCCAGTCTTTGCGCCCCACGGGTGTCAACTCCAAGGTGCTCTTGTCGTCGCTCTCAATCACGTGACGCACCACATCCCGCAAGTGCTGCTCTGCCTTGACGCCGATAAAAATATCTCCGGTCTTGAATGTGTTCATGCGTTGTAGAAATAATACAATTGTTCCCCTTTTGGCAACGGCGAACCGGGGCAGTCCCTGCACCCCGCAACCCCGCGCCTGGGCAAGACCGCAAAGAAAGAAGACACCATCACATGCCGGTATTGATCGCCGTATCTCCCGCCGAAGCCGAAATCGAAGTGCGCCGCAGCCGCTTCCTCGCCAAGGCACACCCCGTCGACACCGAAGCCGACGCCCAAGCGTGGCTCAAAGCCCACGCCGACCGCAGCGCCACCCACAATTGCTGGGCCTTTCGCATCGGCGATCTCCACCGCTGTTTCGACGACGGAGAGCCCGGCGGCACGGCAGGTCGCCCCATTCTCGCGGCCATCGAACACGCCAACATGCAACAGGTCGCGGTGTTGGTCATCCGCCACTTTGGCGGCATCAAGCTCGGCACCGGTGGGCTGGCACGGGCCTATGGCGCCGCGGCTGCCGAGTGCCTGCAACGCGTCGAGTGCATTGAGCGCGTCCCCATGACCAGCGTAACGCTGCAAATTCCGTTTCACGCGACCAGCGCCGTCTACCAACTGCTGCCGGTCCACCAAGCCACGCCCACCGACGAGACCTACTTGGATGACGGGCTCACCATGACCGTGGCCCTGCCCCAACAACAACGAGATGTATTTTGCCAGCAGCTTACGGACACCACGCGCGGTGCCGTAACCATTGTCAAAGCGCCGTTGAAATGAGCTCTTCGAGCTTGTTGCGCGGTTGCGCGCCCATCATGGAACCCGTGGGCGTGCCGTTTTTGAACATGACGAGGGTGGGCACAGAGCGAACGCCCATGCGCGTGGCGGCCATCGGCGCATTTTGAATGTCGACATATACCATTTTGACACGTCCGGCATACGCGTCGACCATGCCGTCCAGGGTCACGCCGAGCGCCTTGCAGGGACCGCACCAGGTGGCACCAAAATCCACCAGGACAGGCAGACTCGATTTCAAGACTTCGGCATCAAAAGTAGCATCGGTTACAGGGAGGAGTTTTTCGGCCATGGGACTTCCTTTCTTGCGGCTGGGATCGCGTGTTTGGTGTAGACAAAACGCCCGAGGTTTGTCAACGGTTTGCAAGGGAGACCACATGGAAAAGCCACAAAACAACCGCCCTTCATTTGAAACAATTTACCTTCGACTGGCGCGCGAGATCGCCGCCCGCTCGACCTGCGTTCGCCTCAATGTCGGCACGGTCATTACATCCACCGACTACCGCAAAGTGTTGGCCATCGGCTACAACGGAAACGCCACCGGGCTCCCCAACCGCTGCGATCGCAATGAACCCGGCAATTGCGGCTGCCTGCACTCCGAAGAAAACGCCGTCATCAATTGCGACGCCCCGCGCTTTCTCGAAAAAATCGTCTTTGTCACCCACTTGCCCTGCATCATGTGCGCCAAACGCCTCATCAACTTGGGCGGCGTGGTCAAAGTGTACTACGCCGACGAATACCGCTCGCTCGATGCGCTACACCTCTTCGAACAAGTGGGCATTGCCGTCGAACAAATCGCCTACGAATGACCGCGCATTCCCAACACGCTCCCCTCAAGCTCGCGATTTTCACCCTGGGCTGCCGGGCCAACCAAGCCGATAGCGCATACCTGCTCTCCTGGCTCGATCCCGCGCTGGTGGTGCCGGTGACCATGGCCGACGCGCCGGACATCGTCGCCATCAACACCTGTTGCATCACGGCCCAAGCCGAACGGGATTGCCGCAAAGCCATACGACGGGCACGCCGCCAAAACCCAAACGCCCGCGTCCTGCTCATGGGCTGCGCCATCTCCGCCCTGGCAGATTTCGCCCAAACCTTTGCCGATCCCCGCATCACCACCGTGGGCGACGGCCGCACCCCGCTGCGCGAAATTGCCCACCGCATCAACGCCGTGGCCCGCGCCAGCAGCGAACCCGACGCCAACGGCGAAACCAACGCCACCAGCCCATTCCCCGCCACATCCGCGCTGCCCTACTTCACCGACGAGCGCCCTCCGCTGCCCCTGCGCAGTCTTCCAGAACGCACCCGCGCCGTCCTCAAAATCCAAAACGGTTGCCGCCACAACTGCACCTACTGCATTGTGCCCAGGGCCCGCGGCCCCGAACAATCGATGCCCCTCTTGGCAATCGTGGACGCAGCCCGTCAATTTCGCGAAGCGGGACACAACGAGTTGACGCTGTCGGGCATTCAAATCGGCGCCTGGGGCAAAGACCTACCCGGCACCCCCACGCTCGCAACCGCGCTGCGCCAAGTCGCCCGCGCCTTCGCGCCCGGACGCATCCGCCTGGGCTCCATCGAACCCTGGGCCGTCACGCGCGACCTGGTGGCAGTCATGGCCGAAGAAGACAAAATCTGTCCGCATCTGCACATCCCCCTGCAATCCGGAGACGACCGCGTGCTGGCGGACATGAACCGCGGCTACACCGCCGCGCAGTTTCACGACATCGTCCGACACGCCCAGCGCCACATCCCCAACCTCGCCCTGGGCATGGACGTCCTGGTGGGCTTCCCCACCGAAGACGAGGCCGCGTTCCAACACACCTTCGATCTGGTGTCACAGCTCGCCCCGGCTTATCTGCACGCCTTTCCCTGGTCGCCGCGCAACCACACCCGCGCTGCCCGCATGCCCACCGTTGTGTCGCGCAACGAGGCCCAGCGCCGTGTCGCCAAACTCCGCGATCTCTCCGATGAGCTGGCGCGGCAACACCGACAGCTCCGCATCGGGCAAGCGGCCGAAGTCCTGGTGGAAGACGCCGACAACGGCCTGACCGAAGACTACCTCAGCGTCCGCATCCAAGGGGCCCAAAGGGGCGCCCTCATCCGCTGCCGCTTGTTGGCAGATCCCGCCGACCATGTTATATTGCAGGCATTCCCATTACACCGTTAGGCAGGGCGCAAAGAGGGTATCACCGTGACGCTTAAAGCATCATTGTTCAGCAATCTAAAAGACAAACACCTGCCATGCCGCATCGCTGGATGCCCCAACACCTGGACCTTTACTGGCGAAGAGCAAATCGGCTGGATGCGCGAAGGCCACGACCACCCCCCGGCGCGCATGTGCCCCTCCTGTTTCGCCAAGTTCAACCAATTCGAAGACATAACGCTCCCCTGCGCCAAAGAGGGCTGCGAAAACACGTGGGTCTGGACCCGCGCCGCCCAAACCCATGCAGCGGGCAGAGGGCGCACCCAGCCGCCCAAAGATCATCTGTGCGACACCTGCCGCAAAACCGCCCGACAAATCGAGTCCCTCGACGTCCCGTGCCGCATCAAGGGCTGCCAGGGCACGTGGGTCTGGCACGCCCAAGATCGCCTGCTCGCCGACAGCGGCGCGGGCACCGCCGAACCGCCACCGCGCATGTGCGATGCCTGTTACACCCGGTTTCAATCCCTGCAAGACAAACCCATCCCCTGCCGGGTCAAGGGATGCCACAACACTTGGCCATGGACCCGCCACATGCAGTTGGAGGCCGCCGCCCGGGGGTTCGACACGCCCCCAAAGCGCATGTGCGCCACTTGCGCCACTCGGCTGGCCACCTTCACCGAACAACCGATGCCCTGCCGCATTTCCGGCTGCGAAAATTCGTGGCGCCTCACCCCATTGGCCCAGCTCGAAGCCGCCATCGCGGGCACCGACATCGCCCCGCGCATGTGCGACGCCCACTACCAACAATGGACCCAACTGGCCGACCGCACCGTTAAATGCCGCATTGCGGGCTGCACCCACACCTGGACCTGGACGCGCGGCGCGCAACTCCACGACCAAGGCCGCAAGCTCGGTCCTCCCCGGCGCTTGTGCGATCTCTGCAATGACGCCATCAAGGCGCTCTCGCCCATCGAATTGCCCTGCCGCAACGAGGGCTGCACCCACACGTGGACCTACACCCCCGAGATGCAGCTCGCCTCCCTGCGCAAGGGCTTCGACGCCAACACGCACCCCAGGCGCATGTGCCGCGACTGCGAGCGCTTTCTCACCGAGGCCCACACCCAGGATCTCACCTGCGAAAAATGCGGCTGCGACATCCTGTGGACCAAAAAACACCAACTCCATGTCCACCTGGGACAATGGGAAAAACCAACCCTCTGCACCGATTGTCGCCGAGGCAACGACTAACCGCCACGCAGCGCCACGGCAAACCAACAAGACCACGCACCAAAGGAACACCCCGTGCCCCAACACACGCCTTACGATTTTGACCGCATCATTGACCGCACCGGCACCTACGCCGAAAAATACGACGCCCGAAAGCGCATCTTCGGCAACGACACCGCCGAGCCCTTCTGGGTGGCCGACATGGACCTGCCCACCCCCGCCTTTCTCGTCGACGCGCTGCACGCACGCGTCGCACATCCCATCTTTGGCTACACCGACGCCGACGCAGGCACATCCGCGGCCATTCAGTGGTGGCTCGACAGCCAGCACGGCCTGCGCACCGAAAAGAGCTGGGTGCGCCTCTCCCCCTCCGTGGTCACTTCGATGAGCCACGCCATACAAGTCCTCTCCCAACCAAACGACAGCGTGGTCTTTCTCTCCCCGGTGTACGGCCCCTTCTTCACCACTGTGCGCCAAAACGGCCGCCACCCCCTCGACGTCCCCTTGCACCCACAGCAAAATCGCTACGAAATCGACTTCGACGCCCTCGAAAGCGCCCTGGCCCGCCCCGACGCCACGCTCTTGCTCTTGTGCAATCCCCACAATCCCGGTGGCCGCGTTTTTTCACGTGCCGAGCTCTCGGCCATGGTCGACCTGTGCCACAAACACAATGTCCATATTTTTAGCGATGAGATTCACTGCGACATCGTCTTTGCCCCGCATGCGCACACATCCATCTTGTCGATCGAGGCCGCGCACCCCATCAGCATCGTCGCCTTCTCCATCGGCAAGCTCTTCAACACCAGCGGGCTGAACGCCTCTTTTGCCCTCATCCCCAACCCAAAGCTGCGCGCACAATTTGTCTCGGCCACCCAACGGTCCCACTGCGCCGATATCAACCTCCTCGGCAAGGTGGCCCTAACGACGGCCATGAGCCCCCAAGGTGCCGAATACAAGCGCCAGCTCATCGCCTATCTCGCCGAAAACACGCAAGAGGTGCACCGCATCCTCAGCGCCATCCCCGGTGTCTCTGTTATGCGTCCGGAAGCCACCTACTTGGTGTGGGGGGATTTTCGCGCCCTGGGCACGCCGACCCAAGTGGCCAAGCGACTCATCGACGACGCCCAGGTGTTGCTCTCTGGCGGCGCCTTCTTTGGGCAAAATGGCGACGGTTGGTTTCGCGCCAACTGCGCCCATCCCCGGCAACGCCTCTACCCCGCCATGGAGCGCGTTCTACAGGCGCTCGCGCCCGGCACTCGCCCCCACAGCGCACCGTAGCGACGCGCGCAGCAAAATTATTTTTGGATGGCTATCCAGGAACCCGTTCCCGGCATGGCAGGCGGAAAGTTGGAGATGATGTAATCGGCGCGGCGGTTGCGCAGCTCATCGACATTGTCCTTGGTGGGAACCGCCAAGGAGCTCTCGCCAAAGCCGCGGATAAAAATGGAGATTTTTTCTTTTTTGAGGCCGCCCTCCTGAAAATACCGCGCGATGGCCCGGGCGCGATCGAGCGACAGTTGCGCGTTGTCGGCAGCGCTGCCAACGGTGTCGGTGTGGCCGGCGATATACAGGCTGTAGGTAAGCTGGGTGGAAAAACGCTGAAATTTTCGGAGCATCTCGACAATCAGCGGCAATGCGGCGTCGAGCTTGGGCGCCTCAGAGGGTCGAATTTCAGATTTGCCCGATTCAAACACCACCTCTTCGTGGGGAATTAAGCCATAGAAATGGACAATTTCAAACGACGCCCAGTACTCGTTCACGTCGGTGACCTTCAGCTCAATGCGGAAGTTGTCGGGGTCACCGCTCAAAAAAGGCCACGAAATCGAAAGCCTTTTGCCGGCCGCGGCGCCTTGGTAGGTTTCGATTTGTTCTCCCACCAGGTTGCCGTCTAAATCATACGCTTTGAGCTCAGCGGTCTCTGCGGGCTTGTTCAACTTGAAATAAATGGTGCGATTGGCCAAGTCGACGTCGCTGCGACCAATGGAAATTTTGAGGCCCGCCTTTTGGGCTTCGGCCACGCCGCAAAACGCCAGCCCCATTAGGGCCGTCAGCAAAAGAACCGATAAACGACGCATGACATCCTCCTCATCAATTCGGAAAACAATGTTTGGCCGCTCCCCTAGCAGCAAACACGCGGTTTTCATTCAGGACGAACTATACCCTGCCCTGATTCATTGTGGCTCTTCAAATCGAAAAAAAAAGCCCGTGGAAGCCACGAAGTTGAAATCGCCAAAATCAATGCCGCGCGCGCGAAACGAAATTTGCCGCACCCGCGAGAGCGTCATCTCAAAATCGCTGCGCGAGCCACCGCCCGCCCCCATGCGCCGGGTCACATCCGGTGCAAACGTGTACGCGCCATCGTCGCGCATGCGGCAAACCATGTGCCAAGCCAAGCCCATGCTCGACCAGCGAATGCGCGCAATGACTTCATCGCCATAACCCGGCCCTTCCCAAGTCAACTCCAGGGGTTGTCCCGCTGCGGACACGGGTACCTGGTCGCCGGGAGAGATCGCATTCACGCGCACGTCCCCCAAATCCTCAGGCGCCTCCAGCAACACCTCAAAGCCCGCCACTTCATCTGTTCCCATGGCGCGTATGGCATAATTTTTCCCGGGCCAAAACGCCAAACCATCCCGGTGACTGGCCGTGTACATCACGCCGTCCACCACCTGCATCAAATCCGGAAACGTGCGCGTCGGAATCCCCACGCGCTGCCGGCCCTGAATGAGAAACATGTCTCCGGCATCCAGCAAGGAGATGCGCGCCGCCTTCTGGGGGGTGTCCTGGGTCAAGCTCACGAACGCAGGCTCCGGCACGGAGCACTGATCCATGGGCAAGTCCACATCGGGCACGTGGGCGTCCAAAATGCTGTCCAGCGGTGGATTGTCTTTTGTGTAATACGCGGGAAACACCGCCATAAAAGAGAACTGCGCAATGGGGTTGGGGTTGTCGGGCGACAAGAACCGCTGCGCGATCGCTGACATGGCGCCTTGCCGGGTTAGGGTCTTCGGCGATGCGTCCGTATCAACGGGGGTGGGAGGGGAAGAGCAAGCCAGGAAAAAAAGAACAACGCAGACCCACGCCAAACGGTTAGGACTGCGGTTCATCGTCCTCAATGGGCAGGGTTTCCACTTCCATGGTTCCGGTTTCGATGCTGAGTTCACCGGTGTCAAATCCCACCACTTCGGCCTCTGGTGCCACTTCCTCCACAGCGTCCACTGCGACAGCCTCTTCGAGGTCTGTCTCTGCGCCATTCACGGCCGCCAATACAGCGTCGCTTTCGACTTCGTCCGCTGCTGCCGCATCCGGTGTGTCCTCAATGGATTCCAACAGCTCCTCTGCCGCGATATCCTCGGCCATCTCTGCCGCGACATCTTCACCGCCAACGCCCTCTGCATCGGTCGGCGCTGCCAGCTCGTCAGCCAGCTCGTCAACCAGCTCGTCAGCCACCGCATCAGCCGCCACGTCGATCATCGCGTCCGCATCGGTTATCTCTTCCAGCATGTCGGCAGACTCCAACACGTCGGCAGACTCCAGCACATCATCCGCAGGAATTTCTTCGAGCGCAGTCAGCCCTTCTTCCTGTACAGCGTCCGCCTCGGGGCTCAGTTGTGCCCTCGCCGCTTGTGACGGCGCCGGTCGGCCATTTTGTTTCCAGTGCTCGATGCGTTCAATCAGCTCTTGCAGATCCATGTTTTTCTCCTGCAACGGGTTAAGGGTTCTGTTGGCATTGAAACCACGCCCATTCTACAGTATTTTAAAAACAGCATTCAAGTATTTTCAATACAAGGGACAAAAAGCTTGACCATCCGTATCAAACCCAATACGTATCAGAAATGATTCAAAACGCACCCAATGCCAGCCATTCCCCAGACCCTTTAGGCCTATCTTCGTTCAAAACACTCATCAAAGAGCTGCATCGGCAAACCCAACATCGCCACGCTGCCGATCCCGCGGTCCGAGCATGTGCGGACATCGCCAAACAAATGGACGCTCACCTACAAAAATTGGAAAATCGATACAACGCCTGGAAAGATCGCTACGTGCTGCTCAAACGGGCCAACGCGGTGCTGGTAGATGAAGTCTCCTGGCTCCGCGATCAACTCGACGACCTTTTTGCCGAAACCCAAGACATTGACGATGTCAAATAACCCGCGAAAACAAAAATCGCTTTGGCTCTTTGGCGCCCACGCCAACGCAGAATGCCAGCGGCATCTGGCCAATGCCGAAGCGCATATCCACCAAATCCGCGCGCTGGAGCACGAGCTGGACATCGCATTCTTTCAACAAAGCATTCGCGTCAATGCCCCTTCCCCACCGCTGTTTTTCTCATCTACTACTGCGCCCACTCCCGACGCTCCCCGCCCGGGAACCGAGCCCCCAACCCCACCAACAACGGCCAGCCATAGGGAGGACATCACCCCCGAAACCCTCGGCAACCGGCTGCGCACCTGCCGCGAACAAGCGGGCATGACCCAACAAGAGCTGGCCAACACCACCGGCATTCGCCGGCCCAACATCGCACGCCTGGAGCGCGGCGCCAACTTCCCCAACATCGCCACCCTCCAACGCATCGCCGTGGCCCTCTCCATTTCTTTGGCCGAACTGTTGGACGACAACGAGCGCCCTCATTCGTGATCGGCGCGATGTGTGATACGCCACACAAAATCGCCAGCGGAATCGCAATCCAAATCGATTTGATCGCCGTCGTAGATTTCGCCCCCGATTAACTTCTCAGCAGCCGGCTCCAACACAACCTCTTGTATGAAACGCTTGAGGGGGCGCGCGCCAAAGGCCGGATCCCAGCCCGCCGCCACGACAGCATCGACCGCCGCCTCGCTCAGTTGCAACGAGATGTTTCGCTGGGCCAAACGCTTGTCCACGTCTCGCATGGAGATGGCCACAATTTGTTTCAAGTGCTCTTTCGACAGCGACGCAAACGGAATAATGCCCTGGATGCGGTTAATGAACTCGGGGCGGAAGACGCGCTTCATGGCCTCGCTCACCACGGCGCTGCGTTCGGCGCCATCTTGGGTGTCCACCAGCAAATCGCTGCCCACATTGCTCGTCATAATCATCAATGTATTGCGGAAATCCACTGTGCGCCCCTGGCCATCCGTTAAACGGCCATCATCCATCACCTGCAACAACACGTTGAACACTTCTGGGTGCGCCTTTTCGATCTCGTCGAGCAACACCACGCTATACGGACGGCGCCGCACCTTTTCGGTCAACTGTCCCCCTTCTTCATACCCGATATACCCCGGAGGGGCGCCGATCAGCCGCGCCACCGCATGTTTTTCCATGTATTCGCTCATGTCGATTCGTATCATATTTGATTCGTCATCAAACAAAAACTCCGCCACGGCGCGCGCCAACTCGGTTTTTCCCACCCCGGTGGGCCCCACAAACATAAAAGTCCCTATGGGGCGGTTGGGATCGTTCAAGCCCGCACGTGACACCCGCACGGCCCGAGAAATCCGTGAAACGGCCTCGTCCTGCCCCACAACACGCGTCTTCAGGCGCTCTTCCATGTGCAACAACCGTTGGCTCTCCGATTCGAGCATCTTGGACACTGGAATTCCCGTCCAACGCGACACCACATCCGCAATGTCTTCCTCGGTGACCTCTTCGCGCAAAAACCCATGGCCCTTTTCTGCCACAGCGGCCATTTCGGTAGAGATATCGGCCTGTTCTTTTTCGAGCCCAGGAATGGTGCCATAGCTGATTTCGGCGGCCCTTTCATATTCGCCGGCGCGTTGTGCATGGGCGGCCTCTGTCTTTAAACCGTCGATTTGCACCTGAATTTCACGGCGGCGCACCAACAGATCCCGTTGTCGCGTCCAGTGAGCGCGCAGCGTATTGATCTCTTCTTTTAGCGCGGCAATTTCTCCGTCCAGGGCGCCCAAACGCGCGGTAGCCGCCTCTGTGTTTTCCAATTTCATCGCCTGTCGCTCAATTTCGAGCCGCGTCAATTTGCGCTGCAAATCATCGATGGGCGTGGGAATGGACTCGCTCTCCATCTTGAGCCGGCTGGCGGCCTCATCCATTAAATCGATGGCTTTGTCGGGCAAAAACCGGTCGGATACATAGCGATGTGACAAACCCGCGGCCGCGACCAACGCAGCGTCCAAAATGCGGATGCCGTGGTGCAATTCATATTTTTCTTTGATACCGCGCAAAATATCAATGCTGTCTTCCACCGTGGGTTCGCCGACCAACACGGGCTGAAAACGCCGCTCCAGCGCCTTGTCTTTCTCAATGTGTTTTCGATACTCATTTAATGTGGTGGCGCCGATGCACCGCAATTCCCCGCGCGCCAAGGCGGGCTTGAGCAAGTTGGCCGCATCCTGAGAGCCCTCGGCCGCGCCGGCACCAACAATGGTGTGCAGCTCGTCGATAAACAAAATCACCTCTCCATCACGGCCGATGACTTCCTTCATCACGGCCTTGAGGCGCTCCTCAAACTCTCCGCGGTACTTGGCCCCAGCCACCAAGGCCCCCATATCCAGCAACAACACGCTCTTCCCCTTGAGGCTATCGGGCACATCACCATTGATAATGCGCGCGGCGATCCCGTCGACAATGGCTGTCTTGCCCACCCCTGGCTCCCCGATCAATACTGGGTTGTTCTTGGTGCGGCGCGACAAGACCTGCATGGTTCGCCGAATTTCCGCATCGCGGCCAATCACGGGATCGAGCCGACCGCGCTGGGCCAGCTCCGTCAAATTGATACAATACTTCTCCAAGGCGCGAAATTTGCTGTCCGGATCTTCATCGGCGACCCGTTGGTGCCCGCGCACATCTTGCAATGCCAGCATCAATTTATCATCATTGATACCATTTCGAGACAAAATTTGCCCCGATTCCGCGGTGCGGTGGCCCAACATCGCCAATAACAGGTGCTCCGCAGAGACGTATTCGTCCTTCATTTGCGCCGCAGTGCGCACCGCATCGTTCAACACATCCCGCAAAACAGCCGCCGCATATACGGTCCCGCCTTGCACAGAGGGCTGTTTGGAGAGTGCGACACCAACATCTGCCTGCAACCGCTCGAGAGACGCGCCCGCACGCGCCAACAATGGCTGTGAAAGCCCCTCATCTTGTCCCAACAGTGCCTGCAGCAAATGGATATCGTTGATTTCGGGGTGCCGGGCTTGCGTTGCCAGCATTTCGGCGTCGCGCAGCGCTTCTTTGGACTTTACCGTAAACTTATCGAGATTCATCGCCATCCTTCTTTTCGCTACATCATGGGTGACGTTCCCATAACGCCGACAAGGTAGGCGCCGATGAAATGAGGTCAAGCGCGCGGCCCAAGAAGGCCCGTGTGGCTATTTTTTGAGCAAGAACTGATCGATGCCGACAACGCGCAAAATGGACTTCCCTTGGGCTTTGCGCATTTCATTGCGAGATGCCAAGTATTCCATAATCAACGGAAACGCCTCGGCGGTGTTGCGGTTGGTGTCGTGCAACAAAAAAATGCCGCCCTCGGGGTTTTCGTCGATGAGCTGCTGGGCCCGAGACACCAATTGGCGCACGGTGGTGGCCTGCCAGTCCAGGGAGTCGAGATTCCACATCACCACGGTCAACCCCTCCGCCGAGAGGCGCGACAGGGTTTCGGACGAGACACGGCCAAAAGGAGGGCGAAACAACCGGACCGGGCGGCCCGTAATGCCTTGAATTTGCGTGCCCATGGCGCTGACCTCGGACTTCCAGCCCGCATCGTCCAGCGCGGTAATGTCTTGGTGAGAAAACGTGTGGCTGCCGATGAAATGGCCGCGGCGATAAATGTCGCGCAGCACCGCTTGGTTTTCTTCTCCCCCAGCGGTTCTCCCGTGAAAGCGGGCGCCATTGACAAAAAATGTCCCTTTCACGCCATAGCGGTCTAGCTGATCGAGCAACACCGGAGTCGTGCGGTGATCTGGGCCGTCATCAAACGTGAAAGTGATGCATCCCGGGGCCTCTCCCCCGCGCAGCACACGGGCCGTAGCCGGAAAAAAAGCCTCCAGTCGGTTGCCATCTGCTGGTTTGATTTTGTACTGCAGGTCGGAAAGCGAACCCAGGGCGTGCAAGCCCATGGGCGCCACCACCGCCAAGAAAAGTAACAGAAAACCCAGCGTACGTCGCACAATACACCCAATTAGAAGGGCATGTCGTCGTCGGGGGGATTGGATGCATTGTCGGGAGGATTGAAATCGCCACCGCCGTAGCCACCGCCACCGCCACCACCGCCGTAGCCACCGCCACCGCCGCCGCCGTAGCCACCACCACCGCCGCCGCCGTAGCCACCGCCGCCGCCGCCACCATCGCCACCGCGACCGCCCTCGCTGCGGCCGCCACCGAGAAACAACACGCGTTGCGCCACAACTTCTGTCATATAGCGCTTCTGGCCCGTTTTCTCATCGTCCCAACTGCGGGTTTGCAGGCGACCTTCGATATAGACTTGCCGCCCCTTGGTCAAATATCGCCCAACGGTTTCGGCTTGTTTTCCCCAAACGATCACGTTGTGCCACTCCGTGCGTTCCTGGCGCTCGTTGTTGTTGGACATATAGGACTCAGTGGTGGCCACCGTTAAACGACACCGCGGCGTGTTGTTGGCGGTAAAGCCGGTTTCCGGATCTTTGCCCAAATTCCCGATTAAAATTACTTTGTTGATTCCTTCAGCCATTGTTTGTCCTTTTTTCCGTGTTGTGCGCCCCATCGCCACGGCAATGAAGGCGCAGCAGTGTTATCATTAATTATACATACCAATTTGGTCGGGTGAACACATGTCAAGTCATAGCACAAATTGCGCGGGCTTTCTCCTTCAATCCGCCAAAGCAAACTTTTCTTCCAATTGGGCTCTCTTCAAGTAGCGCAGCAACGCAAGATCGCCCAGCGCCACCCCATCCGCACCCAAATGTTGTATTTGTTCATTGCGCAGCCACGCTCGTACAGGTTGCGACGCCCGCAAGCGTTCGCCCAAAGCGGGCAACACCTCTCGGCAATAACGCAATTTGCGATCCAGCGGAACCATGTCCGGCAGATCAAAAATTTCGTCTGGGATCTCACCCCATTTCCCCTCATGTACGGCAGGACCCAAACAAAAACGCACAAACGCCTCCCCTAGACCCTCTGCAATGGCATTAAATTGTTCAATGGTTTCATTGAGTTGTGTTTCACTTGGTCGTGTATTGTCTGGGTTAGGTATCAAATTATGCTCGGTATCATTTGGGATACTGTCGGTGGAGCGAGGTTCCGGTACCTCGATATAAATTTTGGTCTTGGGTTCCGTTCCCGAGGGACGCACCACCACCCGCGCTTCCTGCCCCTTTTCGTTGCGCAGCCAAAATTGCAACACATTGCGGTTGCTCCCATCGCTTTCACTGAGCAAAGGTCCACCATAAACGCGGTGATCGCGGAATTCCACGACGCGCATCCCCCCGATTTCATTGGGGGGAGCGGTGCGTAACACCTGTTGAATGTGGGCCATCCGCTCCATTCCCTCAATCCCTTCCATCACCAGATTGCGCTGCACATGGGCAAAATAACCGTAATCGCGGTAAATATCGCGCAAATAGTCGTAAATGGTGCGCTGTTGCGCCTGCAATTCGCTGGCGAGCCCTGCCAAAAACACACCGGCGCCGCAAGCGTCTTTGTCCCGCACTTGCGCCGATAACAAAAAGCCGTGGGCCTCTTCGGTGGTGAACAAAAAATCATCCACCGTGGCCTGGCAACTGTCCATGCCGGGAAATGGCGCCTCCACGGGATATCGCCCCGCGGTCTCCAGAGCGTGCAGGACATTGCCCATATATTTGAACCCCACCATGAGATCGCCCACCACCTGCAGCCCATTGTGCCGCGCAATGCGGCGCTGCAGCGACGATGTGACGATGGTGTTGATGAATAGGGTTTGTGCGCTGAGGCGCCCATTTCGCCGTGCTTCGTCGATGCGCGCCTGCAAAATAATGGCCCCAATTTCATTGCCGGTGATAAATCGCGTCGTTGCTGGGCCGGTTCTCACGATGAGGCCCAACCGATCGGCATCCGGATCGGTGGCCAAACCGATGGCGCACTGCTTGTCGAGGACCACCGCCTTGAGATGTCCCAAAACCGCGGGAATTTCGGGGTTTCCCGTGCGGTAACGCACGCCGGGAAAGTCCCCATCTGGCGCCATTTCGGCCTGTACGGGATGCACTGGGAACTCCAATTCCACCAAGCTGCGGTACAAACTTTCGCCCCCCACCCCATTGAGCGGGGTGAAGGCAATGGGGGCGCAACGCAATGGGCTGGGGCAAAGCGCTTGGTTTAGCGCGATGTAGGCGTCTCGGTGCTGGGGTGAAATAAACTGAATGAAACCATCAAGGCGGGCGCGTTCATAAGGCATTTTTTGCACCGCGCGCACTTTTTCGACAAAGGCCAGCAATTGTTCATCGTGTGGGGGCACCTCCTGACCGCCAGCCCCATTGTAAAACTTGCCCCCATTGTCGTCGGGCGGGTTGTGCGATGCGGACACATTTAGCCCGCCATCGGCCCCCAATCTGCGGATCAAAAACGACAGCTCCGGCGTCGATATATAATGTGTTGTGCGCGGCAGTTGCGGCCCTTCGTCGGCCATGGGCCCCACCACCCATGCCTGAATGCCATTTCCGGCATAAACCTCGGCCGCAGAACGCGCCAAGTCCAATGACGAGAGCCCCAACAAAATCCCCGCCGACGGGCCATAGACGCGTCGGTGATCGGAAAACGCCCGCACGTCCCAGGCCAAGACCACCGACAGCTTTCGGGGTTCTTTGTAAATCGACCGCAGGTAATCGCAGTGCCCCTGCACGGAAAAATCAAAGGTCACCGCGTTGATGCGGTTGGGACCCACCCCGACGGCACCCCGGCGACCGCCCGTGCCAAACGGCATCAAGCGATAAAAACAATCGAGCAGCTCTTTCCAGTTTTTTGTTGCGACCAAGTAATCGATCAACGCCCAATACGGCTGGTAGGCCACATCGTTTTGCCAAGCCGCAATATTGGACAACGCGCTCTGGACAGCGTCCGGGCGAGCGTTTAATGACAGAAATCCTTCTTTTATCTCCGCTAATTTCGGCGCCACACACGACCCCTTTCCATTGGAGGAACTCCGGTAAAATGCGATGGGGACCCGGCGGCCAAAAGCGCGCGTTTCCCGCAGGTTGAATCGCCATCTTTTATATAGGAATCGCCGGTGAGAAAGCCAACTCTTGGCCGCTCTTTTTTGGGCGGGAGAATGGCGTCAACGCTCAATGCCATCCCGATCAGCGTGCGGCCAAATCAACCGATGCAACTGCAATTGCAACCGAAAGGGAAACGAAGACGCCAAAATCCATTCGGCGACTTGCGCGGGATCAAGACCCGCCACGGGAGAAATGAGCATTTCGGTGTGGTCGGCGAGGCGATGCTGCGCTGCCATTTGGCAGGCGAATTTGAAATCCTCTTGGTCGGTCACCACAAATTTCACTTGGTGGTGGTGCCCCGGCCGGGACAGCACCGCTATGTTTTCGGCACAAAACCGGTGCGCCATCCTCGAGCCCGGTGTCTTGATGTCCATAATGACGACCACGCGCGGATCGATCGCCGCAATGGAAAACGCGCCGCTGGTCTCCAGCAATACGCGACACCCCTGATCGGCCAACGCGCGGAGCAACGCGTGGGTGCCCGGTTGGGCCAGGGGTTCTCCGCCCGTCACCTCAACCAGGGACGGAGCGCCGCGCAATGCGCGCTGCACAATCGCGGATATCGGCAATGCCTCTCCCACTGCCGACCGCGCCGCCTGTGTGTCGCAATAGACGCACGCCAGGGGGCAACCCGCCAGGCGCACAAAAACACAGGGCAGGCCCGCATAGGTCGACTCGCCCTGAATCGACGTAAAAATTGAAAAGACGCGCAGCGTGGTTTCCATGCCTTAGCTAGTCCCCCAACAAAGGATCGGCCATGCCAGCGGCGGCGAACCCCTTTTGCCGCAGCACACAGGCATCGCAGGCACCGCAAGGCTTCCCCGCTCCATCGGGCTCGTAACACGTGTGGGTTTGTTGAAAGTCGACCCCCAAGGAGAGCCCCAATTGAATGGTTGCGGCCTTGCTCAAGTGTTGCAGCGGTGCGTGGATGCGAAATCGCTCGCCCGTTGGCGATGCACAGGTCGCTTGGTTGGCCATCTCCTCGAAGGCGTGAACAAACGCGGGACGGCAATCCGGATAGCCGGAATAGTCGACCGACGAGACGCCGATAAATATATCGCGGGCGCCAATGGCTTCGGCCAGTGACAATGCCAGTGACAAAAAAACCGCGTTTCGCGCAGGCACATAGGTGGCCGGCACATTCGGCGCTGGCGCTGGACACGGGGTTTCCGCAATGGGGACGGTCCCGGTGAGCGCCGAGCCACCAAAACTCGCCAAATTCAACGCAAGGGTGCGGTGGGATGCCACGGCGAAGGCATTTGCCTGGTTTTGGGCCGCCAGCAGCTCCGTTTTGTGCCGCTGACCGTAGTCAAATGTTAGCGCGTGCACCTCAAATCCCATCGAAATGGCTTGGGCCAACACCGTGGTGGAATCCATTCCACCCGAAAGCAATACCACGGCTTTGCGGACATTATTTTTCGTCTGTTTTGTCATTTTTGCCGCCACTCACAAGTTATCCGCAACCTGTGGATAACTTGTGGATAAAAAGTACGCTCTTTTCTCCACCAACTCAACCCCCCATAAAACAAGGGCTGGAGCCGCGTTGCTTTCACGTGAAACACATGGTCCTGTGGATAACTTTGCATGTTGCACGTGAAACATTTCAGAAAAAACTAGAATTGCTGTTCTAATTCTGAAAGGACTTTTTCGGTCTCAGGGTTGTCTTCGAGGGGAATAATAATGTTCAAACGGATGTGCAAATCGCCCTTCTGGGTGTTTTTTCGTATCCCGTGACCCTTAATGCGCAACTTGCGCCCTCCCTGGGTTTTCGGGGGAACCTTCAATGTCCCGTTACCCCATGGAGATTCGACTTCCACATCGCCGCCGCGAAACGCCAAAAGGGGCGTTATGTTTTGCTCGCAGGTCAAATCCATGCCATTGCGTGTGTAGCGCGCATCGGGATGAATGCGAATTTCAAGCCGCAAATCGCCTGGAGGCCCCCCAAAAGGGCTCGCCGCGCCCTTTCCTTTCAATCGAATGCTTTGGCCGTCTTCGATGCCTTCGGGAATGCGCACTTTGATGGTGGTGGGAAGCGCAGACTCCCCAGCGAGCTGAAACGTTACCTCGCGGCCCAAAATGGCATCCATCAAATCGATGGTCAGCGTTGAAGAGATATCGGTGCCCCTGCTGGGCGGTGGGCTGGCAAAGGGTCCCCGACCGCTGCGGCCCGCGCGGTGCCCCCCAAAGAGCGTCTCGAAAATATCACCCAAATTGCCAAACCCGGAAAATCCGCCAAAATCAGGGGAGGGCCCACCAGCGCCGGCTGCGCGTTGGTACTGTTCCCAATTGCTGGGATCAAACCCATCCCGCAAACCATCCGGGCCGTATTTGTCGTACAAGGCCCGTTTTTTCTCATCGCTCAATACGGTGTAGGCTGCGGAGACCTTTTTGAACTTCTCTTCGGCCTCCACATTGCCCTTGGTTTTGTCGGGGTGATATTCGCGCGCCAAGCGCCGGTACGCCTTTTTGATTTCATCGGGTGTCGCGTCTCGGTTCAAACCGAGTTCTGTATACAAATCATCGTGTCTCATCGTCTTGCACCTCACTGCAAAGCTATGCACCAAACGCCGTGGGTATAGGGCAACAAAATGCACCAAAAAAGAAGCGAGAAGGTGAAGTTTTCTGGATGCAGTCTTTTTATTGATCCGGGCTTATGCTAACAGTGTTTTATGGTTCAACCCCAAAATGCCATTCCGCATCACATCGGTATTATTATGGACGGAAATGGGCGGTGGGCGAAAGCGCGGGGCCTGCCCCGGGTCGCCGGACATCGCGCAGGGGCGCATGCGGTGGATCGCGTTGTCTCTGCCTGTAGGGCGCGCGGCATTTCCGCATTGACCCTCTATGCTTTTTCTTCGCAAAATTGGCAACGCCCTTCGCTCGAAGTGCAGGCACTGATGGGGCTGTTGGGCGACTACCTGCGAAAAGAGCGCGAAAAAATCCTGCAAAACAACATTCGACTTCACGCCATTGGCGCCCTCTCGCGTCTACCCGCCAAAACCCGCGCCGCCCTCCGCGAGCTCATGGACGCCTCAAGAGACAACACGGGCATGGTGCTCACCTTGGCCCTCTCCTACAGCGGACACGAAGAAATTGTCGCCGCCGCCCAACAGGTGGCCGCGCGCGTTGCCAACGGCGAGTTGTCCCCCGACCAAATCGACGAAACCGTTTTTGCGGAAGCCACATGGTCGGGATGGCTCGGTCCCCTCGATCTGCTCATCCGCACCTCTGGCGAACTGCGCCTCTCCAACTTTATGTTGTATAGCGTGGCCTACGCCGAACTGGTCTTCACCCCCAAAATGTGGCCGGACTTTGCCGAATCCGATCTGGACGAAGCCTTGGCTGCTTATGCTTGCCGGGAGCGGCGCTTCGGAGATATTACCTGCTCATGAACAACTTGACGCTGCGCATTATCACTGCCCTGCTCATCTTGCCCGTCGTATTGGCCATTTTGTTTTGGGCCCCCGTCGACGGTTTCGCCTTGGCCGCAGTGCTGACCGCCGCCATCGCCGGATGGGAATTTGGCAACATCACCCTCTCCGCCTCTCCGCCCCCCATGCGCTTCTTTCTGGCGGGCGTCAGCGCCATGGTGGCGGCGTCATTGGCGTTCCGAAATGCCGTCCCGGATGCCCCGACCATCGTATTGATTACCGTGGCGCCCCTGTTCATGACCACTTTTATGTTTTCGATCAAAACCGAAAAGAAAATCGCCGCGGCCGATAGCGCCTTTGCCACCCTGGGTGCCATCTACACCGGCGCCTTGTTTGGTGCCATGGCGATGATGGTCCGCGAAGCCACGCATGATTTGGGGCGCTACTGGTTCTTTGCGCTCCTGGCCACCACCACCTTCAACGATACCTTTGCCTATGCGTTTGGGCGGCGTTTTGGCAAACGAAAGATGGCGCCGGCCATCAGTCCAGCAAAGACGTGGGCTGGTGCGGTGGGCGGGGCGTTGGGCGCGGTGATCGCCATGGTGGCGTGCCAATTCATCTTCTTGCCTTCCCTGCCTCTGTGGAAGGCCCCCCTCATCGGTCTCGCCGTCGGCGTGGCCGCGCAAACTGGCGATTTGGCCGAATCCTTTATTAAGCGCGCCTTTCAAGTCAAGGACTCGGGGCGCATCATTCCCGGGCATGGCGGCATCCTCGATCGCTGCGATGCGCTGATGTTTGGCGCACCCGTCATGCTGTTTTTTGCCCTCACACATTGACCTGAGATGCGAACGCGACTGCCATATTTTGCAATGGTATGGCTTTGCGGCTGTGTCCCTGCCCTATTATCCACACCCCCATCCACACCCCACACACACAGCGCAGGCGCGTCCACCGAGGCGCGCAGCCCCGAGCCCACACTGCGCTGCGAAAATCACAGCGTTGCGCTGCAGAGCTTTGCCATTCACCAAGACGGTCGGGACATTGGCCGCGAGATCCGCTCCATATGGGAAGAAGAAGGCCCCTTTGGCACCGAACGCGTCGCGTTATCGCACATGGTGCGGCAATTCCAGCGAGACGATCTGACATTCGATCGCGCCACCATCATCTCGCAGCGCATCTTAAAGGAAGACAATACATTGTTGCGCAACGCCTTTGTCACGATGGACGAAGGCGGCATCTGGCTCTCTCTGGTGGGCTTTGATGGCGATGGCTGGCAGCGGATTCACGAAGAGAAACACACCATACGAGACAACATTCGCACCAAACCCACCGACCTAGACCTACCGGAGGAGGTGCTCATCGGCTTCGATTTAAATGCCCATATGCGTCTTGTGGCCCTGGGCCAAGAATCGCCACAAGAAGGCCTAGCGCACTATGTGGCACGCATGCAAACAACCCTGACACTCGACATTCTGCCGCCCACAACCGAAATTCTCGCATGGCAACAGCAACGCATCGAAGGGAACCGGGTCATGGCCGTCCACGCGGGCACGGATCGCGTTTGGCTGTCGCTGTTTGTTTCCAGTGATGGCATTGTCTTAGAAGAGCGCTATCCGCAACTGCACCAAGTCCGCACATTGGCACCAGGCGCCCCCACGCGGCCCACGCAAACCGCCAACCCCATTGTGGGATTGCACTCCGACACGTATCTGGCCCTGCCCGGATTGTCCACAAAGAATCGCTATCAGATTGTTTCGGACTGCGAGCTAACCTGGTCCGAAATCTCATTCCTCGATGAGCCCGCCAATCAGCGCCTCGAATCCGTCGACGCCCAAACCTTTTCTTTGACCGTGCAGGCCGGTGGTCCGAGCGGCAGCGCTGAGCCCACATCCCGCGACTTGGACGACAATCGCTACATTGAAACCGCTTCGCCGCTCATCACGCAGGCCCTGCAATACCTAAAATCCGCCGGCGCCGAGGGCCAACTTCCCCCGCACCGCAAAGAAAATGCCCTAGCCGTCGTTTCGGAGCTGGGCCAACTGGCCCAGCGCAGCGCCATCTGGAAATCCCCCGACCAAACAGCCCGCTGGTTGATGCGATACGTCTACGACATCTTGCCGGACAAGGCACACACGCACACGATGAAAACCGCCACGCAAGCCCTCCTCGATGGTCAGGGCGACTGCACCGAACACTCTGTTTTGTTCGCGGCGATCATGCGGGCAGCGGGCATCCCCACCCGCTTGGTGTCCGGGGTGTACTTGGCCCGCGGTGGTGCGTGGATCTACCATATGTGGAACGAATACTGGGACGGCCACCGCTGGCAGTCCATCGACACCGCCGTGGGTCCCACCTTCCGGACCGGCGCCCACTACATCGCGCTGGGCCCCGGCGTATCGGACTTTGCCGACCACCGAGACAAAATCGCCTTCTTCCTCGATACGGCCTTTTCGGGATTTGCCATTCACCTCACCGAAGCCACGGCCAACGGACAGATATTGCACTTGGTCACCCCCACGCGCCACAATATCGCCCTGTCCGACAAAACCATCTTTGCCGCCACCGCGGCGCTCAAGCGCGGCGAAGCCAATCGGGCATTGCAAATCGTGACCCAACAAAGCCACGGCGCGCACCCGCCCCTGCAGTTGCAAATACTCACCGCCGAGCTGCTCTACCAAAACGAGCGCTACGACGAGGCCCTCCATGCCATCCACGCCCTGCGGCGCATTACATCGCTGCCGGTAAACGTGGTGTTTTTGGACCGCCTGGAGCACCGCATTTTGCTCGATGTCAAACGCTTCCGAGAGGCCGAAAGCATCGTGAAACACCTGTGCACCCCGGCCATGCACCACTTGCCGGGATGTGCGCAAATGCGCGCCAGCGGACTGGCCGCCGAAGGGGCGTTTTCCGAGGCCCTCGATATCCTCGAACACGCTCTGGCGCAACAACCCGACGACATCGAGCTGCGCACGGCGGTGGTGGCATTGCTCGCTCATCCAGGCGCCGCTTTTTCTGCAGAAGAACAGCAGCGCGGCATCGCCATGGGCCGAAAATTGCTCCTCGACACCCATTATGCCGATAGCGATGCGCTGGTCGCGGTGACGCAACTGCTCCTGCGCACGCAGCACGTCGACCGGGGCACCGCCAAACTGTTTCACACCCAGCTACTGGTTCCGGGCAACCCGGCACTCCAACAGTGGCGGCGCACCATCATTCGGCAGTGTCCCAACCACTTTTGGGAACCCTCATTGCCGCCCGTTGTGTCGCAGCAACACTAGCGAAATCGCTCGGGAATCTTTAATCCATCGTCTTTGGAGGGCGAGGCACTCGGTGACTGGGTGCCCTTTTTGGCGCGGGCGGGCTTGGATGGTTTCTTTGCCGCGGGCGCGGTGCCGGATTGCTTGGCCTGGGCGTTTTCCAAGTCGACGGTCACCAAAATGTCGCGGTTTTGCTCGGAGGGCGTCACGGTGGCCTCGGCGGAGACGCTGCCGATGCGCGCTGTCACCACCACCGGCTTGCCGCTGAGCATCTCCACTTCGCATGGCGCGCTGGAGCAAACCTGCCCCATACCGTCGATTTCAATGATGGCGCCTGCGGGCATGGAGCCTATCGTCACCGTCACTTTTTCGCGGTGTGCGTCGCGAATGGCGTCCATGGCCTGCAGCTCGGCCATCACTTCTGCCACGGTGGCCGACACCGGGCGCGACCCCTGGCCGTCATTGTCGGTTTGGGAAGCGGTGCCGAAAAAGAAATACACCACAGCGACCAACAGCAGCAAGGCGCCCGCCGCGGCAATAAGCATGTGTTTTTTTCTTGTGGCGCGCGCAGATGTCGCCGTGGGCACCGGTGTGGAGAGCGTGCGAAATTGGTGGATGCTGCGCAGGGACAGCGTGGAATCGCGATCGGGATGTGCGGTGATGTAGTTTTCGTCGGTGAGGGCCTTGGCCAGGTCAATTCGCAACGCCTTCATGTCGTCGTAGCGCTGGTCTGGGTCCTTGGCCATGGCCTTGTACACAACGGAAATCACAGAATCGGGGATGTTTTTGTCGGCGTCGAATTCGCGAATCGACGGGATGGGCTCAAACATGTGCTGAGTTAAAATCGCCATAAACGAATCGCCCTGGTACGGCACTTGGCCCGTGAACAGCTCAAACATAATGCAGCCCAAGGCGTAAACATCGACGCGGTGGTCCAAGGAACGGCCCGCCGCCTGCTCCGGGGACATGTATTCGGGTGTGCCGAAAATCATGCCGGTTTGGGTCAATCGTTTGCCTTCGGTGCCAGCTTGGGTCACCTTGGCGATGCCGAAATCCAACACTTTGACAAAGTCGGGATAATCTTCTCGTTGCAGCAGAATGATATTTTCGGGTTTTAAATCGCGGTGCACCACCCCTTTGTCGTGGGCGGCCTGCAGTGCCTTGGCAATTTGATCGATAATGGACACCGCGCGGCCAAATGGCACGGGACCCGACTCGCAAAGCGCGGCCAAATCTTGGCCATCGAGCAACTCCATGGCAAAAAACAAACCGCCGTCGTCGAGCTGCCCAAAATCCGTCACATCGACAATGTGCGGGTTGCCAATGCGGCTCGCGGCGCGGGCTTCCTGGCGAAAACGCTCCACGATATCGGGTTTTTTGGAGAAATCGTCGCGCAACAGCTTTAGGGCAACGCGTTTTTCGATCTCGATGTGCTCCGCTGCATAAACGACGCCCATGCCGCCTTCACCGAGTTTTTCCAAAATGCGGTAGCGTTCGTGTACCACCGTTCCCAGCAGGGGATCTAGCGTCTCTATATCTGTATCTCCGCGCGAAACCATGTCTCCATGATTCAATACAATTTGTGACCGCGCAATGCAAAATACCCACTGGATCACCGCCGAATGCGGGCATCACTTTTTTTTCGATTTTGAGAATTGACAGAACCGCGCGGTTGGGGATACTTGCGTGTCTTCAGACAGGAGCCCAGGTAGCTCAGTCGGTAGAGCAGGGGACTGAAAAT